>LKMJ01001770.1_pt1 | contig 19399 bp, 20 predicted proteins | sample 643391 | NCBI WGS metagenome assembly LKMJ01 (sample SAMN04112250, study PRJNA286221) | soda lake metagenome | biome: soda lake; feature: Kulunda Steppe; material: water; isolation source: sample PL-Br10 brine of Picturesque Lake | place: Russia: Kulunda steppe | collected 2010-07 | reverse complement strand
ATAGCTCCGAGAATTGCACCGAGCGCATTCCCCGCGAGAACGATAACAAAAACGCTCAATAGCAGGGGAATGCTGGCCAGCCGCTCGAGCACCAGCGCGACCGGTGGCAGGGTGTTCTCCGTGTAGAGCTGGTAGCCGCCGAGGATGATGTAGATGAACCCGAGCGGGTAGAGCAACTGGCTCAGGACTGGTGCACCGTCGAAGGCCGCGTACAGCGAGACGTACAGCAGGAACGTCAGCGCAATCGCAAAGCCGCCGGCCAGCCCACTGAAAAAGAGCTCCCGTCGACCAGTTGTGAGCTCGTAATCACCGTAGACGACGACCCGCTGGTAGATCTCATCGGTTCCGAAGCGGTCGCGAACCTTGGAGCCGACCGCCGGTGCGCCGGTCTCCGACTCCTCGACGACCCTCCGCAACCGTTCGTCGATGTCCTGTCGCTTCGAATCGTCCATATCGACCACACTCACAGCCCCGGAATAAACTATCTGTTTTCGACACTCTCAACGTGACTTCACTCCGAAGTTGCTATGTGGGCGCGGCAACTCAGCCCGGGTATGCACGTAGGCGCACACGTTTCGATAGCGGGCGGCGTCGACAACGCCGTCGAACGGCAGCTCGACGTCGGTGGCAACTGCGGACAGATATTCACGACGTCGCCACAGGTCTGGCAACAGCCCGACATCGCCGACGACGAGGCAGACCGGTTCCGTGAGGGGTCGGACGCGTCCGACATCGGCCCGTGGGTCATCCACTCGGCGTACCTGGTGAATCTGGCGACGCCGAAAGACGACCTCCGTGAGAAGTCCATCGCCAGCATGCAGGCGGAAGTCGACGCGGCAGCCAAACTCAGTGTCGAGTACGTCAACGTCCACCTCGGAGCTCACACCGGTGCCGGTGTCGAGCAAGGGCTAGACAACGCCGCAAGCGTGCTCGACGAACTCGACATACCCGATGGTGTCACCGTCCTCGTCGAGTCCGACGCAGGTAGCGGCACGAAACTCGGCGGCGAGTTCGAACACCTCGCCGCCGTACTCGACCGGTCGGCGCAGGACCTCGAAGTCTGCCTCGACACCGCACACGCATTCTCCGCAGGCTACGACCTCTCGACACCCGACGCTGTGGCGGAGTCGCTCTCCGAGTTCGACGACGTGGTCGGCTTCGAGAATCTGGCGTGTGTCCACCTCAACGACTCGAAACACGAATGCGGGACAAACAAGGACGAGCACGCCCACATCGGCGAGGGGAACATCGGTCAGGAGGGAATGCGGGCGTTCATCACCCACGAGGCGATCCACGACCTCCCGCTCGTCCTCGAAACCCCGACCGAGGATGGCAAGGATTTCGCCTGGAACGTTGACCGTGTACACCAACTCAGCGAGTGACTGCTGACGGTCCGTGTCACTGGCGTAAGAAGACAGGCTATTTGTTCTCCACCGAGCTAACACGACTGTGCGCCGATTCACGGCCGAGTATCTCGAATCGACCCGGGATGGGATGTGGGACGATTCTCGCGACGCGCTGAACGACCTGAATCTGGATAGCCGACAGCAGGTCCTCGATGTCGGGGCAGGTACAGGTGAACTGACCCGCGTGCTGCGCGAGGAGACGCCAGGAACTGTCGTTGCACTTGACGCTGACAGCGCGCTTCTCGACCACGTTGCCAGCCCACGCGTGCTCGGGGATGCAACGCGACTTCCGTTTCCAGACAACACGTTCGACCTCGTGGTCTGCCAGGCGCTGCTGGTCAACCTGCCGGAGCCGCTTGCTGCAGTTCGAGAGTTCACTCGTGTTTCGACTGACTGTGTCGCAGTTATCGAACCGGACAACAGCGCCGTTTCTATCGACTCGACGGTCGATTCGGAGCCGTTGCTGGCTCGGCGCGCCCGCGAGATGTATCTCCGGGGCGTCGAAACTGATGCGACGCTCGGTGCGGTGCCGGAGCTGTTCGAGGAAGCAGGACTCGACAACGTTACTGTGCGACGCTACGACCACGAGCGACGTATCGAGTCACCTTACTCCGAGCGGGCGCTCGAAGGGGCGCGACGGAAGGCAAGCGGCACCGGCATCGACGCTGACCGCGAGACGATTCTTGCCGGGGAGACGTCCGAAGAACTGTTCGACCGACTCCGGGCAGACTGGCGTGCGATGGGCCGGGAGGTCATCCAGCAGATGCAAGACGGGACGTACCAGCAGCGTGAAGTCGTCCCGTTTTACGTGACCAGCGGCCACGTCTGAGCTGGGTGGTCCTCTGGGTTACGAGGGGGGCGAACAGGTGACACGGTTGCTCACTGCCGGTAGCTGAGCGAGTGGACAGAGCGGTGTGTCACGCTATCGCGATTCGCTCTGCGGTACGTGTTCAGGGCATACCGTCGCTGGTTGCGTCCTGGTATATAAATGCTCAGACGATGTCGCCACGAACTGAGATGCCACTCTGGCGGTCGCGGAACTGTTCGATTGCCGCTGCGGCTTCTGCCGATTCGCTCTCGTCGAGGCCCAGCATTTCGAGTGCAGCGGGGAGCGTCGGGAGGACGAACTCGCCGGAGTGTAGTTTCTCGAATGCACTCTCCGAGCGGCGCCCGTCGAGCCAGAGACAGACTCCCCGCGGGTCGAGCAGTTCCTCGTAGTTGTTCCGGGCTCTGGCACCCTTCAGACGCTGCGTAACGTTGTCCTCGAAGCTCGCGTTGCAGACTTCGAGATGGACCGGCTCGTCATCCTCGAGGAGGTGTGCAGCGAGACACTTTTCGGGTGCGGCGTAGCCACTTGTCGTCGCCCGCAGGTACTCCGGGTACTCCTTGACCCACTCTGCTCGAACTGTCTTCCCGACGCCCTCGATTCCGTGTGAGTCGACGAACTCCTGTTCTGCCTCAGGATCGTCCGAGAGCAGGAGGTCTTTCGTGACGTAGATATCGAGGCGATCAATCGGGTCGAGACCGAGCGCGACGTCGCCGAAAACCCATATCTCACGGACTGGTACCGGCATCGTCTGCGTCTCGACCGTCTCGACCAGTCGCTCAATTCGTTCGACGGCCTGGTCACGGCTCCAGTCGCTCATTTCGCACTCGTTGACACTACACGGTCAAAACAGTAGCGCCAGCCGACCGAAAGGGTCAACCGCTCCTGTCGGTAACGACCCGGTAATGGAGTGTGACAAGTGCGGTTCGGACGCGGTGATACACGCCGCTTACTCGGGGCTGCATCTTTGCGAGGAGCATTTTTGTGCCTCGGTCGAGAAGCGGGTTCGCCGGCGTGTCCGTGACGACAATCTCCTTCCTGACGAGGCAACGCCCGAGAACCCCGAGACGTGGGTCATCGGACTCTCGGGTGGCAAAGACAGCGTCGTTCTCACCGAGATACTCCACGACACGTTCGATGCTGACCCTCGCGTCGAACTGGTCGCGCTCTCGATTCACGAGGGCATCGAGGGATATCGCGATGAGAGCCTCGACGCCTGCCGAGAGCTCACGGCTGAGTTGGACATCCAACACGAGGTCGTCAGCTACGAGGACGAGTTCGACATCCGCATGGACAACGTGGTCGAAGATGACCCGAAAAACATGTCAGCTTGTGCGTACTGTGGGGTGTTTCGCCGGGATGCTCTGTCCCGGTACGCTTCCCAGCTCGAAGCTGACAAACTTCTGACTGGACACAATCTGGACGATGAAGCTGAGACAGCGTTGATGAATTTTCTCGAAGGAGATATCAGGAAAATATCACAACAATTCGACGCGAGCCTCGGGCCGTTCGAGGGGAGCGACCGAGAACAGACGAGGGGTAATAGTGAGGTGTTCATCCCACGTGCGAAGCCGCTTCGTGACATCCCCGAGCGGGAGGTTGCGCTATACGCACACCTCCGCGAGCTCCCTGCACATATCACCGAATGTCCTCACTCTTCGGAGGCGTATCGCGGCGAAATCCAGCAGCTCCTGTACGAGCTCGAAGAGAACCATCCCGGCACGCGACACTCGATAATGGCGGGGTACGAAGAACTTGCGGCACTCGCTGCCGCGGAACACCGCGACGAGTCGACGACGCTCGACGAGTGCGAGCAGTGCGGGAGTCCGACGACTGGTGAGCTGTGTCGGAAGTGCGGATTGCTGGATGCACTCGAAGCGGTGTAGGTTATACGACTAGTCCGCTGCACTGATGCATAAAAAAGACGTCTCGATACTGAAGACAGGAAGCGATGCCCGATTCAGTCAGTTCGGATGACGTCGAGCCCGTTCTGCTTGTCGAGGTCGTCGCGCCCACCGTCCGTCTCGCCGAACTCCTGGCCCGACTGGAAGTTCGAGGCGGCATCGAAACTCTCGTCGTCGACGCCTTTGATAGCCTGACGGGACTTGTCGGCCTGCTTCTGGGTGGTCGGGCCGAGCACCTGCGCGCTCTGAACGCCAGTCATGATAGCCATGACGCGGACTTTGCCTTTGTACTCTTCCTGAATACGGGCGCCCCAGATGACGTTGGCGCTCGCTTCCAGTCGGTCGGTGATGTTCTGTGCGATGCCCTCGGCCTCTTGCAGTGTGAGGTCAGGGCCACCAGTGATGTGAACGAGACCGCCACTTGCCCCACGGTAGTCGACGTCGAGCAGTGGATGGTTCATCGCGTCTTTGACGACCTCCTCGGTCTTGTTCTTGTCCTGTGTCTCACCGACCAGCATTACCGCGACGCCACCCTGGTTCATGATGGCCGTCATGTCCGCGTAGTCCAGGTTGATGAGCGACGGCTGGGTAATCGTCTCGGAGATACCCTTGACGGTCTCGGCGATAATCTGATCCATCACCGAGAACGCTTTGCCGATTGGAAGGTTCGGGACGTAATCGAGAAGGCGGTTGTTGTCCAGCACGATGATGGAGTCCGCCTCCTCGCGGAGCCGTTCCAGTCCTTCCTCTGCTTTGACCGTCCGCGCACGCTCGACGTTGAACGGCGTCGAAACCATCCCAACGACGATAGCGCCCTGTTCTTTGGCTATCTTCGAGGCGACGGGTGCCGCACCCGTGCCCGTCCCGCCACCCATGCCGGCGGTGACGAACACCAGGTCGGCGTCGCCGAGGACTTCCTTGATAGTTCCCTGTGCCATCTCGGTCGCGCGCTCGCCCATGCTGGGGTCGCCGCCTGCACCGAGTCCGTTGGTCAGGGACTTGCCGACGAGAATCTTCGTGTCCGCCTCTATCATCTGCAGGTGCTGCTTGTCGGTGTTGATGGCGATGGTTTCGGCACCTTCGACACCGATGTTGTACAGTCGGTTGACGGTGTTGTTACCGGCACCACCACAGCCGACAATTACGATACGTGGGTCGCCGAAGCCGTCGGCGTCCGCCATCTGTTTTTGCTCCTGCTCGTCGCGCTCGAGGGCTTCGTTAACAATGTCCTGCATTGTTACACCTTCGCCCACGTGCGCTCTTTGCGGCGGCGCTTGCGCTTTTCAGACGGACGCTCCGGTTCGGTGTCGTGCTCGGAGAGCATCTCCCGAACTGCTGAGCGAATTGCTTCGCTCCTGTTCGGGTACTCCCCGGTTTCGACCATTTGTTCGACCTCTTCAATCTGCTGTTTCGGAATCCGTAGTGTCACACGCTCCATATTTTGATTCCCCTTTGTGGGTAAGACGAGGACGATCATTAGCTCGCCCATCCGTCTTACACAATGAAACCCCGACACGGCAACACGATGTTTACTGCGCCGGGCACTGTGTAAGACTTCCGTCTTACGCACGAATTACAACAGACTGGGGGATAATAAAAGTACCGGTCAGGTGTATGACGATGGGGCGTTTACCGCAGTAAACGCCCTGAAACGTATGTTTTCACCATTTTAGCGTTCCTCAAGAACGTCCGCTGCGGGGGTTCGGCGGCCACAACTGGGGCAGAATCCCCAGTCAGACCGGAGCTCATCCCCGCACTCACAGAACACTCGGTGTGACGACTTCTCGCCGCAGTTCGGACAGTAAACGTGGGACGAGGAGAGGTTCTCGCCACATTGTGTACACGTTTTACGTTCTTCTGTAGACGTGTTTTCGTCGATACCCGTCGATGTCTTACTCGTTGTATGCGTGTGTGACGCATCGTTTGACGATGCGTGTGACGCGTCCGAATCGACGTTTACTCCTGCGTCTGATTCGTCCTGTTTGGCGTCAAAACCGCCATCAAGCGTGATGTTTACGTTGACGTCCTGCGCTCGCCCCGGCGTAAACGCGCCGTCGAAGCGCTCAGCGATGATGGCATCGATTCGTTCGGTCACGAGTTCGTCGAGGCTATCGCTCCCGTTGGGGGCCTCCTCGACAGCGGATGCGGACGTTCCAGATGACTCGAGGTACTCGCGCAACGCTTCTCGCATAATTTCGCTCTTGGAGGCGTCGAATTCCTCAAGTTGCGTGATGAGCTCGTCGTCCGCACGGAACGTTATCTTGCTCATTCCCGTCGTCATACCGTTTGTCTCCCATCCTATTTCAATCTTCGCTGGCTGTCTGACTCGTGTCAGACGAGCGTGTGTCGCCGCTGTCTTCGGGGCAATGCATAATGGTTAAGTCCGACAGCTACCGTACTGATTTATGTCCGCCCTTAGCTCAGACTGGTAGAGCAGTCGACTGTAGATCGACTTGCCCCCCGTTCAAATCGGGGAGGGCGGACTTGTTTTGTCGGGGCAACTTGACGACTGACAAGTTTACACCGACACGATTTGAGCACGAGAGTCGCGTGCTCGCGAGCGAGGTGAGCGAGACTGTCCCTCATCTGTTCAAATCGGGGAGGGCGGATTTTTCGCAAGTTGATTCGTAACTAAAGGACGCATATGCACACGGCCTCGCGTACGCACGCGATGCGACACAGGCAAAGCATAGTCAGGCAAAGCAGAGTCGACCGATATGTTTTACTGCGAACTCTCCTCTGATACGGATATGAACGACAGACGGTCGGTGTGCACTCGTCGCGGCCTTCTCGCAATCGCTGGTGTTACTGCACTTGCCGGATGTCTCGGCGACAACAGTGGCCGGTCGGACGACGGCACTGACCGGCCGGCTGACGGGGCTGACGATGACCTGGCCGTCGACGACTTCGACCATCCGGAGCCAGCGGACGACCCGGGGTGGGAGGCTCCCAGCACGTCGCCGCTGGAGGCGGATATCGAGACGGAGGTGCTCATCGAAAATCTCGAAATCCCGTGGGACATGACGTTCACAGCCAACGGCGAGCTGTTCCTGACGGAACGTACCGGGAGCGTTTTACGGTTCGACTCGGGGGAGGTGGCCGAGGTGACCAGCCCAGTCGACGCAATCGACGCAGGGTCCGTCGAACCCGGAACCGACGAGGAGCCGTGGTGGGTCGAAGGCGGTGAGGGTGGGACGCTCGGCATTGCGTCACACCCCGAGTATCCGGACGAGAGCTATATTTACGTTTACTACACAGCCAATGACGGGGATGAGCCGGAAAACCAGGTCGTTCGTTACGACGTCGAGGCGTCAGACCCCGGGGAGACGGAGGAGACAATCATCGGGGGCATTCCGGCAGACAACATTCACAACGGCGGCCGTATCACGTTCGGCCCTGACGACAACCTCTGGGCCTGCACCGGGGATGCAGGTGAGGAAGCACTTGCACGCGACCTGGACTCGCTCGCAGGGAAGGTTCTCCGTGTTTCCCCTGAGGGTGAGCCACTTGAAAGCAACCCCGACCTCGATGGGGACCCACGCATCTTCACCTACGGTCACCGCAACCCACAGGGAATCTGCTGGCTTCCAAGTGACATCCCAGTTGTCACTGACCATGGCCCGACTGCTCGTGACGAGTTGCAAGTTCTTCGTCCAGGAGCGGACTACGGCTGGGACGAGGTACGCGGAGCTCCTGGCGACGACGAGTGGCCATCGTACGCGGACCACGAGGAGTTCGTCCCGCCCGTTGTCCACACCGGTGCCGGGACGACATGGGCTCCAACAGGGGCAACGTTCTACGACGGCGAGGACGTTCCGGCGTGGCAGAACAGACTCATCGTCGCCGGGCTCATCAGCCAGTCTGTCTACGTCGTGACGCTCACACCACCTGGAGGTGACCTTCCGTCACTGGATAGCGACGAGGCAACACGGTACGACGATGAGTGGTTAGACGATGCCTACGTCGCGACTGCACACCGCGTGCTTGCTGACGAACTCGGTCGGGTGCGCCACGTCGCACAGAGCCCCGACGGTGAACTGTACGCCATCACCTCTAACCGCGACGGCCGTGCCGACGATGAGAGCCCCTTTCCCCGGGAACGTGACGACGTACTCGTCAGAATTACGACCTGAGCTAGTGCGTTAGCTCTCCCCGACAAATATTCTAACTTACATGTCTAGGCAGTTGCTAGAGGCGAGGATACAGAAACGCTGCAGCACTTAACAACACTTTTACACATATCCGCAATCATGAATACCAAACATCACTTATCAGTATATAATCTGTAATTTAATATTATTTATGAGTAAATGACCATCAATCTACTTCGAACAGTACTGTTCGATCTGATACTAGTCTATCAAATTTTTCAAAACCGCAAGAAGAGACGGACAAAAATGACGTAAACAATCATCCCCTTTTTTATCAACCTGGCTCCTTGTTGTGGGTGTGGTTGCGATGGGTGTATTTGACAGGGCGAAAGCGGTGTCTGGTCTCTCGAAAGCCACAGAAGAGTCAACGTCGTACGTGTGTCTCGCCTGTGACGAAACGTTCGAGGTCCAGTATCATCGATGTCCTGACTGTGACAGTTTCGACGTTCGATCCTCACGGTGGGTTCAGGAGTAGTACACCCTGCGCACCACGGTACCCGCACGGGTCGGCACCAGTGGCGGGTGCGAACTCGTATTGTTTTGACGCTATCCGGAACGTCCTGTTACTGACACCTGTCGATGAACCGGTAGTTGTTTCTTGTCTGTCGAAAAATCGTCTCGTATGCCAGCACTCGACGACCTCGAAGCCGTTGCTCAGTCTGCGGTCTATTCAGGCGGTGCAGAGCTTCGTGAGCGGTACCGAGATGGCGACACTGAAGCGGCCTATACGGCACACGACGTGAAAGCGGCGGCAGATGAAGCCGCCGAAGGGAGGATGCTTCCCGTTATCCGGCAGGCGTTCCCGAATCATGCTGTCTATGCGGAAGAGGCGGGCGAGTTTGAGGGAACGGGCTCCTACCGCTGGATAGTTGACCCGCTCGACGGAACCAACAACTTTTCCGCCGGTCTTCCAGTGTTCGCATCGGCAGTATCTGTCCTCCGCGAGGGTGAGCCAGTTGTCGCGGCTGTCCATCAACCTGTGACAGACGAGACGTACGTCGCCCGACGGGACGATGGCGTTCGATACAACGGCTCAGCTGTGACGGCTGACAACTCGATTCCGGTCGAGGCTGCTACGATAGCACTCATCCTCGGACGGAACGTTCCGAGAGATGACGAACTCTCGCGGCGGGCAACGGCCATTCGGCGAGCGGTCGAGATGGAGGTCAAGCGCGTGTGTTCCAGCTGGGCACCGACTGTTCATTCGGGGCTGTTTGCACGTGGCCGAGTACAGGGTATCGTCCAGTTTCATCCCGATGAGGAAGAACAGGCAGTAACCGAGCTGTTTGCTGCCGAAGCCGGAGCAGAGATTCGTCGAGACGGCCCTCTTTTCGTCACTGCATCCACCGGCGAGATGCTGGACGTGCTCTGGAACGCAGTCGCCGAGGATTCCCGGTAGCGAGTGCCTACTGCCAACTTTACGCATCGATGCAAGCGTTTATACCGGAAGCGGCGGCAACCGGGACTATGGTCGAGGCGTTCGCGGTTGCCAGCGGCAAGGGTGGGACGGGGAAGACGACGACGACGATGGCGCTCGGTATGGCACTCGCCGAGGAGCACGACGTGACTGTCATCGACGCCGACACCGGGATGGCGAATGTCCTGTTCCACGCCGGATTAGCCGACGTCGAAACGACGCTTCACGAGGTCCTCGCGGGGCATGCACCTGTTGAAGAGGCGGTCTACCACCGTTTCGGAATGGACGTCGTTCCGTGTGGAACGTCACTCTCCGGATTCCGGGAGGCAGAGCCGGAACGACTCCGCGATGTCGTTGCGACGCTGGCTGAAGGGACTGACGTCATTCTGCTGGACTCGCCGGCGACGCTGAGCAGTCGAAGCGCGGTGTTGCCAATCGTCCTCGCAGACCGACTCATCGTCGTTTTACAGCCGACGATTCCGTCGCTCTCGGATGGCTTGAAAGTTCAGGAGTACGCGACGACCTACGGGACTGGTATCGCCGGTATCCTGTTCAACCGCGTCGCTGACGACGAGGCAATCGAAAACATCGCTCCCAGGGCCGAGCAGTACTTCGAGGGGGAGACGCTGACCACTGTCGAGGAAAGCGATACAGTACGAGCGGCCCGGCGCGCAGGCGAGCCGTTACTCGCTTACGCGCCAGACTCTTCGTCTGCAGCCGCGTACCGCGAGGCTGCGGCGGGGTTGAACGTCCGTTCACACGACGCCACCGTCGTCGCGGACAGGTTCCGGAGCACCGTCATCCCCGACGAGCTATGAAACTCCCACAGGGCCAACTCTGCCGTCGTCGAGTTGTTGCAGACCTCGCTACGCTCCTGGAGCGTGCGCTGGAAGACAAGTTTACGGGCTACGTCCGACTCGAACCACAGGACGTCCTCCTGCTCGATACCGAGGGGGTCGGCATCGTCACGTTCGACCGCGGCATTCCAGTAACGGTCTATCACACAGCAACCGATAGCGGCGGGACGGACGCCCTCGCAGATATCGCTGTCGCTGGACCCTGTCGCGTTGACCTCTACGAACTTGACGATGATGCACTCGCGGACGTTCACGAGATGCAAGCACTGACCGTTGAGCCCGGCATGCCGGCCGAGCAACTCGCCGGTGACGTTTCCCTCGCTGAACGAACGCGGGACTGCGCCCCTAACGACCGCCTGGGGAGAGACCTAGAGTCCACGGACGAGCACGACGTTGTTGCGTCGTTTCTCGAGGACGGGGATCGTATCGAGGAGATCCAGAAGGCCGCTCGACAGGAAGCACAGAGCCGGGCAGCAGACTGGGGATTCGACGTCGAGTAGCCTGCGCCTACACGTGGACTGGAATCCACCAGACCCTGCTTCGGGCACCGACCGTTTTGCTCGTGATATCCGTCTCGGATTCAAGCTCATGCAGCTTGTTCAACGCTGTCCGACGCGAACAGCCGAGTTCGTCCGCAACCTCGCTGGCAGTCAGGGGCTCCGCGTAATCGTCCCGGTCTTCGAACACCGCCGTTACGTCTTCGAGCTCGAACGTCGTATCTCTACCCGGTTCGCTCATTGGGTCGAGGTTTGTCTCACGGGAACTTATCTATTCCCTCATCTTCTCTCGAGAGGTGCTCTTCGCCTCGTCGTGAACGTTCGTGCGATGGCTGTAGGCATCTCGTCCTGTAACTAACAGGATTCAGACAGTCAGACGACGCTGATTATCCACAACTGTTCACGAACAGTCGGGCGGTATACACCTGAAATCTTGTGGCTTGCATCTGCAGGCTTCGGTTACTTCACTCCGACGACCTAGTGGTCAGGCATGCCGATTCGCCCGCCGACGAGAGACGACCTCCGCGAACTTGGCGATGAGCTGTTTTTCGACCTCACGGACGAGGAACTCGAGTTCTTCGCGGACGTAGCGGAGCAACGATCCGACGCGTACGAGACGGTGATGTCCCGGTATCCCGAGCCCAGACTCGGCGGTGTCGAGCGTCGCGAACGGAGCTCGGGACGGCGCGTTCCCGACAGCGAGGATCCCTACAACGCCTGGATAACGCAGTGTTACGTGAGCGGGGACGAGGGCGGCCCGCTCGATGGCTGGGATGTCGGCATCAAGGACAACGTCTTCGTTGCCGGGGTCGAGATGACCTGTGGCTCGCAAGTGCTGGAGGGGTACGCTCCGAACCGAGATGCGACTGTGGTCACGCGGCTTCTCGAGGCTGGCGCGGACATCGTCGGCAAGACCAACATGGACGACATGGCGATGACGACAACCGGCCACAGCGCGTTCGGCCCGATACTGAACCCTCACGATGAGGGGCGACTGTCGGGCGGGTCAAGCGGCGGCAGTGCGGTCGCCGTCGCAACCGGTGACGTGGACGTGGCGCTTGGCTCCGACCAGGGGGGAAGCGTTCGTATTCCGGCGGCGTTCTGTGGCGTCGTCGGTCACAAGCCGACCTACGGACTCGTCCCGTACACGGGCTGTATCGGTATCGAACACGCTATCGACCATCCCGGGCCGATTGGGCCCGATGTGGAGACCGTTGCTCGGACGCTCTCCGCAATCGCCGGGAGCAACGAGGGCGACACGCGCTCTCACGAACCAGTCCCGACCGAGCAGTACGAGGATGCCCTGAACGGTGACGTTTCAGACCTCTCTATCGGCGTTCTCAAGGAAGGATTCGCCCGGTCGAATGCAGAGCCAGAGGTTCTCGAGACGACGAGGGATGCGCTCGACGTGTTGGCCGAACGCGGTGCGACCCTCGAGGACGTGTCCGTGCCGATGCACACCGATGCCCGAGATATCCACTCGGTCTGTGCCGCGGAGGGGCTGCTGGATGCGATGATGGGCGAGGGGCTTGGACACGGCTGGAAGGCGTGGTACAGCCGCTCGTGGGTAGAGATGTTCGGGAAGATTCGACGGACGCAGGCGGACGATTTCCCGCCAACCCTCAAACTGCTGTTGCTCCTCGGTGCGTACACGAACAGCGAGTATCACTCCCAGTACTACGCCCAGGGTATGAACCTCGTCGTCGAGATGACTGAGCGTTACGACGAGGTACTCGAGACACACGATCTGCTCGCGATGCCGACGACGGTCACGGCAGCGCCGGAACACAGGCCCGAGCAGGACCACTACGACCGGCTCCGAGAGCGGACTGTCGTCGCGAACACGAGGCCGTTCAACAGGACCGGACACCCCGGCGTGAGTGTTCCGGCCGGGACTGTCGACGACTGTCCGGTCGGACTCATGCTCGTCGGGGCGCGCTTCGACGATGCGACGGCTCTGAACGCTGCACACGCACTCGAATCGGAGGTATCCGTCCTCGGCGTGTGACGGCTACGCTGTTCCCGACGTGTGACGGCTACTGTTCGAGCGGTAGTGCGACGTTGGCCAGTGTGTCCCCTGCAATTACCGTCGCTTCCCGGGTAATCGCGTAGAGCGTCCCGTCCCGGTCAGCCTGAACCTCCTGGCGAATCTCGTACGTGCTCGGGTCGTACACCGTTCCGAGCGGGTCGCCCGATTCGACCGTCTCACCGACAGCGACGTCGGTATCGACGACGAACAGTCCGGAGTCCGTTGCGGTAACCCGGCCCAGGTGGTTTCGGGCCAGCTGTGGCGTTCCGTTGGAAACTAGATCACTGGTGAGGACACCGACCTCGCGGAGGACGTTCCGAACGCCTTTCATGCCGGTTTCGACTGCTGGCTCGACGACCCACGTGTTGTGCCCGAGCTCTGGCGTGATACACGTGATGTCATGCTCTGTAGCAGTGACGCGGAGTTTCCCCGAGAAGTTTCGCTGGTGCCACTCGTGGTTGTCTTCTTCAGGTCGTGATTCGACAAGTGCGAGGTCCGTTCCGAACGTCCGGGCGAGCGCGAGCGCCTCGTCGTCCCCGTCGGTGACGACGACGTGGGACAGCGCGTCGGGACTCATGGTGTGGAGGTCGACGATGAGGTCGGCCTCACTCGCGTACTCCCAGAGGCGTGCAGCAATCTGCTCGTGGATCGTCCCGTCGGAGTCGCCCGGCCAGACCCGGTTCATGTTCGAATTTGTACCTTCGATAGCCCGCGGCGTCGTGTACGACGCGTGGTCGAAGGTCATCGGACTGGCGACCGGCACTGCGACGATTCGTCCCGCCTCGATACGTTCGTGAAACTCGTTGTGGAGTCGTCGAAGTACCTCCGTGCCGTTTACCTCGTGGCCGTGTTGTGCGGCCTGGATGTACACCGTCGGCCCGTCCGCATCGCCGATGTACTCGTGTACGGTCGTCTGTATCGGTTGCCGGGACGGCAGGTGAGATATCGTGATTGTCGACTGCGAGTGCGTGCCCATCTGCCCCGGGCTAGTGGGGCCATTGCTAAACGCCTTCTGCCGACTCTCTCATACATCATCACGTTGCCCGGATTTCGATAACGATTGTTGCTGCTGTGTCTCCGTCGGGTGTCGTTATCGTGAGGTCGAAGGCCACAGCGAGGACGTGAGTCCGGTCGTTGCGCTCCTGGACTGCCACACCATCGAGGCTCTCGCAGTCTCCGAACTGCCTGTTCGCATCGTCGGGGCAGTTGGCTGTGACCCACTCTTCGACGTGCGTTTCGTTAACGGCAATCTGATAGACGTGGCCGTCGCTCAGTCTGCTCGTCTCTAGCGACCCTCTGGTCGTGTTCAACTCGTCTCTGACCTCCTGAACAGCGTCGTCGCGGTCGCCCCAGTGATACGTTTCGGGAACGGTAGTCGATGCATTGTGGAGTGACTGTTCCAGTACCGACTCGAGCTGTTTTGCTGGCTCCTGTTCGGTCGTCTCGATATCATCGTGATAGCCGAGCTGCAGGTACGCGATGCCGAGGGCGACGAGGGCCAGCGCCAGTGCGAGCGCGGCGACGAGGACGAGCTGACCCCGGTCACTGCCCGAGTGTACAGCCCACACTGACGTGTCGCCACTCATACGAACCACACCCGGAGCGTGACCTCTCCGTTGGTCGTCAGCACTGTCGCTTCGCCGGTTGGCACATCTGCGGGAAGTGGATGGCCCGCAGTTCCGTGTGCAGTTTCGACGCGAAACATCACGTTGTCCGGAAGTATTCGCTCGACACGTCGTTCGAGTTCGTCCTTCTCACGGTCGAACGCGTCCTGTGATTTGGTCACTTCAGCGAGGCGCGTCTGGTCCTGGTGTCTGGGCGGTTCGTTCGACAGCAGCGTCGCCGCATCCGCCGCGTAGGTATCGAGCTGCGCCTGCGTTTGCTCGTCCGTTCCATCCGGGACGCCGAGCGCGAACGTGAACAAAACGCTTAGAACCAGCAAGAGACCAATTCCAACCTCGATGACCGTAATCGAGGCCTGTCCCCGAGTGTTCGGCTGATTATCCATCGACACTCACCCGTAGCGTGGCTTTGGTCGTCTCCGGCGGCGCGTACTCGATACGGACGCTCTCCTCGTCGAGCACACCGGCCGCCTCGAAACGGAGCGTCGTCGTCTCCAACGACGAGAGGTCTACTTCGAACGTTCCCTGGAGGCCGCTTTCGTTCGAAAGGACGACCCGTTCGTTCGCGTGGACCCGCTCGACTGTCGTTCCCTGCGGCGGGTCAATCGAGAGCGTCGCGTTCGAGGTGCGGCGTGGAAGCGTTACGGACCGACTACGGTTGAAATCGGGTCGAACCTCTTCGGTGGTTCGCCGTTCCACGAGGACGATTCGCTCGATTGTCGCACCATCGGTGACTGACCCCGTCTCGATTACCGCCTCGCCGTCGAGCGTTATCTCCACATTCTTCTCGGCGGGGATGTCGTAGACCTCGCGTAACGCCGCCTCGTCGAGTGATTCCAGATTGTCGTCCGACAGGACGTTCTTTCGTGCAGTATGCGTTGCCTCCTCGCTCACGAGTCGGTCCGAAAGTGTCGCCGCGGTCTGCCGTTCCAGTGCCGGACGCTCGGTGGCACTGAGCGCATTGTTCGAGAGGATGACCCCCGCAACCACGGTGCTCGTCAGCAGAACGAACGCGATACCGATTGCCAGCAGCTCCGTCTGCCCTCTCATGACCCTCCCTCCTCGATGGTTAGCGTTCGATTAGCCGGTGGTCCAGCCACCGTGATAACTACCTTGCTACCACCGTCGACAGTCTCGTTCTCGAGGGTCACGTTCTCCGGGAGCGAGAGTCGAGTTTCCGTTTCGATTGTCGAGTCGGGGTGCTCGAGCACGAGACGGTCCGGGTCGCTCCGAAGAGAGAGTGTGTATCCACTGTTCGCTATTGTCGGCGGGACCGTCACCGTTGTCCGCGTCTCGGCGTGTCCGTCGACACTGGGCGGCGACCGCTCGACTTCTCCCGCCACGTTCGCAAGCACCCGCTCGCCAAGCTCACCGCCTGCCCGAGTTTCGTAGGCTGGAACGACACCTCCGAGAAGGACAGTCGTCATGCCGGCGACGTAGAGTACGGTCAGTCCAATTGCGAGCGTCTTGTCGACGACCGGCGTAACGCCGCGATTTGCGCTCCGCAACTCAGCCATCGTTCACCTCCATATCGACCTCGTGGACGACCAAATAACCGCTCCGTTCCTCGGGGAACGTTGCGACGACGCTCTCGTACTCGTCACCGTCGAACGTCCGCCGCTCGGTGGTCGCGTTCTGTGCCTCGAAGTGTCGTTCGAACGGACCCGGCATCTTGGTCTCGATTGCGACCGAGAAGTTCCCGCGCCCGAGTTCCATCCGGTCGTGTGTGATATTCGACTGGAGTCTAGCGGTGACGCCGCCCTGGCCGCCGATCGCGGTGTGGCCTGTTCCGAGAACGGGGGCGCCGATGACCAGAACCTCGTTCGATTCGGAACTGGTAATCGGCGGCTCCTGCTCAAGCCAGGCGCTCGAGCCGGTTCCGTGGATGACTGCACCGCCGACGCCTGCGACTCGCCTGTCACCGCTCTCGAACACCAGCCCGTCTATCTCGAGTTCGTGTTCGACGGTTCCGTCTTCGAGTACGCGAAGGGTGCGCTCAGTCGTGCGGAGTTGCCCCTCAGCGAACGTCACCCGGTGAGCGTGGACGCCGGTTCGGTCGACGACCTGGACGGCGTCGGAAAGCTGGTCGGCCACCCGCGTCGCGTCTGCGTTCGAGGACTGTGAGTCTATCACGCTCCCGACGCCAGCGGTGAGTGTCCCGAGAGCAATAACACCGAACCCGAGTATGAGGACGAAGCCGACAACGTGAGACTGCCCTCGCATCAGGCCACCCCCAGTCCGGTGAAGATGACGTAGGTGATGATGACGAGCAGCCCGGAGTGCAACAGGGCCTCGTACCGTCCGCGGCTGGCGATACCAGCGAACCAGCCACACGCGAGCACCGTCGCTTGCGTGACGTGATAGAAGCGTTCCTGGTCACGCGGCGGGTCGATGGCATCCGGGTCGAGCGCCATTCCGCTCGTCGACTCTGCGACACCCGACAGCTGGGAGAACCCGTCGAGAACAGTCGCGTTGACCGCGACGACGACGCCGACGACCAGCAGTGCGGTCGTCCAGCCGACGGCGACGTAGACCATCAGCCGCGAGCGAAGCTCCTTGCGCTCGTGATACAGCCGGCCGATTTCAGTCTCCAGCGTCTCGAACACTTTTTCAGTATTGCTGCCGGCCGCAAGCGCACCGACAACGAGACCGACTGTCTGTGAAGCAAGTGGGGTCCCGACCTGGTCGACGAATCGGTCGAGTGCAGCTGCTCGAACGTCGTCCGTCTCGTCGACGGCTGTCGTCAGGCTGAGATTGAATGCAAGTGCCTCGACGTCTGGCTGCAGAGGACCGAAATCCACTTCTTCGGCAACGCGCTGGACGGCGTCCGGAAACGGCGTTCCGAGGCTGACGTGGCCCGACACCGCGTGAATGAAGTCCTGAATTTCCCTGTCTTTCGCGTCGTCGACTGTCGCCCGCCTGCTTGCGACGACGCCGACCGGGATGCCGTAGACTGCGTATCCGAGCAGTGCAACGTTCACCAGGCTGTATTCGAGCACCCACAGGAGACCGATAGCGATGCTCGCTGGGAAGAGGCAGACGACAGCCGCGCTCGCGGGATTTGTCGGCGCCGTTCTGAGGATGTCCAGCCAGCTCGGTGGACGCTGGTAGGTCGGAATCGCCTGATCCGTCGGTCTGAGTGATGCCACTGTGAGCGCCGTCGCCAGCCCCATGACGAGCACGAAACCAACACAGGCGTACACCAGCAGTCCGCGGTAGGTGGTCGTGCCGAGCGGCGTCGTCACCGACTCGCCGAACTCAGGTGCAAAAACCGACGCGACTGTCAGTATGAGAACGACGAGTGCCGGGAACACGAGCATCACGACGAACAGCTCGGCCAGCAGCTCCATGTAGCCGCTGGCGCGCTGGTGTGCTCGCTCCTGTCGCTGTGAGAGCAGCCGACTCTCCATTTCGAGGTAGCCTTCGAGGGCATCCCGACTCTGAGTTGCGTGCTCACGGAACTTCAACAGAAACGGTGCGAGCACGTCTCGTGACGGCGTATCCCGCGCGACCATCGTGATTCCCGAGTTCAGATTGCCGGTCAGCGTTGCCTTGTTCAGCACGTCCTGGAAGGTGTCTGCTGTCGCGCCGTACGCGTCCTGGCTGGCGACACGTTCGAGCATCTCCCGCTGGTCGTTGCTCCCGGATGCGAGCACCCGAAGGTACCTCACGGCCCCTGGTAACGTTCGCTCGATGTCTGCTCTGCGGGCCGCTGCGACGCGTCCCAGATACACTCGTCCGAACTTGATGACGAGCCACCGACTCCCGACGCCAACGACGAGTGCGACCATCCCGGCGACGTATATTCGCGGTATCGCAGGGCTACTCCAGTGATTGACGACCGGCACACCATCGGCCAGGAAGTCGAACACAGCTGTCGTAATTTCTCGAGGAACGAGCAGCGCCGACGCGAACAGGACGACCCCAGCGAGGAGTCCGGTTCCCCATGCAAGGCCGTAGACGCGTGCGATGTAGAGGTCGAAACTCGTCTCGAGCCCCGCCGCTCGGTATTGTTGTCTGTCGGTAGCGTGTATCTTCTCGTCGGCGTGTCGGGAGAACAGTGCGTACAACCCCCTGTCTAGCGCTCCGAGGTGGTCGCGAGAGCTGTCGTTCGCTCTTCTCATCAGTCGTCCCCTACTCCTTGCTCAGCTGTGCTGTCATCATCTGCCGGCTCTGAATCCGCTGCCTTCCGTGAAAGGCGCTCGACGGTTGCAGCCTCGTTCGTCTGCAGGTCGGCCAGCAGCTCGAACGTACTCTCGAAGTCGTCGATTTGCTCCCGTACCATATGCTTCACGTAGCGGTGCTTTCGACGGAACTCCTCTCTCACCGCGTCTACCGAGCTGTCGGTGAGGCGACTGAGACTCTCGAACGTCGCCACTGCGCTCTCGTCTGTCTCCCACTCAATCTCGAACTCACCTGTCTCCTCCCGCTGCATGACGGTGTTCCAGTAGACTTCCGTCCCGCCCTTCTCGATGACACCGCAGCCCTCGCTGCTCTCGAGCTGCTGGTAGGACTGCTCGTCAAGAAGTTCGACTACGCTCCCAACGTAGCGTTCCCCGTCGATTCGGCGAGGAAAGATGACGAGGTCTATCTCCCGAAGCAAGTACGGCGGCAGCCCTTGCTCGATAATTCGGTTGACAAGCGTCTCGATATCTCCGGCGTGGGTGGTCCCGATGAGTCCGTGACCTGT
>LKMJ01001769.1_pt1 | contig 19404 bp, 15 predicted proteins | sample 643391 | NCBI WGS metagenome assembly LKMJ01 (sample SAMN04112250, study PRJNA286221) | soda lake metagenome | biome: soda lake; feature: Kulunda Steppe; material: water; isolation source: sample PL-Br10 brine of Picturesque Lake | place: Russia: Kulunda steppe | collected 2010-07 | reverse complement strand
TCTGCCCGCCTTCGAGCAGCCGTGGTGTGGGGCGCTGGATGGTCGAGGGCGGCACGAAGAAGAGGTTGTCCCGCTCGACGGCGGTCATGCTGGAGTACTGCTTCCAATGTTCCAGCCAGTCTCGGTTTTCCTCGCCCATGCCACCGGCGATGATGGCCTCGGGGTCCTGTTCCAGCACCGACTCATCGTCAATGCGCGGCACCATGCGGTCCAGGCCCGCAAAGACGTTCTCGCCCCCGCAGAGGGTCACCACGTTGTGGATGAAGTGCTTGCCGTTGATGCTCATCAGCGGTTCGTCCCAGACCTGATAGAACACCCGCACCGGGTCGGCATCGGCGTATTGCTCGCGCAGTGACTCAATCCCCTCGCGGAAGTCGTTCGCTTCTTTGTTGCCCGCATCCTCAGTGCCAGCAAGCGTCGCCAGGCGTTCGATGCTGGAGGCGATGGACTCAAAGTCGTGGGGTTCCGCGTAGTAAAGGGTCTGATCAAACTCCTCCAGACGCTCAAGCTGCTCCGAGGGGTTGCCGGTGATCCAGCCAATGATCAGATCCGGTTCGAGACTCAGGAGCTTTTCCATGTCGATGCGGGTGTGGCTGCCCACGCTGTCGACCTCTTTGGCCTCTTCCGGGTAGTCGCTGTAGCTGACCACGCCCACCACCTGATCCCCGGCACCGGCAGCCCAGATCAGCTCCGTAGCGCCCGGCGAGAGCACGACAATGCGCTCGGCCGGTTCGTCGAGGCAGACTTCGTTATCGGTGTCATCGGTGACACAGACCTGCGCCTGGGCCAGGGGCACAGCGGCGAAAAGGGCCAGAGCGGTGAAAAGGGTGCGTGCTTGCATGGTCAGTCGTCCCCGTCATCAATCAGAATCATGCGGCCGGTTTCCGGGTCCTGGTAGACCTGGCCCATGGGCTGGTAACCGGAGCCGGACTCGCCCATGCCGTCGGGCATTTCCGGCATTTCCTGGCCGGCGGAGACATCGACACCGCCTTCGTCTTCGGACTGGCGCTGCTCGGAGGCGGCCAGCGCCACCATCAGCCCCACGGCAAAGACGAGCATGATATCAGCAAGGTTCGACAGCGGCCCCATGGGGTCTTCATCAGCCACGTCAAAGCGGCTGCTGCGGTAACTCGGCACACTCATGGCTGCGCCGCCTCCAGCTCGGCCATGGCGCCGTCGTACCAGCGCCGGCGGCAGCGGCCCAGCAGAAAGCCAATGATACCCGCCAACAAGCCGAGCACGGTGGTGTTGAACGCCACCGTCACGGCCTGGGCAAGCACATCCAGCTCACCACGGCCGAGTGCGGCCAGCCCCGGCCCGAGCGGGATCAGGGTGCCCATCAGCCCCATCATGGGACCAATGCGGGCAATGAGATCGGCCCGATCAATGCGTTTGCGCGCCATGGCAGCCAGCTGCTCATCGGCGCCTTTTTCCACCATGCGGCGCAGCCCACCGGTGCGCTCCCCCAGAGCGAGGCCGGTTTCCCAGACGGCCAGAGCAATCAGCGCCAGCAGCGCGACAATGACCGGCTCCAATAAATAACTGACCATGGTGTCCATGATGTCGAGTGTTGCGGATGTAAACATGTTGGCGTTACCCAATCACTGAAAATTTAAGCGTCTGTTCCACGCACGGACTCCGAACAGGAAGGGAGGCTGTGCGGTGTTCGGAGGGAAGCTCTTTCGCCAGGGATGGCGAAAGCGCAGCCTACAGGGACGTACTTTCAGACTCGGCGACCCGCCACAACACCCCCAACCAGCAGCGTCACCAGACCGGCCCCAATCAACCAGGGCAACAGCACCATGCCACCTTCAGCGGCATCTTCCTCATCCTCGCTGCGCTCGCCCTCTTCCTCCTGAGCGGCCTCCGGCTCCTCATCCTGTTGCGCCTCTTCCACCTGATCCAGGCTGATCTCGGCCATGCGGGCCGGGTCCACGTCGGCCTCGACCTGTTCGTGCAGGGCCGCCTCACGGACCTCGTTGAAGGCTTCCTGCAGCTCCTGGTCATCCAGACGCTCCGCCACCCAGTCCATGGTCGGGTGATCCGGGCGGGTATGGCCGCCGCCGGGCAGGCCGTTCTCGGCCACCAGTTCGGCAAAGTCTTCGGACAGGTCGTCTATCACCTCCTCTTCGGCATCCCAGAACTCACGATGCGCGGCCACCAGCGTGATGGCCTGCATGTGGGTTTTGACGTGGACGTTGTGATCCTCTTCCAGGAACTCATCCAGACCGATGCCGTGGCTGTCCTGGAAGTAGACGTCGTGCACCTCGTCCCAGACCCAGGACTGCACCACATCCGGACTGGTCACCTGCCAGCCCCAGAGGTTGTCGAGGAAATCCGCGCTCATGGCGCGGGCACCGGCGTAGCCGTGGTCCATGAGCGGTTCCAGAAACTGCGGGTTGAGGTTCTGGCCTCGCAACTCGGACAGCAGGGCCCGCTGGAGGGATTCCACCCGGGGGTTGTCGACGTCGGCGTGCATCAGCACCTGGTTATCCGGCGCCTCGCCGGTGACGGTTTCCACCGCCAGCGACAGGCCGCCCTGGAAATCAAAGCCGTCGTCGTTATCCAGCAGGCCGTAGACGTGACTGGCGCGGCCCAGATAGGTGCGCCCAACACTGCCCAGGCGGCTTTCAAAGGCGTCGTGGGCGGACTCGCCCTGCAGATCCCGGCCGTAGGCGTGGCCCATGCGGCGCTTGTAGGCATCGGCGACTTCGGCGCGATCGTCCCAGGCACCGGAGCGCTCGGCCAGGCGGTTCACGCCCGCGCCATAGGCGCCCGGAGCGGTGCCAAAGACCCGCCAGGCGGCTTCCCGGCCGGCGTCTTCCTCGTCCCCCGCGTCCATGTCATCGCCCAGCATTTCACGGGTGTCCGCCACCCAGCGCGCGGCCACGTCGTTGTCGGAGAGTGGCTCGTCACCGGGATCGCGCATGTCATCCGGCAGGGTTTCCAGTGCGGCGTCCAGGGCCCGGGCCATCTGCGGGTGTTCCTCGCGGATGGTTTCGGAGGCACCATCGAGCGCCATCCGGGTGGCCTTGTCCAGCCACACCAGCTGGTCCTCATACAGATCCCGGAACAGACCTGAAGTGGTAAAGAGGGCATCGCGGCGGCGCTCGCCGTCTTCCAGCGGCATGCGCTCCAGCCCCTCAACAATGCCCCGGGAGTTCCACTTGGGCTTGATGCCGAGCATGTCCAGACCGAAGGCCACCATCACGCCCTCGTCACGGACGGTGTCGGAGGCCCAGAGCACGATGGCTTCACTGCCCTCGGCCTCCGGATCGCCGCGTTCGCGGGCATCGGCGGCCATTTCCTGGCCCAGCGCCCAGGCCACGCGGGTGGGCACCAGATCACCAGCAATGGCATGGAAGTTTCGCCCGGTGGGCAGCACCTCGGGCGTGCGAACCGGGTCGTTGCCCTGCCCCGGCGGCACAAAGCGGCCCTCCAGCGCGCCCAGCAGATTGGCCATTTCCTCGCCGGGTGAGGCGGTCAGATCCTCCCGCCATTCCGAGTCGATGTCGTCATCACCGGCCATGGATTCGAGCATGGTTTCGATGGACTCGTCGTCCCAGTCGCGACCGAAGACGTGCAGGCCCATGGGCATGAAGCGCTCCTGCATGTGGGTCAGGTAGTGACCCACTTCGTGGACCAGCAGGTCATCGTCCACGCTTTCCAGATCCGGGGCGCCATCTCCATGATCATCGCTGCCATTATGGTCATCACCATCATGGTCATCACTGTGGCCGTGGTCGTGATCATGGCTGTGCCCGTCGGCCAGCTCTTCCTCAATTTCCGCCTCCAGATCCAGATCGCGGATGCGCTCGCGCAGGGTGTCCACGGTCTGCTCACGGCTGGTGGAGTCGGGATCCACGGCGGATTCGTAGCTTTCCACCAGTTGTCGCAGCTCCAGCAGCTCGTCGTAGAGCTCTGTGGTGGCCAGTGGCGGTGTCAGGTGGCTGATCATCACTCCCATGGCCCGGCGCTTGGCCTGTATGCCCTCACCCACGCCATCCACGATGTAGGGGTAGATGACCGGCAGGTCCTGCCCGAGCAGCTCGGGGTAGTCATCCGCGGCCAGTCCGGCCCGGCGCCGGGGGAGGAATTCGCGGGTGGAATGGCGGCCCACGTAGACCAGCGCATCGGCCTCAAAGTGATCGCGCAGCCAGTGGTAGAAGCCCATGTACTGATGGGTGGGCGGGAAGGTGGTGTTGGCGTGCAGCAGCGCCTCGCTCACTTCCCAGCCGCGCGGGGGCTGCGGGCCAATAAAGACATTGCCAAAGCGGATGCCGGGGAAGACCATTTCGCCGTCATGGACCATGGCTTCACCGGGGGATTCGCCCCAGCCGGTCAGCCCGGGGATACCGGTTCGCAGGAGCGCATCACGCAACTCGGTAAGTTCATCGCTGTAGTCCTGGTCACTGATGGCCTGCTCCCACTGCACCTGGTACTGATCCAGCAGATCCAGCGCCCGTTGCTGGGCGTCGTGCTCGTGGTTGTTGAGCATGTGGCGCAGGTCGTTGAGGCTGCGCTCCATCAGGCCGGTGGCCAGCTCGGCCTCGTCCTGCTCCAGCGCCTGTTTCATGCGCTCATGCAGGTAGCCGACAGGGCCGTCTTCCAGTTCCGCCTGGATGCTGGCGGGGAGCGTCTCAAAGTAGTCCTGGTATTCCTCGGTGGAGAAGGACGGTACCCGTCCGACCAGATCCTCCAGGCCAGAGCGGTTGTCCGGCAGGTTGATGCCCCGGTCCTGGATCTTATCAAGCAGGTCCTCAGCACTGTCCGGCAACTCACCGGTGTCATAGCCTTCGGCCTTCAGCTGCTCAAGCATCTCGAACAGCGATTCCGCCACGTCCAGCTTGTCCGCACCGACGTTGTGCCGACCGGGCGGGTGGTTGTAGTAGACCAGCCCGACGTTTTTATCCGCGTTGTCGCTGTTCTGCAGCGTCTCCCAGCGCTCCAGCCGGTCCGCCACCCGCTCGATGCGCTCCGGAACCGGCCGGTCCAGGCTGAGCTCGATGCCGGTGGCCTCGTCGATTTCCGGCTCCTGCCCCACCGCCAGCACCGTGGGCTGACTGATGCCCTGCAGCTCGGGCATGGCCAGCTTGTAGTGCACATCATCCCAGGGGATGCCTTCTTCAGAGAGTTCCCACTCGGATTCGGTCATGCCGCTCAGGGACACGCCCTTGATGACCGGCACGTCCATGTCCTCAAAGGCGTCGGTGACCGCGACACGGCCATCGCCGCCACCGACGGTGAAGTACTGCATGCTGACGATGCCGCTGAGCTGGGCCGGATCGAGGCGCTCCTCCAGCGTTTCCATGGCCTCGACACTGGCACCCCCCCAACGCGCCAGCACCGCCACGCACTGAATGCCACGCTCTTCCAGGGCTTCACAGTTGGCGTCCAGCACATCCCTGTCACCAGGGCGGTCGCCGTAATCCAGGTTCAGCAGCGCCACCACCGGGCCGTCTTCCAGATCCATGTCCTCAACGTCCGCACTGGCGGTGCCGTCGCGGTAATAGCGGATGGATTCGCGGGGGCTGGGCTCGGGCACCTCAAAGTCGGCGCCACCCTGCTTCAGCACCCAGCGCATCATGTCGCGGATGTGCTCAGGGCTACGTCCCTGATAGAAGGCGCGGCCCTCCAGCCACTCAGCCTGATCCGGATGCTCTTCCTGTTTGCTGGCGAGATGGTCACGGGGATCCTCGCCGGGTTCCGGATTGGAGGTGAGCTCATCAATGGCCTCATCGCTGGCATCCGCAAACACCCGGTCCCCATTCAGACGCGAGAGCCGGGTGGCCTGGCGGGTGCTGTTCATGGCCAGCACCGGCACGTCAGAGGCCGGCCCCTCCTCGCGCATCAGCCGCTCAAGACGGCCGGCCTGATCGCCGAACACCCCGGCCATGACGATGCCATCCACGTCCTTCCAAAGCGCCGTCACCTCGGCATCAGACTTGTCCGCCAGTTGCTCTGGTGTACGCAGCATGACGTCGTAGTCTGAATGCGACTCCATGAACTCATGGGCGCCGGCGGCGACCTGGGCGGCGGAGCGTTCGGAGATGATGCCGAGCAGTGTTGCGGCCTGCAGTGCCGGAGCCGTGAGCACCAAAAAAGTGAGAAGGACGATGCGATGCATTATCGAGCTCCGTACCGGATGGTCAGGAATGCCGCGCGACCCGGGTTCTTGAATCCGCCGGCCGTTTCGTAGTCTTTATCCAGCACATTTTCCGCGCTCACGCTGGCCGTCCAGTCCTCTGCGAATTCGTAGCCGGCACGCAGATTGATCAGGCCGTAGCCGGGCAGGGTCTCGCCGTCATTATCAATGCGGTCTCCTTCGAAGACGCCTGTTATGCCAGCGCTCAGGTCTTCAAAGGTGTAGTCGGCATCCAGTCGCAGCGAACGGCTGGTGCGTCTTGGCAGGCGCTCCCCCGAGTCCTGATCCCGCGGATCCTGCAATGTCACAGCGGACTGCAATTCCCATCCTGCCCAGTGCAGACCACCGGTCAGCTCCACACCCTGGATGCGGGCCCGGTCGATGTTTCCGGGACGGGTGACGCCGTTCTCCAGGCTATTGTCGATCAGGTCATCCACATAGGTCTGGTAGAAAGCCAGATCCCAAAAACCAGTGCGATGCTGCCCACGGAAACCGACCTCAGCGGTCTGGGACGTTTCCGGCTTCAGGTCCGGATTCCCTTCGAACAGAAAATCGTTTCCGAAGTCAGTAAAGGGAAAATAGAGATCGTTGAAGGTGGGGGCGCGGAATGCGGTGCCGTAACTGACTCGAACCCGGTGTGTGTCATCCACGTCCAACCCCAGGGCGGCGCCACCGGTCACCTTGTCGGAAAAGGCTTCGTTGTCATCCCAGCGGGCACTCAGCTGCAGATCCGAGGGGCCACGGCGTACAATCCACTGTCCGACCAGCGCGTTGTTGTAACGACTGGTTTCCGTGAAATCGTCCGTGCTGTCGACATCATCGACCAAGTGTTCGGCACCGAAGATCAATTCCTGATCGTCACCCTCGACGGTGTTCTCCCAGCGGACTGTCTGAGTGCGGGTTTCAAACAGACTGTCACTGAAGCTGCTGCTGGTCTCCTGCCGATCCAAAGCCTCGCTGACCACAATGCCGGATTCCCAGGATTCGGTAATCGGCGTGTGGGCCCGGGCGCCGAGCGTCTGAATGGTGAAGTCGGTGTCGCCATCGCCGATTTCCGTATTGCCCTGAGAGCGGAAGGCAAGCAGACCAACGCGGGTTCCATCATCAAATTCATGGGCAAGGCTGGCATTACCTGCGGCGTTGCGGAAGCCTTTGTCGTCGCCGCCTTCCTCCAGCTCAGTGCCATCCGTGTTCAGCACATGCCCCTGGAGGCTGTAGCGTGTATTACCATCAACGCCGGTTACACCCCCACCGGCACGACGTGTGTTGAACGACCCACCGCCGACCTCGCCCCAGGCCCGATTGCCCTGCTTCTGGGTACCGGGGCGCGGTGAGGTAAAGCCCTGGACCACGCCACCGACCGCGTCGGCTCCATAAAGCGATGACCTTGGGCCCCGGACAACTTCAATACCGTGAAGAAGCTGCGGTGGGATGAACTGCCAGGGGGCACCGCCGGCAGTTGCTGAGCGGATCCGGATACCATCCATCAGAAAGATCGTGGATTCAGTGCTGGTTCCCCGGGTCGACACTCCGGTGGTTTTACCGAAACCACCGTTACGGACCACATTGACGCCGGGCTGCCCACTCAGGGCATCGGAGAGCTCTTTCGGTTGCTGACGCTCCAGTTCGCGCGAATCGATGGTGGTCACGGAGGACAGGCTTTCCTCTGCCGTTTCACTGGACAGTGTGGTGCTCACTACAATGGGATTGAGCTCAAATTCGGTGGCACTGTCCTCGGCCATTACGCCAGCAGAAACTGCGCAGACGGCAAGGCCTACCAATGTCGGCTTAAAGGCATCCTTATTGAGATTCATGGGACCTTCCTGTTTTTTTGCCGTACTTCCCCGCACGGCAATTAATCTTGCTGCGGCATGGCAACGTAGGAGCAGGCGGCGGAAGTAATCAAGGATGAGTGGGGTAAACGCCCACTGAGGAAGATCCAGCCGGCCTGCCATTGCCCTCCGCAACGTTCGGCGTCTCTTCAGGCCGGTCTACGGACTTATGAGCGAGTTTGTTACGAACTCTGGGCGACCGCCTTCCCGTGCTTCTCCGGCACAGTGGCGTGTTGGCCGCCTTTGACTCAATTACCGTTGCGGGGGCAGCGCCGGAGTTGCTCTGCAGGTTGCAGCTGCGCACCGGCTTCCCGTTTCATCCCAAGTAGAGAATTAACTCTGGGACACCTGAAGGCGGGCAAACAGTACCAAGGAGGGTACCAATGGTCAAATTGACACCAACGCCCGGCCCCATTCGAGATCCTTCAGACTGCCTTGAGGCTCACAGCGTCGAAAGCGCCTGTTGCAGATGCTGCCACTGCGCCTCAGAGCCGGGCAGACCAAAACGCAGGGCCGCAGGCTCATCAAAGCGCCGGACCAGAACCGCCTGGCTTGCCAGCTTATCCGCTATGGCGTGTATGGAAGGGTGAGGACAGTACACAAACAGCGACGTGCTGCCCGCGGGTTCAAGGCCGCTCTCACGCAGCAATTCAGCCAGGCGGCGGCTCTGAGTCTGCAGCCTTTGGGCGACATCACGCTGCCAGGAATCGTCACCCAGAGCCCGCGCCATAAGATAACGGGCCGGGTGACTGACCGCCCAGGGTCCCAGCCTTGTGCGCAACTGGTCGCAAAGCGCTTCAGGCCCGAACATCAGCCCCGCCCTGAGGCCGGCCAGGCCAAAGAACTTGCCCAGCGAGCGCAGCACCACCAGCCCCTCGCTGCCGGTTTCCGGGACCAGGCTCTGGGTGGGGTCGGCGTCCATGAAGGCTTCATCCACTACCAGCCAGCCGCCTCGTGCGGCCAGCTCACGGTGACACGCCATCAGCGCTTCACGGCTGACCAGGGTTGCGGTGGGGTTGTTGGGGTTGATCCAGACCAGCGCATCCAGCCCGGCCAGTTCCTCCCCCTGGGGCAGGCGGGTGAAAGGAACCACCTCGTGCCCGGCATCGCGCCACCAGTATTCGTGCTCGCTGTAGGCTGGACGGGGTACGCCAATGCGCCCCGGGCGTCGCAGCCGGGGCAGGGCCTGAATCGCGGCCTGACTGCCGGCCACCGCAAGACAGCCTGAGGAGTCCGGCGCACCGGCCCAGCGCCGGGCCACGCGCTCCAGCCCATCGTCTTCCTCAGGCAGTCTCTGCCAGACGCTGGTGGGCACATCAGGGATGGGCCAGGGGTTGGGGTTGATGCCGGTGGAGAGGTCCAGCCAATGCTCGGGGGCGATGCCCCACGCCCGTGCGGCCTGATTCAGCCGGCCTCCGTGTGCGGACTCCATCAGGTTACTCCTGCCAACAACCATGAGAAAAACGCCAACATAATGCCTGCCAGCAGCCATATCCCCAGCGCCCGCCGGACCAATGCGCAGGCCGCTGGAATAGCCTCGGCGCTGGCCGCCTCGCCCTCACCCAGCACCGGGCGCGTCTTCCAGCCGTCGCGGTAGGGGGCCGGACCACCCAGCTGGACCGACAGGGCACCGGCACCGGAGGCCATCACCGGGCCGGCATTGGGGCTGTCCCACTGCGGCGCCTGGCTCTGCCAGCAGGCCAGGCCCTGGCGCAGATTGCCGGCCAGTGCGTAGCTGAGCGCCGTCAGCCGTGCCGGAATCCAGTTCAGTACATCATCGAGTCGCGCCGCAAAGCGCCCGAATTGGTTAAAGCGGCTGGAGCGATAACCCCACATGGCATCCAGGGTATTGACCACCCGGTGCAGCACCAGCCCGGGCAGTCCGGCCACCAGAAACCAGAAGAGACTGGCAAAGACCGCATCCGCGCCGTTCTCCAGCACCGATTCGGTGGTCGCCGCCGCCACACCCGGCTCATCCAGGGCCGAAGTGTCACGGCTGACCATCATGCCCACACGCTCACGGGCGCCGTCCAGATCGCCGCTGACCAGAGGCCGATACACCGCCATGCCATGGTCAATCAGGCTGCTGTACCCGATGGCCGCCCAGAGCACCACGACACTGAGCGGCACCCAGGCTGCAGCGGGCAACGCGGATGCGGTATGCGACAGTGCCAGGGGCAGGCTCACCACCAGCGCCACCGCGAGCGCACCGGCTGCGACACTGCCCTGCCCGTCCCGATTGAGCCAGCCCTCCACCCGATCAATGCACCAGCCCAGACCCACCAGCGGGTGCCAGCGGGACGGCTCGCCGAGCAGGCGGTCCAGAATCAGCGCAGCGATGCAGACCAGAACAGCCAGAGTCATACCGAGGTCTCAAATCGAAAAAAATCAGACGGCGAAGTGTACGCCATGAAGGGAAAAACGTCTGCCGCCGGAATAGTTATCACCCTAATTAGTATGAAGTACCTAATCCGCTTCTGTAACGTTTTGTTAACCGATTCACAGCACTCTGACGAACCACGCCTCAAAAGGAGAACACCATGAAGGGACACAGCCACCGACGGAGCCTGCTCGTACTGTTCATGGCCCTGGCCATTTCAGCCTGCGTCGTTACCGCAGAACCGGAATGGGTGGCCACTTACGTGCATCAGCCCGACACCGGAGACAATCAGATTACCTGGCTGCATGACATGGCCAAGGACAGCCACGGCAACGTGCTCGCCGCCGGTTCAGGCATCAACGTCGGTACCAGTGAAGGCCTGGATCGCACCCAGGACGGCCTCATCGTTACCTTCAGCCCTGAGGGTGACATTGACCAGGTCACGGATCTGGATCTGAGCGAGGGCGATCAGCAAAGCAATGACGAGGTGCGCCACATCACTCTGGACCCGCAGGACAATGTCTACGCCCTCGTCCACCAGTTCGGGACCACGGACAGTGACAGCAGTTACGCCTCCTGGCTGGTCAGCTATGACGCCAATGGCGGTCTGCGCTGGAAAGAGCGCATCAGCAGGGACGACGACGTGCAGGGGCTGGCCTGGCATCAGGGTCAGATCTACACCACCGGCCGCAATACCCTGGCCCATGACGCGGACGGCAACGAGACACTGCGCATTGAGCATCCCGTGATCCCGCGGCGCAGCATCGATTTCGCCGACAACGGCGACATCGTTGTGGCCGGTCGTGGCGCCGCCAGCCGCTACAGCGACCAGGGTGAAAAGCGCTGGCAGTATCGGCCCGATCAGGAAATGAGTGATAACGGCTCGGTCCTGGTTACCCAGTCCGACGATGTGGTGCTGGCCGAAGGTAAGGAAGACGCGCGCGGCGGCGCTGTGGTGGTCCGTCTCGACACCGAGGGCAACAAAGTCTGGTCGCAGACCTTTGACCCGGCTCGCTCATCCTATGGTTCGGCCGGCCCCGCCCTGGTGATGGAGGACTTTCGGGGAGATCTCTACCTCGTCGCTTCCAATGACGCTGGCCGTCGCGTGGCCAAGCTGGATGGCTCCGGCAGCACTTACTGGAACCAAACCAGCCGCGAAGGTATCGTACAGGACGCTGGTCTGACCGAAAGCGGCCTCTTCATAGTCGGCAATGGTTACAGCGAAATGCGTAACGCCGACGATGGGGATCCGCTCGCCGAAGCGCCGATTGATCGCTCCGTCCAGAACACCCAGGGCAGCCTGGTGCTCGATGGGAGCCGCATCTACACCGGCTACGCCGCTATGGATGACAACGACAGCTTCGGCATGTTTGTGAGCCGTTACGAGGATCAGACCGTCGACTGACTCCTGAGAATGGATACCCGATGACTGAAGCTTTCTGGCAGCAGCCGCTGCCCGCACCGTCCGACAGCCATTTCCAGAAGGCCCTGGCACGCCAGGGCCAACTGACCAAGCCGCCGGGTTCGCTCGGTCGGCTTGAGGCTCTGGCCTGTGAGCTCTGTGCCCAGCAGCACCGCGACCAGCCGGCAGTGGACCAGGTCCAGATCTGTGTCTTTGCCGGAGATCATGGGGTCACCCGGGAGGGCGTCTCGGCCTTTCCGGCCGAGGTCACCGCCCAGATGGTGGCCAATTTTGCCGCCGGAGGGGCCGCCATCAGTGTGCTGGCCCGCCAGCTGGGTGCGGCGCTTGAGGTGGTCAACACCGGAGTCGCCCATCCAGTGCCCGATGACCGGGGCGTGACGAATGAATGGATCGCGGCGGGGACGGGCAACATTGCAACCGAACCTGCCATGACCTCGGCACAGCTGGAGCAGGCGCTGTGCGCTGGTGACCGGGCCGCAGGCCGGGCCCATGACGCCGGGGCGCAGCTGTTCATCGGCGGCGAGATGGGCATTGGCAACACCACCAGCGCCGCCGCCCTGGCCTGCCATCTGCTGGCAGCGCCGCTGGAGAAACTGGTCGGTCCCGGCACCGGACTGGATGCTTGCGGCATCATTCACAAGACGGCGGTCATCAACCAGGCGCTCGAACGCCATGGCGCCGATCGGGATGCCTTCAACAGCCTGGCCTCGCTGGGCGGTTTTGAAATCGCCGCTCTGGCCGGGGCCATGATCGGTGCCGCGCGCCGAGGGATTCCCGTGCTGGTGGATGGCTTCATTGTCACGGCGGCGGCGGTGGCGGCGACCCAGCTGCGCCCGGACCTGTTCCCCTGGCTGCATTTCTCCCACCAGTCCCGGGAGCCGGGTCACCGCCATCTGCTGGATGCCCTGGGCGCCAACCCGATTCTGAATCTGGACATGCGCCTGGGTGAAGGCAGTGGTGCCGCCACGGCCGTGCCCATACTGCGCTCGGCCTGTGCGCTGCACACTGAAATGGCCACCTTTGCCGATGCGGGAGTCAGTGATGGGCAGTAACCGCAACGGCACCTGGTTCGATCTGATCCGCCATGGCGAGCCGGAAGGCGGGCCGCGCTACCGGGGCACCCAGGACGATCCGCTGAGTGAGCTGGGCTGGTCGCAGATGCGCGCGGCTATCCATTCCGGGGAGCAATGGGACTGCATCCTGACCTCTCCCATGAAGCGCTGTCAGCCCTTTGCCGCGGAAGTGGCCAAGGCCCGCGGTCTTGATCTGATTGAGTCGCCGGGGCTGGCGGAGATGAGCTTCGGCGACTGGGAAGGGCTGACCGCCGCCGACATTCAGCAGCGCACGCCCGGGCAGCTGGAGGCCTTCTGGTCCGATCCCGTCGCCAATCCGCCCCCCAGAGGCGAAGCCCTGGACGCTTTCTACGCACGCGTTGCGGGAACCCTGGCCTACTGGCGCGATGAACTGGAGGGGCAGCGGGTGTTGGTGGTGTGCCATGGCGGCGTCATTCGCATGGTACTGGCGGATGTCATGGGGACACCGTTGATTCGGGCCATGGGCGCTGCCATGGTGCCCTACGCCTGTCGCAGCCGGGTCCGAATGGATCGCATGGGCGAGCAGTGGCTGAGCTGTCTGGTGGCCCATGGCCAACACGAGGCGGGCTGATCAGTTGCCAGCGGCCAGCTGCCCTTTCAGGATTTGAGGCAGTCCCGCGACTGTGAGCACCACATTGTCGCAGCGCTGCGCCAGCGCCTGGTTGAGCCAGCCCAGCTCGTCACAGAAACGCCTTGTGAGCGAATCCATCGCGATCAGGCCCAGCCCCACTTCATTGCTGACGATGATCACGGGGCCGGGATAAGCTTCAAGTGCTTCCAGAAAACCGTCGACTTCCTCATTCAGACCGCCATCCTCGCCCAACAGATTGCTGAGCCACAGACTCATGCAGTCGATCAGCAGACAGGGCGCATCCGTTTCATGGCGACGAAGCACCTGTGCCAGAGCCACCGGCTCCTCCTCCAGCCCCCAGGTGTCCGGACGACGGGACTGATGACGCTTGATGCGATCAAGCATTTCCCAATCGCCCGCGGTCGCCGTAGCCAGATAGACCACATGGTGGCGGGTCCGCTCGGCGCAACGCTCGGCCAGATCGCTTTTGCCCGAGCGAATGCCGCCCAGAACCAGTGTTTTTTCCTTAATCATTCACGCCTCCCGTGTCGACCCAGCGGTACCCAGAAGCGGTATCTGTGCTCGCCCACTGCGCTCAGCGGCACCCCATAGAGCCGTTCCAGTCGTTCCTCCGTGAGCAGCGTTTCCGGCTCACCTTCTTCCCAGTCTCCGTCGGGATAGAGCAGCAACAGGCGGTCGGCGTACTGGCTGGCCAGATTCACATCATGCAGCGACACCATGACCAGCCCCTCCTGGGCCGCGTAGTCGCGAAAGTGCCCCATCAGCTCCACCTCGTGACGCACATCCAGGTGATTGACCGGCTCATCCAACAATAATACACCCGGATGCTGGGCCAGCAGTGTGGCAATGGCCACCCGGCGCTGCTCGCCGCCGGAGAGCTCATCGGTGCGCCGCTCGGCCAGGCTTTCCAGGCCAGTGCGCTGCAGCGCCGCCTCCACCTGCCGGTGATCCTCCGCACTCAGGCGGCGCCAGGGCGGACGGTGGGCATAGCGCCCGGCGCTGACCGCTTCACGCACCGAATAGGGAAAGGAGGCATCCACCTGCTGCAGCAGCAGCCCCAGCCGCCGAGCCAACACCTTGCGTGGGCAGCGGCGGATGTCCACGCCGTCCACAAAGACATGGCCGGACACCGGCGGCATGAGTCCGGCAAGTGTGGCCATGAGGGTGCTCTTGCCCACCCCGTTTTCGCCCAACACCGCCCAGAACTGACCGGAGCGGATGTCGAGCGTCAGGGGCCGATTGAACGCCTCTCCAGCGTACCCAAAACACAGACTGTTGAGCTGCAGTGAGGCCATCAGCTTCCCCGTCCCAGTCGACGCAAAAGAACAAGAAACAATGGTACACCGATTGCCGCAGAGAGAATCCCCACAGGAAGCTCCCCGGGAATCAGCGGCAGGTGCACCACGGCGTTGAGCAGCATGACATAGACGCCCCCGACCACCAGCGACACCGGCAGCAGGATCCGGTGGCGGGCGCCACTGACCAGGCGCACCAGATGGGGCACCACCAGGCCAACAAAGCCGATGGGGCCGGCCAGCGTCACCGCCAGGGCGGTCAGGATGGCCGCCAGAATGTAGCAGGCCAGGCGTACTCGGTGCACCTCCACACCCAGCACCGCCGCCTGGTCATCGCCCCGGGCGAGCAGGTCCAGCGCCGGCGCCATAATCCAGCCGGCGCCGCCCGCCAGCGCCAGAGTGAACAATCCCCACCAGGGTGATATGGGCTGGCCGATGTCACCCATCAGCCAGAAGAGGGATTCACGGATGCCAGGCTCCGGACCCAGCACCAGCAGAAAACTGATGAGCGCCCCCCAGCCGGAGGCCAGCACCACCCCGGTCAGCAGCAGCCGCTCGCGCGGGGCAGAGCCACCGCCACCGACCCAGAACACCAGCCCCAGTGAAAGCAGACAGGCGAGCAGGCCACCGCCCGTGATCCACCAGCCATCGAGCCCCAACAGCATGGCCGACAGACCAGCGGCGGCCGCCCCACCAGAGACGCCCAGCACATAGGGCTCGGCCAGTGGCGTGCGCAGCAGCACCTGCATCAGCACACCGGCCATGGCCAGCATCCCGCCCACCGTAAAGGCGGACAGGGGTTCGGCAAGCAGGGTTTCAGTCATCGTCCTGGATGGAGAGCTTATCCACTGAAGTAGACAGTTCTTCGGCCGTCGCGGCGTCGGCACCCAGCTTGATCATCAGACGCAGGTCATTCTCGGAGTCGGCATGGGCCAGCGCGTCCTTGTAGGTAATCTTGCCGTCGGCATAGAGATGGTACAACGCCTGATCAAAGGTCTGCATCCCGGCCTCACCGGATTTGGTCATCAGATCCTTGAGCTTGTCCACCTCGCCCTTGCGGACCATGTCCTGGGCCAGCGGCGTATTGATCAACACCTCGATGGCCGCCACACGGCCCTTGCCATCCGGGGTGGGGATGAGCTGCTGGGCAACAATAGCCTTGAGGTTGAGCGACAGATCCATCCAGATCTGGTTGTGCTGATCCGGATGGAAGAAGTTGATGATCCGATCCAGTGCCTGGTTGGCGTTGTTGGCGTGCAGGGTTGCCAGACACAGGTGACCGGTCTCGGCGAAGGTGACCGCGTATTCCATGGTCTTCTGGGTGCGCACCTCACCAATGAGAATGACGTCCGGCGCCTGACGCAGGGTGTTCTTCAGCGCCACCTCGAACGACTCGGTATCCACGCCCACCTCACGCTGGGTGACGATACAGCCCTGGTGCTGATGGATGAACTCGATCGGGTCCTCCACCGAGATGATGTGGCCGCGACTGTTGCGATTACGGTGCCCCAGCATGGCGGCAAGGGAGGTGGACTTACCGGTACCGGTCGCCCCCACGAAGATGATGAGCCCGCGCTTGGTCATGGCCAGATCCCGGATCACATCCGGCAGATCCAGCTCCTCCAGCTTGGGAATCTCGGTCTCGATGCGTCGCAGTACCATGCCGCAGAGGTTGCGCTGAAAGAAGGCGCTGACCCGGAAGCGCCCGATGCCGCGCGCGCTGAGCGCGTAGTTGCACTCGTTGTATTCCTCGAAGTCGGCTTTCTGCTTCTCATTCATGGTGCCGTAGACCAGCTCACGGGTCTGTTCCGGCGTCAGCGCTTCCTTGGTCATGGGTCGGATCTGACCGCTGAGCTTCACACTCGGTGGCACACCCGCCGTAATGAACAGGTCCGAGCCATTCTTTTCCACCACAATCTTCAAGAGTTTTTCCAGATCCATGATCGCCGTTCCCGTTACGGTCAGAAGTTCTCAGGCATCTTCGCCTTGGCCTGCGCCTCTTCGCGCGTGATCGAGCCTTTCTGCAGCAGCGACTGCAGGTGTTGATCCAGTGTCTGCATACCCATCTGCCCCCCGGTCTGGATGGCAGAGTACATCTGCGCCACCTTATCCTCGCGGATCAGGTTCCGGATGGCCGAGTTGCCCAGCATGATCTCGTGGGCCGCAATCCGTCCACCGCCGCTTTTCTTCAGCAGGGCCTGGGAGACCACCGCCTGCAGCGACTCCGAGAGCATGGAGCGCACCATGTCCTTCTCCGCCGCCGGGAACACATCCACCACCCGGTCGATGGTCTTGGCCGCCGAGGTGGTGTGCAGGGTACCGAAGACCAGGTGACCGGTTTCAGCCGCGGTCAGGGCCAGGCGAATGGTTTCCAGATCCCGCAGCTCACCCACCAGGATGATGTCCGGGTCCTCACGCAGAGCCGAGCGCAGTGCCTCGTTAAAACCCAGGGTATCGCGGTGCACCTCACGCTGGTTCATCAGGCACTTCTTGGAGTCGTGCACGAATTCGATGGGGTCTTCGATGGTGAGGATGTGGTCGTAGCGGCTCTCGTTGATGTAGTCGATCATGGCCGCCAGGGTGGTGGACTTACCCGAGCCGGTGGGCCCGGTCACCAGAACCAGTCCCCGGGGCTTTGAGGCAATATCCTTGAACACCTGCCCCATACCCAGATCGTCCATGGTCAGGACCTTGGAGGGGATGGTCCGGAACACTGCACCCGCACCACGATTCTGGCTGAAGGCGTTGACACGGAAACGCGCCACACCGGGCACCTCAAAGGAGAAGTCCGTCTCCAGAAACTCCTCGTAGTCCTTGCGCTGCTTATCATTCATGATGTCGTAGATGAGCCCGTGCACTTCCTTGTGCTCCATCGGCGGCAGGTTGATGCGGCGCACATCACCATCCACACGGATCATGGGGGGCAGACCTGCCGACAGGTGCAGATCCGACGCCCCCTGTTTGGCGGAAAACGCAAGCAGTTCGGTAATATCCATAGAAATCCTCGGATAACGTCTCGAGCCACCCCGCCCCGGTTTTCCGGGCGGGGCCGTTAACATAGAATGCCCGTTCAAAGGCCCCGGACAGAGATAATGATCAGCATAGCAGAGAACCTGGAAAAGGCAGGGAACAGAATCCTTGAAGCAGCCCGGACGGCAGGGCGGGATCCGAAGAGCGTAGCGCTGCTGGCCGTGTCCAAGAAACAACCCGCTGAGCAACTGCGTGAGGCGGCCCGCCAGGGCCAGCTTGCCTTCGGCGAGAACTACCTGCAGGAGGCGCTGGACAAGATGGCCGCCCTGGCCGATATCGAGGGGCTGAGCTGGCATTTCATCGGGCCCATCCAGTCCAACAAGACCCGCGACATTGCCCGGCATTTCGACTGGGTTCACAGTGTTGACCGGCTCAAGACCGCCCGGCGCCTCAGCGAGCAGCGCGGCTCAGACCTCCCACCAATGAACCTGTGCATCCAGGTCAACATCGACGAGGAGCCCACCAAATCCGGCGTCCATCCCGGAGACGTTGTGGCGCTGGGAGAGCAGGTTGCCGCACTGCCCAATGTCCGGCTGCGCGGGCTCATGGCCATACCTGACCCGAACAACAGCCCAGCGGCTCAGCGTGAGCGTTTCCGCGCTCTGGCTGCACTGCTGGATGAACTGGGGCAGAGCGTGGATAATGACAACCTGGATACGCTCTCCATGGGCATGTCCGGCGATCTGGAACTTGCCATTGCCGAAGGCGCCACCATTGTGCGCATCGGTACCGCCATCTTCGGTCCACGCGACTAGGAATTCCGACATGCAGACAGAACCACGTCAGGATCACCCCGCCATTTCATTCATTGGCGCTGGCAACATGGCCCGGGCCATTCTGGGTGGGCTTGTCGCCAATGGCTACAATCCGGAGAAGATCTGGGCCAGTGCCCCAGAGGACAGCCATCTGCAGGGGCTGCGTTCGGATTTCGGCGTCTACACCACCACCGACAACCGCTATTGCGCCGAGCAGGGCGACATTCTGATCCTCGCGGTCAAGCCCCAGATCATGGCTGACGTCTGCCAGGACCTCGCTGTGATGGTGCAGAACACCCGCCCGCTGGTGGTCTCCATTGCGGCAGGCCTGGAGAGTGCCACCATCGGCGGCTGGCTCGGCGGCGAGGTGCCGGTGGTGCGCTGCATGCCCAACACCCCCTCCCTGGTTGGCGAGGGCGCCAGTGCGCTCTATGCCACAGAAGAGGTCTCGCAGCGGCAGCGCCAGGCGGTGACCGGCATCTTTGAAAGCGTTGGTGTCGCAGTCTGGGTCGAGGAGGAAGATCTGATGCATTCGGTCACGGCGCTCTCCGGCAGTGGCCCGGCCTACTGTTTTCTGATGCTCGAAGCCATGGAAGGCGCGGCCGTGGATGCCGGCATGGACCCGGAAACCGCCCGCCGGCTCGCCATCCAGACCATGGGCGGCGCCGCGCGCATGGCCGCCCGGAGCGATCAGAGCCCGGAACAGCTCAAGCGCAACGTCATGTCCCCGGGCGGAACCACGGAACGCGCCATTGAGACCTTTGAACAGGGCGGGCTGCGCACACTGGTCAGGAAAGCCTACGACGCCGCCAGGACCCGTTCTGCCGAACTCTCGGAACAACTCAAAAAAGCGCTATA
>LKMJ01001767.1_pt1 | contig 19407 bp, 25 predicted proteins | sample 643391 | NCBI WGS metagenome assembly LKMJ01 (sample SAMN04112250, study PRJNA286221) | soda lake metagenome | biome: soda lake; feature: Kulunda Steppe; material: water; isolation source: sample PL-Br10 brine of Picturesque Lake | place: Russia: Kulunda steppe | collected 2010-07 | reverse complement strand
ATTGGAAAGGATCTCGGCAAGAAAACCTCTTTTGGGAGTTCCCGATTGACTGCTAAAGCCTCCCTACGATATTCACCCTCTATATTCAGCAGGCGGTTTTTGACAGCTATCGGTGAGATTGACCGTCCTTCCGTTACCTGCATGACCTGTATTACCGTTCGTCGGAGAGTCACATAGTGGGTATGAGAACTGTTCTATGACACCCTCCACATCGTCTGCAGTCCACTACACGATCTCCGTCAAAATCGTCTGCAACTCGTCTTCCAACTGAGAGGCCTGCAAAATGGCGATCGCCTGATCGGATTGTTCCTCAACCCCGGCAGTGTCGGCGGCGAGATCCTGCACGACGAGGAGGCCGTTCCACCCGGAGCCGAAGTACTCCCCATCGTCACGACCGAAGACGAAATCCTCGTTGACCCGAAGAAATGCGAGATACTCCAGCGTCTCTTTGATGCCGCGCCGGATCGTCTCCTCGTTCGTGCTGTTTTTGACTTCCACGATCAGGTATTCGTGCTCGCTTTCATCCTCCGAGATGATCTCTAAGACGATGACGTCGGGCCGACCCGTGTGGTTCTGGTAGTCTTTCCCGAAATAGTTGCCTGCGATCTCCTGTGCGACGAGTTGCACTTTGTCCGTCCGCGAGTGGGGTTTCGCGTCCTCGTCCGGAACGGCAACAAAGGAGAGATCACGATCGCGAGCGGAGTTGTCGTGATAGAGAACGATCTCTTTCTCGCCCTCGAATCTGGCGACCTCCTGGCGATCGGTTGCGATCGTTTTGAACGTCGGCTGGCTCTCTCGCATCTCTTCGAGCGTTGCGACGAAGCGAAACAGGACGAAGAGTTCGAACAGCGAGTCCGTGTCGTCCGGTGCGATCGCGGTTTGTTCGAGCAGTCGCCGTATCTCGTCGGACTCGCCCCGAAACAGCCGTTGGCGAGATCTGAGCAGGCTCGCTGCGTTTCGATACAGTTCGTGGCGCGAGTTTGCGGCCGTCGTCAGCATTCGTTCGGTTGGTTCGTAGGTGTCCGGCTCTCGAATCCGTCGCACGTGAACGTTTCGCTCGACGATTCGCTGGAGTTCCTCGATCAGGTCATCGCTTCCGGTCCACGTCTCGCGTACCCAATCGTAATCCGCACGCAGATACTCCGCCGCCTCTCGAATCGTCCGATGCACGACGGAGATGAGTCGCTTGAGAACGAGATTTTCGGGGATATCGTAGTTCACCGAGCGATTATCGCAGACGAAGATCGATCGATCGCCCGGATGCTGGGCGTATCGGTTCTTGATGGTCTGTCCCCAGTTGATCCGTCCGTCGACCGTGCCGCGTCTCGTTTGGGACGTGGTCTGGGTTTCGGTGCGGATACTCCGTAGCTGCTCCGGAAGCACCCTGATGAAGTCGACGACGCCGTCTTGAAGCACGAAGTGAAGATCGAGCAGGAGCTCGTACTCGTCGAATCGCTCGTCTAGCTGGTCGGGTTTGATCGAGCGAGCGAGCTCTCGTTCCGGAAAGGACCCCTGCATCGCGTATGCAAAGATATCCTCGGTGAGGTGTTCGAGGAGTTGGTCTCTATTCATTCGTCGCGAGGGTAACCTGGAGCATCTCTCGTGCTGCGCCGTGAAGCAGCGACGTGTCGATGTCCGGTACAGCGGCGATTTCTCTGACGATCGTGTTCCGTTTCGGCACTCCCTCTAGCTGTGGGAAAATGTAGCTGATGACGGCCTGCGTGAGGTGGTACGTGATGTTGTCGTCCGGATGTTGGGTGATGTATTCGAGCACGTCTTTGATGATCGCGGGACCGATCGATCGTTCCTCAACCGCGGTGTTTGCCGTTCGCCACACGCGGCCGACTGCACCGGCTTCTCGTGGGGTGATATCGAGCTTCCAGGCGTCCGCGTAGTCGTAGACGACATCGACCGCTGGATCGTCCGAATCCGTCGCTTCGGGAAGCGTTGGAGCCGGAACGCGGACGAACGCAAACCGCCGCATGAAGGCGTAGCTCATCTCATAGAGCGACGTCTTGTCGTAGGCGTTCATTGTCGCGAAAATGCGCCAAGAGTTGGGGACGACGTACTGGTTGCTCGTGGGTGTCCCCGCCACGTCCTCGGCAGTCGTCAGCTCAACTTCTCGCCCGTCGACAGTGTAGGGAAGTTGTACTGATTGACCCGAGAGCAGGGTAAACAGCTGGCCGAAGGCCTTGTCAATGTCTGCGCGATTGAGTTCGTCGACGACGATCAGGTCGTTCGCCTGTGTGCCTGTCGCCGTGTTTTTGAGACGGTTGAGAACGATCCCTGGTGTAAACGACAGGTCGTCGCCGTCCTCGGTGGATTCGTTGGGCATGTAGCCGCCGACGGTATCGAACGTCGACCAGTCAGCGGTCGCCGTCGTCATCTCGAACCCGGTGTACAGGTACGGCTGTGTTTCCGAGAGATGCTCACAGACACGCTCTGCGATCTCTGTTTTTCCGGTTCCGGGTGGCCCTGTCAGAAGGACGTGTTTGCCAGCCCGAAGTGCCGTCGAGATCTGCTCGAGAATCTGTTCTCCAAGCTCGTCCTCGAAATGGAGCCCAGCGAGGATGTCGTCCGAAAGCGTATTTTCTAGTGGTTTGTACGGATTGATCGGTGCGACCTCCGTCAGCTCGTCTGCCATCGCCTCGATCAGCGCGATCGGCCGATCGGAATCGACATCACCGTCAGCTGTACGGAACGCACCAATCATCGACTGGACGGGAAACGCGGCCTCGGAAACAGCTGTGCAGATCTGATCTGCCGCGTCGATCGGCAAACAGTTCGTCGTCAGCACGCCCATTTCTCGCTCGATCTCGGATGGCTCCTTGTCGGTAATTCCACGCGAGATATCGAGACCGTCTCTCTTGCCGGTGAGGAACAGCCGATCGACGGTCGCGACCATTGGGAACGCTTTCTCCCCGCGGTGTTCGTCCCACCACCAGGAGTCCGCTTTTTCGAACGTCTCACCGAGGATGCCGACGCCGATGAGTCCGCTTTGCTGGCTGTCGAGGTCGGGGTTCGCCGGTTCCGCCCGAGAGTGTAACAGGACGACGTCACCGTCTTGCAGTTGGTTCCACTGATCTCGGTGGCGCTCTTCGAACGAGAGCGACGCAAACTCGACTGCTGTAAGCCAGTAATCCGGCGGCGCGGTGAACTTGTAGATCGTCGGCTCAGTGGTCCGAATATGAGTCGTCAGAGCGTGTTCGGCTTCGGCGGCAGACGCCGGGACAGGGGCCTCCTGATCGGCCGTCGTATAGCTGTGTTTGAGAATACTGTTTAATCGAGGCTGGGAGAGCACACCGCCGGATGTGTCGACAGCATCCTGAACGAGTCGAACCCATCCAAGGAACAGTGTCTCTGCCGGTGTGAATGCATAGAGCGTCCCGATATCCAGTTCGTCGGCTACTGTCTCTAACTCCGATTCTAGTGACTCGTAGACGAAGCGGAGTTGATCGAACGTTGTAGCGGTTTCGGGAGACACTTCGTCCGATGGTTTGAATCCTGCAAGTGCCGCCGACCAGTCTTCGATCACGGCTGTCCCGATACGGTTCGTCAGCCACGACTGCTCGTACTCCGATCGGGCGAGGCGAGCGCGAATCGTGTCGAGTGTCTCGTCGAGTGAGTCGTACTCGACGGTGCCAGCAGGGTAGATCTGCTGACCTTTGATCTGATCGACGAGCTGCTCGACAGAGTCGTACTCCTCGGTAAACGTCGAGCCGCCCCGATCGAAGTTGATCGCACTGAAGGTGTCGTTGGGCCACCCTTTGAACCCTACCACGTCCCAAAACGCCTCCCGATCGAAATCAGCCTCATAGATCGGTTCGAGAAACATTATATGAGGGAACGTTCGATCAGTGACCTCTCCCCAGCCGACCACATCGGTGAACGCGGCCGCGGCATCGTCATCCAGCACTGTCGCGTGAGCGATTCGCGCAAGCAACGTGTACGCTCCCTCACTGCGTCCGTTTCGATCGGCAAACAACAGGTAATCTCCTTTCGTGGCAGGATTATCTTCTCCATTCCCCCACACTCGGAGGGTGTCACGTTCGATCGGCGGATCGTAGATGGCGTCCAACTGACTCCGGTGAACGTTTTCGATCACTGTCCGATCGAAATTTGTCCGGATTGGTCCATCCCCTGTCTTTACGGGGACTTGATAGATTGTCGGCCCGTCTGTCATTGTTCTGTAACACGACACAGCATCGTCTGATAAATCCTGTCAAGAGAATCTTCTTATTGAATATATAGTTCAGTTCTATTGATCATGAATTATTGATCCGGCAGTTACAGCGTCATTGTGTCCTCTCTCACTGGACGATCGAACTTCAGACGCGTTTTCACAGCGATCGATCGGCTCCGAAAACTCACCCTCCCGGCGATCGAGGACGTCGAGGACGGACTGGCGAGCTACATCGAAACCAAAGCCCAAGCCGACGAACTCGATCGGAAAATAGAAAAAACGGACCAGCTCATCGACGAGATCGTCTACGAACTGTACGGGCTGACCGACGAGGAAATCGCGATCGTCGAAGACGCCGTCGACCAGTAGACACGGCCCGATCGGGATGGGCAGCGACACCCGGACTGGCGATCGGTGACTGCCCGCCGATCGTGCAACACCCCTGCCGACCGAACCAATTGGTTGAGGCGTTTTGCGTCGTGTCACTCCAGTACCAGAGTCCGACCGTCCAACTACTGGATCGGTGTGTCAGTACGATTCGACGGTGAGACCGTCGATAGACTCGAAATCCTCGTCGTTCGTGACGACACCCTCCTCGTGGACGAGCCCGGTCGCTGCGACGATCGCATCCGCCGGTCCGAGAGCTGGCTTCGAGTCACTCGCCACGTGTTTCCCTTCGAGGATGCCGGCTCGCCGAGCGATGGGCTCGTTGAGTTCGACGACCGGCATATTAGCCACGAGCGCATCGTACGCTTGGGCGTTCTGTTCCGGTGTGGCTCCCGCTCCGGCCCCAACGTAGAGTTCTTCGATGACAATGGTCGGGACACGAGTGGGAACGCCAGCCGCCTCAAGTTCTGTGGCGAGTTCGACCGCGCCATCGTCTGCTGCTCGAAGCGAGATGAGAAACTCGGTGTCGAGAATCATTCACTGTCTTTGCCCATTCGGTCTCGTAGCTCCCGATGGTCTTCGACCGCGGTCTCTTTGGAGCGTTCGAGCAGCTCCCGGTGGTGGTCGGCCTCCTCGTCAGTGTACCCACCCGCGAAATCACACAGCGAGTAGTCGGACGTGAGCCGATCGATCGCTGCCGAAAACGTCTCGTCCTCACGCTTTTTCGATTTGATGCGCTCGTAGACGCTTTCATCGAGTCTGACCATCTTCGTGGGCATATGTATACGTTGTATACGAGTAAAAATCAGCCTTTCGGCGATCGACTCGAAAAACACACGCTGGCCCTTATGGGCGACGAAACCGCCGATCGAGGGGTGAGAACAGCTCCTGCAGTCCACTACACGATCGCCGACAAAATAGTCTACAACTCGTCTTCCACCTGAGAGGCCTGCAAAACGGCGATCTCTCGATCGGAAAATAGAAAAAACGGACCAGCTCATCGACGAAATCGTCTCCGAACTGTACGGGCTAACAGATGAGGAGATCGCGATCGTCGAAGACGCAGTCGACCAGTGACCTACGGCCACGAACCCGTCTCAGGGATCGAGAAGCGGCTCGGGTGGCATCTGACAGCCACACGGCGCGGCGACGGCCTCCATCGGTCCGTTGATCTGCACGTGGGTGAGTGGCTGGCCACAGAGCGGGCAGTCGGGCAACCCGTTTTCGTCGGGCGAATACGGCGTCTCCGGGGGACGATCGGTCATCGATCCCTCCATCGCCGCCCTCCGGTGGCGATCGCTGAGGGTAGTTCGGTGTCGCGGGACGTCGATCGTGCGGGACGTTTATATCCCGGTAGTAGCAATGGAATCATGGCAACCAAACCGTGCGGTTTGGAAGCCACGCCTCGGGTGTCTCTGCACCCAGGCACTTTCGCGCATGCCCCTGTGGAGTGTGGCTTCCGTATTTGTTATCGGCGCATTATTACTTATATCTATTGCTAACCACGCGGATACGATCCGTGATCGGCCCCGATTCGGCCCGGGGTGTAAAGAGCGATCGCTACTCCCCGGCCGCAGTCACAGTCCAACTCACGGCCCGCTACAAACCCGCAGATGAGGACGGACACGAACCCGATCGGTGGGGGTACACCGAAACGGACCTGCTACCGGCCCTGCGAATCACGGCCCTCTCGGAAACCGAAGCCGATCTGATCGAGGCGTTCGTCTCCATCGCCGTCGACGAGGCGGGCGGCTTCGCGGACGTCCGCGAAACGGCCACGAAAACGAACTCGTCGATCGAGTTTTTCGATCGATCGCACGGACCAGCGTATCGACGAAATCGTCTCCGAACTGTACGGGCTGACCGAGGAAGAGATCGCGATCGTCGAAGACGCTGTCGACCAGTAGACACGGCCCGATCGCTGCGTAACCTTCATGTCGTCCGACGAAACATGATAACAGTATGCTGGAGTACATCGACGCAGAAGTCGAGGCGCTGCGTGACAGCAGTAGTGACGACGAGGTAACGCTTCTGCTCGGTGTTGCTGGCGATCGAGACGAGTTCGTGACTCGTATCGAGGAGACCGGGTTTACAGTTGCAGCGACGCTCGGCCGGGCAACAGTCCGGGTAACTGCGCCCGAGTCAGCGATCGAGACGCTCTGTGAACTTGATGGGCTGAAATCAATCGAGATCGAGCGTGATGACGTTCGAACACTTGACGAGGGAAACGGGCACTCCCGCCGGCGTTTGACTCGGTCATAGGGTTACGGCAGTTCGTTTTCGAATCGTATACACGGACACTCAACGTTCCCCAGTCGGAACACAGGGGGCAGTCCGTCCGTGTCGGGATCGTTGATTCGCTGTTCAAACCGAGCGACGAGGTTGCAGACGCGTTTGAGATCGACAGACGGGAGAACTACATCGCATCCACACAGCCGGATACGACCAACCACGGCAGTGATGTGCTCGAACTCTGTAGCTACGTCGCACCCGATGCAATTTTCAACTGCTATCGAATCATTGCAGCGAACGGAACAGCGAGACGGGGAGACTATGTGCAGGCGATTGCGGACGCGTCCCGTCACGGTGTCGACCTTCTCAACCTCTCCGTCGGGATCCATCACCACGAAGAACCGAACGGTGACTGTGGCGGCCACTGCCGCGTTGCAGACGAGACCCGACTAGCGATCGAAGCGGGAACGGCAGTCGTCGCCGCAACAGGGAATCGGGAGAGAGACGATCCGCGTGCGGTTCACTGTCCGGCACTCGTTGATGGAACGATCGGCGTCGGCGGATTCGTTGCCCGTTGTCGAAACGATTTAGCAGTGACTGCAGAGTCAGGGCAGTACTGGGTCCGCAACGATGGTCTCTACGGACCGTTCTGTGGACAACGGAGATGTACCCCAGACGATCACTGTTCGGAGTACCGGTATGAGTACCCGTGGCGAGGGAACGTCTCGCTTCACAACGCTGTACCGGCTGTGCTTGCACCCGTTCACCATCCTGTCGGATCCTCCGCAGAGCCGATTCTCCAAGATGGGACGAGTTTTGGAACGCCAGTTGTCGCCGGATCGCTCGCGGCGATTATCAGTGATCTCGATATCGACCCCACACCGACGGAACTGGATCGGGCTGTCAGACTAGGTGCGACTGCGATCGACGAGGGACCGCTCCCGAAATTTGACGCTGGTGGGACACTGAAACAGCTTGACGTGGACTGATTTCGGAGTCTCACCACGGTGTGTGCTCCTGGTCGGCCTCGATCAGACTGGCGTCGTCGTCGATGTTCGCGAGACGGCCACCAAAACGGACTCGCCGATCGATCGCCTCCCCCACCCACAGCAATCGAAGACGGGGGCAACGGACTGGCAAGCGACATTGAACCCATAGCCCGGGCCGACGAACTCGATCGGACGGAAGCTCATCGACGAGATCGTCTACGAACTGTACGGACTGACAGAGGAGGAGATCGCGATCGTCGAGGCTGCCGTCGAACAGTAGACACGGCCATTGGGATGGCCAGTAATACCGGACTGCCGATCGGTGACAGCCTGCCGATCGTCCCACGCGCTGTCCACAATCGACCCTGTCAGAGAGAGTTAAGTGACTCAGTGCCAAACCGCTAGCTATGGCCGTCGACCTCACAGAGCGCGTTCAGGAGATCGCAGACGCACGTGATATCCCCGAATCTGCAGTGCTCGAACAGGCACTTGAGCGCGGTGTCGAAGACCTGTGGCAGGAGCTCGTCCTCACTCGATACCTGAACGACGAGCTCACACGCGACGAGGCAGTTGCGCTCGTCGGGACAACCCAGGTCAAACGTGCAGAGCGGGAGGTTAAAGCCGTCACAGAAGACGTTCGGTGGGGACTCGATGCGTGATCGTCGCCGTCGCCGACGCTGGCCCACTGATCCACCTCGCCGAGAGTGATTCTCTCAACGTGCTCGCTGTGCTCGACACGGTACTCGTTCCAGCTACCGTGTACGAGGAACTCCGCGCTGGCGGAGTGCCCCCCGAACTTGCGACGATCGACTACGAACTCGTCGAAGCCAGTGGTGACTCGGAGTGGCACGACAGCGACCTCGACGCCGGTGAAATCGCCGCAATAACCGTTGCCTCGGAGGAGGATGCAACACTTCTGACTGATGACCTTGACGCCCGATGTGCGGCGACGGACGCCGGTATCGAGTTCACGGCTCGATCGGTCTCATCGCGCTGGCGTGTGGACGCAACGAAATCGACCGATCGAGTGCTATCGAACGAATGCGGGCGTTACAACACGAAACGAGCCTGTTCATTACGGATTCCGTCGTCGAACGCGGGATCGAACTTCTCGACGACGACTAATCTGGTCACTGCACTGGTCCGTTGAGACAGATACAAACTGATAACTGCTCCGTCCGTTTCGATCGGCACGTCAGTACGATTCGACGGCGGTCTCTTCACAACGGTCGAGCCGGTTCCGGTGACGATCGGCCGCCTCGTCAGTGTCCCCACCCGCGAAATCACGCAGCGAGTACTCGGCCGTGAGCCGATCGATCGCCACCGAAAACCCACCCTCCCGGCGATCGAAGACGTCGAGGACGGACTGACGAGCTACACCGAGACCAAAACACGGGCCGACGAACTCGATCGCACTGACCAGCTCATCGCCGAGATCGTCTCCGAGCTGTACGGACTGACAGAGATCGCGATCGTTGAAGCCGCCGTCGAACAGTGATACGGCCCGATCGGGATGAACACCTGGAGCCGATCGACGCCGCGTACTCATCACAGACTGCTGTTCCGTGTCGGCGGCGCTGTTGAGCGCGCAGTTCGAAGCGACGGACGCCAGTTGGACTCCGATATCGCTACTGGGGAGACGTTAGCTCGCCGCCTCTGCCGCCAGGCGCTGGATGGTTTCGAGGTCTGCCTGCAGCTGTGCGTTTGGAACGCCCGATCGGTCCCGATAGAGACTGGTCGTACAGAGCTGTCGGAGCATCACCGCGCTCATCCCCGTTCGATCCGTGGGGCGATCGATCGCGCTCGACGCGAGTGGCCGTTGGCTGTGCCGGATCGGTTTCCTCGACGAACGCGTACACGACCCACTGAATGAGTTGCTGGCCGTCCGTGTCGGCGAGCCACGGCTCGGGCAGGACGTTCATTGCCGACTCCACGAGCGCATCGGAGATCGGTTCGATGCGGACGAGTGCCGCGCCACCGTCGGTCTCTATAGTAGCCACTGAACGTCAGTGCACACCCGATCGCAAGACGCCCGTGCGATCGGTGTGCGAGTCGACTGGCCGCTCTGTTCCGTTCCCCGGCTCCCACTCCCATTGTGGTCGCGGTAACTGTCTCGCTCGCTGGCCATTGTGCTGTTCTAGAGCGACAATCATCTCACCCGTTCTATCTACATTGTTAGGTTCCTAACGAAATCCCACGACAGTTCGGGCGTCCGCCGGGAGACGACCGGGCCGACGACAGGTAAGCACTCTTAAGAGCCATCGGAAACAGGGTTGCCGTATGCAACCGCGCGACCTGTCCGATCACGTCGCTTACGAGGCGGGTCGAGGTATCGAGGAAGTCGCCCGCGAACTCGGGCGTGATCCCTCGGAGTTCGTCAAACTCGCCTCGAACGAGAACCCACACGGCCCCTCGCCAGCGGCCGCCGTGGCGATCCGTGAGACCGCCGCGACCGTCAACTCGTACCCGAAAGCCGCCCACGCCGATCTCACCGCCGCCGTCGCCGATCTTTGGGGTGTCGACGACGCCCAGATCTGGCTTGGCAACGGCGGTGACGGCGCGATCGACTATCTCCACCGGGCGGCGCTCGAACCGGGCGACGATATTCTCGTTCCCCAGCCCGGCTTTGCCTACTACGGGATGAGTGCCCGATTCCACCACGGAGACGTCCGCCAGTATCCGCTCTCGAAGGGAGACGATTTCGAACAGACGGCAGACACCGTCCTCGAGGCCTACGACGGCGATCGGATCGTCTGGCTCACCAGCCCACACAACCCGTCCGGGTCGACGATCGCCGTCGACGAGATCGAACGGATCGCCGAGGAAACCGACGAGGAGACGCTCGTCGTCGTCGACGAGGCCTACGGGGAGTTCGCCGACGTCGACAGCGCGATCGCACTGATCGAGGGGCGAGGCGGCTACGACGCCCGTGACGACATTGCGACCCTGCGGACGTTCTCGAAGGCCTACGGGCTGGCGGGCGTCCGCCTCGGCTACACCGTCGTCCCAGCGGCGTGGGCCGAGGCCTACGCCCGGGTCAACACGCCGTTTGCGGCGAGCGAACTCGCCTGTCGTGCTGGCCTCGCAGCGATCGACGACGACGAACACGTCGATCGGACCGTCGAGACGGCACGGGCCGCTCGCGAGTACTTCTCCGACCACATCGACGCACACGTCTGGCCGAGTGAGGGCAACTTCGTGCTCGTCGACGTCGGTGACGCCACGGCGGTCGCCGAGGCGATGCAAGAACGGGGCGTTATCGTCCGTGACTGTTCGAGTTTCGGCCTGCCCGGCTGTCTCCGCATCACCTGTGGGACGACGGCGGAGACCGAACGCGCAGTCGAGACGCTCAACGCAGTCCTCGCGGAGCTGGCTGGCGATCCCGAAACAGGGGTCGACGCCGAGTACGCGAGGAGCGATTCGAACGGGGAGGTGCCCGACACGTGAGGGTCGTCGTGACCGGAACGCCCGGCACCGGGAAGACCACTGCGACGGCGCAACTCCAATCCCGACTCGACGCCGAGGAGACACTGCCGTCACTCGATGTGATCCACCTCAACGAAGTCCTCGAAACGGAGGCGCTCTACACCGAGGTCGACGCCGATCGAGAGAGCCTGATCGCCGACCTCGATGCGATTTCGGATTGGCTCGACGGTCGCGACGACGTCGTGATCGACTCCCACCTGGCACATCACGTCGACGCCGACCGGGTCGTCGTCCTCCGCTGTCACCCCGACGAACTCGAATCGCGACTTCGAGACCGCGGCGAGACGGCGGCCAAGGCGACCGAAAACGCCGAAAGCGAAGCGCTCGACGTCATTCTCGCTGAGGCCGTCGAGCGCCACGGACTCGACTCGGTGTACGAGATCGAGACGACCGATCGATCGCCCGAGGCAGTTGCAGACGAGCTCGTCGCCGTCGTCACCGGTGAGCGCGAGCCGAGTGCCGGAACGGTCGACTTCGTGGGGTATCTCGCATGACTCTAGACAAGTTTCGCCCCCACATTTCACGCTTTTTAGATCCGTTCGTCGAGGGGTTCGATCGGGTCGGCATGACGCCCGACGGCGTCAGCCTGCTGGCGTTTGGGATGTCGGTGTTGGCCGCCGTGGCGTTCTTGCTTGGCGGCCGTGCGGATCCGATCTGGTACGTCGGCGCTGCGGCGCTGGTCTTTCTAAACGGCTGGCTCGATATCGTCGATGGTGCACTGGCCCGCAAACAGGAGGTTGCCTCGGCCGGCGGGGACCTGCTCGACCACGTTCTCGATCGGTACGCCGACATTGTGATTATCGCGGGGCTTGCGGCCGGTATTGGAGACTACCTGCTTGGCTTTCTGGCGGTCACCGGCGTCGTGATGACCTCGTATCTCGGCACGCAGGCCCAGGCCGTCGGACTCGATCGGGTCTACGGCGGGCTCGTTGGCCGTGCCGATCGGCTGGCGATAATCGGAGTCGTCGGCTTTCTGGCCTATCCGGCCGCGGGCGAGTACGGCGGGCTGACCCTCGCGGGCTGGCTCCTGGTCTTTCTCGCGGTCGTCGGGCATCTCACTGCTCTCCAGCGGTTCGCCTACGCCTGGTCGGCCCTGGACTGATCGCGACCTGCCTGCGCCCGCATGGTTTATCACTCGCCGCGATATAGTCTCCTCCATGGTTCAGTGCGAGATGTGTGGCGACGAGACGTCGTCCCCGAAGACCATCAAGGTCGAGGGTGCGAAGTTGGACGTGTGTTCGAACTGCACCGACTTCGGTACCGCGGTGAAACAGCCGTCTTCCTCGAGTTCGTCGACCAAGTATTCGACAGGCTCGAGTTCGTCGTCGAGTTCGAGTTCGAGTTCGGGCGGCGGTACTTCGGGCGGGACGTCGACCGGGACGACCAGCTCCGGTGGCTCCCGTCAGGACATGTTCGACGACATGGACGAACTCGCGGCGGATTACGACGATCGCGTCCGAAACGCCCGTGAATCCAAGGGGCTCAGCCAGTCCGAACTCGCGAACGAACTCAACGAGAAGGCGAGTCTCATCCGCAAGATCGAACGCAGCGACACGCTCCCGAGCGATCGCGTCCAGTCGAAACTCGAGCGGTTCCTCGATATCGATCTGAACGCGGAGGGTGCCTCCGGCGGCGATTCCGAGTGGTCCGGCGGCTCCTCGTCGGGCAGTTACACGCTCGGTGACGTCGTCAAACGAAAGGACTGAGACGGACACGAATCCGTATAAGACGAACAGGGGTCGAGGCCGACGACCGCCACGTTGCTGTCGCTGTCGTGGTCTGTTCCCTGCACACCGAGTCTCAGCCGCCTGCCGCGCTCGTCCGTAACTCGCAAGGTATTTTGTGGCCCGGGGTCGAGTCAGTGATATGTTCGTCCTTGTCAACCTGAAGACGTATCCATGTGACCCGGTCGCTGTCGCCGAGGCCGTCCGGGACGTCAACGAAACGACCGACGCTCGCGTCGCCGTTGCCCCACAGGCAGCCCACATCGAACGGGTCGCCGAAACGGGTGCCGAAACCTGGGCCCAGCACGTCGATGCGATCGAGTACGGCAGTAACACCGGCCACACGCTCGCGGAGTCCGTCGCCGAGGCCGGCGCGGTCGGGACGCTGATCAACCACTCCGAGCAGCGACTGAAACTCGCCGACGTCGATGGAGCCGTCGCAGCCGCCGAGCGGGCGGACCTGGAGACGGTCGTCTGTGCCAACAACCCGGCACAGATCGGTGCTGCCGCGGCGCTCGGGCCGGACGCCGTCGCCGTCGAACCGCCAGAGCTCATCGGCACGGGAACGCCGGTCAGTCAGGCCGATCCCGACATCGTCGAAGACGCCGTTGGGGCCGCCGAGGCCGTCGACGACGACGTCGAGGTACTCTGTGGTGCCGGCATCAGCACGGGTGACGACGTCGTCGCTGCTGCCGACCTCGGTGCCGAAGGGGTCTTGCTCGCAAGCGGCGTCGCAAAAGCCGACGATCCCCAGGCGGCGCTCGAAGACCTCGTCGAACCGCTCTGAGACGGCCTGTCGTCCCGAACGCTGCCGATCGACCGATCGCTTTTCTGGCCTCGCAACGAAGCGGTATCTATGTCGACTGTCCACCCGGTTGGGGTTGCCCTCGAAAACCGGCTCATGAGCGACGGGATCTACGTGACGTCGGTCACGTGGCTTACCGAGACGGGTGAAGACGAGGACCGAAGACGCCCACCCGACAGTGTCGGGCTGTCGGTCGAGTACGAAACCGTCGCCGACGTGCCGGCCGTCACGACCCGTGAGGTGAGTGCGGTCGTCCGAACGCTGCTCTCGATTGCAGAGGAACGCGAGTGGACGCCCGGCCGGCTAGAGGTGATAGCAACGAATACCGATGGCGACCATCGGGGACGCTTCCACGTCGAGGAGACGTGGTTCGAGGAGCTGGGAACAACGCTCTCCGAACTCGAATTTTCCGACCGGGTTCTGGCGACACGAAGACGCCCTGAGTAGGTAGTTTAATAATGATTCGTTTACGTACTCCGTGTAGATATCCCCATGACCGGCGAACAGGTATACGTTTCTCACGCCCCCGGTGATCTGGAACTCGTTCAGGACCTGTTTTCGACGGTCAAGAACTTTCCATTCGGCGTCCACATCGCCTTAGAAGAGATCGAGTCCGGGCGGGCGCGCAAACGGCTCGAAGGCCGACTCGCAAACAGCGACGTCGTCGTCGTCGTCCTGACGGAGGGATCGGCAGGGAGCCAGTGGATCAACCAGGAGACCGGCTATGCGCTGGCGAAAGGGATCCCCGTGTTGCCACTGTACACACACGAGAGCTATCGGGGCGGATTCATCGCTGACGTCGAGGGCGTCACGATCGATCGGGAGAACCTTTCGTTTACGATTTTCAACCTGCTCTGTCGGCTCCGGAGTGAACTCGCTCCACTCGGTGCACTATCGGTGCCAAACTGGTATATTCGGTTTCCATGCACGGTTCCGGACTGCGACCATCCGGTGACCCTGGAGCTCAGCCGTGGACAGACGAAACTCTGGAAGCTTTACAAACACGGCCAGCTTCTCTCGACGTCGTGTGAGGTATGTGCGTCGACGTACTACTTCGATCCGGCGACGATCGGATTCGTCAGACGCGACGATGGGACCCATTGACGTCCTCTACACGACTGCAGGTCGGGGCGTTCTCCTCGAATTTCTGTACGCCCGTACCGACCGCTGGCGTCAGTTCTGGCCCACCCACGGCGATCGCGGTTCGCCGTGAACTCGTCTAACAGCCCTGTCGCTCCTGGAGCCGATCGTAGGCGTCTTTGACCAGCTGGAACGCCGATCGGCTGCCGCTTTGCCGGTCGGGATGGGCGCGCTTGACCTGTGTGTGATAGGCCTCGCGAATCCGTTCGTCGCTGGCTCCGTCCTCGACGCCGAGGATCTCGCGGGCTCTCGATTTCCGTAGCTCGACAGTCCTGATAACGCCGTTCTCTTCGGCCCGTGTCTTGCAGGCCGGACAGAGCCGCTCGTTGCGACCGTCGATCGTGGTGACACGAAACGGCTCCGCGCTGACCCACTCGTTGCACTGCTGACAGATGGTGGTCTCGGCGTCGTTTGGATCCGCTTGTGGGCGCTTGGCGTCGTCTGTCTCCCGACCGGGGACGGCGGCTGCACACGAGCGACAGCAGTCGACCGTCGTCCCGTCGCTCAGCGTCACGGCCTCGAGTTTCGTTTCCAGAAACTCCTCGGTGCAGCCGTCACAGGACTGCCGGCGTTGGTCGATCCCGGCCGACTTTTCGGCTGCCGCTTTCGCGTGTGCAACACACCCCGAACAGCAGGCCACCGTCTCGCCGTTTGGCATCTGCACTGCGGTCAACTCGTCGAGTGGCACTATCTGTCCACACCCCTCACAGCCCACCCGACGTTCTTTTGCCACAGCCATTGTCGGAAGAATTTGTATTCGTTCTATATCAATCCTCTCTTCGTGGAATTTTTCCCAACCGGGGCGACGGTAGGACGCAATTACTCCGGTCGTTGACCGATACCGAACGCGTGGCGGCGTGAACGTTGTCGATAACAAAGTGCGATCGCTCCCTGCCACGACGTGCGAGGTCACCCCTCGCACGGAGACGCGCTATCCGGGGACGACCCGTCGCCTGGTCCCGCCTCTCCTGTCAGGTTTTCGCGAACCGGGCGACGGATCGAAACCGGGACGCCAATACGCGCCCACGTCCACGCTGGGGTATGGACACGGTATCCGAACCCACGGCTCGCGAGGGGCCCGTCGATCGGACGACCCTCCTCCTCGGTGGCATCGATCTTGGGATTATCGTGACGTTTGTTGTCCTCGGACAGCTCAGCCACGGTATCGATCCGATATCCCAGCCGATCGCGTCGATCGAGACGATCACACCGTTCGTCGTCGGCTGGCTCGTGTTCGCACCGCTCGCTGGCGTCTACACCGACGAACCGACGTCGCCGCGGCGTATCGGTCGTGTGACGACGGTCGCCTGGATCGGCGCTGCGAACGTCGGACTGATTCTTCGATCGTCACCGCTGTTCGATGGGGGTGCGGTCTGGCCGTTCAATCTCGTCATGACCGGGATCGGTGTCCTGGCACTCGTCGGCTGGCGAGTCGGCTACGCACTGCTTGCAACCACTCGTGCCTGAGCGCGTCCTCACCTGAGCACGTGTGCTCCTGAACCTGTGTGCAAACCCCGTGAGACGCTGTCGAGTGGGTGGCTCGATCGACTCGACTCCAGCACCGTATATCTCTATTGGGTCCTCATAACTTATGCGAATAATTTTCTACGATTACGGGTTGGCAACGAATCCAGTATCCGGGAATTACGGGAAATGCTTATATACCTGTTCCACATATTATCGAATAGCGTATGACTGGATACTACGACATTATTCTTGGCCTCATCCCAGTCGCACTACTCGGGATCACAGCAGCGCTGCTTCTCGTCGGCGTCTCGTTCGTTGCAGCCGTCCCACTCGGTGCCGGTGTCGCAATGGCGTTGATCGGCCACGCGATGTTCGTGAAGACGCCGATCGAACACGTGACAGACCCTGCCGACGAACGCGAGTCCACTCGGCCGCCGTCTGCAGACTGAGCGGTGTTTTCCGCAGTGTGCTTTCGGTTTCCGCTTTGCTCCGTCCGTTTCCATCACCCGTTACGCCTAAGCGGTTTTTTCGCCGTCGCCATACTCTGACCCGGCTACTGGCTCCCGTTCGCAGTGCAACACGCTGGTACTGACAGGCCACTGTTCCATGGCCGCTGGCGCTGTACGCTCTGGCTACCACGGATCAACAGCAGGTTGAACACGTGTAGCGATACCGATCGGTGCAGAGGTTCAAACCACTCCAGCCCGTATTCGAAACTATGTCCCGTGCAGCCGAGTTGGCGTCCGTACTCGCCGACGCCGACTCGCTGGCTATCGTCTGTCACGATAACCCGGACCCCGACTGTCTCGCCAGCGCCCTCGCTCTCGAGACGATCGCAGTCGAACAGGCCGTCACCGACGTGACGATCGTTTACGGCGGCGAGATTTCCCACCAGCAAAACCGGGCGTTCGTCCGCATGTTCGACATGGCGCTCCAGACGATTTCGGCGACCGAAATCGACGCACACGATCGACTCGCCTTCGTCGACCACTCCCAGCCGGGCGCAAACACCGAACTCGACGCGGCCGTGACACCGGATATTGTGGTCGATCACCATCCGGGACCGCCGATCGACGCCGCGTTCGCGGACGTCCGAACCGAGTACGGTGCAACGGCGACGATCTTCGTCGAGTATCTGACGGCGCTCGAGGTCGAGGTAACTCCTCGGCTGGCGTCGGCGCTGCTCTTTGCGCTCCACCGGGAACGATTGGACTTCCTGCGGAGTCCGACTCGACGCGAGTACGAGGCTGCACTCGCTGTCTTCCCGAAAGCAGACCTCCCGATGCTCAAACAGCTGTATGGCAGTGCTTTTTCTTCGGCGACGATCGACGCGATCGGGCGAGCCATCGCGAGTCGCGAACGGCGACGATCCTCGGTGGCGGCAAGCGTCGGCCGGACGACCGAAACCGACGCCCTCCCCCAGGTGGCGGACTACCTGCTCAATCTCGAGGGTGTCGATACGGTGCTCGCCTTCGGCGTCATCGACGGTATGATACGGCTCAGCGCGCGATCGATCGATCCGTCGGTCAATATCGGCGCTGCGCTACACGAGGGGTTCGAAGATGTCGGCTCCGCCGGCGGCCACCACGACATGGCCGGCGGGCGGATCGATCTCGAACGGTTCGAAGGCATCCCTAACGAGGATGCCGTCGACGACGTCGTCCAAATCGTCGAACGGCGACTGACAAGGCGCTTTTTCGACGCCCTGGGTCTGGAGGAGTGACCGATTGTGGGTTGTGCCCGGATTCGTCGGCAGCCGACGCTACTCAGTAACTGAATCCGATCGGCCCCGCAAACAGCTACGCCGATCGGCTCTTCTCGGCAGCCACCTCCGAATGCCCTGCGGACAGCCACGCCGATCGGCCACTGCTGAACGATGGATTCACGGCCCGGCTCCGGGTTGCGGCAGAACCGAGGGGTGGCCGGAGGGTTTTGAGGCTCCCCGACGTAGCACGGTGTATGACGAACGCACTGTTTATTGTCAGCGAAGAGGGCTACTGGGGCGAAGAATGCGTCGAGCCACTCGAAACGCTCTCTGGTGCCGGCGTCGAGATCACCGTCGCGACGCCGTCGGGGAACCCGCCACAGATCGACGAACGGTCGGTCGACCCCGAAGAGGTCGGTGAGGAGCTGGCCGAACACATCCGTGAGGTCCACGAGACAGACGACCGACTGAACGATCCCATTCCGACTGCCCAGGCAGACGCAGATAGCTACGATGCGATCGTCTACCCCGGCGGCCACGGCACCGAGTGGGACGTCAACCAGGACAGCCACGCTCGCGAACTGCTCCGGGACGCAGTCGAGGGCGACACCGGCACGGCGCTGGTCGTCTGTCACGCCGTCGGCATTCTGGCGTTTACCCGCGACAGCAGCGGTGCCTTCCTCGCTCACGGCCGCAACGTCACCGGCTTTCCCAACGAGTGGGAGGAGGGGATCGTCGACGAGAACGACTGTATGCCAGGCGGTCGAAAACTTCCCTACTGGGTCGAAGACGAGGTCAGAACCGTCGGTGCCAACTGGGACGCCGAACTCGACGCCGACGTAAGCGTCACCGTCGACGGCGATCTTATTACGGCCCGTGGCCCCGGCTCGTCGAGTGCTGCTGCGGAGACGCTGCTCGACGAACTCGGGGTCTGAGACGAACGAGTCGATCGTCCTCTTTGTGCTCAGCTGATCGATTAGAGCTTGCGGTTGCTCCCATCAGCACGGGTGATGTCGACCGTTCCGGTGACAGTGTCAAAGCGGACGATCCGGCCCTGTTGGCCACCAACGTCGGTGCCGACGACGGAGACACCCAGGTTAGCGAGTTGATCGCGGGCTGCATCGACGTTTTCGCGGCCGACGTTGGTATCGAGATCGTCGAACTCGATGATGGTTGCGCCACCCACGAGAAGGGCCTCCACGTGTTCGTAGCGTCCACCCTGTTCGATCACGGCTTCGAGTAGTTCCGAGGCCGCGCTGTCGGCGTATTTCGCACCAATACTGTCGGTT
>LKMJ01001766.1_pt1 | contig 19409 bp, 19 predicted proteins | sample 643391 | NCBI WGS metagenome assembly LKMJ01 (sample SAMN04112250, study PRJNA286221) | soda lake metagenome | biome: soda lake; feature: Kulunda Steppe; material: water; isolation source: sample PL-Br10 brine of Picturesque Lake | place: Russia: Kulunda steppe | collected 2010-07 | reverse complement strand
GATGCAACCACGCGAGCGAGCGTTGCTCCCGAACGCGCAGCGACGATGGAGACCATCGAGGTCGGACTGACTCCCTCGACTGTCGTCTACGAGGAGAACAAGCTCGAACTGCTTCACTACGAGTCTCGGACCGACGAACAGAACGAGGTGCCGATTCTCATCGTCTACGCGCTCATCAACAAGCCGTACATTCTCGACCTTCAGCCCGACCGCAGCGTCATCCGACATCTGCTCGATGCCGGACACGACGTGTACCTGATCGACTGGAACGAGCCTTCGCGGCTCGACCAGCATATCGGGCTCGACGATTACGTCAACCGTTACATCGACAACTGCGTCGATGTCGTCCGCGAGCGCTCCGGACAGGAGAGTATCAACCTGCTCGGCTACTGTATGGGCGGAACGATGACCGCGATGTACACCGCGCTCCACCGCGAGAAAGTCAACGCGCTCGGCCTGATGGCGGCGGGCCTCTGTTTCGAGAAGACTGGCGGCATCCTCGAAGAGTGGGGCAGCGAAGAGTACTACAATCCGGAGGACGTCGTCGACACCTACGGCAACGTCCCGGCGGAGTTCCTCGACACCGGGTTCGCGCTGATGGACCCCATCGACAACTACGTCAGCAAGTACATCACGCTGTACGAGAACGTGGAGAGCGACGCGTTCGTCGGTAACTTCTCGCGGATGGAGCGGTGGCTCGACGAGGGTATCGACCTCGCGGGGACGGCCTACGTCGAGTTCCTCGAGAAGATTTACCAGAACAACGAGCTCTATCGCAACGAGCTCGAAGTGGGTGGCAAGCAGGTCGATATCGAGAACATCGACGTGCCGATACTCCAGATTCTCGGCGAGTATGACCACCTCATTCCAGCGAGCGCCTCCAAGCCGTTCAACGAGGTCGTCGGGAGCGACGACGTACAGACCATCGAATACCCGACCGGTCACATCGGACTGTCTGTCTCCTCCTCCTCACATGAGGAGGTCTGGCCGGAGGTGTCCGACTGGTACTATCGGGTGTCCGAAAGGGACGGGGACGACACTGATGACAGTGCAGACGAGCACGAGGCACGGAACATCGAGGAGATTGACGGCATCGGTCCGACGTACGCAGCGCGACTGCGCGAAGCGGATATCGCGTCGGCTGCAGACCTCGCCGAATCCACCGCAACCGAACTTGCAGACATCGCAGAAACGACCGAGAGCCGCGCTGCCGAGTGGCTCGACCAGGTCTGAGACACGATCTCTTTGTGCTTACGTCCCCTTCTGCCACTCCTCGCGGAGCAACCCGTAGAGAACCATGTCGCGGTGTTCGCCGTCGACGAACACGAACTTGCGCCGTCGCCCCTTCCCGACGAACCCGAGCGAGTCGAGCAGACTGCGAGACGCATCGTTGAACTCGTAGGCGACCGCACCGATTGCCGGCGTGTCGTACTCCCGGAAGACGTACTCGACGAGCAGCGAGACGGCCTCCGTGCCGTAGCCCTGGTCGTGGACAGCCGGGACGAGCCAGTAGCCGATTTCGGGGCGTTTGTAGCTCCTGTCGCTCGCTCCCCCCAGCCGATTCGTCGCACCTCCCCGTCCGCTGGCTCACCGGGGCCGGCGTCCTCGCCGTCGAGACAGACCAGAAACTGGTCGGAGTCGTCGTCGGTTACGCCGATTTCTTCCTGATTTCTGACCGGGTTACCGGTCGGATGCCTGAGTTCGGGGTTCGCGAACGTCCGCTGGACGAACGGCACGTCCTCCTGTTCGACTGTCCGGAGGGAGAGTCGCTCGCTTCGATGAACACGTGCACCTGGCATGGTTACAGCGAGTGCTGGCCGGACAATACGCCCTGTGTCTCCGTGGACAGCAAAAGATTCAGGGTGTGACCCCACACAGAGGGGAACGATGGACGAGTGCCGCGAGTGCGACGCCGAGATTCCCGACGGCGCGAACTTCTGTCAGCAGTGCGGCGCGCCACAGAACGAAGCGGCTGCACAGGCGCTTCAGAAGTACACGAAACGCCGGGCGGCGGAACTGATTGAGACCGACGGGACAGCGGCCGCCGAAACCGGGAGTCTTCTGGACCGCCTCGGCTACGCCGTCGGCTGGATACTCGTCATCGCTGGGTTGGCGGTGGTTCCACACCCTGCGAGCGGGTTTCTGGCCTTCGGCGGTATCGCCGCGCTGCCGCCGATTCGCCGCTTGCTCGGACGCCAGCTCGGTTACACACCCGAGATGGCACAGATGCTGCTTGTTTCGCTGACCAGCGGTGCTATCGGTGTCGGCGTCTTCGTTCTCGCCTGACGAGTCAGTACGCTGGTAGAAGGCAGACTCCTGTCTGACGCACTCTTTTGAGGCCGAGCGTACAGGTGTCAGCTATGGCAACGAGCAAACGTCAGGGGTTTACGAACCAGCGTGAGTGGAGCCAGAGCGCGCTCGCTCGGGCAGCGCTGTTCGTCGTCGCGTCGACAGTCGCATTGACAGCGAGCTTTCTCGGGGTCGTCGGGCTACTCACCGGCGAGGTCGGGGGACTCAACAACCGTCTGCCGTTCTATGTGCTGGTGATGGCACTCGCGTTCGTCGCAGCCATCGTCACGTTCGAGGAGGAGTTCCGTGAGGCGTCCGTTATCCTGCAGTTCTCTGTCGGGGTGGGGGCCGCCACGTTCCTGCTCGTCACGTTCGGCGGGGAAGGTCTCTCGTTCCTCTACCAGAACCACCAGGAGGTCGTCGCCTCACAGCTGCTCTTTTACATCACTGCAGCCGGTCTCATCGCTACCGGTATCGGATACTGGGCGCTCAACCACTGGTCGGAGCTCTCGGTTGGTGGGCCAAGTCTGTAGATTCGAATATCGAACCTGCTGGATTTCACATTCGAATCAAACGGTTTCAAATCTACACTTAGATTGTTTGGAAACCGAATCCTATTACTTTGGACAGCAAAGTATTGAGTTTGTTCCCAGAAGCGCTACGTGATAACGGCGTCGAGGACGACGTGAGCGACGCCCTCGCTGTACCCCTTGATTCTCCGAAGCTCCTGTACGTCGACCTCTCGGCCGTGGTCTTCGGCAGCAGCGCGCAGGCGGTCGATTGGGCGCTCGGGTAGTTCCGACTCGGGGGTCGCTTCGTGCATGTGGAGCGTTCCGCCGGGTTCGAGCGCCGTGAGCGCGCTGTCGAGATACTCGAACGCGTCGTAGTAGCCCATGACCACTCGCTCGAAGGCGAACGGCGTTCCATCAGCGGCTTCGACGCCGCTCTCGACGACATCCCGACAGTCCGCACGGTACGTTTCGACGTGCTCCTGTACCTCGTTCCGGACGACGTTCTCGACGAGGAACCGAAAGGCGTCTGGGTTGTGTTCGACGGCGGTTACGTGCGCACCACCTCTCGCCATCGGGAGCGTGAAGTAGCCGATACCCGCGAACATGTCCAGTACGCGCTCGCCGTCGGTGACGACCTCGCCCATGTGTGCGCGCTCGGCCTTGTTACCCGGTGAGAACATGACCTCGGCAAGGTCTAGCGCGTAGGTCGTCCCGTGCTCGCGATGGACGGTGTGAGTGTCCCCCTCGCCAGCGATGACCTCGACCGATGGTTCGCGGTGGACACCGGCGATTCCGTCCCGTGCGAGCACCGTGTCGGCGTGGCCGTGCATGGCGAGCAGCGCGTTTCCAACGTCTCCGGGCCGGGGCGCGTCGGAGACCTCGACCAGCACCACGCTGCCGATGACCGCCCACGAACTGGGTGCGCGGTCGAGCTCGTCGTCGGTCCATCCGCGCTCGCGTAGCTGGTCTTCGAGCGTCCGGAGACGCGGTTCTCCGACCTCCGCGACCACGTCGAGCACGTCGGTCTCTGTCGGCGGCTTCAGGATGGGGATTGCCACTGTCTCTTCGTCCCATTCGTAGACGCTCCGGTCAGCGTCGTAAACGTCCTCCTCGCGTAGCGATGCAAGTGCGGCCTGTGTACGCGGTTTCTCGACTACTGCCGAGAGAGTCTGGTCGCTCATCCAGTTGTTCTGGAGTCGGCTCCGACCCCGTATATAGCTCTCGGCTACGTCCTCGGACCGCTCGGAATTTGTCTGCGAACAGTATGCAGGACTCCGCGAGAACCGGAAACGAGCGGCCAGAAAGGCAGACGAAGCATTCATCCCTGGTCTCGAAGACAGCGAATCCGAAGCGGCTGGTGAGACTGAGAGCTAGTCGAACGGACGGTACAGCGGGATGCTCACATCACCCGACTACCTTTCGGCGTTTGTCACCAAAAGCGGGTAGAATGTTTCCGACGTCTTCGATTTTGTCTTCCGTTCGGTGCAAGTCGAACGCAGTTATTCGAGAGTTATTGGCTGTTCACAGACGACGGGGTTGTGGGTCCAGCGAAACCGAGCCCTCAACAGCGGAGGCGTCGCAAGCAACGCTCTGTCAGGAGTGACCGTCGAGCACCACCTATCACCGGTGACGGCATCCACCCGTCTTCGTGCAGTTCAGGAAGACTCCTCAGTCCCGCCAGTCACGACGACCGGACGGTCCGTGTTGAGGATGACTTTCTGGGTGACGCTGCCGAAAATCGCCTTCCCTGCAGGTGAGCGCTTCCGACCGCCGAGTACTATCGAATCGACGTCGTGCTCGTCGGCGTTGCGCAGGATGTTGTCGACGGTCTCCATACTGTCTTCGAGCACTGTGACCTCGACGCCGTTGTCTTCGAGCTGTTCGGTCGCCCGTCTGACTGACCTGACTATCGTAACCGTACGAGGAACGTCCCCCTCGGTGCTGTCCGTGAACACGTACAGGAGAACTGCTTCGATGTCGTCGGTTCCCGGAAGCGAATTCACGTAGTCGGCCTGGGCCAGCGCCCGGGATTCGTTTTCGTCGATTGGTAGGAGTACGCGGTACATACCCCGCGATTCGTTACAGTTACCAATAAAACCCGTGTGTGTTCCCACGGGTTGACTCTCTCGGCGCTTCACAGCCGTCAGCGCTCGCTGAGTCGCTGGAAAACATCACTTTGCCATCGATAAATATTTATTTTAGACTCGTCTAATCTTCTCCGATGGAAGCAGAATCTGTCGAGCAGCGAGACGAGTTACCGGACTGGGTTCTCGCGTTCGGTCCGTTCCTCATCATTGGGACGATGATTGTACTCGCGCTGGCGGCGTTGCGGACTGTCGATTTCGAAGGGTTCCTCGTCACCGGCACGGCCGAGTCGCTCGTCATTATGACTGGTATCGGATTTATCGCTGGCATTCTCCCGGTCGCCATCGGAATGCTCTGGTTTCCGTACGTCCGTCGACTTGAAGCGGAGTGGATTCACGCCGTCCTGGCGTTCTCTGCGGGGATTCTGGCGTTTATCGCGTTCGAGATGGCCGAGGAGTCGGTCGACAACGCGCTCGCCGTGTCCGCGTCATCGAGTTCAGCTCCGGAGGTGGCGGGACTATCCGGGGAAGCGACCGTCTTTGCTATCGCGCTGTTGGCAGCGCTGGGAACGGTGACGCTGATGGAGCTCGGAAGTCGCTGGCAGAAGGCACGCCAGCCGGAGGTCAGCGGGAACGGACTGCTGGTCGCCTACCTCGTCGCAATCGGACTCGGACTACACAGCGTCGGCGAGGGGCTGGCAATCGGTGCGGCCTTCGCCGACCAGAACGCCTCACTTGTTCTGCTGTTCACCGTCGGCTTCATCATCCACAACGTCACCGAAGGACCGGCCGTCATCGCCGCGGTCGCCCGCGACCGACAGACGCCCCCGCTGCGTCACTTCGCCGCGCTCGGCATCCTCGCTGGCGGCGGCGTCATCATCGGCGGCTGGATCGGGACCTTCGCCACATCCGCGTTCCTCGCGGCTGTCGTCTTCGCCGTCGCCTTCGGCGCAATCGTCCAGGTCGTCTGGGAGATGATCGGCCTGGTCCGCAACGAAGCCGGAAACATCTTCTCGCGGCGCATCGTCGCTGCCTTCGTCGTCGGCGTCGCGGTCATCTTCTTCCTCGAAGAAATTGTCGTCGAGGGCTGGATGGGCCTGTAGGGAATCCGGTCCGAAATTGTTATTTCGGCTGCAAGTAAACGCGGGAATATGGCTACCGTCCTCTTTTTGAACGTCGGGAAGTTCCTGTCTTCACTTACGTCGCCAGGCGCGCGTGCAGAGGAGGCAACCGAACAGCTCGACTCCGTCCCCTCCGTCTCGGGAACGCCGCTTCGGTCGTCGCCAGAACTCGAGGACGTGGCGGAGGTCAACGAACACGAGGAGACGGGTGACCCGATTCTCGTCCCGGTCGTGAGCTGCCCTCTCGATACAGACGCGGAACCACGGATGGACGTGGTCTTCCAGTACGTCGCTGCCGTCTGCAGACGCCTGGAGCCGGTGTACGCCGACGACCACGTCCGTCAGTTCGACGTCCGGTTCGAGTTCGGCCCCGACCGGTTCGTCAGGAGTCGCGAGTGTCGCCGGGTAACCGTTCCGCCGGAGCTGGCCTCGAGGCTCGTCGAGCCCGACTACGGGTACCGCGACCTGCAACGCGATGTCGACGAGCGCGATGACGGCGACTCGGTGACGCCACCCGTCTACTGGGGCGAGTGTGTCAACTACACTGCCGGCGAGAGCGCCGCAGTTGGCGCGACAGCGGGTGCCGGGGGTGCTGGAGCCGCTGGCGGCGGGGGGTGCTGAGCGCACATGGACATCCGACCTGCCAGCCCCTCGGACGCCGAATCCATCCGACGAGTGTCTGCCCGGTCCTGTCGCGCTGCCTACGAGGACATCCTCGGCGACGAGACGCTCATCGAAACGATGGAAGACCCGTCGATGACCGAGCACATCCGCGAGAAACTCGAAACCAGCCGGGATGACGACCGCGTCATCTATCTCGTGGGGACGCGGAACGGCGAGGTGAAGGGCTTCGTCCAGCTTCTGACCGGTGACCGGGCCCCGGCTCGAACCGACGTAGATGAGGCGTACATGCAGTCGCTGTACGTCCACCCCGACCACTGGGGTGAGGGTGTCGGCAGCGACCTGCTTTCGGCGGGCATCGAACAGTTCCCGGAGCCGATAGCGCGACTCTCGCTCGCCGTGCTCACTGACAACGATATCGGCCGAAGGTTCTACGAGAAACACGGCTTCGAAAAGGTAGGCACTGGTAGCTACGAGATCGACGAGGTCAGCTACGAGACTGCCATCTACGAAACGCTGCTCGACAGGAGTTAGTTACTCTGCGAGCCAATCATGTCGAACTCGGCTCCGACACCGCTCTCGACGGCGTCCTCGTACACCACGTGGGCGGCGGCCACGTCCTGAATCGCCAGCCCCGTCGAGTCGAACACCGTCACGCCGTCTTCGGCGGTCCGACCGTCGATTCTGCCGGCGACGATATCACCGATTTCGCCGTGAATGTCGTCGTCACCGAGCACACCCTCGTGGAAGGGGACGTTGATCTCGCCGGAGTGAGTACACTGCTCGTAGTCGTCGATGACGAGCTTGGCGTCCGTGAGAACGTCGTCGGCTATCTCGTGTTTCCCCTCGGCATCGGCCCCCATCGCGTTGATGTGGGTGTTCTCACCAACCTCGTGAACGATTGGCTCGCGGACGGGCGTCGTGGTCGAGACCACGTCGCAGGCGGCGGCATCGGTGATGTCCCCTTCCTGTACGTCGAACTCGTCGCCGTACTTCTCGATGAACGCGGCCCGAACCTCGTCGTCGAGGTCGCTGATGACGACTGTGTCGATGTCGCGGACGGTCGAAATCGCATCGAGCTGGGAGTGTGCCTGCACGCCCGCGCCGACGAGTCCGAGCGAAGTGGCATCTTCCCGAGCGAGATAGCGTGTCGCCACGGCTGCTGCTGACCCTGTTCGTAACCGTGTCAGGTCAGTTCCGTCCATCACGGCGAGCGGGAAGCCGGTGTCGGGGTCGGAGTAGATAATCGTCCCCATCACCGTCGGGAGCCCCTCGTCGTCGGGGTTGTCGGGGTGGACGTTCACCCACTTGACGGCGGCGGCGTCCCACTCGTCGGTCTCGATGTAGGCGGGCATCGACCGGAAGTCGCCGTTGTACTGGGGGAGGTCGATGTACGATTTGGCGGGCATCTGCGTATCGCCTCGTGCGTAGGCTCCAAAGGCACCCTCTACCGCGTCGATGACCTCGGAAATCTGTGTGCTCTCAGTTACGTCGTCCGCATCGAGAATAACTGTCTCCATACTCGGTCTCTGACAGGGGAGTCTACTTAGCAGTTGATAAATCCGATTCCGACCGTCAGGCGGACACCGCACGTTCGACTGCGGCAATCGTCTCGCTCACGTCCTCGTCGTCGACGTTCCAGTGGGTGCAAAAGCGGACGACGTGGTCGTCGAAGGGGATGCCGAGAACTCCCTCGTCCTCGCACAACTCGAGAAACGCTGTCGCTGGAACGTCGGTCTCGATGAGGACGATGTTGGTCTCGGGCTGTGGGACGGTCAGGCCGGGGAGTTCGTCGAGACCAGCAGCCAGTCGCTCGGCACGTTCGTGGTCCTCCGCGAGTCGGTGGCGGTTTTCGAGTGCGAGCAGCCCCGGTGCAGCGATGATGCCAGCCTGTCGCATCCCGCCGCCAAGCAGTTTCCTGACGCGGCGCGCCTCCTCGATGAACTCCGCAGGGCCGGCGAGCATCGAGCCGACCGGCGCACCGAGCCCCTTCGAGAGACAGAACATCACCGTATCGACCGGCTCGACGATGTCGGCGGCGCTGGCGTCGAGCGCGGCCGCCGCGTTGAACAGCCGCGCGCCGTCGAGATGGACCGGGACGCCGAGGTCGTGGGCCGCCTCCGCGGCTGCTGCAACAGTCTTGGCAGAGTGTGCCGCTCCGCCCTTACTGTTGTGGGTGTTCTCGAGCGTGAGCAGGCCGGTCCCCGGTCGGTGGAGGTCCTCTTCGACATAGCCCGCACGGACCTGTTCGGGGGAGACGACGCCGCGCTCGTCACCCTCGAGAGTCCGGGTCTGGAGTTCGGCGTGCTGCGCGAGGCCAGCGAGCTCCCACTTGTAGACGTGGCTCTCGACCTCACAGAGGAGTTCCTGCCCGCGCTCGGTGTGTGTACGGGCGGCAATCTGGTTGCCCATCGTTCCCGACGGGACAAAGAGTGCAGCCTCCATGTCGAGCACGTCGGCAGCGCGAGCTTCGAGGTCGGTGACGGTCGGGTCCTCACCGTAGACGTCGTCGCCCACGTCGGCGTCGCGGGCCGCCTCGCGCATCTCGTCGTTCGGAAGCGTGACAGTGTCGCTTCGCAAGTCTATCATAGGTGTCCGTATCCGCGCTCACTCCTAAATGTCGTGATATCCGGGCGATAGCTGTGAGCACAACACAAAAGTACGGCACTGTTGAACTGTGAGAGCAATGGCTGACGACCCTCTTTCTCCCGGCGATGCGTTCGCTCGACTCGGGAACGAGACGCGCGTCGACATCTTGCGGGTACTGTACGACTCCTGGTTCGACGCCGGGTTTGGCATCGACTATGCCGTCCCATTCACCGATATACAGGAGCAGGTCGGGGCCGAGGACAGCGGCCGGTTCAACTACCACCTTCAGCAGCTGACCGACCTGTTCATCCGCAAGACCGTGAAGGGGTACATTTTCACCCATGAGGGATGGCGCGTCGTCCGTGCGATGCAGGAGCTGACGGAGGCGGACAACCGCCCGGGCGTGATGGACGAACACGGCGACAGCGAGGTCCCGAGCTCCTGTTATCAGTGCGGTCACGGGACGCTCGTCGCACGGTACGTCCACGAGTGGGTCTGGCTCGACTGTCCCGCCTGCGGCCAGCACGTCTGCGACATCGAGGCCCCTCCCGCAGTGATGGCCATCGACGACGCGGACGAGTTCATCGAGGCGTTAGACCGACGGAACCGCCGGCGGTCGGAGCTACTGATAGACGGCATCTGTCCTGACTGCTTTGGGGGAACCGAGCGGACCATCGAACCTCACGCCTGGGGTCCCGACGAGTTCTGTCGGTACGTCCACCACTGCGAGTGCTGTGACCGTCAGTATCTCCCGCCGCTTGCCTGGTACGTTCTGGACCGCCCGCTCGTCCAGGAGTTCTACCGCGAGCAGGACACCGACCTCTCGGGCCTGCCGTACTGGGAGATTGGGGCGCTTACGAACGGCCCCAACGAGTTCGAGCGCGTCCGCGCTCGCGACCCCTGGAAGCTGGAGGTACGGTTCCCTGCAGACGGCGCGGAGCTGCTCGTCACTCTCGATGAGCATAGCACCATCGTCGAGGTCAGTCGCCGGTCGTGACCGTCGTCCGCTCCGCTTCACTGACGGGAGAGAACGGCGACCCGAGGCCGAGCAGAGTGAGTGACAGGGCGACCAGCCCGACGGCGAACACGACGAGCATCGACACCGGGCCGACGGCGTCCGCGACGACCCCACCGAGCATCCTGCTCGCGCCAGCCGCGAGACTCGCCACCATCGTGGCAGCGCTCAGAATCGTCGCCCGTCCGGTCGAGCCGATTCTGTCGTTGACGTACTGCTCTTTCAGCGGGTTGGAGAGCTTCGTCACCGCCCGGGCCAGGAAGAAGCCCGGAATCGCCAGCACCGGCACGAACGCGACTGCGGTGAAGACGACTCCGAGGAGGACCGGCGTGGCGACGAAGTAGGCCTCGATGCCGATAGTCTCCTTGACCCGGCCCGAGAGCGCAGTGGCGGCCGCTGAGACGAGGTTGAACCCGGCGTAGAGCCAGCCGAGCTCGTGGACCGCAACCCCGAGTTCGGTGCTCACCGGCTGTGTGAACGTCGCTACGACCTCCACGAACGCGAACAGTACTGCGGTGTACAGGATGAACCATCGGAGCGGCGAGCGAGCGACGACGTGCCAGACCCCGGCGACCGTCTCGCGAGGGGAGAGCATCTCGTCCTCGGAGTTGTCACCCTCACTGCCGTCTTCGGCGAATCGTTTGTTCGCAGGCAGCGTCAGCAGAACGGCGACGCCGACCGCGATGAGCGCCGCATTCGCGAGGAACGGGTACCGCCAGTCGAGCGTCGCCAGCCACGCGCCCGCGACAGCGGTCACGGCCCCGACTAACAGGAAGATAGCGGTTCCGCGGCCGGTGATGCGCGCGTACTCCGTCTCGTCGAGACGCTCTTCGAGGATGTTGTACAGCCACGCGCTCCCGATGCCCGACCGGAGGCTCACCGCGACGGCCCAGCCGATGTAGGCGAGGACGAACGCACCAAAGGAACTCAACCACGCCAGTGCGAAGACGACACCTGCCGTCCCTGCGCTGCTAAGCACGAGCAGCCGCTTGCGCCCGAACCGGTCGCCGACGTACCCCGTCGGAATCTCCATCGCTACCCACGTCACCATGAACACCCCGCCCAGTATGCCCAGCTCCGAGTAGCTCAACCCTCGCCAGAGCACGTACTCCGCGATTATTGGGACGATAAATCCCTGCGAGAGCGTCGCCTCGTAGAGGTAGAACTTCCGTATCACCGGCGGTGTTGAAATACCGTCCCTCATTACTCGCTTTGACGTCCGCAACACACATATCAGTAATCCGAACAGAATTTCTGAACATAAACTGACACGACCCGCCGAGCAGTTACCCCTTTATACCGTATCAGCGCTCTCCCGGGCGCCAACCGCCGTTTCCGGCCGACTGGACAGACCAGTACAGAAATATCTTTCAGCAAGTGTACTTTGGGAGAGAGCTTCGACACGGCGATGAGCGAGCGGTCAAGCGGACTGGCCCGGACAGCAGCCGTCACGGGGTGCTCAGCACAGTTCCCACGCAGTAGGTTCGGAATGCCACGAAAAAGCGAATCCGCCTCGAGGGTACAACTTCCGCGACGGAATCGGTCGCTACTCGGGTCGCCCCAGCCCCTGTGTTGTTGGGGTATCGCCCATGGAGCGCCCATCAAAACGACTATCCGTCAGTATTTCGTAATCAAAAAATAATACGAAATGCGCGGCTCCACACCTCGTCTAACCGAACGGACGTACGACCAGTTGCGGGACACAACGGAGACCCACCGGGAGGAACTGGTCATCCGACTCTGTGGCGAGGTGGGGTTGCGGACGGGGGAGATTACACGCTTTCAGCCGGTCGACCTCGACGACGAGCGCGAACGTACCGGCCAGTTTCTCACCGTGCGCGAGACCGACGGCGGCAGACGGCGTGCATACGTGCCTGCCGGAGTGGCACACGATATCCACCAGTACGTCCAGAGCAACGACATCGGACCGGAGGAGTCGGTTATCGACGTGACGCCGCGACGGGTTCAGATGCTCGTTGACGAGGTTACAGACCGCGCAATACGGCGGACCGACCGTACGGTGTTCGAGGACGTGACGCCGTCGACGCTCCGGCAGTGGTACGGCTATCGCTTGCTCGTCAAGGACGGGCTCGATGTCCGCGTCGTCACAGCGGTCGGCGGCTGGCAGGGCGTCGACGAACTGATTCGGCAGATGGAGCCGCCGACCCGCGAGGAAATCGCGAACGCGTTCGACCCCCGCGGGAGTGACACTGGCTCTGACCGTCTCGAACGACTCGTCTCGACACTCGACGCCGTCGACGCGGGGCTCGTCAGTGCGACGACACGCGAGGAGATCGACCAAGTCGCCTGTTCGCTGTTGACGGATAGCTATCGTGCGGCATGGGTGGCGGACCGGTCGCCAGTCGACGACCGCATCACCGTCCGAGCACACGCGGGAGAGAGCCCAGACCGGTTCGACGGGCCGAGCAGCACGTCGATTGTACGCCGGACACTCCAGACTGGTCGAACGCTTGTCGCACCGGACGAGCCGGGACCGGCAGGTACACAGGAGGGGCACGGACTCCTCGCCGCAGCTCCGCTGGCCCACGGAGAGACGAGCTACGGCGCACTCGTGGTACGGGCCGACAGCGAGGACGCATTCGACGACCCCGAACGGACGGCGCTGACGGCCCTCGGCCGGCGTATCGGCTTTGCCGTCACGGCGACCGAGCGCAAACTCCTGTTGCTCGGTGGGACCGTTCTGGAGCTTCGGTTCGGATACACCGACAGCAGGGCCCCGCTCGTTGCACTCTCCGAGGAGCTCGGCTGTCGACTCGCGCTCTCGGGCCTCGTCCCGGGTGAGGAGGGGTCGCTTGTCTGCTTTCTCGACGTTCACGGGACGACGACCGAAGCCGCGCTCGAAGCGGCAACCGAGACAGCAGCTATCGCCGGCGCGCGCCTCGTTCGACGTAACAAGGACGGAGGTGTTCTCGAGGTCGTCCTCGCGGACAGGTCACCGTTACTGTCGGTCACTGAGCGCGGGGGGACGGTGACCGACCTCCGTGTCGACGACGGTGTCGCGTCGTTCACCTGTGAGTTCTCGCCGGACGCGAACATCCGTGTCGTCCACAGCGACCTCCGTGACCGGTTCCCGTCCGTCGACCTGCGGCGCAAGCAGGAACGGCAGACGACGCGGGAGACGCCGGATTTTCAGGGCACTATCGAGAAGGAGCTCACCGCAAAGCAGCGGGCGGTTCTGGAGGGTGCCTACCACGCAGGATACTTTGAGTGGCCCCGCGAGAGCACTGCTGAGGAGCTCGCCGAGTCGATGGGTGTCTCTCCACCAACATTGCACAACCACCTGCGTAAAGCACAGGGGACGCTACTCGATACCGCCTTCGAGAACGGCCGCTGATGGCTGTGGCCATCCCTTCTGATATCTGTGCCCTGCTCTTGTCCCGGACTCCCGCAACGGTTGCTGATTGGTTCCCCTGGCCGGAGCGGGGTGTGCGTTCAGGAGTCGAAACACGCGTCAGCGGCTGGTAGTGGCGGTAGCTGCTGTTCGCTTGCGATAGTTAGACGGACAGTTTAAGACAGTAGTGTCTGGAGAACAATCTGTATGACAGAGGAAGCCCAACTCGAAGCACGGCTCGAAGAGCAGGACACCTTCGAGCCACCGGAGTCGTTCGTCGAGCAGGCAAACGTCGCAGACGAGAATATCTACGACGAGTTCGACGAGAACTGGCCGGAGGCGTGGGAACGGGCGGCGGAGCTGCTCGACTGGGATTCGGAGTGGGACGAGGTCCTGAACGATGACAACGAGCCGTTCTACGAGTGGTTCGTCGACGGGGAGCTGAACGCCTCGCAAAACTGCGTCGACAGACACCTCGACGACCGCGGCGACGAGGCCGCAATCGAGTGGGTTGGCGAACCGGGAGAGACACGCACGTACACCTACGAAGAGCTCCATCGCGAGGTCAACGAGTTCGCTGCCGCGTTACGCGCACAGGGTGTCGAGGAGGACGATGTCGTCACGATGTACCTGCCGATGGTTCCAGAGCTCCCGATAGCGATGCTCGCGTGTGCCCGCATCGGCGCACCACACGCGGTCGTCTTCGCCGGCTTCTCCGCCGAGGCGCTCGCCGAACGAATGACCGCCGCCAACTCCGAACTTCTCGTCACCTGTGACGGCTACTACCGTCGCGGTGACGCGCTCGACCATCTCTCGAAATCCCGGGAGGGGCTCGACGAAGTTGACGGCGACGTGACCACCGTGGTCGTCGACCGCCTCGGTGACGACGCATCCACCGAGCTCGCCGAGGACGAACACGACTACAGCGACCTCCTCGCCGCACACGAGGGTGCCCAAGTGGAGCCGGTCTCCCGCGACGCCGAGGACATGCTCTTTTTGATGTACACGTCGGGGACAACCGGCAAGCCCAAGGGAGTCAAACACACCACCGGTGGCTATCTCTCGTATGCCACGTGGACGAGCCACGCGGTCCTCGATATCAAGCCCAAAGACACCTACTGGTGTTCGGCCGACATCGGCTGGATTACCGGTCACTCCTACATTGTCTACGGCCCGCTCGCGCTCGGGACCACGACGGTAATGTACGAAGGGACGCCGGACTATCCCGAGAAAGACCGCATGTGGAAACTCGTCGAGGAGTACGAGGTAACACAGCTCTATACGGCTCCGACGGCGATCCGGGCGTTCATGAAGTGGGGGCCAGAGTACCCAGACCGGCACGACCTCTCCTCGCTGCGCCTGCTCGGAACCGTCGGCGAGCCAATCAACCCGCGGGCTTGGAAGTGGTACTACAAACATATCGGCGACGAGAGCTGCCCGGTCGTCGACACCTGGTGGCAGACCGAGACCGGTGGGATGATGATAACGACCCTGCCAGCGCTCGGAACGATGAAACCCGGCTCTGCGGGACCGCCGTTGCCGGGAGTCAGTGCGGACATCGTGGACGCTATCGGGGACCCCGTCGAGGCTGGCCGCGCGGGCTATCTCGTCGTGAACAAACCCTGGCCGGGGATGCTCCGCACGCTGTATAAAAACGACGAGCGGTTCATTGACGAGTACTGGGACGAGTACTCCATTCCAGAGCGCGACCAGTGGGTCTACTCCCCGGAAGATGGCGCAAAAATCGACGACGATGGGTATATCACCGTGCTGGGTCGCGTCGACGACGTGCTCAACGTCTCCGGACACCGTCTCGGGACGATGGAGATCGAGTCCGCTATCGTCGGCGTCGAGGGGGTTGCCGAGGCAGCTATCGTCGGCGGCGAACACGAGATGAAAGGGGAGGCCGTCTACGCCTACGTCATCACCGAGGAGACACAGGAAGAGACCGAGGCGTTCCGGTCCGAAATAATCGAAGCCGTCGAGGACGCGATTGGTCCGATTGCCCGCCCCGAGTCGGTCGTCTTCACACCGGAGCTGCCCAAGACTCGCTCGGGGAAGATCATGCGTCGGCTGCTGGAGGATATCGCCAACGGCGACGAAATCGGGAACACGAGCACGCTTCGCAACCCCGATATCGTGAGAGATATCCAACAGAGCGTCCGGGGTGAGTAACCGGGCGCGGTGAGTTCACCCTCGAGGATGTAGCCGCCCAACTGGGCAGATAGACGCCGATTGCAAGTGACAACTCCAACCAAAATAACAGCAAGACAATGACACAGAACACCGACAGCCAGTCCGATGAACCGGTTCCGGACGGCGGCGAGGCCGAGCCGACAAGCTCGGGAACCGCTCGTGCAGATGAGTCGTCGAGCGACGCCGCGACCGTCCACCGGAACACGAACTATCTCGACTCCGAGGTGAACATCCTCCGACCGAGCACGCCGTTTATGCGCGACCACCTGCGACTCATCTGGGTCGGGTTCATCGCGTGGGTGCTCGTCGTCTTCGGGCCCGTCACGGCGACCTACGCCGCACCCGACCTGATGACGGACGCCACGATCCTCGGGTTCCCACTGCATTACTTCCTCGTCGCCATCGGTGGTCCCGGCGGCGCGTTGCTCCTCTCGGTCCTCTACTCCTGGCGACGGGACAAGCTCGACGCAAAATACGGTATCGACCACGACTCACCCTCCGGCCGGACTACAGCACAGGCAGCTGGCGACTCCGAAGCCGCAACTGACGGCGGGGAGAGCGCATGACAGCGGAGATTCTCTCTCTCGCGTTGCCGGTGTTCGAGTCGGTTCCGGCCCACGTCGCGCCAGCTGGCCCGCTCCAGCTCCTTCCAGAGGCCTTGGATGCGTCGTTCAAGCCGATACCGGCGCTGACCACGGTCGGCATGCTGTTGCTGTTTCTCGCGGTCGGCTACGTCTTTGCCGTCGCCGACACCGATGACATGTGGGTCGCTGGCCGGTCGATCGGCAACGTCGAGAACGGGATGGCGATCGGGGCGAACTGGATGTCCGCCGCATCCTATCTGGGAATGGCGGCGCTGATTGCCCTCTCGGGCTTTTATGGGCTCGCGTTCGTCGTCGGCTGGACGGCGGGATATTTCATCCTGCTGATTTTCATGGCGGCCCAGATGCGCCGCTTTGGGAAGTACACCGCACCAGATTTCGTCGGCGACCGGTTCAACTCCGACGCCGCCAGAGCCATCGCCGCGCTGACGACGATTCTCATCGGGTTCGTCTATGCGGTCGGTCAGGCCGTCGGGATGGGGCTCGTCGGGATGTACATCTTCGGTGCTGACTACACCGTTCTCGTGGTGTTGATGATGGCGATTACGGTCGGCTACCTCGCGCTGTCGGGGATGCTGGGCGCGACCAAGAACATGGCGCTACAGTACGTCATCCTCATCATCGCCTTCCTGGTCGGACTGTGGGCAGTCGGACTGACCCAGGGGTACTCGACGTTTGTCCCACAGATAGAGTACGGTGCACTCGCCGGCGACCTCGGTGCCGAGTTCACCGAGCCGTTCCGAGGCGAGAACAGCTACTACCTCTGGGTGGCGACGGCGTTCTCGCTCATCGTCGGGACAGCCGGTCTACCCCACGTGCTGGTCCGCTTTTACACCGTCGAGAACGAGACCATCGCGCGCTGGTCCTGTGTTTGGGGGCTGTTTTTCATCTGTATTCTCTACCTGAGCGCGCCCGCGTTCGCCGCCTTCGGGACCGACCTGTACCTGAGCGAGTTCGGCCAGATGTGGGGCGAAGGTGGGATGTCCGAAGCCGAGGGCGACGTCATCGTCGTGCTCGCAGCCCAGCTGGCTGGACTGCCGACGTGGGTCGTTGGACTCGTCGCTGCGGGCGGTATCGCGGCTGCAATCGCGACGACATCCGGACTGTTCATCGCCGCCTCCTCGGCGATGAGCCACGACATCTACACGACGATAATTAACCCCGAGGCAACCCAGCGCCAGCAGGTGCTCGTCGGTCGGCTGACCATCGTCGGTCTCGGCGTGGTGACGACGTTGACGGCGCTTGACCCGCCGGCGCTCGTCGGCGAACTCGTCGCCCTCGCGTTCGCGCTCGCAGGGTCGGTGCTGTTCCCGATGTTCTTCCTTGGGCTGTGGTGGGAGAACACTAACCGTCAAGGCGCACTCGCTGGGATGGTGACGGGGCTGTTCATCTGGACGGCCGCGACAGTTAACTCGATTCTTCCAGACACCGTCGGGATCGTCGGCGACCTCGCCGGGGAGAACAACGTCTTCGTTCCGACGCTGGATACGTGGGTTCCCGCTATCGGTGCCGCACTGGTCGCGGTCCCACTCGTCTTCGCCGTGACTATTGTCGTTTCACGGCTGACCGAGAAGCCACCTCTGGAGACGAAGCTGATGGTACGCCAGTGTCACAGTCCCGAGCCGATGGGCAAGGACGTGACCGCAGAGGATGTCGTCGAGGATGTCGTCACCGACGGCGGTAACGTAGTGGCACCCGAGACGGCGTCGGCAGCCGAGAACGCCGACGCTACCGATGTGCCAAGAAACAATAGTGTAGACGACGACAGTGAGGGTGAGTAAGATGTACGACACCATTCTCGTGCCGACTGACGGGAGTAACGTTGCCCAGGCAGCCGTCGACCACGCGCTCGATATCGCCGAGCGATACGACGCCGAGATTCACGCACTGTTCGTCGCCGACACGGACGCAATCGCATACGGTCTCGGGGCCGAGCAGGTCGACCGAATCCGCCAGGGGCAGTTCAACGAGATGGACGAACTCCGCGAGGAGGCCGAAGAGGCGACAGGTCACGTCGTCACGCTCGGTGAACAGCGCGGGCTGACGGTGAGCGAGCGCCACGCGGGTGGCAAGCCACACCGGGTGATTAGCGACTACGCCGAAGAGGAGGGGATAGACCTCGTGGTCATGGGGAGTCACGGCCGCGCCGGTGTCAGGCGCGCGCTGCTGGGAAGTGTGACCGAGCGAACGCTCCGGTCGACCCACGTCCCGGTCCTTGTCGTCGACTATCGCGGGGTGAACAATGAGGAGGGAGCTGCCGGTGAGTCACGAGAGACAGTAGACGAGGAATGAGTCCGCCCGAGACGCTCCGCGAGTACGTCAGCGAACACGGGCAGGGGATGGTCACCGACCTCGTGTTCGCCGTCGTCTGGGTGACCGTCGTTACGGGCATCCACCGAGCGGCAGCAGGGCCGGAGTGGGCCTACTACCTGCTCTTGCTCGCGGGTGTCCCGGCGTATTTCGTCTTCCACGCGTCGCTGTCTGTGGCGATGGCAGAACAGTCGTGAACCGGAAAGTGGCATCGAACAGACGAGCTGAGAACTAGCTGTGAGACTGACGGTTACTCGGCGCGGTCGATGTCCAGTTCGTTTTCGATATCCCGAACCCATTCCGACTCCGAGAGGGCCTCCATCTGTTCGCGAAAGTGGCGTTCGCAGACGCCGACGCGGACGCCGTCCCGCTCGACGACGATATCGGCGCTCGAATCACAGTAATGGCATTCCATACAGGATATCATAGGAGTCGAGTGCAGTTGAACCCTGCGGCTCGTATCATCGTGATTACTGCGGTTATGTTCGTGACCACGTCGCCGATATCGGCGTTTCACGACGTGTGATTCCTCTCCCGTGGTGCCACGGCGATACCGACTCGCAGTAATCACTATCAGTGGCCCTCCGGAGGGAAAAACGATTATCCCGGGGGCTCGTAGCCGTCTCTAGATGCTCGACGACAGGCTGACACTGGAGACCCGAGAGCCCGCAGCCGAGCGAATCGAGCCGCCAGAGTCGTTCGTCGAGCAGGCGAACGT
>LKMJ01001765.1_pt1 | contig 19410 bp, 21 predicted proteins | sample 643391 | NCBI WGS metagenome assembly LKMJ01 (sample SAMN04112250, study PRJNA286221) | soda lake metagenome | biome: soda lake; feature: Kulunda Steppe; material: water; isolation source: sample PL-Br10 brine of Picturesque Lake | place: Russia: Kulunda steppe | collected 2010-07 | reverse complement strand
GGGAGGTCCGCGGTTCAAATCCGTGTCGGCCCATCACTGCAAACGGCGCAGACCTCCCCAGCCAATTCTTACCGATTGCTACATTCCTGAGACGCACGTCCGACTCCTATCCCGTCCCACTCGTTTTACGTGGAACTGGTAATGTCCGTGTATCGCTATTTTTCGGTGGGACTCTGGGCTCAGTGAGAGAGATTCGTCTCGGCACTCATTGAGTTCAATACAATTCGACTGCGACGGGCAGGAGTTGCACGCTGCGTTACGGCCGTGGAACGGCCGCGTGATTCTACTACACTACCGTCGCGCAACTGTACAACCCCGTCGTCGCAGTATTGTTATCCGGCAACTACTGTGAGACAGTCTCAGACGTGTCCGCTTAGGCCGCCATCTGTCGACAGCTTTCGACGCTCTCTCGCAAGACATCTGCACAGGTCTGACAGTGGTCCATGTCGTGTTTCGCACACTCGTCGGCACAGGCTTCGGCGACATCCGCACAGAGACCGGCCAGCTCGGCGTGCGATTCTGCCTGTCGAGCCATAAACCGCGCATGCAGCGCCGTGATATCGGCGGCATCCCGACAGAGACGGATACAGCGGGCCATCGCCTCGCCCTCGCCGGCACAGGCGTCCACACACCATTCGCAGGCCTGGGCGGCTTCAAAGCAGTTGTCGATACAGTGTCGCATTTCCTCGTTGAGGTGGTCGAGTTCTTGAAGAGCCATCGCAACCGAACGAACCACGCCCACGGCGACACCGATTGTGGCACCATACCGACAGCATCGTCTCCACATTGCGGCCACACAGGGCACCGCTGGCTACCGATCAGTTGATGTCGACGTTCGGTGCCACGCCGGTGGATACCGGCGATACCGAACATACCAGACGACGGCCGCAAGCCCGGCGGAGACAACCGCTGGCCAGCGATCACTCGACAAATAAACGCCCGGTATGGCGAACTGGTAGTCGGTCAGCGGCCAGAGCATTGGCGACATATGTCCCGAGGGCGTCAACAACAACGCATCGAGAATAAGGTGCGAGGCGGCCCCGAGTGCCAGCAGCCCGAAGACGCGTTTGCGGTACTCGCCTGGAACCAAAACCGTGCCGACGAGCACCGAAACGAACGAGCCACCGACCGTATGCAACGCAAACCAGTCAAACGGGACGCCGAGCCATCCTTCGAGTACGTCCGACGACAGTGCGAGGCTTACTTTTGTCATATCCGGGATAAACGAACCCATCATACAGACGGTTACGTAGGGCGTCGTGAGCCAGTCATACCGGTATGAAAGCATCACTGCGATGCTGTAGGCCACCAGCGCGTGCGTCAACAGGTCTGCCATTCGTCGTTGCTTGCTGGTGTCGTGTGAGGTTCTTTGCAGTTGCGGTCAGTGACTGCCACGCCGACGTACCGATATAAAGTTATTAGGTGGCGATATCACGTAGTGTTCAGTATGGAACTTACCGACGCGCAGTTCGAACAGTACCAGACCGAGGGCTATCTCGTCGTTCCGGATGCCCTGTCGAGTGAGACCGTCGATGGAGTTCTTGGGCGACTCCGCGAGTACACCCACGGTGACCGGGAGCCCGAAACCTTCTCCTCGCAACTCGAACCGCGCGTCGAACGCGGCGAACTCGAGGTTGACGACCCCGGCGATGCCGTCCGGAAATTCGAGGGACTCGGCATGGTCACCGAAGACGACATCTTCGCCGACGTTGCACACAACGAGACCATCACGGCCGTCGCCGAACAGCTGTTGGGCCAAAATCTCAAACTCCTCCGCAGTGCGGCGATGTTCAAACCGCCATCAGTCGGCAGCAAAAAGGGACTCCACCAGGATGCCGCCTACTATCCGATTCAGCCGATGGATCACGTGACTGTCTGGATCGCCCTCGACGATGCAACCCCCGAAAACGGCTGTATGACGGTGATCCCGGGCGCGCACAAAGACGGCTTTCTGGGTCACGAGACCAACGAATACGACACGGACATCGTCATCAATGACACCGAGTACAGCGAGAGCGACCTCGTCGAGCTCCCAATGGAGGCCGGCGACGTGCTCTTTACGCACTGTCTGGTACCGCATTATACCGCACCAAATACGACCGATCGCTGGCGACGAGCGCTCATCATGTCCTACATGAACTCCCGGTCGCGCTTTACGAAGTCGGCCGACGAGCTTCCTGACTGGGTTGATTCGGTCCACATCCAGGGTGAGGAGTTCCCCGGCTGCGTCTAAGCGCTGTTCAGTACGGACGAAACCCCCGAATCCACTCGGCAACAGCACCGCTCGGCAGAGCCAAATAGCTCGCGTTGCAACCGATGGCTGTGTCACGCTCGCCAGACGACCGCGACGATGGGACAACCGACCTCGCCGACGATGGTGGGGACGCAGAAACAGCACCGAGTAGCGATGAGCCAGTCGAAAACACGCCCACGGTCTACTGTTCACGGTGTGACCGAACGTGGGAACTCGATTACGAACTCGAATCGCTCTATGCTGGCAATCAGGCCTTCGAACAGTTCGCGCTCGATCACAAACGACATACCGGACATTTTCCAGATGACATCACTTCGTGGACGGTTCGGTGCCAACAGTGTCCCGCAGGTGACCGCTATCTCGATGAGCCGCCGGCGAGACGGTGGGCCGAAACGCACGTCCGACATGCTCGGCACGAGGTGCACCTCGGGCACAACGAGCGTACTGTTGTTGTGCGTCTCGATGCCGATGGTACACTCACTGATGAGTCCGTCTCAGAGCCGTCGACTGAGCAATAAGTTGGCTACTCAGTCAGCCAGTCGTCGGCCCAGGCTTCAATTTCGTCGAACACCGGGCAGAGCGATTTGCCTTTGTCAGTCAGGCTGTAGTAGGTTGCAACCGGTGCATCCTCTTCGAGTCGGCGGCTGACAAAGCCGTTTTCTTGGAGGTCATCGAGCACACGCGAGAGCGTCCGCGAGTTGGCGTCCGTCGAGCGCTTGAGTTCGTTGAACCGCTTTTCACCCGCTTGGAGGTCGTGTAAGATCACGAGTCGCCATGGTGAGCCGACCTGTTCGATTGATTCGACGACCGGACAGGGGCCTGCATCCTCAGCTGTGGATGGGGTAGCCATTACCTACACTCACAGCCGCAGTCTCTAAAACCGTTCCGCCCGGTATTTGGCCGGAACTCAGCTCTAAGATAGTCACTCGCATGTCTCGGTAACACAGCCGTTAGCTGGTTGCTTTCGAGTCCGGGAAACGATATATGGGTTGCAGCCGTATAGCTGGTTGTAGAATGTTACCTACAGTATCACTTGAATTCCTCGCCCTGTCGAATCCAGTACAAACGGCGTTTGACGGCGCACTCACTGCCGAGCTATTTCTGCTCGGCCGACTACTCTTCGGCGGCATCCTCGCGTTTAACGGACTGAACCATCTCCTTGATTCCGAGGCGATGGTTGGCTATGCGGGCACAAAAGGTGTTCCTGCACCGGGGCTGATGGTTCCGTTTACCGGCGGGCTCTTGCTATTTGGTGGGCTAGGAATCATGGCTGGCGTCGTTCCAACCCTCGCAGCCGGCGCGCTCGTCGCCTTCCTGCTCATTACGACCCCGCTCATGCACGATTTCTGGGCGGTTCCCGAGGAACAAAAACAGGGCGAACTAATCAACTTCATGAAGAATATCGCACTGGCCGGTGCCGCACTCGCGCTCTTTGCGATCAGTGCGACTGCGTGGCCGTACACCCTGTTGTAAACGTCGACCGGTCGCGTTTCGCGCTGTCTAGGACAGTTCAAGAACCTCGACAAGATTCGCTTCCGGATCTCGCAAAAAGCAAATTCGGGTGCCGGTTTCCGTTGTCTGGGGCTCACTGAGTGTTGTAATCGATTCGGGGAGCGACGCGTAAAACGCATCGAGATCGTCGACACGAATTCCGAGATGGGCTGCTCCCGGCTGGTTGAGCGTCGGCTTCGGGCGACTCGCCTGCTCGGGCTCGTAGGTGACGATTTCGAGTCGGATCGAGCCGAGATCGAGATGGGCAAATCGGGCGCTGGCGTCCTCGATACCGACGCCGGTCTCGAACGCCTCGCCTGAGACCGAAAATTTGGCGATCACGGACGCATCAAAAACGGTCTGATAAAAGTCGACGACGTGATCGAGGTCGCTGACAGTGATACCGACGTGGTGGGCTGTCTGGGCTGTCATACCCACACTTTGTGACAGCGGTATCAAAACGCTTCGACCGATTTTGGTGCTTAATCGTCGGCCGACAGCGCGTGGGTTTCCGCTGACCAGGCCAGGTGTGAGGCTCGTCGGGTCCGCGGTGTCACGGTGTCGCGGTCGGCAACCGTTGACAGCGCGTCGACGATCTCCTGCCAGTCGCCGGTTTCAATTATCTCGCTAACGCTGGGGACAGGCAGATCGTCAGCTTTTTTCGCCGCCTCAGGCCCCCAGTTGTCGTCGATCTCAAAGACGTATTCGGTCGGATCGATCCCACAGGCTCGGCTAATCGACTCAATGAGTTGCCAGCGCCGTTCGGCGTCCGGTGAGTCGTCCTCGGGATGGGTGTTGCTGGCAAGCGCCTCAACGACGATCAGCCAGTCTTGTGTCTGCCAGGTTGGTGGAGGGACTTCGGTCATGATCAGGCCAAAAAGACGTGTCGCGGACGGTCGGCCAGCACGTCACGGCCCCACTGGACGGTATTGCGGAAGGCATCCGACCGGAAAAAGCCCATTGCGTCGTCTTTCGAGCGCCACTGGCTGGCGATGAACATGTCGTTTTCGTCTTCGCGGTTGACCATCAGATCCGTCTCCATGTGGCCCTCAGTTTCGTCGAGCACGCCACCGACGGTACCGAATTTCTCGACAAAGTCCTCGCGAGAGTCGGGTTTGACCGTATAAAACATCCCCATCGTTCCGAAGCCCGACTCCTCGCCGGCACGTTCGACAATTCCGGGAAGCTCCGAGAGGAAGCCCGCGGCGGTTTCGGCGGCACTTGCGGTTTCCCAGATTGAGACGACAGCTGTCCGATTGCCACCTTTCGCGCCGTAGACGGCTGTTTTGACGTGGCTGCCGTAATGATCGAAGTTCTTGCGGAGTCCATCGACTTCTTCGAAGAGGTCGTCGCTGTCGGCTTCCGAGTAGAGAACGGTTGCATAGACGTCTTCACCGTGTGGTTTGCCGGCGTAAATGTTGAGATCGGCGAGTTCGCCGCGAATCGCATCGTCGCTGTCCTCGTCGCCGCCATCACTGGCGTCGGCGGCGTGACCGCCGGCTCCATGAGCGTCGTCCGCGCTGTGGGCGTGGCTCTCTCCGTGCGCCGTGTCGCCATGTGCATGGCCCGATCCATGCGGATGGTCTCCGTGTTGCCCGTGTTCCTGTCCGTGTGGATGATCGCCCGTCTGATTGTGTCCGTGCGGACTCGGTTCGGTCTCGGCGTGGGCATCTCCGGCTGTGCCGTGTCCGGCCGTGCCGTGTTCGCTCGTCGGGACCGCCTCGCCTTCGAGATACGCAAGTAGGTCTTGAGGCGGGAAGCGCCGGCCAATGTAGAAGGCATCGAATTCGCCGTATTTCGAGGTCGCCTCATCGAACCGCATTTCGTAGACGATGTCTTTGATGTCCGTTGGGTCGGCTGCAAACAGCGTGACGCCCCACTCGTGGTCGTCAAAGCCGACCGACGAGGAGATGATTTGTTTGATTTTGCCAGCGTACTGCTTGCCGGTCGAACCATGCCCGGCCATCAGGTCGGCACGCTCGTCGAAAGAGAGCGTATACCAGTTGTCAGTCTCCCCGCGGCGTTTGCTCATCGGATAAAACGAGACGTATTCGTCGTCCGGAAGCTCGGGTTTGAGTTTCCCCTCGATATACCGACGGAGACCGGTGTCGACCGCCTCGATATCCCCCTCGAAATACTCGTCGGAGACGTACCCAGAGACTTCAGTGACCGAGACGTAGGAGGTTGGCTGGTCAGTAACGTCTGCTAGTGCGGTCTGTTCGAACTGCCGTTCGGCCCGTGACAGCGCATCGAGTGTCGGCCGCAAATGGAGAATCAGCAGGTCGGCTTTGTGCCCGAGAATCGAAAAGATCGCTGAGGCTCCCTCACCATCGGCGGTATCGCTGACCGATTCGTGGGCGGCGAGGTACTCTTGGCCCTCTCTGATCGCTCGTTGTTTGTCGTGTTCGGGGGCGCTGCGCCATGCGTCCCAGTCAATCGTCCGAAAATCGTGCAACACATACCAGCCTTCGTCGGTCTGTGGGACTTCAGCCATACAGGGGCTTGGTGCCCCGGTGGTATGGGGTTTACGTGTCACCGCCTTCGACTGTCAGTTCAATAGCTGCGGGCCGAAGATCATGAGCAGCAAACTCACCAACATGAGGAGCCCAACGCTCGTCGTAACCGCCCGGGTCAGCGTTGCTTTCTCTGGAACCGGAAGCCGCGAAATCACTGCCTCTGCGGATGTTCGCAGGATGTGTCCTCCATCGAGTGGGAAGGCCGGAATACAGTTGAACAGCGCGAGGTTGAAGTTGATCCAGCCGGTCCAAAAGAGGATATTAGCCAATAAGAACACGCTCGCCTCGCCGAAGACGGCCAGCGGGCCGGTAACCTCGTAGAAGGCGACATTGGCATCGACAAAGCCGGCAAAGTTGAAATCCAGCCCGTCATCGATAATTGAGGCAAACGGCAGAATCAACAGGAACAACAGGACGATAGCCAGTCCATCACCGACATCCCCACTGAGAATCGACAGGAAATTTTCGGCCGGATACGGCATGACACCGAAGCTGTTGACGCCAATGCCGCTCATATCGGCGATATCATAGATCCCAACGAGGACACGGTCTTCGTCATCAGGGTGTTCGCCGAGCTCGACTTCGTAGGTTGTCTCATCGCCGTCGACGTAGCCGACGATTTCAATCGTATCTCCGGGGTCGAACCCCAAAAGCGTCTGCTCGATATCCTCGAAGACGACGGCTCGTTCGCCGGCAACCTCGGTGATGACGATTCGCTCGTCTTCGGGGGCGTCATCGGCCGCCAGCGGGCCGCCGGGAGTCACTGTTGCGAGCACACCAAATGGGCCGCTGGCGGTGGTCTCTTCGCCGGTTTCTCCGTCTTCAATCGTGAGCTCGACGAATGACTCGTCGGCCGCCGCTCGAATATCACCCTCGGTTCTGACGGGCGTGCCGTCGACCTCAGTGACTGTTTGGATTGTCCCCTCCTCGGAGACAATGCCGTTGTCATCACCGGATTGACCGGCCGCGAACGGTGAGTCGGGAACAAGCGAGGTAATCAGTGCGGTCCGGTCGAGGGTTCGCTCGCTGTCATCTGCGAGTGTGACTGTCACCTGTTCGTTTGTGTTGGTATCGAGCACGGCGAGCAGGTCGTCGTCAGAGTCGATCTGTTCGCCATCTAGTGCAACAATCCGATCGCCCTGCTCGATTCCTGCCGTGTCGGCTGCGCCTCCGGGGAAGACACCGCCGACAGCAGCACCGGGGGCGACAGCGATTGCGCCCGCAACCGGCCCGAACAACAGGGCAAACACGAGGGCGGTAATAATGAGATTGTTGAGAACGCCAGCGGCGTACATCCGGGTTCGTGGGCCGCGTTTGGCGGCTTCGGCGCTTTCCTTGTCGGGTTCGACGAACGCCCCAATCGGCAAGAATGCGAAGAGTGCGACTCCCATTGATTCGATATCGATGTTTTCGACCCGGCAGAGCAGACCATGGCCCCCTTCGTGGACGACGAGGCCAACAAGCAGCCCAATGATGATTTCGGGGGCGACTTCGAGCGGGAGGAACTCGTTGACGCCCGGAATCACCAGGACGTTCTGTGGGCTTTGGAGGACGTTCTCAGTCGGTGGTGACTGAATTAGCGTGATACTTTGGACGATCAACAAGAGGAACGTCCCGACCATGATGACGAGTGCAACGCCGATGCCGACGTTGCCAACGGCCCGCCAGAACCGCTTCGGCCCGGCAAGCCAGTCGAGAAACGCCCGGCCACGTTTCGTATGAACTGTCAGTAGTGGTCCAGAAACCGAGACATATCCCGGCAGCAGGCCGCGCCGGTCTAATGCCATGGCCCCTGCGGTGTATGCGAGAATGCCCGCAAGAATCCAAAACAGCGTACTCATTGTCCGCTGTTAGTTCTCAGCACGTGAAAGCCGTTCGGGTCGTCGGCTCTCGCGCCCGCGACACATGAACACACATATACCCCGCCACCCAAGGGCCATCCATGAGCGTACTTGTCGACTTCGTCGTCAGACTGCTGACCGACCTCATCGTGATGCCCCAAATATTCATAGAAGACATCTTCCTTTCGGATCCGCTGTCGGCGATTATCATCATTTTTGGCAGTCTCTTTATCGGTGTCGCCAGCGCCGTCCTTGGTTACGCTGTCCTCGGCGCACTCGGCGTGCCACTGCCGCGACTCGGCCGCGGCGCAGACAACCGGGTTGAGTAACGTGGCTGACGGGGGCCTGCCCACGGCCGACGCTGACGATACCAGTGTTGAGGAGTCTTCCGGTGAGAACACAGGGGCGATGACAGTCGCCCTCATCACCGTCGGCGACGAGCTACTCTCTGGAGATACGGTCAATACGAACGCCAACTGGCTAGCAACACAGCTCTCCGAGCGGGGCGTTCGTGTTGCTCGCGTCCTCTCGGTGCCCGACGAGCGCGAGACGATTGCGAGCGCTGTCACCAACTATCACGCCCTGTTCGATGCGGTGCTTGTTACCGGGGGCATTGGCGGAACACCGGACGACGTGACGATGGAGGCCGTTGCCGACGCCTTCGACCGCCCGATGATAGTCACCGAGCTAGCGCGGCACTCGGTTGAGAGCCGACTGGCAGAGCTATCAGCCCGGCTGCCCGACCGTGAGCTTGCAGTCGACGTTGCGGCTGAGGCGGCACTCCCCGAAGCGAGCCGGCCGCTCCTGAACGAGACAGGGCTTACGCCGGGCTGTGTGCTCGACGGTGTCTACGTGTTCCCGGGAATTCCTGGCGAACTGAAAGCGATGTTCGAGTCGGTCGCAACCGAGTTCGCCGGCGACCGGCGCTCGGCGTTTCTCTATACGGTCGAACCCGAGGCCAACATCGTCCCCTCGCTCGAAGCGGCAATGGATCGGTTTGCGGTCACGGTGGGCTGTTACCCCGACCGTGAGGCCGACCACAATCGGCTGAAGATTACGGCGACCGACAATGATGAACTCGCTGCGGCCAGTGAGTGGCTATTGGCGACGATCAACGCGAGTGAGACGCCCGTCTCTCGAAACTGGACCGCCGAGGAACCGTAGCGAGTGGCGTGGCCGTCAGCCGACCGCGTTAGTCGTCTGTTTTCACGTCTGCTGACAGCCCTTGGGCGAGTTCGATATCCGGGCTGTTGTTGAGCGTCCAGGCGGTTCGTTCGGTGACGGCTTCGATCACTTCTCGGGCCGAGGGATAGCCGTTGCCTGATTTCTTGACACCGCCGAACGGGAGTTGGACCTCTGCGCCGATACACGGCAAATTGCCGTAGGCCAAGCCCAGTTCGGTATGGTCACGGTAGTAGTTGATCTGGCGATAATCCTCCGAAATAATCGATCCTGCAAGGCCGTAGGGCGTCGCGTTCTGGAGTTCGACCCCGCGTTCGATATCGCCATCGTACTCAATGAGTGCAACATGCGGGCCGAAGACTTCCTCGCGGATGCAGTCGAGTGATTCGTCGTACGCGACTTCGTAGACGAACGGCCCGACCCAGTGGCCGTCTTCGTGGCCCGCGGGAATTTCGTCTGCAGAGAGCTCCGCACGGTCGACGAGGACGTTTGCGCCTTCGTCGCGGGCGCGATCGTTACCCGCCAGCACTTTTTCGCGATGGTCGGCCTCGATGAGCGGCCCCATGAACGTCTGTCCGTCGAGCGGGTCGCCGACGGCGACGCGTTTGGCGGCGGCGACGAACCGCTCTTTGAACTCGTCGTAGACGTCGGTGTGAATGATGAGCCGCTCGGCCGACACGCACCGCTGGCCGGTGGTTTTGAACGCCGAGAGGACCGCCGCGGGAACGGCCAGTTCGAGATCCGCCTTGTCGGTGATTAGCACCGCGTTTTTCCCACCCATCTCACAGGCCGCGAGCTTGCCGGGCGTTCCGCCGACCTTGTCGGCAATTTCGTGACCGACTTCGGCACTGCCCGTAAACAGCACCGTGTCGACGGCGTCGTGATCGACGATTGCCGCCCCAGCGTTGCCATGGCCGTGGATCATGTTGAAAACGCCATCGGGGATCCCGGCGTCGGTCATGAGCTCGGCAATCGCATGCGCACAGCGGGGCGTCTGTTCGGCAGGCTTCCAGACGACCGTGTTGCCCTCAACGAGTGCGACCGCCATGTGCCAAAACGGAATCGCGATTGGGAAATTCCACGGTGTAATGCAGCCGACGACGCCGCGGGGTTTGCGGCGCATATAGGCGTCTTTCGAGCCGATTTCGGAGGGCACGACGTCTCCGTGGGGATGTCGGCCGTTGCCAGCGGCCCACTCGACCATGTGGGCGGCCTCGACGATGTCTGCACGGCCCTCGTTGATTTCTTTGCCGCACTCTCGCGTCACGAGTTCGCCGAGTTCGTCAGTTCGGTCGGTGAGTGCCGAATACACTTCCCAGAGATATTCTGCACGATTCGGATACGATAGCTCGCGCCAGGAGTCAAATGCCGATTCGGCGGCCGCGACCGCGCGATCGACCTCCTCTTGGCTGCCCCGCGGAAACTCACCGATCGGTTCGCCGGTTGCGGGGTTCGTGCTCGAAAACGTCTCCTCACCGGCAACCCACTCGCCGTTGATGTAGTGACTAAACTGCTCCATACCTGTGCTTGCATGGGGCCGACCCAATAGGGCCACCCTCCCATGGGAGGCTCCAACGACGCAATCGCTACCTCCGGTAGCACGCTGGGAACTGCCGGCTTCCGAACCGGTTTTAGCCAACCGTGTCACCACCAACCGTGTACCGCCGGTTCGACACTGAGGTGACGCCACTTGCCGCGCTCGGCTTCGCCATCTTCGCTGCCAGCACGAGTGCGATTTTGGTTCGCTGGAGCGGTGCGCCGAGTTCGGTTGCGGCGCTCTACCGGGTCGTGTTTACGACGCTCTTGGTCGCGCCGGTTGCCCTGTTTCGATACCGCGAGGAGTTCACCCGGCTCTCGGCTCGCGACCTCGGTTTCGCGCTCATCGCCGGCATTGCCCTTGCGATACACTTTGCGGCGTGGTTCGAGAGCCTCAACCATACGAGCGTCGCCGCCAGCGTCACCATTGTCCAGAGCCAGCCCATTTTCGTCGCCCTCGGCGCGGCCCTATTGCTCGGCGAGCGAGTCAACCGAGTCACGGTTGTCGGCCTGCTTGTGGCTATCGCTGGCGGCGTCGCCATGTCGTTCGGCGGCGCGGGCGAGGCCCCGGTTTCGGATGCGACGGCCTACGGCAACGCGCTGGCGCTGCTGGGTGCGATTACGGTTGCGGGCTACGTGCTCGCGGGTCGGTCGATTCGCCAGCGCGTCTCGCTGTTTCCCTACGTGACGGTCGTCTACACCGCGTGTGCGTTCACGCTTGCAGTCCTCGTTGGCGTCCAAGGCCACAGCTATCTGGCGTATCCGCCGCGCGAATGGATGCTGTTCGTGGCGATGGCGGTCGGTCCGGGCATCCTCGGCCACACGGTCATCAACTGGACGTTGAAGTATCTCGAATCGGTCGTCGTCAGCGTCGCGTGGCTTGGTGAGCCCGTCGGCTCGACGATTCTTGCCCTCGTCTTGCTCGCAGAAGTACCGGATCTGATCACCGTCCTCGGTGGCTGTGTCGTCCTCGCGGGAATCTACGTGACGACGGTCCGCCGGGAGCGACGCGGTCGCCCCGGCTGATTAGCCGCCGAGATACAGCTTCGAGACCTCGGGGTTGTCCAGCAAACCGTCGGCGTCGTCGTCGAAGGCGACCGTGCCCTGATCGAGCACGTAGCCACGGTCCGAGATGTTGAGTCCCTTGATCGCGTTCTGTTCGACCATCAAGATCGCGGTGCCGGTCTCGTTTACCGTCTGGACGTCCGCGAACACGCCGTCGGCGGTGTTCGGGGCCAACCCGGCCGAGGGCTCGTCGATCAACAACAGATCGGGCTCCATGACCAGCGCGCGGGCAAAGGCGAGAATCTGCCGCTGGCCCCCCGAAAGCATCCGCGCCTTCGCCGACCGCTTCTCGTCGAGCAACGGGAACTGCTCGTAGAGCCCGTCGATGACCTCGCCGAGTCGGTTGTCCTCGCGGGCGACCCCACCCATTCGGAGGTTCTCCTCGATACTGAGTGAGCCAAAGACGTTGTTCGTCTGTGGGACGTAGCCGATTCCTTCGCGGACGATATCCTCGGGAGCCATCCCGCCGATTTCGCCGCCATGGTACCTGACTGATCCTTCCCACGGCGAGAGCATGCCGAAGGCTGTTTTGAGGACGGTCGATTTGCCCGCACCGTTTGGGCCGACCAGACAGACGATCTCGCCGGGATCGACGTGCAACGAGAGCTCGCTGAGCACCTGTGCGTCGCCGTAACCGCTGTCGACGTTCGACAGCGAGAGCACGGGATCGCTCATTCGCCACCCCCAAGATACGCCTCGATCACACGATCATCGTTCTGGACTGCCGTGGGTGGTCCCTCCATGAGTACGCTGCCGCGATCTAAGACGATAACCGGATCGGCGAGTCCCATCACGAATTCCATGTCGTGTTCGATCAGCAGGATGGTCATCCCCTCGTCGTTGAGCCGGCGAATCTGCTCGGCCAAGCTGTGTCTGAGCGTTGGGTTGACCCCAGCGGCCGGCTCATCGAGCAGGAGGATTTCGGGCTCAGCGAGCATTGCTCGCGCCAATTCGACGAGCTTCATCTGCCCCCCGGAGATGTCGGTCGCCGGCTGAGTAGCCAGCTCGCTGATTTCGAACTCCGAAAGAAGCCGATCGACCGCCTCGAGATTCCGCTGTTCGGCTTGTTTGACGCCACTGGGATCGGTAAACAACGTGATGAACGACTCGCCGGGCTGTTTTCGCGGGCCGACCATCATCGCCTCCCGGACAGTCATCCCTTCCAGCTTCCGTGGCGTCTGGAACGTTCGAATCAAGCCGTTTTCGGCGACCTCATAGGGTTCTTTGCCGGTCACGTCACTGCCGTTGACTAACACTCGGCCGCCGTCGGGCTCGTAGAAGCCCGAAATCAGGTTGAACAGTGTCGATTTCCCCGCTCCGTTCGGGCCGATCAGCCCGGTGATGGTGCCGCGGTCGACGGTAAAACTCGCATCGTCGGTGGCGACGAGTGCGCCGAAGCTCTTGCGGAGCTCGTCGACCCGAAGCACAACCTCCTGGTCGGTGGCTTCGTCGGCGCCACGCGCCGTCTCGACACTAGCTGTTTCGGTGTTGGCGCTCGCCAGCTCAGATTCATTCGCCGTCTCGACGCTATCAGTCGACGTGGTCGGTTCGAAATTACTCATTGGAATTCCCTCCCGTAGATTGAGTCTCAGCTGTGGACGACTCTTCGAGCGCCGATGGCCAGATGAGTTCGCGCTGCGGTGGTAACACGCCCTGTGGGCGGAACCGCATCACGAGCACAATCAACAGACCGATCAGCAGCAATCGGAGCGGTGCGGCATCAATCGGGAACCACGCAAAGTCGTTGAGAAAGCGCGAGCCCTCCCGAATGGCAACGACGACGAAGCCGCCGAGCAGCGCCCCGCGGTTCGAGCCGCTCCCGCCGAGAATGACGGCAACCCAGACGTAAAACGTCGTAATCGGGTCGAGATCACCCGGATTGACAAACAGGTTGAGATGTGCATAAAACACACCCGCAACGGCCATGATGACGCTCCCGATGACGAACGCTTGCATTTTATACGAGAACGTGTTTTTACCGAGGCCGCGAGCAAGGTCCTCGTCGGAGCGAATCGTCCGTAGGACCCGCCCCCACGGCGAGCGGTGTGCACGCTGGAGGACGAAAAACACGACCCCGAGTAGCGCAAGCAACAGCGAGACGTTGAGGAGCTGTCGCCAGAAATTCGAACCGAGCGTGACGATCGCAACGCCCGTGTTGATGCTTACATCGGGCATCTGTTGGGGGAACGTACCGAGAACCGGCCAGTTCTCGAAGAAACTCGGGATCCCACGGATACCGGCGCTCCCATTCGTCCACTGACCCTCGTTCCGCATGAACATTCGAATGACTTCGGCGAGCCCGAGCGTTGCAATCGCGAGATAATCGGCCCGAAGCCGGAGCGTCGGAATCCCGATGGCAACGGCGACCACTGCCGCGAGGACGACCGCGACGAGCAGGCCAAAAATCGGATCAAACCCACCGGCAATCGGCGAGTTGCTGCCAGTCATGAGTGCTGCGCCGTACGCGCCAAGCCCGAAAAACGCCGCAACGCTGAAATTGATCAGCCCGCTGAAGCCCCATTGAGAATTGAGCCCGAGTGACAACAGCGCGTACATTCCTGCAAGTCCGAATAAAAACAGAAAGTACGACGCACCGAGGACGCCACTGAGCAGCGCGACAACCAACAGCAAGATGGAAAAGCCGAGAACGAGCGTCACGCCTCGCTCTGCGGCGGTCAGCCCGCTGAGACCCTCGCTGATCAGTTGGCGAACCATCGTTAGACTCCTCCTCCGTCGTCACCGGCAATGCCGGTTGGCCGGACCAACAACACGGCGACCATGATGAGGAAGGCGACTGCCTCGGCGTAATTGATCCCGATTGGAATGCCGACTGCACCGAGCAACGGCGTCATCTGAACCACCATTCCGATCAGCAAGCCGCCGAGCATCGCTCCGTAGACCGAGCCGATCCCACCGAGAATGACCGCGGCGAAGATGATCAAGAGGAGGTTAAAGCCCATCCGTGGGGCCAGCTGGTTGAACAGGCCGAGAAACGCTCCGCCGGCACCGGCGAGTCCCGCGCCGAGCACCCACGCCCAGAGACGAATTCGGTAGGTTCGGATGCCGCTCACGCGAGCGAGATCCGGGTTGTCCGCCATCGCTCGCATTTTACGTCCCAGGTCGGTGTACTGCAACAAGACGTGGAGCCCGCCAACGAGGAGTATCGCCGACAGCACCATCGCGACGTCGTGGGTCGTCACTCGAATCCCGTACGGAATCAGTGCTTCTATCGGTCGGAGTGTCGGAATATCGTACCGAATTGCCCCGGCTCCAAAGCCGAGCTGAATGACCGCCCGATAAATGAAGGCGACACCAATCGAGGTAATTAACAGCCCGATTGCGCTGATATCGAGTGGATCATAAATGATCCGCTGGGTGAGGACTGCGACGACCGCGGCGACGCTCGCGCCGATTATGAGGGCAACAAAGAAGCCAAACGGAAGCCCGAAGACGCCAATGCCGAGCCCACCAATCGCCCCGAAGGCGACGAGTGTCGCATACGCGCCGACGGTCATGGTATCGCCGTGAGCGAAGTTCGCAAAGCCCCCAATGCTGTAAATTAGCGAGAGGCCAACGCTCCCCAGAACGATGATACTACTGTAGACAACGCCGTTTGCCGCAAGTTCGATAACTGACATCCTGGTCTCTTAGGATTGGCGGAACTCGATCACTTCGTAGTCGTGTTCTTGGACTTCGAATACCGCGAGGCTGCCACGTGGGTCGCCGTTTTCATCGAAGTCGATCGGGCCACTGACGCCCTGATAATCGATGTCGTCTGCGGTGCCGCCATCATCGAGTATTGCATGGGCCTCTTCGTAGGAAAAGACCGCTTCACCATCCGGACGAGTTACGTCGCGAACGACCTCGCCGAGTGCTGCCCCCGAGAAGTCGTCGGCCGCCTGAATCGAGAGGGCGGCGGTGACAACGCAGTCATAGCTAAAGGCCGACCAGGCGGTCGGTGTCTCACCGAACTCGGCCTCGAAGTCGGCGGCGAACGCCTGATAATTCTCTTGATCTTCGGGTGCCGCTGGTTCGACGAGCTTCATGCCGTCCATGCTGCCCTCGGGTGTATTTTCGATCACCGTGTTACCGCGGTTCGAGTCGGCTCCGTACAGCTGTGGCTCATAGCCGCTTTGGAACATCTCACGGACCTGTGTGGCGAACTCCTCTTGATAGGTAATGTGTAGCCACGCGTCCGCCCCTGAGCTGTTCATCTCCGAAACGAGACTTGAATACGAAGACTGTTCACCGTCATGCGAACTCTCATAGACGATCTCGCCCTCATAGGCCTCCTCGAAGGCATCATAGAGACTTTCGCCGAACTCGTCGTTGATATACGTCACCGCAACCTCGTCGTAGCCGTCATCGAGAATGATGTCCGCGAGCGCGACCGACTGGGTCCGGCCACTCGGGGACATCCGTAGCAGCCCCGGGAAGTCTGTCAGTCCGAGACCCGTCGAATTCTGACTAAGCTGGACGACATCGGTGTCGGCGATGACGCTCTCGTAGATTGACAACGAAACCCCCGAGCCGACGGCCCCAATCACGAACGGTACGCCATCTTGATTCACCAGTTTCTGGGCCGCTGAGACGCCGCCTTGGCTCTGGCCCTCTGAGTCTTCAACAATAATACCGAGTTCGCCATCACGGACACCGACGGCATTGACATCCGCAATTGCGAGTTCGACTGCACGCTGGTTGCGCTCGCCGAAGTCAGCCAGCGACCCGGTTAGCGAGTCGATCATTCCGATGGTGTAATCGCCATCGTCGTCATCGTCGGAGCCACCCGACCCATTTTCATCATCTGATGTGCTAATACAGCCCGCAAGCGTGACGGTGCCAGCAACACCGGCAGCTTTGAGAAGTGTTCGTCGATCAGGATTGTTTATGATATCATCTGCCATGATTGTCGGTTGAGTAGTATTGGCATTAACCTTCCCCCTTCCATGGTCGGGTGGCTTCAGCACGATTATTCCAACCCTCTTATGTCAGAATAGTATGGTAGGGTCGGTATTGAGAACCGATTAGTTCGTTTGAGTGTCTATGATCCCACCAATCGCCAACAATTTCGTTGCTGGTGAAACTCCCCAAACGGCAATTGATCACGTTGCACGATGTAACGACGACGGGATTGCCGGCATTCTCAACCTGCTTGGCGAACACTATACCGATCCAGCGGACGCTGATGCTGACACCCAGACGTATATTGAGCTCTTGGGTGCCCTTTCGGCGGCGGGTGTTGAGGGCTGTATTTCAGTAAAACCCTCACAAATTGGTTTGGATATCGGCGATGAGGTATTCAAATCGAATCTTGCGTCGATCGTTGCTGCCGGTCAGAAACACGATCGATTTGTCTGGATCGATATGGAGGACCATACAACGACGGATGTGACCCTTGACGCGTTTGAAGCCCAGACACTCACAGCGGATGGTAACGTCGGGCTCTGTGTACAGGCCAACCTCAAACGGATACGCGAAGACGTCGAGCGACTCGCCGAGCTCCCCGGCAAGGTTCGGTTTGTCAAGGGGGCTTACGACGAGCCGGCAGCCATTGCACACAAAAATAAGCAGGCCGTCGACGAAGCCTACCGTGAATTGCTCGCCTATGCGTTTCGTGAATTCGACAGCGGGATCGCAATCGGGAGCCACGACCCGGCAATGATCGAGTACGCCGCCGACCTCCACGCCGAACACGGAACTGACTACGAAGTCCAAATGCTCATGGGCGTTCGAGAGTCGGCCCAACGCGACCTCGCTACCGACGGTGTCCCCGTCTATCAGTATATTCCCTACGGTAGCAAGTGGGCTTCCTACTTTTATCGGCGTCTCCGAGAGAGAAAAGAAAACGCACTGTTCGCCCTCCGGGCAATTGTTGGTCAGTAATCCGGCGAGGCGGTTTCTATTCGGTTGTCAAGCCAGCGAGCGGTGTTCTTGTCTCAGCGTCTGTTTTCTGGTGGGTCAAGAAGCTTTGACTCGGCCTTCCGAAGGTGTTCGAGCAACGTTGTTTTCGAAACCCCGCGAAGCTCTGCGAGTTCACGCGTCGAGGTACCGCGTGGCCACTCATAATACCCCTCCTCACGAGCGAGATTGAATACCTCTCGTTGGGTCGGTGTTAGCGAATCGATCCGGTGTTTTCGTGCTGGCCGGCTTACGTCACCGGTGGCGGTTATTCGTTTGATTTCGACATCAGCACCTGCGTCATTGCAGACGTTTTGCAGAGAGGGTTTGATCTCACTCCGGTTGCCAGCGAAACACACTTGCCAGACCTCTCTGCCGTCCTCGATACGGACCGGCGCGCTGTGAACGAAGCCGTGGCGCAACAAGACGGGACAGACCATGTCGCCGGGATTGTATTCGAGGAAAAATTCTCTGACCACATTGCCCGGTGCGTCGTGGCCTGCGCCAAAGCGCTTCTGTAGCTCCATGAGGTTGCCGCTATGTGGGGAGGATTTGATATGCTCGAGGAGTGTTTCAACCTCATCGAGAGTGTCGCCGAACGCGGTGAATAGCCCGTTTACCGATCCGGTATGCTGTTCGGTCGTTGGTCTGTTATAGATTGCATGCGCGAGGATTCCGCCCGGCACATCGCGAGTCGCATCAATTGCCCAACAGTTTGGATGCCAGAGATCAAGTGTGAGCCGTGAGCCCGTGGTCGCTGCTGCCTCACTCATATATGTGTGAACTGTTGGCAAACAACATAAGACTCACGTCCGAGACCGTCCGCCACCTGCCTGGTCTTACTGGCTGTCGCTATCCGTTCAGCGCTTACTGCGTTGCCTGCTCGTAGGCTGTCGCAGCCAACTCGATCGCCGACTCCAACTCCGGTCCGAGTGGCGAGCCGACAACGATACTGTCGGCGTGTTTGAGCACCGCAGCCATTCTGTCTGCGACCGTCTCGACGGTTCCGGCCATACAGAAGGCGTCGACCATTGCTGGGGTTACGAGTTCGAAGGCGTCCGAGAAGTCGCCAGCACTGATTTTCGTGCCGATCTCTCCGGCGACTTCACTGTCGATTCCGTGTCGGGCGAGCACCGGTGGGGCTGCACCGGCGGTAATAAACGCAACCGGCGGACGGGCAGCCTCGCGGGCGGCCTCCCGGTCGTCAGCGACGCTCACACTCGCATAGGCAGCCAGGTCGAACTCGCCGCGTGAGTCGGGCCGGTTGGCGATTCCTTTCTCGACCTGCTCGCGAGCCCACGCCAGATCGTCTTCGTGTGAACCGTTGAACAACAGGCCGTCGGCGTGTTTGCCGGCCATCCGACACATGTGGGGCCCCTCGCCGCCAACATAGACCGGAATGTCGCCCCCGGAGGGTGGCTCGTAGTTGAGCCCGGCGTTCGTTGCGTCGAAGGTGCTGTCCTTGCTGATCCGTTCGCCGGCCCAGAGCTGTTGGGCGGCTTTGAACGCCTCGATAACGGGCCGGAGGCCACGATCATCAGCATAGCCGAGATTTGCGAGCGTCGATGGATCACCGGGGCCGATGCCGAAGACCGCCCGACCGCCGGTCGCCTCGTCGATGGTTGCG
>LKMJ01001764.1_pt1 | contig 19412 bp, 32 predicted proteins | sample 643391 | NCBI WGS metagenome assembly LKMJ01 (sample SAMN04112250, study PRJNA286221) | soda lake metagenome | biome: soda lake; feature: Kulunda Steppe; material: water; isolation source: sample PL-Br10 brine of Picturesque Lake | place: Russia: Kulunda steppe | collected 2010-07 | reverse complement strand
TGTGTGTGTGTGTGTGTGTGTGTGTGTGTGCCTGCGAGCCTCTCAAGTGAGACGTGGCGTAATTTTGCTGTGCAGGCCTTGTGTGCTTCATCCTGCCTGCTTCTTGTTGAGCCACTGCCTAAGCTTGGCCCCATCCTGTGCCGTGCATAGCATCGGAGATCCTCGCTTGAGAAAAGCACCTAGCCTCTGCCTTGCTCGCTCCCATGCATGCGCCCTGCATGACACATTTTTGCTCCTGTTTGTGTGTGCTGCAGGATGAAGGGCCCATCTTAGCAAATGGCAGACAAGGAGCAGGCACAGTGCAGTTTGTGGAGCACACGCCCCCAGGCAAGATAGCCCAAGAGCACCTGCACGCAGCACGTCAGCAGCACCAGTACCAGCAGCAATACCAGCAGAATGGCCATCGCAGTAGCCAGTCTTCCGCAGGTACTGACTGTATATGCTGTGCCTGGCTTGCCTGCCAGCGTGTCTGCTCTTGGTTTTCCAGCCTCTATGGCTGTCTCTCCCTGCCACCAGCCGCCGCTGCTCAGGTCAAAAGAAGTTTCTGGCAGCGGCCTGTTCTTCTGTCTCTGTGCCATTATCCCGTGTGGGGCCTGTGCTGACGAGGCAAGCAGTGTGCATTGCCCCAGCTACTCACAGCCAACAGTGCCAGTGCCATGGGGCTTTTGAGCTTTTGCAAGTTCAAGCACTCCCTGCCGACCTGTGCACCTCGCCTCAGTCCCGAAGCTCGTGAGAGAGGGGCAAGAGGCCCGAAGTCTGCTGGCTAGCCTGCTCAGAACAGCTAATGGTTTGTGTGTCACAGACCTGCCTGTTCATGCGCGAGCTGTGCCTCTGCTCCCTACATGCCGACCCAAGCCTCGTCAGCGCTTCCTGCATTGCCCCACACAAGCGCAGCAGCATTAAGCGCTGCCAAGCTTGAGATCATGCCTTTGCTGTACCTCTGTCCATGCGACATGTCAAAGCGCTCGACTCGTCTTGTTGGCAGCAGCCGCCAAGTCCTCATCCCCCTGTTGGTGCTGTGCCCTGCCCCTGCAGTCGAGAGCTCTGCAGAGTCCATTGCCTTGGACGTGGCCAGCTGGCAGGAGATTCCCAACCCCGCCACCTTCATCGCGTGGCTGCCGCCTACATGCTCACTTGGTGAGGGGCGCTGCATGCGCGCGTGGTCGTGGCCAGAGTGTTTTTTTTATCGCACTGTGCCTGGAGCCAAGTTGTGTGTGTGTGTGTGTGCGTGCGGGGTGCGTGCGTGCGTGTGTGTGCACTTTGTAGCGCGCCCTGCGACCATCGGCAGGATCCCTTGAGGCGTGGACTCCCTGGGGATCTGGATCGCTCTGAGGGAGTTAGCTCTCCCTGGGGATTTGTATCTCTCTGAGGGAGCTAGCTCTCCCTGGGGAGGTTTTTGGGGGGCTGCAGGCCAAGGGCCTTGGGAAAGATTTATTCCTACTGTCAAGGTGGCCTTGGGAAAGGCTGGTTCCTGCTGTGCAAATGGGAACAGATGCGGCTGAGACTCGCGGAGCATGTGGGCAGATTTGTGTCATTTTGTGGTCATTCCTCTATGCCTCCGTGTAAGAAGGGCGTGCTTTGGGTTTTGCAATGGTTGTAGTGCTCTTAAGCAGAGCAGGGAACACTGCTATCCCGTCTTTTTCCCACACACCGCGACAGCTGCCCACCTCATTTGCCCTGCTTGCCCGGGGGCTGCTTTTTTTCCAATGTCGCAGGCACACACACACACATTCAATACGGGACTCTCATGCAAGGGAATTGCACCCTGTTTCCTTGTTTGCCTACATGCTGGCCTGCAGTGTGAATACATGCCTTCTTGGAAGCCAAAGAGTGCGCAAGCTCTGCTCTTTGCCTAATGTCTTACATGCCATGGACTATTCAAAGTGAGCATACCAACCCTGTGCAGGTGCTGCTGTGCTGTACTTGGATGCTGTGCTGGCACGGCTGAGGGCCGCCGCCAGCAGCGAGTGGGCTGTGCTGCAGTGGGTGCTTCGGATGAGCAACGCGCATGCCACGCGCTTTTTCAAGTGCAAATGGGAAGGGGAACAGCCAGAGCTGGTGCAGCCCTGGGTGGTGAGTGCCGCTATTTGATTAACTGGGTGCCCCTCTTTTGTATCGTTGACCATCCTTAAAAAGTGACCAAGCTTTAAGAGGCTTTGTTGGTTGCTGATGTGGTTTACGTGTAAGCCATGGGAACCTGGAATAAAATTGGAGGATAAAGAAACACGAAGAAGGCAGTGTGGAGCACGGCATTTAATGGGTTAGCACACAGCACATGGCGACTTGTTTCCTTGGCTGTAGCCCTGGGTGGTGAGCACCATGCACATCTGAATTTAGGGTGAGGGTTATGTATAAAAGATTTTAAAAGTGCCATTCATATACTTGTGGATGGAGGTGGTTGAAGGAAAGAGGATGAAATGTGTGCAGGTAAGGGATGGGGGCATAGATGATTTGCGAAAGGATTCTGGGGCTAAGGGTGAAATGTAAAAGGTTTTGTGGATGACACAGGGAAGTGCGATGCATGTGTGCTGCTGGGTGATGAAGTTGAAAAAGGGGGAATGAATGCTTGAGCAATTGAGCATTGCTCAGGTTGCATGTCTGGCAATGTTAACAGGGGAGTCGCAGCCAAGTGGTCAGCCGACAGGTTGCGCTAAATGCGTCTGCTCTTTTGAAAGCCCATCATTTGCTTGTAAAAACATCAGGGACTTAGTGGCGTGCCATTCATTTTAAGATTCTTGTGCAATCGCGGCTGCCATGACTTGGCAGGGACTTAGAAACTAATGGCCAGTGAGCTATGCAAATTTGTCAGTTGATTAATGACACAAGCTGATTGGTCAGTCAATATCAGAAACTGATTGGTCGGTTGATATTGCAATCTTGATTCATACGTGCTTGGCCTTATCAGTAGCCACAGTCATGGAAAGCTGTGCTGATGTTTGTTAGCCTTGCCATTGCTATGCCTCATCATCATGTTTTCATCACATTTTGATGGTAGGACAAATCAGGGCAGTCTACTGCTACACAGTGGAAATTCTGATGAGAAAATCCACATGTTTCCAACAAGTACAAATGAAAAATTTTGAGCGTTTCTGCTGTTTTCCTCACCTGTCTGCAGACAATTGGAAAGGATGCATTGACAGCTCTGGCAACAGTGTCAGCATTAGAAGCCAAGGCCTTTGCTGTTCGGCAGGTATATACTCAAATGCATGCGTCAATGCCACACTTGCATGCACGCTAGGGCACCCAAATGTGTTTGCGCAGTTTGCATTTGCCAATTTCTTTCGTGCAAAAAAATTCCCAAACATGTTTATACCAGACAAATTGCATTGACTACTCTGCTTCTGCTGCTGCTGCTGCTGCTGCTGCTGCTGTGATGATGAAAAGGATTCAGATGCAGGTGTTGTTGCAAAGTATCTGGGCATTGGCAACCTCCAGCATGGCAAATGGATAACTTCTGATCTTGGACAAGCTCGCGTCCAATTCTTATCGTGCAGAATTCTATGAATGCTCCCTCATACAAAACTCCTTCCCATGCATACATCATGTGCTCATGCACCATCTCCCTTCACTGTGTCCACAACACATCCCAGTGCGGCATGTGTATAGGTCTTGTTCCTGTGTGCAAACCCTGCAGTCCTTACAGCAGCGGGTGCGCGGTCTCCAGCTGCTTCCTCCGCAACTGCACCAGACCCGGATCTGGGATCACCCAGGACACCAGCCGGTCCTGCTTGTGGACGACTCCCATGCACCACACATCAGAACCTGGTGGGTGGACAACTCCCATGCACCTCACATCAGAACCTGGTGGGTAGACGACTCCCATGCACCACACATCAGAACCTGGTGGGTGGGCAACTCCCATGCACCACACATCAGAGCCTGGTGGGTGGACAAATCCCATGCACCACACATCAGGACCTGATGGGTGGACTGGGCAGGCTGGGGCTGAGATGGCACGCACAGCAAGCACTTGAACATGTAAGCCAAGCCATACACACACACTTGTATGTGGGTATGCATGCACAAGCATGCCGACGCTGGCATGCACAGGGGCATGCATGCATGGCCACTCTTGCCGGTGCAAGGTGCAGGGCTCCGGAGGAGGGGTGGCAACCTCACGCACATGGCAAAGCGCTTATGCATACACGCATGCACACCTCACACGTACGCAAGGTGCATGCTCCTTTGCGTTCACAATAACATGCCCACGCCAGCATGTGCGCATGGTGGGACACTTTGAGGAGGAGGAGCCAAGCCACACTGGCCATGCCCACGTCAGCCATGCCACACAGTCAGCCATGCCACACAGTCAGCCATGCCGCACATTCACCACGAGTGCGACCCAGCGCATACCCGGAAAACGTGTGAAGACACACACACACACACGCACACACACGCACGCAACCCTGCAGGTGCATGGTGCGCGACCCTGAGGAGGAGGGGGATCCGCACGCACAGGCAGGGGCCAGCCCCACAACGGCACAGCCGTGCGCCACGTGCAGGACAACGCCGGTGCCCGACAGCCTCCAGAGCTACAGGCGCAACAACAGGGGCACGCACGTGTGCGTTTTTGTGCACGGCTACCAGGGCAACGCCACTGACCTGTCGCTCATTAAGGGCCAGCTGGCGATGCTGTACCCGCACATTGACATGATGTGCAGCAAGGCCAATGAGGTGGGTGGGCAGAGGGGTCATGGGACAGCTGGCGATGCTGTGCCCGCACATTGACGAGGTGTGCAGCGAGGCCAATGAGGTGGGTGGGCAGAGGGGTCATGGGACAGCTGGCGATGCTGCGTATCCAGTCATCGGCATGATATGCGGCGAGGCCTCTGATGGCGTGGGTGCGCAGGAGTCATGGGACAGCAGGCAATGTTGCGCGCCCGGTCATCAGCATGATGTGTGGAAAGGCCTCCAATGAGGCGGGTGGGCTGGGGCCATGGGCCTTTTTTAATGCCGCTTCTGTTCACGTGTGCTACCAGGGCAGGATCCAAAAAGAACTCCAAATAGATCCCTTTTTTAACGCCCCTTCTGCTCCATGTGTGCTACCAGGGCAGGATACAAAAAGAAATCCAAATATATCCCTTTTTAAACGCCCCCTCTGCTTCACGTGTGCTACCAGGGCATGATCCAAAAAGAATCCAAATAGATTCTTACCAAGTGCAAGCTCAGACTCATGCCATGCGTTGTAGACACTCGTACGCCTTATCCCCCTGCCCCCTCCCTCCAGGCAATGCAAGAACAAAGGCAGCCTGCCGGCTGAGAGCGAGCTGGTTCCCACATTTTGTGTAATTATGTGCGCGACCTCCCCCCCACCTGCCCCTGCCCCTCATGCCCCCTCCCCCTGTGCCTGTGCAGGGCAAGACGCAGGACAGCCTGCAGGCCATGGGCGAGCGCCTGGCCGAGGAGGTGTGCGAGAAGCTGGCCACGCTGGGCGCGCCGTCGCCGCAGGGCGGGCAGCAGCGCCCGCTGGCAGCGCTGTCTTTTGTGGGCCACTCCCTGGGCACGCTCATCGTGCGCGCGGCCCTGGCATCGCCTAAGGTGCGGGGCCAGCGGAGCCGGTGTGCTGGCATGCACAGAACCGTGCACCTGCAAATGCGCCGGCATGGCTGTGTGTGTTTGTGCGCAACGCTCAGCATGCTCATTGCACGCGCAACCCAAAGGCTGCAAAGGTGCCTGGCACACGGTGTGAAGACATGCATCAAGTTTTGCGAATGCTCAGACACATGCGCACACACAGTCCTCTTGTGTGTCAAAATGGTGGTGAACCAATGTCTCCGCATCTTTATTGCATGCAAGCCCGCCCTTGCTTCATCTCTGGCCGCTCCACACCCTGCAGATGGCTCCTTACCTGTCCAAGCTGGAGATGTTCATCAGCATATGTGGGCCGCACCTGGGCCAGATGTACTCGAAAAACGGGCTAGTGGACATGGGTGTGGGCTTCCTCAAGCTCATCTCCGGCAAGGGTGCGTGGCTTTGGCGTGCTGATCGAGAGACTGCATGCAAAAAAAGTGTGGCCGCGTGTTTCTGTTTAAATGGGTTCTACAAGCTTCCTCAAGCCCATTTCCTCATGTGGAGCATGCACCTCCACTAACCCCATTCCATCCAGGGCAGTTAAACTGTTGATCATTGGCTGATACTTTGCAATTCCATGTGCTTGGTCATTGTTGTGCACCTGTGCATGGCTTAAAATGGTACTAACATCTTAGACAAGGGAGGTATGCTCCTGTGTTTGTGGTGTGATGACCATTGTATGGTGGATGCGGCATGTACGCAGTTTCTTACGTGTTTGTGTATGCACAGCACTAGTTGCCTGTCTGTGCAAGATCTTGCTCCTGTCTGCAAGCTCCCAGTGTCCATCCCTTCCTTGCACGCGCCGTAACTCTCCAGACTGACACTTGGACACTCGGTCCCTGCCATGTTCAGTGCCCCCTGGAGCTGATGGCTGGCTCACATTCCCCCGCCTTTCCTCAGTGTGCTTCCGCGCTTGGTTTGCTGTGTTGTCAGGCTGTGCTTCAGCAGAGGCTGTGCCTCAGCAAAAGGCCTGGACAGGCAGGATCAAACGCCTGGGCCCTCGCAATGCGCAATGCCTGGCCCTCGCAATGTGCCTGGGCCCTCGCGATGCGCGTGGCTGCTGGTAGATGAAGTGTGTGCTGCATAAGCCCAAGGGGGGCGTTGCATGCAAAAGGCCGAGAGGTGCATGCCCCCTGCACAGCGTGAGAGCATGAATACTTGTGCAAGCATGAGTGAGGATGCAAACTGGATGCAAGGTGCGCAAGCTTGGACGCGAATGCAAGTACCAATGCAAGCATGGACGCAGACGCCCGCTCTGCGCAGGCGCTCGCTGCGCCAGCTGGCCCTGCATTAGGTGGCTCTGCCCTGCCCTGACATGCCCCGCACAGATGGCTGGCTTGCTGCACCACCCGGCCCTATCTCAGGCAGCCCTTACCTACCTCTGACCTGACCTGACGCGCGCAGGCAGCTCCCTGTGCTGCCCCAGCTGGTCCTGTCTCAGGCAGTCCTGCCCTGCTCCGCCCTGCCCTGCACAGGCGGCTCACTGCATCAGCTGGCCCTCACCGATGGCGGCAGCAACACCCGCGCATCGTGGTTGTACAAGCTGGTCACCGGGGCGCCGCACGCGCCAGGCTCTCTGCAGCTCTTTCGCAACGTGGTGCTCGTGGCGTCAGCCCAGGTGCGCGTGCTGCTGTTTTGCTCATGCTGCTCCTGTTGCTGCCCATGTTTCAGGAGTGCTAGATCACGGATGCTTGTCCATCTCTACCGAATCATAAGATGTTAATGAGTGGTTGAGCTGCAGGAGCGTGCAATCTTAAGAACGCAACTGCACTGCCAGCGTCAGCTGCCGCATACGCAGGCTGGGTGACAAGGACAGGAGATAAATGACATGCTAGAGTTCTCCAAAATGAAATGCAGCCACTACCTGCATGCTGAGCGCGTCCCTGCCGATGCGTAAGTGGAGGGCCTGGTAAGAGCAATCGCTGATGCGTATGTAGAGGGACAGCCCAAGGCACGGTGTGGCTGTGCCCAGGTCTACAGATTGGTGCCCAGCGCAGCAACGCCGGCAGTGTGGCTGTGCCCAGATCTACAGATTGGTGCCCAGCGCAGCAACGCCGGCAGTGTGGCTGTGCCCAGATCTACAGATCGGTGCCCAGCGCTGCAACGCCGGCAGTGTGGCTGTGCCCAGATCTACAGATTGGTGCTCAGCGCTGCAACGCCGGCAGCTGCTTAAGCTCTGGCCAGCAGGCTTTTGTGCAGGCGGGCAACCGGCGCTGAGATGGCAGCAATGGCCTTCGGGCTTCATTTGAATCATTTCTTCTCCTCTCTTATCGCGCGTATGAGTGTGCAGGATCGCTATGTGCCGTGGCACTCGGCTCGCTTGGCCACATGCGAGATTGCACAGCACGACAGCAGCAGGCAGCGCAGGGAGGCTTTTGCCGAGATGCTGGAGGCCAGTACACGGGTGAGATGGCAACCTGCTGCGCTGGTTTTCTTTTCCCCTGTGCTGGGGGTAGTGATGATTTTGATAGCAATGATGGTAGTGCAGGTCGTTTAAAGAAAACAAGGCTGCTGACATGAGCATGGAGCTCTTGTGCAGTCGTAGGCACATTGTTTCAGGACAGGCAGCTTCTTCAATGTGTGCAGGGTTTGAGCATGAGTTAAAGCCGCAAGGCCATGATTGGCTGGGGTGCTATTCCAGGGATGAGGCCCTCTTTTGCACCCTGCGCCTCACTGTGCCGCCCTTTCATTGTCTTGCTGCGCGCGGTGCAGGGCTTTGGCGGAGACCCTGGCTCCCCGCAGCTGCTGCGGGTGGACGTGGACTTCCCGCCGCAGGCAAGTGACAAGTAGCAAGCAGCAAGTGACAGGTGGCGTGTGGCAAGTGTTTTTGTGAGCTTCCGCAAGTGTTTTTGAGCATTTGGAAGCCATGCCGGCACTAATAGAACAGTGCGTTGTCTCGAGTGGCTTTGCAGGTTGCCATATGTGGCTCCATGCATGCATCGGCCACCCTGAAGCCAAGGAGTTGCAAGTGGCTTTGCAGATTGCCACAAGTGGCTCTGTGCATCGTCCCGCCCCATCCTGAGTGACTCTCTCCCCACGCACATGTTCCTTTATCGATTCCCTCTTCTTTTTCTTTCCCCTCCCCCCTCTTCCTTACTACCCTTGCTGCAAAGCAACCTGGCTCTCTCCGTGGCCTGCTCTCTCAACCTGTGGCACTCTCTGTGGCCTGCTCTCTCAACCTGTGGCACTCTCTGTGGCCTGCTCTCTCAACCTGTGGCACTCTCTGTGGCCTGCTCTCTCAACCTGTGGCACTCTCCGTGGCCTGCTCTCTCAACCTGTGGCACTCTCCGTGGCCTGCCCTCTTAACCTGTGGCTCTCTCTGTGGCCTGCTGTCTCAACCTGTGGCTCTCTCTGTGGCCTCTACTCAAAACCTTAAACTGTCAATCGCCCCCCTGTTCAAAATCTTACCCTGCCAATTGCCTCTGGATTGCAACAGGAAAAAAAAATTTCGCTCCATTCAGTGCTTGACATGTGCTGGCCAGCTAGTACCTTTGAATTAGACGTCTACTTCGCCGCCTACCCCTTTGAGTTTTTGCGTTGCCCAACCCTTGAGCTCTTCCTTGCCCACTTTATCCGCCTTGTGTGGAGGGCGGCACATGCTTCCGCTCACCAATGCCGCTGGCAAGCCATATGCTGAGCCTGTTCAGACATTCGCTCAGCCTGTTGCGACATTCGCTCAGCCTGTTGAGAAACATACAAAGGGAGGCATGGGCATGGCGCACCTGCTCTGCCTACCTTATTTCACAGGGCACCAACTCCTCCTTCATCAACAACCTGCTGGGCCGCACAGCGCACATTGCCCTGATTGAAGACCTAGACTTTGCGCGGTGTTTGGTGTGGGGCGTCATCCGCAGGTAAGGGACAAGCCTGTGTTCCAAAAGCACGCAAGCGCAAGCAGAGGGTCTGTCTGGCTGTGCCCCAGCTGCAACCAATGGGTTTGGCTGGCTGTGCCCCAGCCACCCGCAGAGGTCCGTTTGTTTGCGCCCCCCACCGCAGCGCTTGCAGCTGCATACCCCAATCACGGATCATGTCAGCAAGCCTGCGGCCAGATCCACTTGCCTGCACGTGCCGGCACCTGCAACATGTGCTTAGGCTGGGCGTGATGACTCACTGTGCGCTCTCAGATGAATGCGCCCATGGCCCCCACCGCTGAATTGCATTCTTGACGGCATCTGGCCGTGTGTCAAGAGAGGTGGAAGCTGTCAGGCTGTGTGCCCTAGGGTGCTTGGTGTGCTTTGCATGTAGGCGTGTGGGTGAGTGTAAAGATCAAACACTTTGGTGCTTGTGTGTGCAAGCCCTCACCTAAAGAGGGTATCGAGTGATGGGTGTGCTTCTTTGGGGGCTCGTGTGCGTGCGTGCCCTAACTTGGGAGGGGTTTTGCAGGGGAGGGGGAGGATACTTGGTGATTTTCCTTTTGGGATTATTGTGTGAGCAAGCTCTAACCAGGGAGGGCCTGCACTTTTGCTGCCTCGCTTCCCATCCACTAGCCCTCAGATTTGTGTGCTTGTCAGGGGTGCAAGCCCTGTGGGCAAGCGCGCTACCCATGCCCCTTAACAGGTGGCTTAATTAATAAATTAATTAATTAATGGCCTTAACAGCGCTGCATGCCCCTTGCTACATTTAGGAGGCTGTTCTGTGTGCGAGGGTGCTGTGGGCCCGCACTACACATCTGCCCCCTCTTTTCACAGACCAGGGTGCAAAATAGGGCTCTATTGCTCCCCTGTGCTCTTCAGGTACAAGCTCATCCGCCCAGATGTCGTTGGTGCTTGGCTGCCATCCTCTTAACGTCATAGCATAGCTGTTATGTTTGGGCCAAGTAGTTGTTGCCCTAATGTCCTCATAAGGTAGCAGGTGCACTGTCTCAATCAGTCTGGGCATGTGATGTTTGTGCATGCCCTTGCCATCCACTTGAGGCAATTGGCACTGAATTGGTGTATTAATCCCACAGTGCATGTGCGTGTGCGCTCATATCAGTGTGTGCATGGTGCTAAGGCTTTCAGTCTGCTGAGCTCGTGTTGCACGCCATGCATGGTATGATGTCCAGACGCTCTTGCTGTCCCTCCAACTTACATATTTCACTCACTCTGCATCTTGACAAATGCATAAAACCCAAAGGCAATTTGCTTATGATGTTTCCGACACCTACAAGGATCTTCGCAAGTTTGAAGACTTGTATCAATGGTCTTAGTTGGGCACAAGAATAAGCAGTTTGCAGGTGGTCAAGAGTAGAGCAGCTGATGCCTTGTCTCTAAGGGTCTCTAGAGCTGCTCTTGCGCATCAACCGGGGACTACGCCTACATACTTGCGCTAGCAAACATTAAGTTCTAGTGATTTTTGGCAGTGTGACCAAGGCTTGGTGAATGGTTCAGGCCTTGGCAGTGTTGGCCCAGACCTAGGTAGCGCTCAAAGCGATTTATGTGTTTGCCAGCTTGCATTCGTTTGGTTTCGTGACATCTTGTATATAAAAGCATACAAGAGTGTGCTGGGGCTGCATTTGTTCTGCAACAGGGATTAAATTTTTGATTAGTTCTACCCGCCTTCCTGCCTTTTTTCTGGGAAATCTTTCTAAACCTTTCTTGGCCTTGGCATGGACGCTGAAGTTGTATCAGTCATGCTCCTCCCTTGAGATGAATGTTTTGCGCGTTACATGAGGTGCAGTGATTTTGTAAGAGCACACCTCATCACCAGAAACAGGCTGTCTCGTACTTGCACCAAACGGTTCTCTCCCCCCAAACATGGACGTGGAAAAACTACGTAGGCAGTGGAACCACTCCCCACGTCAATTAAGGGAAAGGAGACACATCGGCCCTAACTCTTGAAGAGCCGTGAGTTTCCTCCACCAGGGAAAAGGAAGAAATAATGAAGATCTGGAGGGTGACAAGCAGCCCCCTGCTCCAGACCAAGACCTTGAGAGCATCTGTTTTTTCAAGAACACGTCTAGTCGCATACTATCTAGTAGAGCACTGAATGAGCATGAAGTTTGAGGGATTGATGTGAGGAGTTTTTTGCTGCTTGCGTAGTTAAGTTTTTCTTTTCTTTTGATGGCAGTCTTATGTGCTTTGTGTGCATTAAGGCCGAGCTCTTTAAGGTGTTTCAAAGTGTGTGAGGTATAAATAGAGCATCCCACACGAAGAAGAATGGTATGAAGGATGACTTTCTTGGCCTTCAAGCCGCTTGAGCGCGGCGCTGACAAAGAACCTCGTTGTTTTTCAGAGGCCTTCAATTGGCGTCCAGGCCGTGTATCTTCGCAGTACTTAACCTCAATGAGGTATACTATGTAGCCACCACGTTGAGGTTAGGATAGTATCTCCCTCATGTTGATACTGAGCTTGTGGACGTAGAGTCCACTACGTACATCTCTGCTGGGTCGTCTTGGGTGTGACACCTGGTGCAAATGAGGACTCCTCATCTCATCACTCGGAGTGATTGGCGATTTGGGTTAGAAGGTAAGGGGGTGACCAAAATGGCATCAGGGCAAATAGAGTAAGAATATCTTAAGCAGATAAATGGCACCAAAAAGCCAGCTGGGTATTGTCCTGTTATTAGCATGCTCGGAGGAATTTAAAGATTTTGTTGGGCCAACTGGTTAGTGCTGCTGGTGTCTAAATAGACCAAACAACCTGCCAGAGAGCCTTTGCTGATGGCTTTCATGATGAGCCTGCAGGCAACATTATGGCGTTCAATGATCATACTTGAGATGATTGTATGTTGACATCCTGAGAGAATATGGAGAGGACACTACCTGCTTGCTGACAGAGTGGACACTGCAGGCTGATGGACATTTTAAAGCGGAGAGCGTGTTTTTGATTAAAAAGGGTGCCTGTGCGGTAGTGGAAGATATCGCGCTTCATTTGGAGAGAGAGTTTGGACATGCTCCAAAATGCGTTGCTAATGCCTTTGTGGACGTGTGGAAGCAGCATTTGGTAATAAGAGTAGTACCCTATTTTTAAATTGGCATAACCCAGTTTATGGTTTGAGTGCATGCTCATCCAAGTCAATTGATGACCCATTCGCCAATTGGCCCTGACAAGTCAGACTGTCTTTTGATTCTCTTTTTCAACGGCACAACAAACTCTGCCATTTCATCTCGGACATTATGGACTATTTGTTGGTTGGCGAAGATCGCAACAAATCAATCAGCCTAACGACCAGGCTGGTGGTTAATCCTAACTTGTAAACTTGTATTTCAAAATTCTGTGACAAACTTATTGTTCAATCATTCATTTCCAATATAAGTTTTCAGCTAAGCTGCCCTTGCCCGGCAGGTACCCAGAGGATGTTACCCATACTTTCTAAGGTAGCAACAGAGCCAAGACTACTTGATTTGGACACCAGCAAAAATCAGAGTTGGGGAAAGAATCCAGGCTGGTTGCAATAAAGCAACACTATTGCGTACCACGTCAGTGAAGTTTATGCAAACCATCATAGGATCTTTTGACGTTCCTGGGATGCCATTTCCAGCAGTGTTTTTATTTGGGACTCCCAAACATGCTAATACAACATTGCTATGTGTACTTCTGGGGCTCAGAGGGGACTGAAATAGGAACTGTCCTGCTTTCCGCATGCAAACTTTTGAAATGCTGGTACTGCTTATTTCCTCATCACGGTACTGGCGGTAAGTAAGTCGGATAAGGGCGGTAAGTAAGTCAGATAAGAGCACTTTAAGTGCTCAAAACTGATATGCCGTATGAGTCAAGCCAGGGCGCCATGAATATGAATTTTGTGCTGCCCTTTCAAAGGTTTGAACATGACATCATTTAGCCAGGCACAAATGAGACAGACACATGGAAATTAAGAATCCAGGGGGGGAATCCCAGGTGGCATGCATTAAGGGAAGGGAAGCAAGACACAATTTCAGGCTAATGGACACGCTTGCTTTCCCTCCAATCAAGGTTCTTGGTGGAACTTGAAGGTGTTGGGGCGCGTGACCAAGTTCTGGAGGTCAGGGGGTGGGATGCCGGGATGCACAGCTTGAACGATGTGGCCTTGCGCATCGCAAACGCTGCCCCCTTGGTTGTAGTAGTTCAAAATGCCTCCACACAAGGATCGGACCTGCACGTAACGCGCATGTCCAAGGAATTGCGTGACCCTGCGTTGTGCTGTGCAGCTCCTGGTCCTCAAGCCCGTGCACCCTGGTGCACCGCTTGTGGGTGGCGGGTCAGGTGGCCAGACCTTCCTGGCAGGGCTGTACAAAAGAGTAGCATGAACGGGGCCTGCACAAGCTCAGAAACCGCTTGTGTAGCATGCAAGTCAGTAGCCCAATGGTTTGAGACTTCAAAACAAGCCGTGCTCTGAGAGGGACACTGCGCTTGCGTACATGCACCCCTGCAGACCCCTCACAAGTCCAGCCTGGGGGCCAAAGCTGAGCAGGTGCAGGAGACGTGATGCGCGTCCCAAAAACATCAGCCGCACCACTTGGCAACTACACACCTCAGTTTGGCAGCACCGCTGCGGCAGACCCCTTGCCAGCCAAGCCACACGCCTGCGTCATTACTTGCGCACACACACCGCCAAGGCAGCCGGCCACGCACCGGCATGCCCAGCGCCTGCGTCATCTCTATGGAGGCCGCGCCCGAGCGCTCGCCCGTGTTGCAGAAGGCCACGATGCGCATCGCTGGCGCTTGACCTGCCTCCTCCTCGTCGCCGCTGCGCGCGGCATCCACGGCCGCCGTGGCCGCCGCGCCTCCAGGCAGCACCGCCATGAGGGCCAGGCGCTTGTGCAGTTTTTCCATGTCTGGTACGTGCCTGCAGGGGGGGCCGGCACGAGGGGGGGCATTTGGGGGTATGACGGTGCGGCTGCTGCGCGTGCCCAGGCGTGCATGCACCGAGCCGCACTGTGCGTCTGTAAGGAGGGCACTGCCAAGTACTTGTACCCAAACGTGTTCAGTGTCTGAGGTCGTGTTGGTTCATGTTTGAATGCGTTGCTGCTTGCATGTGGGGGTGGCAGCAGGGTCTTGCAGCGCGGGCTTGTATGCGCACAAAGGAGAGTGGAGGGCAGCCGCAGCCAGCGGCAGTCTCAAGAGTGTGGACCATCAACAGCGCATCCAACCTGCTGTGAGACCAAATGTTGGCAGTTGGTGCAAACAGAATCCACCGGAACAGCACACTTAGGATGGCCTTCCTCTGGCACACATGAGTACACATGCACACACATGCACACCCACACCTACACCCACACCCAACACAGTTGGTGAGGCGCAAGTCACACAGCCTTTCAATATGCGCACCAGCCACGGGGTAGGCTCCTCAGTGCCTCGCAAACACACACTTGCAACTGACGTGCATGCACATACAAGCACATGCACGCACACAAGCACACGTATCACACACGCACCAGCCATGGGTTAGGCTCTTTTCCGCTTTGGCAGGGCAGTGCACAGCGCCTGGGATGGTGCTGACTTGCACTTCCTCATCGCTACGCACATCCACCAGCAGCATGGTCGCGCCTGACGTGCCCGTCAGAGCATCCATAATCTCCAAGCAGCCAATCTGTGGGGCGTGTTACAGCGGTGCAGTGCGGGTATCGGGTGGTGTGTTATGACGTTGGAGCAGCCAATGCGCAAGTGCTTGAGGTACAAGGAGCACTGAATGATGAGGCAAAAAGGTGGCGTGGCATTCACAAGGTGGAAAAGTACACAAGCACAAGGATCACTGAGTGACTGAGGCAAAAGGAGGTATGGAATGATCTCAGGCCAGCCATTGTTCAGGGCGCAAAATAGACTGCCCCCATCACTACATTTACCCACCTGCAGCGTATGCTGTGCCACCGGTAGGTTTTTGGCCAGCTTCTGCAGCTCAGGGGGCTCCACTTCGTCTATGGGGTCAGAGGGCGCAATGGAAGCCCCCACCTGCAGGCGTTTGCATGCAAGGTCCCACAATCAGTGCACGAATTGCGCAGTCGTCGCAGTTGGCTTTGTGCACAGTATGGCACAGCGTGCGCTGCCTTCATGCATGTGTCCGCGTTGATCGTGTGTACAAACAGGAATGTTGGGTGTGCAGCTGTTGTGCGTGAGCTGCAGCTGCTGCCATGCCCAGGGAAACACAGCGAGCGCTGCTGCTGTGCTGTTGCACACAAGCATTGCAGCTCCAGGAGTGAGAGGTGCCTGCATTTCTGCTCACTGTATGCTAAGGCACACTGGGTAGCAAAACAGGCGTCAAGCTCGCAGAGGTACCTTGGTGAACGCATGCTCCTGGCTGCGGCTGCTCGGGCTACCCTGCATGGTGCAGCCTACATAGGGAGCCAACTCACATGCACACCCCTTGCTGGCGCCCTCGAGCGCGCGTGCGCGTGCTTTTTCACCCTCTCCCACAGTGACCATGAAGCTGCCCAGCGCACATGGGTACACCCACTAGCACGCATGGAACGCATGCAAAGCGTACACCCAGGTATGCACATACCTACCAGCACAGGAGTGAGCATTTGAAAATGTTTTGAACTGATGCCTTGTGTTTGCACTGACGCCTTGTTTGGAGGCTGTTGCCTTGTTGGGGGTTCCCTGTCTGTGCTTGTCAACGCTGAGTGGATGAGAGGGAGGCAGAGGGGGTACAGGCCGGGAACACTGTGCCTGAGTGCACCATTCGGCAATCTGATACCAACGGGGAGTCCTCGCAAAGTGCGCTGTCCAACCATCGTTGCCTTATGGCACACTGCCACGCTTCAACATTGACTCTGCCATATCAGAAACATCGGAATTACCCGTGCCAAATGGAAGCGCTTTTTCATAAGCTAAATGGCCAGAGTACAAAACAAATGCCTCCCAGCAATGGAGTGAGTTTGTGCACAGGCCTGCTAGCACTGAAGCGAGAGAGTTTGTGCACATGCCTGCCGGCTCTGGAGTGAGTTCATGCATTTGCCTTAGCCTTCCACGGCAGTGCCAGTAGAGCAGACAGATGCCCAGCATACTCCCCTTTCCCCCCCCCCCCACTCTTGCTCATACCTACCATACACACAGCACAGGCCACACACATGCCTGCGCCCGCCAGCACCATGCGGCGCACACACTCGCTCACCTTCTTGCCCTCCACTATCGCGGCAATGAGGCTGTCCAGCAGTGAGCCGTCCTTGATGTGGCTCACCAGGCCCTCCACCACCACCACAAACTCGTTGATGTCCACATGCGTGGGCTCGTGACGGTCAAATGCCTCCAGGGCCGACTGCAGCGTGCACGTATGTATGTACGCAAGTGCGTGTGTGTGTGTGTGTGTGCATGCATGTTTAAGTACATGCACGGGCTTCTGGCAGTCGAGCGCCTCCGGAGGGCCAAGTGCGGTCGCACCCTACAACGCACAGCAGCAGTGAAAAGAGGCAGAGTGCACTTATGTGCAAGATGCTGAACCAAAGGCCTGTGGGGGGCATTCAGGGTCAAGCGGCCTCCAGGGCTTGCCTGTGCGGCCATGCGTGTGAGATCTAGCAGCCTTGCACGTGAGATCTAGCAGCCATGCGCATGAGATCTAGCAGCCATGCGCGCGAGATCCAGCAGCCATGCGCATGAGATCTAGCAGCCTTGCACGCAAGATCCAGCAGCACATGGGCGCTGGATGGCCTTGGGGCCAGGAGGCTGGAGGGGGTCTGAGGCGTGAGAGACAACAGGCGGCCTGTGTGAGCAGTCATGGGCAAGAGCCTCCATGGCCCGCAGGCCCCACCAACTGCAGCGCTGCACGTGTTTGCACCCATCCAGGATGCAGCAGCAGCATGCACCCCATCGGGATGCGGCAGCAGCGGGTGTGTGCAGCGTGAGTGGGCGGCATGTGTCCGCACTTCTGTACAAGCCAGGGGCTGCAGGATGCATGGGAGGTGGGGCAGAGGGCTCTAGCTCACGCTGGCGGTGGATATGTAGAACAGCAGCTGCCGAGTGCTTAGAGGGGCGGCCGGAGAGCTCTCCCACAGGATGGTGGACACATGGAACAGGAGCTGCAGAGTGCTTAAAGGGGCAGCCGGAGAGCTCTCACAAATCATGACAGGCAGCGACCCCAAGCAGCCACAGTAGCCTGGGGCAGCAGCGTGGGGCAGGGGCCTGTGACGGCAGCATGCAGCAGCAGCCGGGAGCTGCAACCTGTGGCGGCAGCATGCAGCAGCAGCCGGGAACAGCAACCTGTGGCGGCAGCTTGCAAGAGTAGCTTGCGGCTCTGCTAGGAGCGGGGCCGCAGGCGCAGCAAAAGTCAGGGAGGGGGCCCAGAGCGCGCGCTCTCTGCTGCCTGCAGCTTTTGGCTGGGAATGGAAGGGGGGGGTGGTAGGTCGGCATGTGTTGCCCCTGCCTGCCGCGGGGCATGCCCGCCAGGCCTGGTGTGTGGCCCAGCAAGGACTGAGGAGTGCACAAGCGGCTGCTAGCGCAGGGGCGCACTCACAATGGGAGTGCATGCAGGTCACGCACAGGCACACACTCAGACTTGGCGTGCATGCAGGTCGCGTGCGCGCATGCCCCTGACTGCCAGGCCCGACCTGGATCTTCCAGGGCGTGGCGTCAGGGTCCAGGCGGCGCGCAATGGCCTCCACTTCATCCACGGAGATCATGCCTGAGCCTTCCTGCAGGGCATGGGGCAGGGGGAGCAGGCAGAGGCGGGTTGACAGTCTGTCCTTTAGCAAAGCAGGCGGCGCGCAATGGCCTCCAATCCAGCCATATGTATCATGCCTGAGTCGTCCAGCAAAGTGTGGGGCAGGGGGCGCAGGCAGGGGGAGGTAGGCAGTCTTGTTGTGCACGAGTGAGCGCGTGCAGATGCGTGTGTTGCGCATTTGTCTGCAAGTGTGTGCAAGCATGTGAGTGGATGGGCTGCCAATCAGCGGGCGCATGCCTTGCCTGCAGGAGGGCCGCCTCGCTGCCCCTTCCCAACACACCTTCCCACACGCGCACCTACATGCGCACCCAAACAGCTCTGACAGAGTCAGCCTCCACCCCCGCAGCCAGCCAGCGGACCAGCTTTTGCCTAGCGCACCTGGTTGAGCTCGTGGAACAGGAAGCGCAGCTTGTCTCCGCGCGTGTGGCAGAAGGACAGGTGAGTGGAGCCGAGGAGCTGCGGATGTTTGGGTTTAAAATTTGAATTAGGCCTGAGAAGCGAAAGGCATTGCATGATGCATGCGAGGGTGAAAGCAAGGGCGGACCCTAAGCTGCAACCTGATGCGTCGCTGTGGCAACACAGAAAGGAGGCAATGTTGGGGGTCCGTGATCCATGGATGCAGCCCACAATCAGGATTGCTGTGCAGGCACACCAGCAAGTCCCTGTTGCCATGCTTCCATCATTTTGGCTGCACCATTGCCCTTTTGCTTCCTGCGCATCGCTTGCCATACGCCTCTACCACGTGCCCATGCGCATCACTTGCCATACGCCTCTACCACGTGCCACACATGCCACAGGTCACTTGGCACAGGCCTTGGCTAGCCCTGAAGGACCATTGCTTTTCGCCACTCCACGCCAGGGCACGCATGAGGAGTGCTCCTGGGGCAGTCGGACGCGAGGGCATGCTCGACCCCTCTGCTCCAAACACACCACGCTGCGCGCTACATGACTCGAGGGCGTGCTTGTCCCCTCTGCCCCAAACGCACCACACCGCGCCCTACATGTGCGCCAGCCCTGAAAGGAAGGTCTCAGAATACCCCCTTGCTTGCTTTTTTAAGTCGATTCTGGTTGCAGGCCAAATTTGTCTCAGCTAAGCCTGCCTCGCTTGGCAGGTACAGATGTGTAACGTAACCTGAGTTTAAAGCTGACCCAGCCTTACAGTGCACCCAGAACATGCATGTGCGGCAACAAGCTGACCCTGCACCACACTGCGCCCTTCATGTGCGGCAACAAGCTGACCCTGCACCACACTGCGCCCTTCATGTGCGGCAACAAGCTGACCCTGCACC
>LKMJ01001763.1_pt1 | contig 19417 bp, 15 predicted proteins | sample 643391 | NCBI WGS metagenome assembly LKMJ01 (sample SAMN04112250, study PRJNA286221) | soda lake metagenome | biome: soda lake; feature: Kulunda Steppe; material: water; isolation source: sample PL-Br10 brine of Picturesque Lake | place: Russia: Kulunda steppe | collected 2010-07 | reverse complement strand
CAGAGATCGCCGACGAGGACTGGTACGGCGCGTACGATCTGCTCGTAATGAGTGTCGTCTGGACGCTGCGAGAGAGTCGCCCTCATCTCGAAGCCTCCGAGGCTGGCAGCGTCGTTGCGATTACCTCCCGGAGTGTGCAGGAGGTGCTCGACGACCTGCTGCTTTCGAACGCCGTCAGGCGGGCAGTGATCGGCCTCATAAAAACGGTCTCGCGGGAGTTTGCACCCGAAATCAGGGCCAACGCCGTCCTGCCGGGTGCACACGAAACCAGCCGGATCGAAGAGTTGATCGAGGACGCTGTCGCCCGCGGCGAGTTCGAGGAGTATGAGGCTGGTTACGAGGACTGGGCAGCCGATGTCCCCCTAAATCGAATCGGTGAGCCCGAAGAGCTCGGAGACGTTGTCGCATTTCTCGCGAGCGAGCGGGCGAGCTACGTGACTGGTGTCTCTGTGCCCGTCGACGGTGGCTCTATGCGGAGCTAGATCGTGTTGTGGTTCCGATATCGTCGTCACTGCTGTCTGTCGGAAAGTGACAGCCCGTAATCTCGAACCGGACGCCACCGGACTCGCTTTCTGTCACTGTGACCGTCCAGTCGTGAGCAGTGACAATGTTCTCGACGATCGAGAGACCAAATCCGGAGCCGTCTGTGCTCGTCGTGTAGCCGTGGTCGAAGATCTGGTCTCGCTGTTCAGGTGGGATGCCGCTGCCGGTATCTTCGACCGCAAACCCGATCGAAGCGCCATCATCGTCGGTGACTGGGTGGACACTGACCGAAAGCGGCGGGTCGTTGTGCTCGACCGAATTGCGGAACAGATTCTCGAAAACCTGGAGGAGCTTGTTTCGGTCAGCTTCGATTGTCGCCGACGCGTCCACCTCGAATGTGATGTCCACTTCGGCTGTCGGCACCTGCTCGAACGCTTCCGTTGCCACAGCGTGAACGTCGACTGGGTTGGTTTCCTCGATCGTCTGGCCCGACCTGGCCATCGTGAGCAGATCGTCGATGATCGTCTCCATTCGCTCGTGACTCTCTCGGATGGTGTCTGTCCTGTCGAGGTTACCGGTTTCTTCGAGCAGCGTCAGGTTCCCCTCGGCGACACTGAGCGGGTTCCGGAGATCGTGACTGACGACACTTGCAAACTCGTCGAGGCGTTCGTTCTGTCGTTCGAGTTCGCGTTCACGCTGGTTTCGGATCGTAACATCCCGCAGCACGACGAGGCGTCGGTCTCCGTCGCCAAGCGAGGAGACGCTTAGGTCGAACACGCGCTGGTCACCGTTTGCGGTATCGAGACGAACCTCCAGTTTCTCGGACTCGATCGCTGCCGTGATCGCCCTCGGCAGGCGTTGGCCCGACGATATCGGCAGCGCCTGTGCAGACTCGTTAGCAGTGAGGACGGTGTTCTCCTCGTCGACGATCAACACCGGATCCTCCATCGTCTCGAACAGCCTGTTTGCCGCGACCGGTTCGATCTCGAGGAAGTCGTAGGCGAACAGTGCAAACCACGTACCGACGACTGTGATGGTAAACAAAAGCGGTGTCGGGTCCAGATGTTCGTGGAGAGTGAGTCCGGCAGCGACATATGCAGTGTACCCGACTGTCGGTGCCATCCCTGTGTAGAGAATGAGACGGGCCTGCTGGCGCTGTCCAGAAACTTCTGACCGAGCGTACTGCCAGAGAACGTAAAACGTCCAAAACAGGATACTCAGACCCACGAGACTCATTACGATACCGTAACCCTGTGGTTCGAGCTCGGGCTGGGCAGTAACGACGGTGAGGCCCTGGTAGCTGTCGATGCCAGGCGACGCTTCGGTGAACCAGCGCACTGCGATGAAAGATAGCTGAAACGAGAAGGCAACTGCATACCCAGCCACGATATGGAGACGCCAGCCGGTAAACCGGTCACGTTGCTCGGTGTAGGTAATAACAAAGAACACCCACGCGAGCAACACAGCTGTCCCGGCCAGATATGTTAGCAGATCGAACGCAATGGCGACTGTTCTGGTCGGACTGAGCCAGAGAAAGCCCGCAGCGAACATCCACGCGGAGTATGAAAGCGAGTACAGAATAAAGGCCGTCGCGCCCCGTTGCTCGCGACGCTGCCAGGCCATGTATGCCAGTGCAAGTCCAAGAAACCCGCCAAAAAAGACGGCAGCGACCAACCCACTAGCAAGTATCGGAAAATTAGCCATTGTAACCCATTTCTATCTAAACATATAAAATATTGCGGCCAATTGTGCTCCTTTTTTATAAGGTATAAGTCTGTTACCCTGTCGACGACGCTTTTCAACGTCATCTCCACGCGCTATGTCGCCTGAATCCGCGAGAGACGCATCGCGTTGCCGGTCACACCGACAGTCATCCCCGCATCACCGACGAGCACCGCGACCCAGATTGGCACATACCCAAAGGGAACGAGTACGACCAGCAGTCCCTTCACGCCGAGACTGGCCCAGATGTTCTGCCGGATGACGCCGTTTGCCTGCCCCGATAGGTTCCGGAGATACGGCAGCTTCGAAATGTCGTCGCTCATCAGCGCAATATCGGCCGTTTCCAGAGCGGTGTCCGTCCCGGCAGCACCCATCGCGATCCCGACTGTCGCCGTCGCCAGCGCTGGCGCGTCGTTGATGCCGTCGCCGACCATCGCAACCGAGCCGTACTCGGCTTCGAGATCGGTGACCGCTTCGACTTTCTGCTCCGGGAGGAGTTCGGCCCGGCACTCGTCGACGCCGACTTGCTGGGCAATCGCTCGCGCTGTCCGCTCGTTGTCGCCGGTCAGCATAACAACCTGTCTAACACCCAGTTCGTGCAGTCTGTCGACCATCAGCTCCGCGCCGGGACGGATCTCGTCGGCGACGGCGATGACGCCCTCGATCTCTTCCTCGGTGCCGACAAGAATGACTGTCTTCCCCTCGCGCTGGAGGTCAGGGATCGTCTCGGCGAGCAGATCCAGACAGTCGTGTCGGGCACAGAGCTGCTGGGAGTGGGCGGTAACGACACCCCCGTCAGTCGCCGCGTGGACGTGTGAGAGATCGAATCCTAACTCTTTAAACAACGACGGACTGCCGGCGTAGTGGGTTTTCCCGCCGACCGTCGCGGTGACACCCTTGCCAGTGATCGCCTCGAAATCAGTAACGGTGCGTTCCTCGACAGCCGCCATCTCTGCGCGGTCGACGATCGCGTCACTGATCGGATGCTCGCTGCGTTTTTCCAGCCCGCGGGCACATCGGAGTACGTCTTCCTCGGTATTGTCGTTGAGCGGAATAACGTCGGTGACGGTAAGCTCACCTTTCGTCAGCGTCCCCGTCTTGTCGACGGCGACGGCCTCGACTTCGCCCATCGCTTCGAGGTAGTTGCCACCCTTGATCAGCACGCCGTTGCGAGCGCCGCTCGTGATTCCCGAGACGACCGACACTGGCGTACTGATCACAAAGGCGCAGGGGCAGGCGAGCACCAGCAGCGTCAGTCCGCGGACGAACCAGCTACTCCATGCCCCGCCGAAGGCAAGCGGCGGGACCAGCACTGCAAGAACCGCGAGGGCGACGACGATCGGGGTGTAGTAGCCAGCGAACCGGTCGACGAACTGCTCGCGGTCGGTCTTGGCTGCCTGTGCGTCCTCCACCATGTCGATGATACGGGCAAGGGTGTGCTCCTCGGCACCAGCGGTCGTCTCGATCTCCAGATAGCCGCCCTCGTTGAGCGTCCCGGCGTAAACCTCGTCACCGTCCGTTTTGTCGACCGGGACGCTCTCACCGGTTACCGGCGACTGATCGACCGCGCTGGTTCCCTCGCGGACGGTGCCGTCGACGGGGATCTTCTCTCCCGGCCGGACGAGGACAGTCTCGCCGATTTCGACGTCTTCGACGGGGAGGGTGACCTCCTCGCCCTGACGGCGAGCGCGTGCCTGATCGGGCGAGAGATCCATTAGCTCGCGGAGTGAGTTGCGCGCCTGGTCCATCGAGTACTCCTCCAGCAGTTCGGCGAGGTTGAACAGAAAGCCGAGTGTCGCAGCCTCGAAGTACAGCCCCTCGCCGAAGCCGAGACTCGCTGCCACTGCACCGACGATGGCGACACTCATCAGGAAGTTGATGTCCATCGACCGATGGCGGGCCGACTGGATCCCGTTGCGGAGGATCACTTCACCGCCGACGATCGTCCCGAGCAGAAAGGCGAGATCAGCGACGCTGTGGGTCGTCCCGAGGATCGTCACCGCTTCAGTGTTGTACCCGGGCACAACCACCACAAGCAGCAAGCCAGCAAACAAGAAGATCCCGCTGGTCCAGGTCTTGAGCGCGCGTGCCGAACTCCAGATCTTTCGGGACTCGGTCGCCGCCTGATTGCCGGCGTCGGTGACCTCGTATCCGGCTCGATCGACTGCGTCGACGAGCGTCGCCTCGTCAACCTGCCCGGGATCGTACTCGACAGTTACCCGTCCAGTCGTCGGCGAGGTACCAACCGAAACAACACCGCCAACTGCCGACAACTCCTGTTCGACGGTCGCCCCACAGGAGGCACAGTCCATCTCCGGCACGGTAAACCGGACCTGGCGATGTTCGGATGGCTCCGTTCTCATTATCCGCGGCTACGTGATCGAGAGTTATTAACTCAGCTGTTACAGAGGAGGAATTTAATAGATATTCTTGGCAACACACTACCAGAGAGTTAACAAGACAGTGAACTCGGCTGGCCAGTTACTCTTCGGTCCATTTGCGTCGGCAGTTGTCGTCACAGAAGTGTGCGGACTGAACTGCCCCGTCTTCGATCCAGGTGATGACACGGTGGGTCGGATTGTCGATAACGAGAGAGTCACAGGTAGCACACTCGGAGGCCTCGTCCTCCGAGACGTTTTCGTTGAGATCAGACGTCGGATCAACCATGCTGTCTGTTACGTCGTAACCGGGGGTATTTAACTTCTAATATGCAGATTCGTGCCGACGCCGTGCAAAACCGCGTCAGCCAGCCGAAATTGCGGAAATTAGTTACTGATACAACAGGATACACCGGGTGAGCTTTATAACTCTGCCTTCATCAGTAGGCGTATGGCATCAGAGGGTACGTTCGACGGCTTCGGCGGACGGCACGTGCCGGAACCGCTGGAGGAACCGCTCGCACAGCTGGCTGCTGGCTTCGAAGAGGCAATCGAAAGCGAGGAGTTCTGGGAAGAGTTCGAGTATCTGCTCGAACAGTACGCGGGTCGACCGACACCGGTGTTCCACGCCGAGACGCTAAGCGACCGGTACGACGCCGAGATCTACCTGAAACACGAGGATCTGCTGCACGGTGGCGCACACAAGCTGAACAACACGCTCGGTCAGGCGCTACTCGCGAAACAGGCTGGCAAAGAACGGTTGATCGCCGAGACAGGGGCCGGCCAGCACGGGACGGCGACGGCAATGGTCGGGGCCTTGCTGGATATGGAGACCACCGTATACATGGGCAGAAACGACATCCAGCGCCAGGAGATGAACGTCTTCCGGATGCGGCTGATGGGGGCAGAGGTTCGGTCGGTCACTCGCGGCAACGAGGGGCTCGCGGAGGCCGTCGACGCCGCAATGGAGGATCTCGTCGAGAACACTGACGAAACGCATTATCTGGTCGGCAGCGCCGTCGGGCCGGACCCGTTCCCGCGGATGGTCCGTGAGTTCCAGTCTGTCATCGGCACGGAGGCACGCGAGCAGATTCAGGAGCTCCACGGCGAGTTGCCAGACGCCTGCGTCGCCGCGGTCGGCGGTGGCTCGAACTCGATCGGGCTGTTTAGTGCCTTCATCGACGACGAGGATGTTGCGCTGTACGGCGCTGAACCGGGCGGGAAAGGGCTCAACTCGGGCTATCACTCCGCGCCGCTGACCGCACAGGCCGATGAGGACGGCGAGATCTTCCAGGGAATGAAAACGAAAGTGATCGACGACGAGACAGAGAACCACTCGATCAGCGCCGGGCTGGATTATCCGGCAGTCGGGCCACAGCACGCCGCCTTGCAGGAGTCGGGCCGGGCAGAGTACCGGGCTGTCACCGACGAGGAGGCGCTTGCTGCCTTCCGCGAGCTGAGCGAAAGCGAAGGGATCATCCCCGCTTTCGAGCCGAGTCACGCGATTGCGCTCGCACTCCGGCTGGCCGAGGACGGCGAGCACGACAGTATCCTCATCAACCTCTGTGGCCGCGGCGACAAGGATATGCGGTCAGCTGCCGAGCAGTTCGATCTGACACCCTCCTGACGGTGTCGCTACCGGGAGAGGCTGGAGTGGGCCAGACTCCGGTCAGATCGCTCGTCGATCCGTCGGGCAACGAGGGTGTAAACAAGCCCAACTGCGGCGCCAGCCAGGGCAAAGCCAACGAGTGTCTCCACACCAACGTGTCCCAGCGACAGTGGCGTCCCGAAAACCCGGAGCAGAAAAACAGGGGCAGTCATGACGGCAACGAGCCACGTCAGCACGCCAAGCGCCAGGCCACCACCAGCCGCCCAGCTGGGCGAGAGCGCTTCCGAACCCGGCCCCAGTTCGACCAGAAGGGCAAACCCGGCCGCAGCAAGCGTTGCACACAGCCCGGTGACAATCCAGCCGAAAACCGATTGCTGTAGACCGACGATACTCCCAAGGGCAGCGATCTGTCCGCCCGAATGGATCGTCGTTCCAAGAATCAGGGTCGAAACGAAAGCACCGACGAGGACCCCGCTGACAGTACCGATCCCGACCGTCACTGGTGTGTCACCGTATCGTTCGCCGACCCAGCAGGCCGCGGTGAAGACGGTGACAGCGACACAGAACAGGAGAATCGAGGCGAAAATACTCACGAGCATGAGCTCTCGTATCGGGTCCAGATCCAGCGTGTAGTGAAAGCCAAAGGCATCCGCCCACTTCGAGTCGTGGAAGGCAGACAGTTGGTCGCGATAGACCGGTGCAACATGATGGAAGTCGGGGGCGAGCCCCCAGAGGCCGCCAACGGTGACGAGAAGCAACCCGGCGTTGCGGACGCGCACAGAGCGAAGCGCAAGCGGCGTCGCAAGCAACAACAAAAGCGCCGCCCCGACCAGAAAGTGCACGATTGCAGGAGCCATTAATTCGCATACAGCACCGAGCGGGTATAGTTACAGAGCTGTTATTTTGGCTCGGCGGTCAGCCAGCCGGGTCGTAACCGCTCGTGAATGTAGGGGTCGAGCACTCTAGTTCTGTCGTTGTAATCGAGCACCCACTCCCAGAGAACAAGTCCAGTGACAGTCATCGCGCCTGCGGAGATGAAAAATAGCGCCTCCTCGATCGGCAGTCCAAGCAGTGGAACCAGCAGTCCAGTCGTGTACTGGTCGGAGATGACCCAGGTTCCCATACCGATGGCGATGCGGTCGACCACCCACAGATACAGCGACGGGATGACCGCGGCCTCGATCCACGGTCGGTACTCCCGGATCAGGTAGCCGGCACCGACCAGCCACTGGATGGCAACGACAGGACCGACCCATGCAATCAGGCCGCCGAGATACAGAAACGAATCCCCGAGTGTGATCAGATAGAGTCCACCGACGACCATCCCGATACCGACACCGACACCGGCGGCTGCGGGCCAGAGCGCGAGATCACCGCGCCGGTAGGTGGGATCGAATCCGCGCCAGTGGAGATAAAACCCCACCAGCAGCGTCTGAATCGAGAAAAACAGGTACTCGCCGAGAGGAATGTGGAGCGCACGCCAGGCGACTGCACCCTCGCCGTACCACCAGACCTCGTTTTGGATCATGTAGCTCCCCCACGGCGTCGTATAGGCAAAGGCGATGATGTTCAGGATGACAAGTCCGACGCCCGCCCGCCAGCGACGGATCGGGCTGTACGATGGTGCGAGATACCACAGGAGCGCTACCACTGGCAGCGTAAACAGCAGATGAAACTGGAGGTAGGTGAGCATGATTCCGTCCAGTGCGTCGATGATGGTGTCGATTACCCACCCAATGGCGAACGGCTCACCCATCGGTGTCGCGAGTGTTCGTGGCATAAGCTCAGATTTGTGTGGACACGTCTGGAAGCTCCTTGGTCAGTTCTCCCTTTTGAGTAGGGTACACTCCAACTTCAACAGTGTACCTTACTATGACCACCCGTTATAAACTATGTCCTCCTGACTCGCTGCCGACGGCGATAGCCTGAACAAATGGGTAGATCTGAACTGACTAGGTGCTGGATACATCCCCACACTGTGGGGCAACAAAGAGTTGTGAGCAGATCGCGGTTCACTCACCACAGACCGAAATTGCTCGACCGGTTCAGCTAGTTGTTCTCGACCCGGGTCACATCTTCCAGCGTCTCGCGGCGGCGAGCGACACGTGATTCGTCACCATCGATTGCGACCTCTGCGGGCCGAGGCTGGGAGTGGAACTGATTCGCGAGTTCGTAGCCGTAGGCACCGGCGTTGCCGATCGCAAGCAGTTCCTCACGCTCGGGCCGGGCGATCGGTCTGTCGGTACAGAACACGTCGGCGCTTGTACAGCACGGCCCACCGACAGAGACTGGCTCGGGATCACGATCTGGCGCACTCACGTTTCTGATCGGATGGTAGGAGTCGAACATCGCCGGGCGGATCAGCGTCGCAAGCGAGGCGTCGACGCCGACAACAGTCGAGGCGTCGGTCTCTTTGATCGTGTTGACACGCGTCAGGATGAGTTCCGCATCGGCGACAACGTATCGGCCGGGTTCGAGTGCAAGCTGGGCGTCGAGATCGCCGACCGCTTCCCGGACTCGGTCGCCAACGACGGACATATCCAGTGGCTCCTGCTCCTCGTGATACGGCACACCGAATCCGCCGCCGATATCGAGAAACTCGATGTTGCCGACCTCGCGGGCGACATCTGCGATCGTCGCGATCGCGCGGCAGTGGTCGTCGAGATCGTCCTGCAGGACGCCGCTGCCGACGTGGGCGTGCAGTCCGACGAGATCGAACCGATCACGGAGATCGTCGGCAAGTGCCGGCACCTCGTCGGCGGGGATGCCGAACTTCGCGTCCTTGCCGGTGGCGACTTTCTCGTGGTGGCCGGTGCCGATCCCGGGGTTGATTCGGATCGCAACGCGGCCGTCGTAGCCGCGGGCGTCGAGCCGGTCGAACGTATCGCGTGCGCCCGCAGTGATCGTAAGGCCTGGATGGTCCGCGCCTAGTTCTGCGGCGTAGTCGAGATCAGCATCCGGCGGATTGACCGCGGTGTACTGGAGTGTGTTTGGATCTGCGCCGGCCTGAATCGCCCGCTTGAGTTCACCCATCGCGGCACACTCGATGTCAGCACCAGCTTCGAGCAGTGCCGAGAGAACGGCCTGTCCGGTGTGTGCCTTCGCAGCGTACATAACGTGGGCGTCAGGAAAGACACCAGCAAATCGGCGGTAGTTCTCCCGCACACGGGCGACATCGAGCACGTACAGTGGTGTGCCGTGCTCGGCAGCGAGTGCGTCGAGTCGATCGTGATCCCAGTCGGCGAGGCGTCGAACCGGCGCAGACGTGTCTGTCATTACCGTTCTGTCGGCGCTCGCCCGATTCAATCCTTCGATCTAGTCGTTGCGACCGCCCGGAATGGTTCGGCTCGTCTGGCTCCGTTGTGGTGGGTCGGGGCGCTCGGTTCGCCGGCTGGCGTACAGCTGCATAAGACCGTACGCAACCGCCGGGAAGACAATAAGCGCAGTTAGTCCGACTGCAACAGCGATAGCAGTATACATTGTAGTGTCACCTGACTCAAACTCATGGCGGCCACAAGATATATGTTACTGAGAGTTTCATTCTTAATTCTGAAACCATAGTAGGGTTGTCACCACCCCACATGCCCGTTGCTGGGTGGTTAACTGTCACGCCGTGTCGACCAGTTGGTGGTGATCAAAACCGGAGGAGGGAATCAGTCCCGATCGTCTTCGTCATCGTCGGCTTGCTGGTGGAGACGGCGTATCGCTTTTCGCCAGTTGTGTTTGGCTGCATGCCCCGGATGTGAGTACGGGTCGTAGGTGATGTCCTCGACAGTGCCAGTGTGGGTGGCAGGTGGTTTGCCGGCCCAGACGCGCCACAGGCCAACAGCGATCGCAAGCACCAGCAGTCCCAAAAAGAGCGCAAAGGAAAGCGTGGCAACGGTGCTCTCCATCGAGGGGACGATCGTGAGGAGCAACACGAGTAGAGAACAAGCATTACACCATAAAACAGCGTGAAGATCGCATTGCCCGAGCCGTCAGGTCGGTTTCCCATCGTCAGTTATCGAGTTCGAGCAGTTCACAGACGTCCTCTTCGGCGTGGAAACAGTCCGGGCACTGGGGATAGCGATCGATGATGGTGTCGAGTCGTTCAGCGACAGTCTCGTCGATAACGGGTTCAAGCTGTTTTGCTTCCTCGCGAAAATCCTCGACATCGAGCACCTCGTAGAGGAACCGTTCGATGATGCAGTAGTTCTGTAGTGCATCCCGTGCACGGACGATACCTTCCTCGGTGAGTTCGACACCCTTGTATTTCTCGTGAGAGCAAAGCTTCTGCTCTTCGAGTTTGCCGACCATCTCGTTTGCACTCGCCGGGCTCACTTCGAGCATCTCGGCGATCGAGCCAGTCGAGGCCGGGCCATTTTCGATCTCTTGGACGAGATAGATCGCTTTGAGATACTGGTTTGCGGTGTTCATCGAACCCTCCCTGCGGTGTGTTGCATGCTCATTCTCGTCGCTCCATCAGTGTGGTGACTTCTTCGACGCCCGCCTCCTCCTCGGCACGGATCTCACGAAGCACGGTGAGCAGACGGTCGCGGTCGATACTGAACTCGGCGTCAGAGTGTTCGATCGCGTCGATGAGATCGTCGTAGAACTTGTAGGCAGTCTCCTCGTTACAGAGCTGATCGTACAACACCCCATCGAAGTCCTGGTCTGCTTCGTACTGAGCCTCGACCAGCGGTTGAATCTCATCGAAGGGAATCGTCTCCGCATCCAGTTCGTCGACGAGTGCATCGAGTCGTTTCCGGTGTTCGGCAGACTCGGTGGCAGCTTCTTCGAGGAGGGCTGCGAGCTCCTCGTCGACGGTGTCGGCCTCGGTGTGTTTGGCCGCGCGGGCCTCGATGACCTCTTCGAGGACGACGCCGATCTGAAGCAGGCGTGCGAGCTGGTGGTCCGAGCCGACGGGGGATGTGAGACTCACCGAGAGATCACGCCCCGCTGGCTCCGTGGCCGCTGCATACGCCTACTGGGTGACACGACAACTTAAGCAGTTCCCTCGCGGTTAGTGGTGTTTGGTGTGATTGGGTGAGCGGCGATCGGCAGTTCGGACGGTGAGAAAGCTACCTCGACTGAATCTGAGACAATCGCGAACAGCAAGAAAGCCCCCGGTGTCTCGACTCCCGCGACTCGCTGCGGTCCTCACTCATTCCGTTCGTTGCGGTCCTTGCTTCGTCGGGGTTCGTCGAGACACCGGCCCCTTTCAGTCCCGCCCGATGTGACTTTCCAGGTCGGGCGGGACTGAAAGGGGCGAGACGCTCACCGAGTGAGACGACGTAAGCACCGCAACGTAGTGAGGAGCGCAGCGAGTCGCAACCGGTGAGCGTCTCGGGGCTTTCTTGCTGTTCGTTACGTTTCTGTTGGTTTCGTTCACTGACAGGGCTTTCTTGCTGTTTGCTGCGGTCAAGTCACTCAACGCAGTCAGTACAACATCCAAGGGATTTTCTTGCTACTTGCGTCGATACGTTCGGAACTTCGCTCAACCAACGACTACTTCGCCGGTTCCCACAGCGTACAAATCCCGGGGGTGCGTAGAGGGGGGCAATGGAGACCGTCCTCGATGCGTTACCGGGCCAGCCGTTGACTGCCGAGGACGTCGCGGCGCTCAACGACGCTGCGACTGTCCGGCTGATTCCGTACACGTGGTACGGCGAGCAGGTGATTGCCGTCCTGCTGTTGCACGACGAGCGACACAAAGCCCAGCGTGTGGAGTCAGAAAACGACAAAACAACCACGAACGAGGAGACCACAGACGGGGATGAAGAACGGCAACCAGAAAACGAAGAAGCCGACACAGCGGAGGAAAAGACAGAGAGTGCATTCGGCGGGGGGCGTTCGACCGGCTTCGGCTCACCAAAAAAAGAGACCGTCGGCACTGTCGAGGTAATCGGTGACGACAGCCTCGAACCGGAACAAAAAGCGGAGCCAGCAGCCGAAACAGATGGGGAAAAAGAGCAGGCCGAGGGTGACGACCCCAACAGCGAACCGAGCGAAGCACCCGACGATCAGGAGAGCGAACCAGGCGAGGAGGGTGACCTGCACGTCTACGTCGCGGGCTACAACGACACCGAAAGCTCGTGGGTCGTCATCGCGGAGATCGATCCGGACGCAGAGTTCACCGACGCGGAGCCGCTGATCCGCGAGTGGATCAGCCAGACGTACCCGGATCAGATCGTCGACAGACTCGCTGTCGGCCCCTCCGAGTACGAGCTGTAGTTGCCGCCCCTGAACCGTATCCTGCATTTATTATCGTGGCAGAGCTACCGTCAGCCATGGATTTTCGCAGAGATACCGAACACCGCCAGATCACGGAGATGGTCGCGGAGTTTACCGACGAAGAGATCAAACCGCGGGCCGCCGAGATCGACGAAACTGACGAGTTTCCCGAGGAGTTGATCGAGGAGATGGCGTCGCTCGATCTGCTCGGGATGCCGATCCCCGAGGAGTACGGCGGTGCCGGGCTGGATTATCACACCTACGTGAGCGCACTCGAAGAGATCGCCAGGGGAAGCGGTGGCGTCGGGACGATCGTCGCCGCACATATCTCGCTTGCCTGCAACATGCTCTATGAGTTCGGCGACGAAGAGCAAAAGGAAGAGTATCTCGTTCCGCTGGCGAGAGGTGAGGAGATCGGCGCGTTCGGGCTCTCAGAAGCTGGCGCAGGCAGTGACGTGCCAGCGATGGAAACCACCGCCGAGCGCGACGGCGACGAGTACGTCATCGACGGCGGGAAACTCTGGATCTCGAACGGCTCCGTTGCAGAGACGGTGATCATCTTTGCCAAAACCGATCCAGACGCGGGGGCAAAAGGCATCTCCTCGTTTATTCTCCGCCGAGAGGAAGACGAGGGGTTCGTCGTCGAAGAAACAGAGGAGAAACTCGGTGACAAGGGCTGTCCGACCGCAGAGTTGCGGTTTGACAGCATTCGCGTTCCCGAAAGTCGGTTGATCGGCGAGGAAGGCGAGGGGCTGGTGCAGGCGCTGAAGACGTTGAATGGGGGCCGGATCACGATCGCAGCCCGCAGTGTCGGCATCGCACAGGCAGCACTCGACGAAGCGCTCGCTTACGCCCAGGATCGTGAGCAGTTCGATCAGCCGATCAGCGACTTTCAGGCCATTCAGCACAAACTCGCCGATATGGACACCAAGATTTCGGCTGCACGACTGTTGATGCACAAGGCTGCCGACCGGAAGATGCGCGGCGAGTCCTACCGGAAGGAAGCAGCACAGGCGAAGCTGTACGCCTCGGAAGTCTCACGCGAGGTCGCAAACGAGGGGATCCAGATCCACGGCGGCTACGGCTACGTGAAGGATTTCCCCGCCGAACGGTTTCTGCGGGATGCGAAGATCAACGAGATCTACGAGGGGACCAGTGAAGTGTTGCGGAACACGATCGCCGATCAGTTACTTGGGTGACGGACATCAAAACGGGGGTCAAAACTTTTTAGAGAGACTCGCCGCTGGATTGGGTAATGAGTCGCGACGAAGAGACCGTCGATACTGCCGAAAGCGACTACGAGCTTCAGGATGTATTCAAGCAACTAGACGAGCTCGAAGAGACGGTGACGAGTTCGGAAGAGCGTCAGGAGGTCCGCCGAACCAGACGGATGCTCGAACGACTTCCCGGGAGAGAGCGGATCAAAAAGTACACTAGCCGTGATATCGCGGAAGGATTTGTCGGCGGGATTATCTTTGCGCTGCCACTGCTTGTCGAGGATGGCGTCTTCGAGATTGCCGAGTGGTTCGTCGAGTTCTCGATCGGGCCGCTGCCGCTGTTTCTGCTGATGAATATCGTCTTTATTGTCGGGATCGTCGCCGGTGTGCTGTATTTCACCGACTTCCGGGATATTCAGGTCCGGCTCATCTTCGGGTTCATTCCGAAGCGGTTGACCGCGACGCTCGTTATCTCGTTTGTCGTCGCCGCGACGATGATGCTGATGTGGGGGCGACTTCACGAGGAAGACCCGACGACAGTCGAGCAGTTCTCCCGGATAACGGTCATCTGGGCGGCAGCAGCACTTGGTGCGACGCTCGGTGATATCCTCCCCGGCGAAAGCAAGGGTGAGGATCTCGCAACCCTCATCGGTGAGATCGGCGACGGAAGCGAGAAGATGGCTGAAAAGAAAACTGAATAGCCGTCGCGATCGGTCTTTTCGAACCGTTATTCCAAACGGGATACAACGACTTCCCGGCGTTATTCCCAACAGGATACAACGGTTCCGTGCCGTTGTTTCCTAGAGGATATAACGGTTTGCTAGCGTTATTCCGAGCAGGATATAACGGTTAGCTTACAGTACGGCAAAGAGGACCGTCAGCCAGCAAGCTCACTCTATCCGCAGGAACCGGGCAGCGTAGCCAGGATCACCCTGACGCGGACTCACGATCACGAACGCTTCCGGCGGCGCGTCGGCGATCTGTTTCGGGAGCCGACGCATTTCTGGCGCCCAGCCAATGCCGCCTTCACGGGGTTTGATCGGAACCACGAGCTCGGCCGGATCCGCCTCGTCGAGTCTGGTCTGCAGCCCGCGCCAGCCATCAACAGTGGTCACGGTCACGGCCATCTCGGGCTCGACAGCACCGATCAACTGTTCGTACCGCGCTGGCGAGATCCGAGTCCCGACAGCGATTGCTTCGACCCCAACACCGAGCTTCTCGGCGATTCGCTTGACGAGATAGATACTCTCCGAGAACCCTTCGTGGTAGCCAACGGCAGGCGGTAACACGAGCAACAATCTGGAAGTCGTGTTGATCGGCCGGCCCAGCCGCGAAACGAGCACCGGATCAGTTGTCTGGATTCGAACCTGATCGATGGTGTCACCGAACACGCGTCCGCTGAGCGTTTTACCCGGCTCCCAGCCGAGCAAGACGATATCTGCCCGGGTCTCGACAGCAGCGCGAGAGATACCCGAGGCAACGTTGTGGTTCACCCGGGTCTCGACCGCGACCGGCACCTCCGCGGCACTCCCGGTTTCGGCCGCCTCTCGGAGATCGGCCTCCGCCCCAGCAAGCTCCTCGTCGGTCGCGTCGGGTTCCAGCACGGTGAGTAGATGGACCGGCGTCGATGCCGGACTATCTTTCAGCACGAAAGCGAGTTCGAGCAGCCGCTCCTGTAGCTTTGCAGTCCGGGAAAGCGGGAGGAGCACGCGAGGATCGTAGGGCTCGCCGGTCGTACTCTCGACATCCTGTGCAGTCGCGAGCCGGAAGCCGTACCGCTCGGTCAGCCACGGGCTGACGACCGCAGTGACGAGAATCATCACCACGACCGCGTTGAGCACGTCAGCACTGAACACGCCGACCTCGAAGCCAAGCAGCGTGATCGCAAGCGCCGCCGCAGCCTGCCCGACCGAGAGCCCGACCAGCACGCCAACCTCGTCACGGCTGTATCCCTGAATCGCACCCACCGCCGCGGCAGCGAGTATCTTCGTCGGAAAGAGGACACCAAGAATAACAGCGGAGATCCACAGCGTCTCCGGGCCGGAGACGATCACCGCGGGGTCGACGAGCATCCCGACGTGAAACAGGAAAAAGGGTATGAAGAAGGCGTTGCCGAAGAACTCGATGCGGTTCATCAGCGGGCCGCCGCGGGCGATCTCGCGGTTGAGTGCGATGCCGGCGACGAACGCGCCGAGGATGGCGGCCAGTCCGAGCCCCTCAGCCAGACTCGCCGCGGCGAAGACGAGGGTGACGACAAAGAGGAACTCGAAGTAGCTCTCCTGACTCGTGTTCCGGAAAAACCACCGGGCGAGTGGTGGTATCGCGAGCCAGAGCCCACCGAAGAGGATGAGGAGTGCAACGAGGATCTCGCCGATCAGCCAGATCGTGAGTCCGTCCTGAATCACACCGAGTGCGAGCGCGAGCACGATCAGTCCCGCAGTGTCAGTGAAAAGAATGCCACCGAAGACGGCCGTGACAGCGCTGTTTTTCGTCAGGTTGAGTTTGTTCACCACGGGGTAAGCAAGCAGCGTGTGTGTCGCAAACACCGCTGCGAGAAGCATGCCAGCCCAGACGTCGAAGCCAAGCAGGAGCATACTCGCGCCAGTCCCAACGACGAATGTGAGTCCGAAACTGACCGCCCCAAACAGGAACGCGTCCTGTGGCGCGTGAAAGAACCGCCGGAGGTCAAGCTCCAGCCCAACGGTAAAAAGGAGATACACCAGCCCGGCGTTGCCAAGCAGGATGACTGCATCACTGCGTGCGAGAATCCCGAGCCCGTTCGGTCCAAGCGCTGTCCCAGCTAGCACGATCCCGACGATCCCTGGCAGCCCGACGCGCTCAATGAGGATTGGCGCAACGAGAAAGGAAGCAAGCGCAAGCGCCAGCACCACCACGGGCTGCTCGAAGGGAATCACGGGGAGAAGCTCGGTCACCGCTCCGACGACGTCGGTCATTCAACGTGTGTGCAGTCGAAAGGCCAGCCCATTAAACTGTCTCAACGAACTGCTGGGCCTGTTGGCGGCCGTCGCGGACGAGTTTGTTGATGAACTCGGGATCGCGGTCGAGTGTGGTCAGAACGAGAGTCCACCGACAAGCTCCGCCGTCGTCGGGCTTTGCCCGACTGCCTGAGGGATCTTTGATCCCTCTCCGTTTACGGCGGAGAAGGTGACTTCCAAGAACTCTCCCAATTCTGGTCATAGTGATTATTGCGAGTCTTTACCGCCGTGGCGATACAACAATCACTCCTCAGCGCCTGAAAAAAACCGTTGTTCGAATCACCTGCAGAAAATAACCGCAATAATCACTATCAGTGGACCGTCGACGAAAGAACTCAGGCGGTGACTTCGTCACCCTCGCCGACAGGATCAGTGAGAGGAAGGTCAATGTCGATAGCGTCGTACCAGACAACGGGTTGCTTTGCGTGCCCGTCCTCGACGAGTTCGACGAGATGAAGTTCTTCGAGTTCCGTCAGGTTGCGATGAACCTGACTCACATCACGGTCGACGAGACGGGCAGTCTCACGGATACTGGATGGGGTGTGCTGGACGATCGCTCTGAGCAGTTCGAGTGATCTGGGGCGAGTTACTTGGTGGACATCCTCTGGATCGTGGTAGACAACTTCGAGATGCGGCTCTGGTGTCTCACCACGATCGAGTGCAGCCAGCGCTTCTTCGAGTTCGTGATCGCTTCCCTGACGAAAGCGAATCTTGAGCGTTCGGTCGTCGTCACCGCCAGCCATGGAGGATGTATATTCTCGAAGCAAATGAGTGTTGTTCCGGATAACAACAGATGCAGCAGAACGGTTAGCTAATGTGAATCGCAGGCTTCCCGGGTTTCGCTTTTCGTGCCAGCGTTTCGTCTGTCTCGGCCCGGCGGACGGTCACCTCGGTGTCGAACTCGTCACGGAGCAGCCACGCCGCCCGGTGGAGCAGTTCGAACTCCGCCTCGCCGGGCAACACTGGCCGAAGCTCGCGTTTCCGGTCCTGTAGCTCCCCAGCGTAGGACTGAGCCGGCTCGCCAATCTCCTGCATCTGATCCTCGCCCATGATCTTGCCGACGAGCGCATCGGTTTCGGCCGCGTCCTGAGCAATGCGATAGGCGTCGTACTTCCAGTCGGGCGCGACGACGATTTCGATCTCGTCGGGGTCGGTAATCGAGGCCACCTCGGTGATGTCGCGAACGTCATCACGCAGCGTCTCGACAATCCGGCGTTCGGTCTCGAACCGGCTGGTATCGCTCGTTGGTTCTGGCCAGTTGGCTTCGGCGACGAGGCCGTCGCCGCGAAGCATGTTCCAGAGCTCCTCGCCAAGGTAGGGGGTAATGGGGGCGATCAGCCGGGCGAGGACACTCAGCCCGCGCCGGTAGACCGACTCGTGGGGTGTCTCGAACTCGCGGTACTGGCCGAGCAAGCCAGCTAGCACGCGGATCTCCGAGACAGCCCGGTGATAGCGAAAGCCCTCGTAGTGTTCGGTCGCCGCAGCGACTGTTCGGTCGATCTCGCGGGCGACGTACTCGTCGTGCGGTTTGCGGTCACTGCGGAAGTTGCGCTGTTCACTGAACGAATCCACCATCCGGAACAGCTGTTGCTGAAGTTCGTAGGAGCTGCTCACGTCACGAGCAGTCCACTCGAAGTCCTGCTCGGGGTGGGCCGCCGAGAGGACGAACAGCCGCGTCGTCTCCGCGCCGTACTCGTGGGGGCTGACGACGTTGTCTTTCGTCTTCGACATCTTCTCGCCGCTGTGAAGCACCGTCCCCTGATTGATGAGCTGTTGGACGGGTTCGCGCACATCCAGCTCACCGATATCCGCCAGTGCTCGGGTAAAGAAGCGGATGTAGAGCAGATGCAAGACGGCGTGTTCCTCGCCGCCGACGTAGACATCGACAGGGAGGGCATCATTTGCCAGCTCGGTATCGAACGGAGCGGTGTCGAGGTCCGGCGAGAGATACCGCAGGAAGTACCACGAGGAGTCGATGAACGTGTCCATCGTATCAGTCTCACGGCGAGCGGGTTCGCCACACTCTGGACAGGTGGTCTCGACGAATCCCTCGGCCTCTTCGAGTGGGTTGCCACGGCTCTGGACGAACTCGGGGAGTTCGACCGGAAGCTCGTCTTCGGGAACGGGCACTGGCCCACAGTCCTCGCAATGAACGACCGGGATCGGCGTTCCCCAGTAGCGCTGGCGGGAGATCAGCCAGTCCCGGAGCCGGTAGGTGACATCCTCGCGGGCCTCGTCGGTGTCTGCAAGAATGCGTTCGCGTGCGGCCGAACTCGCAAGACCATCATACTCGCCGCTTTCAGTGAGCATCCCCGCGTCGGTAAAGGGCGTCACATCGGTGTCGACAGGCGTCTCGTCGATCGGTTCGACCACCTGCTCGATCGGCAAGCCCTGCTCGCGTGCGAACGCGTGATCACGTTCGTTGTGTGCTGGCACGCCCATCACCGCACCAGTCCCAACGTCGTCAAGAACATACGAGGCGACATAAACCGGCAGTTCGTCGCCAGTGACGGGATTGATCGCACTCGCTTCAGTCTCGACACCAGAAAACTCCGCAAGGTCGTCTGTTCTAGCGTCATCAACGTAGCTGGCGACCGCGTCGTCGGTCGCTGCAAGTTCTCTCGCAAGGTCGTGGCCCGGCGAGACGGCGAGATAGGTCGCGCCACAGATCGTATCCAGGCGGGTTGTGAACGTGTCGACGCTGGCGATATCAGCTTCGTCGATTTCGGTATCGGTCACACCGACGAGATCGAAGGTGACAGTTGCGCCCTCTCGTTTGCCGATCCAGTTGCGCTGGAT
>LKMJ01001762.1_pt1 | contig 19427 bp, 19 predicted proteins | sample 643391 | NCBI WGS metagenome assembly LKMJ01 (sample SAMN04112250, study PRJNA286221) | soda lake metagenome | biome: soda lake; feature: Kulunda Steppe; material: water; isolation source: sample PL-Br10 brine of Picturesque Lake | place: Russia: Kulunda steppe | collected 2010-07 | reverse complement strand
CACACACACACACACACACACACACACACACACACACACACACACACACACACACTCATGTATGTGCACACCAGGGATGTAAACATCACCAGACTTGAAGGTCCCAAACATTCAAATTGTGTTTAGCTCGTAACTTTACGTGTAGATCGTCGAATTGACCTGGCAAAAACAGAAGCAAGGCCAGGGGGGGTCAAGGGAAGCCCAACTACCTCCCCCAACTGCCCTGCAACTTACCTGAAGGCCATTTAACATAAAATACCTTCATATAAGGGCCCTTAATGGGACCAGGTTATCATTATTGTGCCTATGGGACTAGGTTGAAGGGGGGTGGCAAGGTGCATGCACCACTGTGCAGTGCGACCGCCTGACCACTAAACATGCCACTGACTTGGTGTGGTTGTACAGCAACCTGGCCAAAACACATAGTCCCTCGAGCTTCAGGACATAAACCAGACCTAGGTGGTGCTGTCAGAGGAAGAGGAGGAGGGGTAGGAGGCCCTAGGAGTCCGTGTGTGAACAACATTGAGGGACTTCAGTGATGAGGATCAGTGTAGAGCACAAGGGGATGCTGAACTGCATTGAATTGTATGATTTTGTTTGTGGTTGGTGCAGATACGCAGCAAGACAGACAAAAAATGGTGTCCATGAGCGGGCTGTGCCCCCCCTGCATCCGGCAATTTGTCCCTTTCGCAAATTTCAGCCATTTTTTTGTTCCCCATGAAAAAATTCGAAAAATTTGATGTTCACATCCCTGGTGCACACCCACATGTTCCTGCTTATGTGAACGTGTGCGCACATGGTTTCACGCACACATGGGCACACACGCCTGCACGCAGCCTGTCTTGGAACATGCTCCATGCAGACCAAGGCAGCACGCGCATAGCATGCGGTGCACTTGGGTCCGCGCGCATGTGCCCCTTCAAGGTCAGCAACCGAGGGCTGTGAGCCCTGATCGTGCGCCAACAGCCATACACCTTGCTGCCTTGTCTCATCCATTTGCCTGTGCTCGCCTGTAGGTGGGTGCCGGTGGGGGCGCGCGCTGGTGTCTGCAAGTAAGTCCATTTGTGCACCAACAGCTGCCTTTGGACGCGACACGCGGTCACTATTTGAACTCTGCGCTCTGGTGTCCTCTGCTGTCTGCTTCCAGCTTGAAGTGCACTCATAGCCACCACCATGCTCCGCTTGGGGGCGGGCAGCGCCGCATGGCGGAGGCTGGAGCACGGCCACCTGGGCCTTGCGTGAGGGAAGAGAAAGAGAGAGTTAGGCCATGCAGGCAGTGCAACAGTTCTGCACACATTTTAAGGCCATGCGTGAGGAGAGCTTGGAGCGTATGCCCTCCTCGCCCCGACGCCAAACTGCCTGCCGGCCTGCTGGAAGCCACTTCACACAAAGGGCCAGGCCCAACACCTGGATCAACTCCGGTGGAGGCCTTGTGCACCACATGCTTGGCGCGCTACACGCCGCTTGGCACCCAGGGTGCCTCACCCAACCTCCCTGCTGCCCACCTGCGCGGCACCCTGCAGGTGCAACAGCGACAGCGTGACCATTGATATGCGCCTGTTTAGGCACCTTGTCCCCAAGAAGCTCCTGCCTGAGGAGATCTTTGAGGACAGCAGCTCTGAGGGGGAGGAGGAGGAGGAAGAGGAGTTGTCGGAGGTGGAGGAGGAAGGGGTGGAGGGGGAAGAGGAGGAGAGCAGCGGCGGTGCAGAGGAAGAGGAGAGTGAGGTAGGCAGGGGCATACTAGAGGGTGTGGGCGTGCCAGTATGGGCCGCTGTAGGTGCAGGGCAGAGCCATGCTGGCGCGCGTTGCTGGTGCGGCAGGGGGTGTGCAGGTGCAGGGGCTCCTGTCCCGCTGTGCATGGCGCGCTCAGTGAGATTGTGTATCACTGCGACTGTGCATTGCTGCGCTGCATGGGCGCTCACCTTCATGATAAACACCTTTGTAAAGTGCATGCGCGCGCACAGACATGGGCACGCGCGCGCGCGCACACACACACACACACACACACACACACATACACACACACAGGAGCCCCCTGCCAAACGGCGCCGCGCCCTCCCGCGCCGCCCTGCTGCCCCAACCCCAGCGCCCCTGCCCTCCAAACCCCAGCCGCGCACCACCAACACCAGCAGGCGTGCAGCTGCCCCCACGGCCAGGGCAGCCAGGGCCCAAGCCAGACCTACAGCCGTTGCCGCCGCCGCCGGAAGGACCCGCTGCCGAGCCCGCCCGAGCCCCCCTGAGCTCCACGGTGCGCATACCGCTGCATCCAAATCCATTCCCAGCCGGCCCGCCACCGGCCCGGCACCTGGACCCAGTGCGCCCGTACAAAAGCCGGCCGCTGCCATGGGCGGCAGCGCACTCATGGCGCGCTTGGTGGGGGTCAGAGCGCGGGGCCCCCTCATCCGGCCCCGCAAACCACACACGGTGGCAGCTGGAGCAGCAGCAGCAGCAGGGAGAGGTGGTGGCGCCGGCTGCAGCGGGAGCAACAGCGGCACAGCGCCAAGCGCAGGCCGAGACAAAGCACCCAGAGGGCGGGGGCCCAGCGCAAGCAGCGCAGAGTTGGGAGCCCAAGGGGCGGCGGCAGCTCCTCTGCAGCCGCCTCGCCAGTCTGCCCGGCGGGCAAGTGCTGCTGCCGCCGCCGCCGAAGCAGCAGCAGCAGCAGCAGGTGCAGTGGCCGGAGGACCATTGGCTGCAGTGGCCGGAGGAGCGGGCGGAAGCGCTCCCAGAGCCGCGGCACCTGCACCACTCACTCACCCCCTCGGAGCGCAACAACTCCCAGCTGCGCGCCAGCGCACCACAGGCGGCGCCCTGGCTGCCCGCAGGCCCATTGCCAAGGCAATCCCACGTGCATCGCCCAGTGCGCGCGCAGCACACAGCCCTGCCATCCCTGCGCCTGCACCCCCAGGCCCCCTTGCCACAGTATCCCCCCACCCCTCCGCTGCCACAACTCCCCACCCTGGCGCAGAGCACATCCCAGCCTGCGGCCCAAGCACTGCCAGTGCCGCGGCCCGCCGCTCCTCTCGGTCGTGCAAAACCAAAGGCGCCACAGTAGTGCTGCGGGCGGGACAGCAAGGGGGCGGCGGCAGCAGGGCGATGGGCAGCGCAGTCGGCTTGGCGCTGCGGGCGGGCGGCGTGTACAAGGCTGGCGGGGCGGGGCAGCCCTTGGCGCGGGGTGCACCTGGCGCCGCTAACGCTGCTGCTAGGAGACAGAGAGCTCTGGCTTGTCAAGGAGCGACGCAGCGCTTGGGTGGTCAGCAGCAGCAGCGGCGGCGTTCGCGCAGCCGCGCGCCGCGTGCAGGGCTGAGCGCAATGGTGGTGCGCATCGAGGACGACGCCGACCTGCGGTGGTGGGTGCTGCTGCCGCATGCGCAGCGGCCGCGCACCCACGGCCGGGCGGCTGCTGGGCAGCAAGGCAGGGGTTCCAGTGGGCTGGGGGCTGGAGGATGCGGTGGACGTGAGCCTCGGCCGCAGCCCCAGCAGCAGCCCCAGCAGCTGCAGGCATGCTCTATGCAAGTCCCACCCGCAGAAGCAGCTTGCCTGGCATTGGCGCTGCTGCATCAGAGCCGGAGCCAGGATTGGATGCTGCATGCTGGTGCAGCTGAAAGCCAGCAGCAGAAGCAGCAGCAGGAGGTGATCCTGCCAAGCCAAGCCATCCAGATGGCATGCGGCACAGATGTGCCCCACTTGCCTGCTTGCCAAACTGCCTACGAGCAGCCTTGCCCCAACTCAGGGCATGCAGTCAATGGGCCGGAGCAGCGGGCGCCAACACAGCAGACCCAAATGCAGCGGAAGCTGCACCCTGCTGCTGGTGAGGCAATAAGCAGCGGCACGTCCACCTCTACAGCGCCAGCACCGCCGGCCTTCCCGCCAGGCGCTTGCCCTCTGGCTTTCCAGCAAGACGTGTGCCTGCTGCACAGCGGGGGGCATGCCGGCGCTGCCCGCGGCAAGCGGGGGGCCCCTTGCCAGGGATGTGGAGCAGAGCAGCACGCAGGACGCGAGGGCAGGGGGGATGGGGAAGAGGCTGGGGGCAGCAACGCGTCTATGGCGCACCCTGTGCTGCTGTGGGCGCTCAGCAGGAGCTTACCCAGCAAGCCACGCACCACACATGCGCGTGCGCGGGGTGATGTGGCAGGGCTGGCGAGCTGCTGCTGCTGCTCAGACAAGGAGGAGGAGGAGGAGGAGAGCAGCACCCGTACGGAGGGCAATGCTGTGCTGCAGCCGCCGCGCGTGCAGCCGCAGCAGGTGGGGAGACGATGGCTACACCGATGGCGCTTTGTGCGCGGTGGCAATTGGCTTGTGCTCCCCTCCTGCGTCCTGTTGCACACCGTGCAGGCAGGCTTCCCAGAAACCTGCCGTGCTCATGCTTTAGCAGACACAGGGGCCGGCAAAGCGCTCGCCTTGCAACAGCAGCTTGCAATAGCGCTCCCCACCATGAAAGAGCTTTGTTTGGTCTCTCCTCTGTCTGATCTTTGCTGCGTCGAGCCAGAAGCATGGGTGTACACGCACACAGCTCTCAATGCCAGACCTCCATGACTGACACCCTAGGGGTACCGTTGACCCTTACCGCACTTACCCCTTCGGCTGCGAAAAATTGTTCTGACAGCCATGAGGATGTGGTTCCCAATTGCGTGGGCGTGCGCAGGCATCAAGTTTGTTCAGTTCAGTGCTCAAGTCTGGGGCGCAAAGGGCTGCAGCAATCGCGGCAGCAATGACACGGGCCTTGGAGCAGCAGCCTCCTCAGGCAAGGTACGAGAGTAACAGTGTTGTAAGTGTGGAGGCCACATCCATTGGAGTGCCCTACGGATAGTTCACTGTGTGGCTGCGCCTAGCTGGATCACGGGTGAGGCAGCAGGGTAGTGTGAGTTTTCCTCTACATTGTCTGTCTTCAGGAGCAGGACCCAACTACCTCGGTCAGCATGATCTCGAGGTACCAAGCAGCTTACACATGCTGGAATGTGCAGAATACACATCACGGCCTCCTTTCATGGTTGCGCCGGCGCTATCTGTGCAATTAAAACATATCATCCTGCCATGTCCTGCATGGACTTGTGAGGGCATTAACTTAGGGGCTCTGGGGGCTAGTCTTTAAGTTGAGAGCTCTCTTCTCCTAGCAACCAACTTAACTTATGCTTTTCTTCCCTTGCAGCTTGGCTGATGATGGCGGCATCCCCTGCAACCAGCATACGAGCAAATCGCAACGCCAGATTAAGCCAACATGGAAATTTCTGGGCTAACTGCCAATGCTCGATCCGCTGGAGGGAATAAGTGCATGAGCTTGCAGGATGGCATTGTGTTATAATGTAGACTTTGTACCTTTGAACAAATAGGTCCCTTACATGTTCAAGCTGCTGGAATAGGGCAGCTTTCAAGAGAGCCTTGTGTACACAGTTTTTTCCCCACTTTCTGTATAAACTTGGAGGTCGGAACCATTCATGATATTAATATTTATTGTATGAAATTTTTTTGAAACGGCGATGAAGCGGAAGCCGGAGCTGGCGTCTATTGATTTGACAGATAGCTCAACACTGGGGCAACAGGAGCGAGATGCTGATGGACATAGTGCTATTGATGATGATACAAACTCTGGGGAAGTCCATGGAGGGGAGCTGCAAGCGGGAGTCAGCAATCCGGAACGCACTGAGCAGGCGCGCGGCAGAGACGGAGGCTCTCCTCATGAGGAGCATGCAGGACAGCAAGGGCCAGAGACAGGGGGGGATCAAGATCACACAAAAGATAAAAAGAAGAAAGTCCTGTCCGAAAAGAAGATACAGAGAATGAAGGAGCTGTACAACAAGAGGGGAGTGGTTTACGTGAGCAGGTGAGGCATGCAAGAAAATGTGAAAGAACCAACAATTTGTGGTGCTGGAAATCACCGTTGGTGCAGTATAACATACACTGGAGGTCCGAGGATGTTGGACGGACCTGTCCAAGACCCTCAGACCTCCGGTATATATTCTACTGCACCAATGGTGCTTTCAGCATCACCAATTGTTGGTTCTTTCACATTTTGGAATTGGAGCCGTGGCAGAGGGTGGCAAAGGATATGTTCTATAGCAAGCGTTTTTCGCATGCATGTGCTCCTGTGTGGCTTGCCAAACAACAGCCGAGGATTCAACAAGACAACATGTCAAACTTAAAGGCGCACTTGAATGCGTGTGAGTTCCTGCAGGAACACATGCAGCAAATGTGTGTATCCATTAACATCACTCCACTTCATTTGCACAAAAATCTGCATGAGCATGTGTAAGTATTTTGGGCGCACTATCCCACCTCACCTGAACAGGAGAAGTAGGTTGATGGTTAAAAAGCTACAGTTTTTATGCAAACGTATCTTGGCATCAGTACAGTATGAGCATCTTTGCACAACATGTGACATTCTGTGCCGGATGTGTTGCAAAGGTTTGTGAGGTTTGTGGGAGGAGTTGCCTGCACCGTTTAGAGCCGCCGCCACCTCAAGGTGGAGTCGCGCTGCCTGGTAAGGCGCCTGTGCATGTGCCACAGACGCGCACCCACACAGCTGCTCAACACAATCCCACTCCCAGGATACCCCCCCACATGAAGCCCATGAAGCTCAAGCAGCTCCTGTCTGCGCACGGCGACACACTGCGTGTCTACTGTGCTCCGGAGGACCCCCGTGCCCGAAAGCTCAGGAAGCGCAAGGGCGGGAACACAGGTGTGTGCATGCACACGCACATGACAGGCAGGGTAATCTTGAAGTCTGAGGTGATGTGAAGGCCTGTGGGTGGTATAGCGCGCAAGAGCATGCAGCCCAGGCGAGCCGCATTTTGGTACGTGCAAGGAGACCAGCCGACCCGGACATCGAACTGATGCTCGCTTGGACGGGACTGTGGCCTTTGTTTGGCTGGTCTTTGGTCTATTGGTCAGTTGGATCGCCCTTTTGGTCAATTGGTCAGTTGAACCGCCTTCCGGTCAGGTGGTCCCTTGAATTGCCCTTCTGTCAGGCTGGAGTCTGGGCTGGGTCAGTTGGTCAGTTGGACGGCCTTCATGTCAGTTGGCTGGAGCACACGCCAGACGCTCACCTGTTGACATTGGTTGTGAGGGTTGAGTGGAGGTGCAGGCCGACTGGGTATCTCTTCTGCATGTGCGTGTGTGCGCGCGTGTGCGCGTATGTGCGCACGCCTGCTCACCCATCAGCCATAGTGGCTTTTCAGCCGCATGCAGCCTCTGCCCTTGCCAGCATGCAAGGGTCCTGTGGGCAGTGGGCAGCGCAGCATCCCCCTGGCTGCCTTGCTGACTGGACACTCCTGGGACACACATGCAACTAAATGTAGTACAGCCTATTGAATAGTAAGATGGCCGACATGTCATTCACGAGCTCTGCATTGTGGGCAGCCTGTCCAGCTGACTTGGAGTGGGACCAAGCGCCCCGATTAAGGCACCAGGGCTGTCCCCTCATGCCCCACCTCAGGTCAGATCGCTTGCAAGCCGCCCCTGACACATGCATACACACATGCGCGCGCGCACAGCCCCCTCCTTGTCTTCCTGTGGCTGCTGCAGGGAAGAACTTCACGGAGGGCTGGGTGGAGTTTGCGGACAAGCGCGTGGCCAAGCGCACCGCCCTCGCGCTGAACGGCCAGCGCATCGGCGGCAAGCGGCGGAGTGCGTACTACGACGACCTGTGGTGCATCAAATACTTGCCGCGCTTTAAGTGGGATGACCTGACAGAGGAGATTGCCTACCAGAGAGCGGTGGGTGGACCAGCAAGGGAGGCCCGCGGGGGGCTTGTGAGTGTTAATGAGAGGGGTGGGTGGGTGAAGAGCTTGTGCAGGCAACGGAGACTCTGCCTCAGTCTCCTGTTGCAAGTCATCCTGAGGCCCTTGTGGTCGGAGTCTTTCTTTCTTTTCTGTGTTGCAGGATCTTGCAGTGACTGTGTGGGTAATGTGTAGTATTGCAGCGGATGCGTTGCAGCCATGCTTCAGCCCTGTTTGCCCATGAGCTTACACATTTCCAGCCCTGTTTCCAAACAGCTTTTGCATGTGGCCAGATTATCAGATGGCACACACACGCAGGGTCCTGCATGCCTCTTTACTTGCCCCTAGCAATTATTTTTAGCCACGATTGTTAAACTCACTTGCTGCTTCTTGCATTGAATGCTAGATGCTAGTCTGCACAGTACAATGTTTTGTTACGTGGGAGCCGGTGGTTGCCCTGAAGGGGCATGTTGCGTTGGCCCTGGGTTACCGCATCAATTCACAGCTTGAAGTAGCATCTGACATAAGCAGCTGAAAAGGCCATGCCTCATGCATTTTGTATTTGCTGGAGCATCTGGTTTTATGAGGTGCAAGAGTTGAGGTGACAAATTGGGGGGGATCTTAGGCAATATTTTTGCACTCTGTTGAAGGCACACTTCCCACTGACAAGACAGCGATCAAAGTAAACTAGCACGTGGGTCATAAGGAGACTAGACCTCAAGTCCGTACAGTCTCTGTTTCCTGAATTGCAACTGGAGATGGCTTGGTTACACTAACGAGTCTTGTTAAGGTTTATAGCAGGATAGGTCAGAAGGTGACTACACCTAGGTGGTGTGTTCAGTCTCTGTTTCCAGAATTTTAACTGGAGATGACTCTGTTACAAGTGTGAGTTTCTTAAAGTAACAAGGACTTAGAGTGGATTCAGAATAAAAAGGCAAGAAGAGCATGACACGAACGCCTATCAACTGCCCACATCACAAACAACAAACCTGAATGGGACCACTTGCTTAGGCCAATGGTCCCGTTCAGGTGTCTTGTTGCCAGGTTTTAGAAAAAAATTGCCACCATCAGGTGTTCACCAGCACAGGGACAGTAGTATGTACTGTTCCATGGTAAGTGAGTACTTCTGTTCCAGGGCATGCCGATGTAAAACATGGACAAGACAAGGTTGTGCTGCACCAACATGATTGGGTTGCAGGTGCATGAGCAGAAGATGGCTGCAGAAGTGGCAGCAGCCAAGAAAGAGAGAGATTTCTACCTCCAGCAGGTGAGCTGCTTGCTTAAGTCATCATCCTCCACGCAAGGTTTACAAGGTTTACAAGGATAAGGCCTTCTGTCAAGAATTGCGACTGCTAGCCTGCTCATAAAAAGTGATATTCATGAAGGAAAAAAGGAAGTTCATGGTTGTTCTGGTTTAAAAAAGCGGACACATCATGAAATCCTGCCTGTGAGAACAAGGGAGCATATTTCCTGCCGAGAGAGACCTCCTGGGGATGTGTGCAATGAAGTAGGACATGTTGTTCACCCTGGACATTATCATCAGCCTCACAAAGGTCACAATTTAGGGGAGACCTGTGATTCCATGTAGCTGTCTCATAGCATCCTCCACACAAAGCAGTGAAGTGTGGATGTGCTTGTGAGCCTGTGTTTTGTTGATGACCAGCTCGATGATGCTCCTCTCATTTGAACCTCTTGCTTCTACATGTTTCCCAGGTCACGTTTCCCAGATCTTTTAAAAAATGTATGCATTATCAGAGAAATCACTTAACTTAGCAAGCACATCACGAGACTTTCCCTTGATTTTATGGTTCCTTCCCCCTGACCTTAACATGAGCACGTGGGTACCCTACTTCGCTACCCCCAGCCTGTGCCATCACTCCAAGCTATGGGGCATGCCACAAAAATCTCTTGGAGAAGCATCACAAAGCAAGCAAACCCTCTTCATTTGCAAGTGTGCGCTCGGTGATGCTACCTGCCTGCATGTGCAGGTGGACCGTGCCAAGGGCATGCGCGCCATTGCAGAGCGGCGGGCCGCTAAGCAAGCTGGCGCCGGCCAGCAGGGGCCTAATGGGGTGGGGGGGGCGCACTCAGACAGTGCCTCTGTGCCGCAGCAAGGCAGTGCAGCAGATGTGGGCGGTAACCATGAAGGGGGCAATAAGAAGGGCAGCCGCACACCTTTTTCGCGCAACTTCACGCAGCGTGCGGCCAAGGCTGACCCCACCACTGATGCTGCGGCGCCGCAGCTTGCAGAAGATGTGCTGTTAATGGTCGGCAAAAGCAAGAAGAAGCCGCGAGTGGAGTGACAGCTGAGGTTGGGCCCTTGAAGGGATGACTGAGTGGGAATCAAGACCAGGTTTCATGGATTTGGCATGTATTGAGTGTGGTGCCTGGCAAGGCTCAAAAACCTCTGGCTTTCAGACTCTGCCTTTCTTCTGCTATGAGCACTTTTCTAGTTTGGTTCAGGTTGCAGGCCTTTTAGGCTTCAGCGAAGCTGCCCTCCTTTGACGGATACAGCTATATAACCTACAGTAAGCTTATCTATTATGGATTTGGCAAGTATCGTGTGTGGTGTCAGGTAAGGCTCAGCATTTTAGGGGGCTGGCATGGTGGCAGCCAGTACTGTCAAATCTTTGCTTAGTTACGAGCCACCTACACAGGCAGCTAGCTGTCACCCCAGATAAGTGCTGCAGCCAGAAGTGTGCTGCACTGCATGTGGTGGTTATGTCTAGAGGCTATTCTGCATGCAGCAGACTCTCGGCCTGACATAGCCATTCTATCAGATCATCCCCTCAGTACGCAAGCTGAAGGGGCGAAGCAAGTGAGTACAGGCCAGCTATGCTGAGAAACGCTTGTACCTGGTGTCCCTGGACAATACCTTTCTCCGCATGAAGCTGATCCTGCTCCCTCTTGAGCGTAGTTGCGTTTTCAAGCAAAAAAGGCGGTGCTCTCCTGTCCTGGTTAATGAAGCCCGAGGCTAGACAAGGTGCTCTTCTGCTTAATTTATTTTGTCTGTTTCCTTCCTGAGCTGAGACATTCAGTCTTCTAGTTCATAATTTGCATTGTAAGATATACACTGACTGTGAGACTTGTTCGTTCGAACCCATGGTGGTTTGATGACAATTAGCACATGATGACCTTTTCAGGTATTATCTTGTCTGTTTCCTTCCCGATGTCCTTTGCATTATTACAAAATCTGGCTGACCTCCGTGTTAGTCCCTGGATAAGGCAGCAGTACAAAACATATACCCCTCCGCGGAGAGTCCCTTAATACATGCCACCAGCCTGAGGGTGATCCCTGCTGGCCGAGGCGTAGTCTTCTTTCTTTCAAGTTGTTTCAGCCTCTGTGGCAGCCTCATGATGTCGTGATGTGCAACACAAGGGCGAAACATCATAAGGCAGTCAAGAAAAGAAAAGACCATGCCAACAATGTAACCCCTGTTTGCTTGTTAGCGACACAGACACTATAGTATTTCTACAGGTTCAAGTCGCCCATGTCTTTGATACAACAACAGTAACAATAGCTGAACAGCCAGTAAGGCAGTGAAACGTTTTTTAACAGCTCAAAGAACAGAGAACGAAAGATACAGCATGATTGCCTTCGAATTGTGGAACCCCAGTGCTGTTAAAGGCATCATGGCAAAATGCTTGTTGCCGAGCAGTATCATATCCAGACCAGATGTTTCATGCGTCTAGCACTACTCAGCTGGAATGCCCCTTGCCCTACTGCAAAAAGGAGGCTGGCCATCCCTGCAGCTTCTCCGCTCGTTGACTTCAGACAACAGCCCTCTCCCAGATGTGGACAAAGCCATCGGCATCCCTGGATTGCAAAAGGAGCAGGTCTTGGGCACAGTATGAAAACGTGCAACAGGGTACAAGGTGTCACACAGACGCTAACAGCTACCTGGCAAGTGTAACACAAGACTGACAACACAGCAATGCACGGGCCAAGCTCACTCTGCCAAGCTCACTCTGCTCCCTCCCACCCCTCTCATGGCCGACCTCCCCTGTATCCCCTGGCTCAAGCCCCCGCACGCCAAGCAGGACGAACACGATCCTAAGGGGTGGCAGCACAGCACTGGCCGCTCTGTGCTCCGCCGCACTTTCGTTCCCGCCCCCGTCCCCCCTCCGCACCCGCTCGCCAGGCGGGACTCGTCAAACGCCCACGCAACATCGCCGATGGGGCTCCTGTGACCCTTCAGGCACTTCATGACCAGAGGAGGGGGGGCAGGCGCGCCGCCGGCTGCACCCCCGCCCAGCAGGAGGCCGCTGCGCAGGAGCTTAGACGCGCCGCGCCTGCCCTGGCCCGCCTGGGGGGAGCTGCCGGCCAGGTTGTAGATGTAGACAGACGCATCTTCCGAGCCCATGACCTGCAGCTTGGACAGGCACCCAAGAGCTGGCCCTGTGTCCACCTGGGCACCGGAACGCTATGCCCCCCTTTTCGGAGACATCAGGTGTGCGCTGGTGCACCGTTGTGCCCATCTTGGTGAGTTATGGTGCAGATGCAAACGTGAAGGGAAGAATGAGAGACCAAGGGCAGTGCACGCCAGCCAAGTCTACCTGCTGCAAGCCCCGACCTGCCCATGGGCCCTTCCGTTTCCTTCACGAGCCTTGAGCAGCTACTGACCAGAGCCAAACATTTGTGTACTCAGACCAGACGCTCTTGAACCTGCCGACCATGTGCAGGGCAATGCACTCAACACCTGCACTCGTCGCCGCGCTCCTGTGTGTGAGCTGAGCCCTGCACGCAGCCTTCACTGTGCTCCCTCATCCCCGTCCTCACACTCCACAATGTCCGCCCGCAGTGCGTGGCAGCCCCTGGATCACGCTCAGTGGGCGTACACGCAACACACTCCTAAATACATTGCAGCCCAGTCCCGGCTCGCGTCAAGTGGGCACAAGTACCACATGCTTAGCAAGCATACATACAGACACATCAGTGAGCGCACACACATGCACACACGCGCACAAGCACACGCACACGTCTGTGCACATGCGCACGTGTACTCAGGTGAGCATGCACACGCACCACGCGGGGCAGGTCCTGGATCACGCTCAGTGGGCACACGGAGGCCCTGAGGTTGCGGGCCATAGGCGGAACCGTGCAGCGGGTGTGCACGCTCAAGCGGTGGTGCTGCGAGGGAGAGGTGCGCGAGCAGGCAGGGGGCGGCGGGTGAGGCGGATCGGAGTTTGGCGATATAGGGCATGGTATGAACAGTGAGCGGATGATGAGCTGAGGGCAGCAAGACGCTGCCCAAGCATGCGGATGGGAGGCCAAGCAGATGTGCTGCATGCTGCATGACATGCATACAGCTAGGGTCGTACTCCTTGCTGTGCACAAGATGAAGCTGGCTTGTGCAGCAAAGGGGCATCCCATGGTCATTTGCCGTAATTTTTGCAGAAAAATGCACACTGTGGCAGCTGCATCAGGGAGTGCTGTGCTGCCTTGACGCAGCTTGCCTCTGCAGGACGACTCGACCTCAGATGCTTCCAGACACTGACCAAGGGGTAAACGCACACTGAGCTATACTTGTGAGGATGCAGCGGGCTGTGCAACTGGCCGCATTCGTGCCTCTGCCCCACCCGGTCCACGCTGATGACGCTGGCGGTGCTTGCCTCTGCCCCACCTGGTGCATGCCAATGACGCTGGTGGTGCTTGCCTCTGCCTCACCTGGTGCACGCTGACGATGCTGACGGTGCTTGCCTCTGCCTCACCTGGTGCACGCTGACGATGCTGACGGTGCTTGCCTCTGCCTCACCTGGTGCACTCTGGCAATGCTGACGGTGCTTGCCTCTGCCTCACCTGGTGCACGCTGACGATGCTGACGGTGCTGTCTCGGGTGGTCACCAGCAAGACGGGCGAATCCGTCGCGCCACAGAAGGGCACATGCTGGATGGCCACCACGGGACTGTGCTGCTTGGTGGCAGCTGCACGCACCTTCAAGCGGCACACCACAACAAGTGCAGGGGTTTACTGAGCGCCAGGCACTCATCGGGGGGCATACGGCAGGGAGGCTATGAACACCCCAAAAGTAGTCCGCCCAGCTCATAGCTCCCTATTTGGCAGGGAAGTCGGAACTTTCTGACAAAATGCATACAGCAATGATCCCACTTTCTACGAGGGTGCACCATTCTCATGTCATACCTGCCTTTCACTGTGTGTGCTCCCAGACATGTGTGCAGCTGCAATCGCGAACACTGGCAATAAGCAGAGCAAACCTATCATCACCACTGCAAGAATTAGGGATGCATGGAGTACTCGTGGTTTCAAAACAGGCCAGGGTGCTAGCCCCTGAGTGTGGGCTTCCTGTTTTCACCCTAGGCATACCTTCAAGTATATATTGAGTGACAAAATTTGCTCGAAATGCCCCTGTTCGTTCCAGGCAGAACCCAAATCCATGTCAAGCAGGATGCACCCCAGGCCTGTCTTCTGGTCTACCTGCCTTCCACAGCTGCTACAACTCAACATCTCAATGACCAGCCTACCAGTCCTCCTCAAGATGCACGTACCCGTGCCCACCACACCTGCCCGCTTGCATGACTCCATGTTTTGCCATATCCCCTTGTATAGCACCCACCTTTGCCAGCCACACCAGGCGGCTAAGCTGACCCTGTGCCGCCACCTCAGTGTTGAACATGTGCAGTGTGCCCTCATTGTCGCCCACAAAAACGTGCTGTAAGCTGCTCTCCACAGCTGCAAAGTGGAACGCGTATTGAGGCAGCAAGCATGGAGCATTTGGCAAAGACGGGGCCTGCGTTGCAGTCACTCTCAGTCCACTCAGCATGCTTGCGCGCCTGCAAGCATGAGCAAGTTGAGGGCGTGCTTTTGGGGGGTTTGGTAGCGCTACCAAAACCTCCAAGCGCACCCTTTGAATGCCAATGGGAGTGCTACCAAAACCTCCAAGCGCACCCTTTGAATGCCAATGGGAGTGCTACCAAAACCTCAAAGCGCACCCTTTGAATGCCAATGGGAGTGCTACCAAAACCTCAAAGCGCACCCTTTGAATGCCAATGGGAGTGCTACCAAAACCTCCAAGCGCACCCTTTGAATGCCAATGGGAGTGCTACCATAACCTCCAAGCGCACCCTCAAGAGCACACCCTTCAAATGCCGTGCACTCTTCCAAGATTTGGTGGTCAGCTGAAAAGCGGATGTTGGGCTTGTGTAAGGAGCAGGCTTGAACACCAGAGCGAGTGGTCAGGCACAGGAAGCACGCAATGCCATGCCCTGCTCCCTGCACCCGCTCCTGCAGCATCCTTCATGCCTCTTCCCATCACTGAAGCACCCTTCGTTCCCCCACCCGTCCTTGCAGCATCCTTCATGCTTCCACCCGTCCTTGCAGCATCCTCCATGCCTCCACCTGTCCACCTGTCCTTCCAACTGTCCTTGCCGCATCCTCCATGCCTCCACACGTCCTTCCACCCGTCCTTGCCGCATCCTCCATGCCTCCACCTGTCCTTCCACCCGCCACTGCAGCATCCTCCATGCCTCCACCCGTCCTTGCGGCATCCTCCATGCCTCCACCCATCCTTCCACCTGTCCTTGCAGCATCCTCCATGCCTCCACCTGTCCCTGGGGCTTGCCTGTGATCTTGATGGAACGCCTGAATGGGGCAGGGACCGAGTAGCTCTGCTCCACAGTGCCTGCAAGGCAATGGGTTATCCAGAAGGCACAGAGTGTGGCCAGGCACAGCCAGGCTTGGCCAGGCGTGGCCAGGTGTGGCAAGGCATAGCCTGGCGTAACCAGGCGTGGCAAGGCGTGGTAAAGCGTGGCAAGGTGTGGCAAAGTGTGGCAAGGGGAGGCATGTCACACAGCTTTTTCCTAATGCCATCCAAGGCTGCGCCTCACCAATCAGCCAGGCACGGGTGGTGTCTGGGCTAACTAGGCGTGACAAACTTTGTCAGGGCTGCCACGCTACCCTTATTCAGGTATACAAGGGACACATGCTCGCAAAGCAAGTTTTTTGGGACAGAGCTTGTTGCAGGGCCCTAACACTAACCCCGGCTCCTACCAGCTCCGGCCAGCTGCACGTGGATACAAAAACTGACACAGTGTGTGCATGAGACAGGGAGACATGGGAGAAAGGCACATACAACTGCGCATACAAGTGCCTCACACTCCAGCCAAGCGCTTAAGCGCGCGGCGCTCTACCACTGTGGAGCGCCAGCACACGAACACGAACTTTGCACCACTCTGGCTGGTTCCCTGATGTGTGCAAAAGAGAGAGGGGTAGCTAGCCTATCAGGGGCAGGGGCGGCAATTCACATGCCCCCGTGGAGACCATGCGTTTGTCCCGCAGGCGTACCTGAGCTGCAGTTGAGGACCTCCACGGTGCCCTTGGTCGTGCCCAGCAGGGCAAGCGCGCAATTCAGCGCGTAGAAGCGGCTGCAGCTGACATGGGAAGGGCACGCATGGCTGATGGTGCGCATCGCGGTCGCCGAGGTCGCATCCCAGACGACGAGCCCATCCTCACCACTTGTCAGCAACTGCGTGTATGCGCATGTTGACGCCATGCGTGGCACATGTGTTGCGCATGTGACAGCAGCCTGCTGCGTCAGCTCAATGGCGCTCAACGGTGCTGGCTTATGGCTTCTGTCAGCCGGTGGTGCCTGCGTGGTCTGCCACTCACGTTGCAGGGACTCTACAGAGACGACACCGGCTCCAGAGAAGGGCTAGGTGGGAGGAGGGTGCAATCTAACGGGAGATTTGTGGCTAGAGAGCAATGAATGGGGGAAAGATTGGGTGGGGCGCCTCTCATGTCTGTCGGGGAGACATTCACAAAGGGCACAGTCCGTGAGGCATGCCTGCACCAAATGAGAGGAGCACATCCACCACAGACTGCACCTCCCACATCCAGCCATTCAATCCAAGGATGCTTCCTCGCGAGACATGGGCCTCAAGAAGGTGGAGAGGGGGGAAGGAGTGCTTCCCTCACAAGAGTGGGCGCCAGTCGGAGAATGCAGACAGGTTTTAGATGGAAGCCCAACGAGGGAAGCCGATATTGTGGTGATGCTGTGCTGGAGAATGCTTCAGGTTGTGGGTCGGTTGGGAGAGTTGGTGAGGCACGAGCTGATGCAACAGCAATGATGGAGGCCCCAAAACTACATGGTGGGTGGAGCATTGGAAGCAAGCTTGGGAGAGGCTTGGGGAGCCCCGGGGAGCTGCGGCAGGCCAGGAGGAGGAGGGATGAGGAAGGGAGAGGAAACGGAGAAAAGGGGGGGTTGCAAACCATCAGGGAAATGCGCTGCACCCGCATGCAGTGCGCCACACGTCACAGCCACTCTGCCTGTCTTAGTGCTGAGTGCACTCAAGGCCAAGCCAATATGGTTGGGGGGTCAGGGGGCTGCTGCCTCTGCCAGCAACCAGGGGGATGCTGGGGTGACAATCAGCTGGCCGTTGCTTTTCAGTAAAAAGGACGGAGCTTTTAGCTTGGTCCTTTCTTTTTTGACCTTTATCAAGACAAGGCAGCGCTCTCTGTACCTGCCAGCAACCAGGGGATGCTGGTGGAAAACCAGGAGGCATTCCCCAGGCTGGCACCGCCTACGCCTGTTAAGCTCGCTCAGCTGCACTGTCATGCAGCTGTCAGCGCAAAGGTCATGCAAGGGTGCTGGCACTGATGCGGGGCAGCTTTGGCTCTCCTGGCAGGCATGTGGATGCACGAGGATGCACATGGATGCAAGCAGATTTAAGCAGATGCAGGTGGATGCATGCGGATGCTACACGAATGAGCCCTGTATGCCACACGCTGCAGCCGGGGCGTGGCCCTCTGACCTGGGTGTTGTCTAGGCTCCAATCCAAGGAGGTGATGGGCAGACGGTGCATGCGCTCAGCCTGCATGCAAGCACACAAAAAACGTGTGTGCTGGTGTGGCGCAAAAAATCGTTGCGCCCTCCAAAACCACCAGTTTCCCTGTGGTCTCTGTGCTGTACACGCACGCAACCTGCCCACAAACTCGGGGAGATGTGTGCATGGAGCGTGAGATTGAGGTGCTTGACCATTCATGCTCGAACACACAGCCTCTGGTCACAGTAGCCGGGAATCTAGGCATTCAGGCATTCCATGTCTTAGGTTACACAGTTAATGATATTGGCTCAAGAGACACATCACCTCCAGCTGCCTACACAGATTTTCAGGCAGCGCATCATGGATTCTTGCCATAGATCACCTTGATCACAGTCGAGGTCGAGTCTGGCTGCAAGTTAGCCAGGAACAGGTCGCCTTCCACATTTGCAAAGGCCAGCAGGTCGTTCCGCACGTTTGCGAAGGCGAGGGCGGTGATGGCTGCCTTGCTGTCGTGCAATATAGAGTGCGTGCCTACAGTGGAGGAAGCATGGAACAGAGGCTGCGCTCTGTTGCCAGACAAGCGCCAGCAGGTGGCGCCTGCAGCGCCAGCTGCGTCCATCCCCCATCTCGGCATAAGTCATGTCCCAAGCATCCTAGCAACTGTTTGGCACTCGCCTGCTGCCACCTCTGCGCAGCAAGGAGCTCGTGGCATGCTCATAGAAGCAGGTGGCAGCTGCACACAAAAAGTAACAATCTTCCACCGGGCACCCGGGAGTGTGTGCCTGGATGAGCACAGATAACTGTAGACCTGGTCACATGCATGACAGAATTGCAGTCCAGCTGACAGGCCCTCAACATTGCAAAGACATGCTAATGACCTAGACGGGAACTACTCAGACTGTGGTTTGCAGGCTGTCATCAAACCTGCTGCCTTACGTCACGTGCTGCAGCAGACACGAGGAAACAGCTTTCTTGCCCTCAAAAACCAAAAGAATGGCTTAAGGGCCGGCAGAGAGGAAGGCATCCAGGCAATACTATGAGCGCTCAGGGCAGATCCCTGTGCAACGACCCACACCTGAGAACTCAAAGTTGTTGCTTGCGAAGATGGGGGCATGCAGGGTCAGCGCGGCGTTTGCCAGCCGATTGGCAGCTGCCTCCTGGAGCGAGATACCCTGGGCTTTCAAGCACAGCATATAGTCTTGCAGGCTCGTGTACGTCCCAGCTGGGTTGGACCATAGCTGCGTGCAGGGGTGTTGGCCAGGTCCTTGGTAAAGCGACGGTTGTCATAGCAGGCGGGGATGTCGCTGAGTAAAAGTCTCAGAGTACTGCTGGCTGAAGCTAGCATTGGCCTCACAACACACCCGCATTTGAAGATCACAGTAACAAGTTAAAGTCCTGCATGTCTGAAGCAACGTACCTCACGGTGCACTCGGGCACTTCGGTCCACGTGGAGTACATACTGCCTTAGGCAGGCGAGGGTGCCCTGATCAAGTGGCATCAGGCTGGCACAAGCTCAAGTGGTCAGCAAGCCTGGAATTAGCCCATTCAGGCCGATGGCTTGACCCAGGATCAGGCTTGCAGCAAGGAAGGCAGAAATTGGAGTCTTGCATTCTAACGAAATAGCCTTACATAGTTGAATAAACACATGGGTTTTATGATTGGCCTACACGCTCGAGCAAAATGGCTGCTTTGCGCAAATATCAGTAAACAAGATTAAGTGTAGTAAGCAGCTTTATGTCTATTGCTTCGCATGCAGATTCGTGTGAGCCTGTACAAGAGCGGGTATTGCAGACATGCAGAGTCTGTGCATGTCGGCAATACCTGCTCTTGTGAGGTAACCTCAGTTGCAGCGCGCAGAGTGTATCTTTTCTGGTCTGGAAGCAGTTGCGACCAGAACTGGGTAGGTTCGTTTGTGTGTGTGTGTGTGTGTGTGTG
>LKMJ01001760.1_pt1 | contig 19436 bp, 33 predicted proteins | sample 643391 | NCBI WGS metagenome assembly LKMJ01 (sample SAMN04112250, study PRJNA286221) | soda lake metagenome | biome: soda lake; feature: Kulunda Steppe; material: water; isolation source: sample PL-Br10 brine of Picturesque Lake | place: Russia: Kulunda steppe | collected 2010-07 | reverse complement strand
GTGTGTGTGTGTGTGTGTGTGTGTGCTCGCATGATTATGTATGTATGTGCGCGCATGTGTGTATGATAGGGGGGCGCGTTTGTGTGTGTGCGTGCACTTACATTCATGTACGCTGATGTGCATGAAAGTACTTTAAATTCAGGATTGGTCTCTGTCATTCTTGTCAGACACCACAGCTCACACGGCCTTGCAGGCTGTACAACCAGGCCTTCATGGAGAATTGCGACGTCCTGCGAGAGACCAACTCTAAACGTGTCCTGTACAGAACCCTGGAAGAGCGCAATGCCCAGGTGCGTACGTGCGTGCTGGCCGCAAGCTGGCTATGGGTGTGCACGTGTACATACGCGCACTCACTGCGCACACACACACACACACACACACACACACACACACACACACACACGCGCACGCACACACACACACACGCGCGCGCGCGATGCCTCATTGCTAGCAACAGGGGCATGCTGCTCCTGATCTTGAGCTGCGTCGTGGGCAGCGGCAGCGAGCAGTGCATATGCACCATATGCCCAAAGCGCGCGTGTGTGTGTGTGTGTTTGTGTGTGTGCGCTGCTACCCGCGTTGCCTTCCTCCAGGCATGCAATCTTGCTACAGGTCCGTTCATAGCTTCAGGGGGAGCATAGGGCCTCAGCAAATTCCAACCTCAGAGCTGTCAGCAGAGGCCATTGAGACTAGTGAGGCAGCCCATTGATCACTTGCCTTGATGGCAAGCTTTTGCAGCAAGATGTTGGCAGGTGCGACAGGATCTTGCAGTCTTTGCGGGGTTGCGGCGAGATGTTGGCAGGTGTGACAGGATGTTGCAGCCTTGGCCAGCTTGCAGCAAGATGTTGGCAGACACAACAGGATCTCGCAGCCTTGGCCAGCCTGCGGCAAGATGTTGGCGGGTGTGACAGGATGTTGCAGCCTTGGCGAGCGTGTGGCAGGTTGCTGGCAGGCGTGTCTCGAAAGCCAGATGAAGACGTTGGGCACCTGTGACTTGGCCCCAGACATTTTGCCCCGGCCCCTTGCCCTGGTTGGCACTGTGCTCAGGCACGCACGGCTTGCCCCTTGCACTCTGACTGCTTTAGTCCATTGATCAGGCACCCACGGGCTCCTATGCAAGGCAGGTATGGCCACCCTCTTGCCACAAGGGCGCCGTGGCCACCAACAGGAATTTGCATTTGGCCTCGAGTACCATGAAGCCACCATGGTCACCTGCAGGCTCTGCACAGCTGTGGGGTCGCAGCGTATCTTCCTGCCAAAAGGGCACCGTGATCACCCACGGGAATTTCCATTTGGCCTCCAGTGCCACGAGGCCAAATAATTGGTCACCTGTTTCCAGGTTTTTTCGTCTGTGGGGTCGTGGCCTACCTTCCTCCCACCGGGGCGCCTGGGTCATCCTCATGTGCCCCACAGCTTACAGCTCACACACCATGGTTGACAGCCAGCCATCTGGTTAGACTGACTGCTTTCTGGGTGTGTTCATTGTCAGCCAACTAGGACACCAGTATGCCTGGGATAGGAATCAGCTCACAGATGGGCTGCGCGCTTGCCTGTGCGCTTGCGTGGTGCAGATTGAGCAGAGCATGGCATACAAGATCCTGGAAGAGGAGGAGAAGCGCATGTTCCATGAGATGAATGAGCAGCAGGCGCAGAAAGCGGAGCAGCGGCATCAAGACGACAAGCGGCGGATGAAGGAACGAAGGGAGGAGATGGTCCAAGTGCTTGACCAGCAGGTGCGTGCGCATGTGTATGAGTATGCGCGTGCATACGAGGTTGTGCGTATGTATGCTGGGCGTCCATCTGAAGATGGGACGGCCTCATGCATTTTTGCATTTGGTGCGCGCTCCAATCATTACTTTCTTCTGTGATTTCATGCTCCAATCATCACTAGCTTCTGTGCTTTTGTGGTGCCAAGGTGGTCCTGTATAAGGCAAGTGCAGGAGTGGATCCGGACATTGTGCTGATGCCTTGTTGGGGGTACTGATGCTTCTGTCGGCAGGTACTAATGCATTCCTAGCCACCTTAGCAAACACAGCACCTCTCCTCCCTGCAATCAAAGTCACCAAGGTCAAGCACAATACTTGACCCATTTAAACCATCCTGATGCTGTCGTTTCTCAACAGGTGAAACACAAAAAGATACGGTGAAGGTCAGACACATGTACATGTGCACGTGAACGCGTTGGTACCCACAACCTTGCCTTGCTGGCCGGGCGCGCAGGTGCTGGCTGTGGAGCAACGCCGCGCGGATGAGGCGGCCGCTAAGAAGCAGGAGGTGGCAGAGCTGCAGGCCCTGTGGAGCCGCATGGCCGAGGAGCAGGTGCGCTGCTGGCTGCTGGCTGCAGGCTGGCTGTAGCATTTTCCTGTGGCATCACAATGGTCAACCGCTTCTTATCCTGGGTCAGGGTTCAGGCTAAGATTTCCAAGACAAGGGATCAGTCTTCAGGTCAAGCTGACCCGAGCTGTTCGGTGGGGCCTTGTTCGATGCAGAAGTGGATCATATTCGATTGAACGCAGCCGGCAGTCATGTGCCGCAGAGGCTGCTGCCAGGGCTGGCTCCCCCCTCCCCCTTCCTCCCTGCCCTGTGGGACAACAGCTGATCTCCTCCTCCTCCTGCCGCTCCCTTCCCTGCTTTGTCAGACAGCGGCTGATCTCCTCTTCCTCCCCCTTCCTCCCTGCCCTGTCAGACAACGGCTGATCTCCTCCTCTTCCTCCCCCTTCCTCCCTGCCCTGTCGGACAACGGCTGATCTCCTCCTCCTCCTCCTGCCGCTCCCTTCCCTGCCTTTTTGGACAACGGCTGATCTCCTACTCTAGGCAATCGCACATGCATCCAATTCCCCGATCCACCGCCCCACGCCCGGTCGCCTGCACCCCAAGGCGACACTGCACCCCGTTGGATGGGGATTGCTTGAAAGGCGGACAGCCCAGTAGACACACGTGTACTTAGTGTGTGAATCCACACCTAAAGGCCTCACCTGATCTGTTGGGCCCAGACCCAGCTCCGGCTGTGTTGGGCGCGGTGGGGCTTTTGAACCTCTTTTAGGGCCCACCTCGTCTGCGTTGGGCGCGGTGGGGCTTTTGTACCTCTTTTGGGGCCCACGTCATCTGCGTTAGGCGCGGTGGGGCTTTTGAACCCCTTTTGGGGCCCACCTCGGCTGCGCTGAGCGCGGTGGGGCTTTTGTACCCCTTCAAGGGCCCAACTCATGTGCGTTGGGCGCGGCGATCTGCGCAGCTCGCACGCGGTGTGCTTGAGCTCTGGTTGGGGCCCGCCTCTGCTGCCCTGCATGCAAGGGCACCCCTTCCTTCCCTTTCAAGGGCTTGCTTTGGCCGCGTTGCATGCGCGGGGTGTGCCTGGGTTCCTCTCCAGGCCCACCTCAGCTGCGGTGCACGCACGAAATGTGCCTGCGTTCCGTTCAGGGCCTGCTTGGGGTGTGCTGTGTGTGCTGCACGCGGGGTGCGGGGCATGCTGTTGGTGCAAGGAGGCTTGCAAAGAGGCCCGCAGGGCTCACCTGGCTGGCCGGTGTGACTGGCAGTGTGGTCTCGCGGGTGTGATTCTATGGTGTGGTCTCATGGGTGTGACTGGCTGGTCTATGTGATCGTGCGTGTGCGATCTCACAGTGTGGTCTCGCGGGTGTGATTTCATGGTGTGGTCTCATGGGTGTGACTGGCTGGTTTATGTGATCTTGCGCGTGCGATCTCACAGTGTGGTCTCGCGGGTGTGATTTCATGGTGTGGCCTTGCGGTGTGACTGGCTGGTGTTTGTGTGCTCCTGCGGTGTGCAGGCAGCCATGGACGCTGCGGACGTGGAGCGTATGCGCAGGCTCGCGTTCGAGCTGCAGGAGTTCAACAGGCTGAGGCAGAGCGAGATGTCTGAGCGGGAGCGCGTGGAGAGGTGCGCACAGCCGCCCGTGCCAGAGGGCTGCGCGCTGGCGTGCGCGCCAGCATCAGCACGTGCTGCCGCGCCATTGTGTGCTTGAGTGGCTGACCGCGGCTCTTGCAGGGTGGGGCGCAGGGCGCACACAACACGTGCATGACGATGGGTTGGTTGCCTAGCAAAAGCTGCCGACGCCGGTGTTTTCCAGCAGCTCTGTGCTTTTGGGCCTGCAGACCTGTGCTTTGCAAGCAGCTCTATGCTTGGCTGGCAGACCTACGCTTGGCTAGCAGCGGTCCTTTGGGGCTGGGCAAGCTGTGCTGTGCTTGGCCAGGCCTAAGCAAATGCATATGATGCTTCAGGTGGTCCCAAATGCATGATATGCTTCAGGTGCGGTCCCGGCGGTACCCCCAAGCCCCAGAAGTGCAACCCCCCACATCCATGTAGGGAGCACTACATAGACCCCCGCGTACCCCCAGTACTCGTCCGGCCCATCAACCTCAAGATGTGTGCAACAGATGTGGTTGCCTTGGTCCGCGTGGCTCTGTAGCACCCCGAGGACTAGGGCTACAGGTCCTAGTCCTATACTAGGACCTGTAGTATAGGTCCTCGTACAGGACCTAGGACCTATACTACTAGGTCCTGTAGGTGTATGCTAGGGGTGACACAAGCGGCGTCACCCACTCCCCGGTGCGCATGCAGGGAGCTGGACCTGCGCATCCTGCAGGAGGCGCTGGCCAAGGAGGCGGCGCAGGAGGAGGCGGAGGCCGCGGCGCGTGCCAAGCGCGCAGAGGACGTGCGGCTGTACCGCCAGCAGCTGGCCAACATGATGGTGAAGGACATGGAGGACCAGGGCGAGCGGGATGCCATGATCCAGGTGGGCATTGGCAGGCCGGCACCCTTTTCCCTCAAAAAGACTTCAGTCCTTGCTGAGCGCATTTTGAGACAAGCATGTACGTCTCCCAAGTGCATGCACCATGATGATAGTGATGGACGCAGAGAGCCATGGCGTGCTGGACGCCACGACCCAGGTGGACGGGGGCAGGCCAGCACCTTTTTCCTTCCTTATACAAAAAAAAGGCCGACACCTTTTCCCGCGCCCTTGTGTGCGCGCATCTTAGGACAAGCGTGCGCACCTCAGTGTGCACGCGCCTTGGTGCATGCTTTTGCGTGTGCCAACTCATGCGTCTGCGTGCCGTTGTGTGCCCATCCATGTGCCTATGTGCTAGTATGTATGTGCCCATCCATGTGTCTGCATGCAAGTGTGTTTTTGCAAGTTCTTGCAAGCTTGGACACAACACCAGAGTATCAATCCGTCTGTGTGTGTGGCACGCGCACGGGATGCACACAGGATGCACACAGGATGTGTGTGTGGCACGCGCACGGGATGCACACAGGATATACGCGCAGTATGCGCACACAGGATGCGCACACAAGATGAGCACACAGGATGGACATACAGGATGCACGCACAGGATAGAGCACTCAGGATGAAGCACTCAGGCCAAGGTAGACGCGCAGCAGGCAGAGTGAACAGGGGGCCGCACGGAACCGTCAGCGGGTGGGCCTCTGGTGTGCTTGGCGAGTGTGTGCAGGCGGTGGCAGACGCGCAGCAGGCTAAGCAGGACGAGGAGTGGGCGACGCGCGAGCGCGCCCGGCAGAAGCTCATGGCGGAGGTGGACGCCATCCGGCAGGAGCAGATCCGTGAGAAGCAGGCCAGGCAACTGGCGCAGCTGGAGGAGGAGATGCGGTACAAGATGCAGATTGACAAGGTAGGAGGTGCGGATTGATGAGGCACAACATGCAGGTCAATGAGGCATGCAATGCACATATGCATGGGGGTGGGGCACAAAGTGCTCCTCGATGAAGCACAAGGTGCGGATCAATCCATGTACTTCTGGCTGTGCAGGATGGGGAGCTGCCAGCCGTAATGGCGTGCCGCCTCTTGTGGCATGCCAATGGGGTCCAGTGGAATGCAACACGCGTGTGCGTGCCTCTGTGCTTGTTGCTGTGCAGGATGGGGAGCTACTCCGGGCGGACCAGGAGGCCAAGGCGGCGCTGCAACGCAAGCGCGCCCTGGAGCAGCGCCTGCTGGTACAGACGCAGATGGTGGCCCGTGCACACATGAAGGTGGGTTTCAGCCAATGCGACCATGCTTACTAGCCCTCAACCATGCAAACAAATGCTGCGGTGTCATGGAGCATCTGCTCCTTAAGTAGCTGTCAAAGTGAGTGGCATCCCTGCATTTGAGCACCAACCCGATGTGTGGCGGTGTACTTCCTCCATGACAGTGCATGCATGCTTCCCTTTAACTCACTTGCACAGGCTGCTGAGGAGGATGATAAGCTCAGAGCGTTGGAGATTGCGCGCATGGGGGAGACGGCATACATGACCAAGGTCAAGGAGACACTGCAAAAAACAGATGCTCCTCAGTGGTAAGTAGGAGATCTGCCAACGCACCACCGTACATTTAAGATGCGCTCCTGCCCTGTAAAGCCATGTCATCCTCCTCAAATTGTACCGCGGCTTAGCTCGTCTGTGGTGCTCTACGGATGACCTTACCCCAATTCTCAGATACAGACATTTGTTTCTCTTTTATGGGCAATGTCTCTTCTCACAGAGGACTTTACATGAGGCTCTCGGGGTGAGATGTAGGAATTTCAGGCACATGTTTGACAAATCCCAATGCTGTTCTTTTTTCTCAAACCACCCACACCTTTCTCACACATAGGGGGATGATTGTTAAGGCCGCGGTCACACACAATTTGTCTCACTTTTTCACCTTTTTTCACTTGGAAGTTGCAGTCACGCACAATTTTTCACTCCTGAGCGACTTTCAGGGTGAAAAATTCTTTTGCGGTCACAATGGAACCTTTCTTCACTAAATTGACCGCGATTTTTTCACTTTTTCATAGGTCGAGTGAAAAACAGTGAGAAAAAGTGAACAAAAATGTGTGTGTGACCGTTGCCTAAGAGCCCTTTACTTGCCACCCTTTGCAATCATTGGCCTTATGTAATGGAGCATGGACGACTCCTCCAGGCTTGATATCCCTGCTGTCAAATGCATGCTTTGGACGCAGGTATGGACGCAGGAAGTTTGACTGGTATTCATGAGTGCTTCAAGACGATGAGGGGCAGACTTGTGGCCTTAACTTGCTACAACCACCTCCCATTGCCACCGTGGCCTGACAATCTTATCGTCCCGACCCTGAGGACATCCCAACCTTTGCTCGTGTACCACCAAGCCTGCTCAACCACAAGCGGTCCTCCATGACATGTGCAAACCCATGCATTCCAGTTGGTCTTCTGCAGTTTCACCAGATCTTTTTGCCGCATGAATTGATGCATCCATCATGATTTTATGCTTCATCAATGTCCTTGTGTGTGCTTTGAAAAGACACCTGACCCAACCGATTGTTTGATGTTTTTGGCTTTAAAAGCTTCTGCCTTATGTCGCTATCCAAGTCAAGCATGCCTCGGATAATTTCAAGAAATTGATTTGGCCATCCAGTGATGAAAGGAATACCTTATGCTCTTCACTGAAGAGCACCTACCCTGGCAGGGTAGGCCCAGCCACCTATGATGGCTGAACCTAAAGTGTGGAGGAGCCCCAGGCTCTACGAACAGCCACCACAACATGATGTAAGATCCAGTGTCCCGCAACTGTTTTCTTGCCCAACTAGGTTACTAATGACCCTACTAGGGTAAAAATAGTCCTGCTCGTCGACAGCGGCGTCCTCTTTTAGTGTCGTGCTTGCAAGTAAATTTCTTTTGTTGTTGGCGTTTGTCGTTTTGTGAAGATAACAGACATTTTTTGTAAGTTACAACTTGTAAGGTACAACTTGAAGTTACAAGTTAGGGTTAACCGCCAGCCGGGTCGTAAGGCTGATTGGTTTGTTTGTTGTTTGCTGGTCTCAGCAACACTGGCAGGACAGGTTGTGGTTATTTCTTCACATAAACCTGAGATGGGAAGCCGATCATCCACCCTCGCAACCTGTGGGTTCGGGGTTCGAACTTCACTGGAGGCCACAACCGGCTAAGCTGCCCTCGTTCGGCGGATGCAGCCTTGAAACCTTACCTTACCCTTACCTCTTCACATAATTCATATGGACTTAAAGTCTGCTGCCCCACTTTGGATTTCCTTGTTTCCCCTTCGGATGGTGGAGGACTGCCTGGTGCTTGATGCCTGGCACGTCCGGCCGGTCGCATGCCTTTTTCAATGATTCATTCCACCAGGGGGGCCCTTAGCGCATACTATTCAATAGTAAAGGAATTTCCTTTCACTCTACAAGAAACTTTTTATAAGGTGATGTCAAGTAGACGTAACAAAGACCAAAAAACATTTTCATCAGGTTCCAACGCCCGCATAGGTACTCCAGCCACCAGGTATGTGAGGTTCACTTTGCATCACTGCAAACATAGTCCACTGTGCAGTGCAACATTGCAAGTATCACTCATTTTGGCAGCTTCATGTTCACAAGGTCCATCGCAAGTTGCAACCTATCAGAGCCGATGCCAGGGTCTTGGCCTTGCATGGCTCTTCTCGCTCAAGGAAAGGAGACGCCCTGCGTGAAGTGATCACTTCAATTTCAACCACTTGGGCACCTTAGGTCCCCCTTCCGACCCAGAACCTGCTGCTGACCTGCCAGCTGTCGACGAAGATGAGCCAGCAGACACCCCACCTATAGTCAAGAGCAGGCAGCAGCACAAGCTAAGCAGCAAGCATCCCAAAGCACTCATGAAGCAAATAAAGGCCTGTGAGCAGTGATAAAGGAATCAGGTGCTTTGCCTCAAGTGCCTACGCAGCTTTTTCGTTTTTTTGTCAGAAGAAGTGATGAAGTGACGGCAACTGCCGCAACCGACCTTGGATGCATACAACAAGGGCTGCATATAAAGCACATGGTCAACAGAGCCCAGCAGTCTGTGGGTACTTATTACACATGTCATGAAGAGGATCTATCCTCATCTATCTCCATCAGACAGAAGGTTGCTCCTCAGCAGCTTTGCAAGCCCACAAAGCTGGTTGGTAAGCCTGCAGGCAGCAAAACCTTGCAGCCAAACTTACGCAGCCCTTGCAGTCCTCGCTGTGCGTGCGCCCTCTCCTGCTGTTTCAGCTTCTCCCCTCGCTCTGCTTCAACTGACACGCAAAGGCACGGACGGACATGCAAGCAGGTGGATTCATATGTGCTTACCCTCGCGCAAATCGCAGAAGCGTACGCAGGTGGATCTGCGCTTGGACTCAGGCGCTGCAAGTCGTCTTTGTCTGCCCAGTCCCATCTTATGAATGTGATAAGATAATGAAAATACATGCGTACATCATTACAGAGCATTACATCCATACAAGTCCATTGGCACCGGGACTTGCAATCACCCACATCTTATCGCCTTCCAGAACCAACACTAGAAGGATGATGTTCTTAAAAAGTCGAGAAGTTAATCACACTCCAGGCGCCTGTGTGATGGTGGACTGGTTGCCTTGTGGCTTGATCGAGCAAGAAAAGGCCAATTGGTGACGGCAACGGCCTCTTCTAGCTCAATCAAGCCTGGAATGCTGTTCTAGGTGACCTTGCATCAAGGAACCATGCTTTCAGAGCAACCTAGTACATGTGAAGGGAGGTGTGCCACTCCCTGCATACCCACTTATTTGAGCAACAGAGATTCAAGCTCAGCCGCAAGTAGGCAAGATGTTCAATTCTACAACATTTGGGCTTGTGAGCAACTGAAACAAGGAAAACCGAGCTGGCTCCCAAGGTGAAACTAGACGGCATGATGTCTGACTCAAGCAGACACAACCTTACACATACCCTATCAGTGCAAAAGAATGTCATTCTGTGTGGCAGTGCATCCTGGCTGATTCCATGTCTAGAAAGCTTGACCCCTCCGAAGTTAACGGAAATCTGACCAAATACAGATAGGCTGAATGGATAGAAGGCAGCAAGATTAAAGCGTCTGAACATCTGCAGCTGCTGCATAAGCAAAATAATCCTGCACTCCAAGTACAAATGCCTCATCTTTAACTGCGCTCAACCCATGATGCTCCTGGCATTCAGGAGCAGCTCCCGCACCCTACATCTACCCCCAACATGACAGCTCTGCTCCATGCGCACAGGAACAGCGCCAAAAGCTTCAACAATTTTGTCATAGCTTTGCCCCTCTGGCAACAGGCATCAATTTTGTCATGGCTTTGCCCCTCTGTGGCAACAGAGGCATCAAAGAGCCGCGCCGGCATCTTTCTGCAATGCCAGGCAGCATCCACTTTGGCATCGGCGATTGAATGTCACATGCTGCATGTGACAGTCAGTCCAAAATCCAGCTGAGCATCCAATGCGCTAGCAATGCTCACTGAAGAGACCTAAAAAAGGCACGGGAATGGGTACCCCCAAAAGGGGTGTCCTTGAGACCTAGATCTCGGGTTGAGTTGTCCAGAGCCTGAGTCCATAAAGCACCACACTCCCATCTCATCCCTCCCAGGCAGCTGCAGCTGCACCAAGGGGGCAGCGCTGATGGCGTCCAGGCAGCACCCCTGCCCAGCCAAACGAGACCCCACACCCATGCACCCACCTCCACTCTCCTGCCCGGGCAACTGCAGCTGCTCGTGCAACAAGGGCGCGGCGCTGATGACGTTTTGCAGGGCCTCAGGCCTCAGGAGCTCCGCCGGTTGGACCGAGGCTGCACCACCAGGCACTACGTGCACACGTGCAACGACAGGCACCAGACAAATCAGACAGGTCCATTATACATTTGCACGCTGGCATGCTGAGCGTACTGACACGTACAAAGAATGCCACACATGGCTCGCGCCCGTCCCAACAATGATCCTCCACTCAACAGCAGGGACACACCTTTTTTAGCATCCAGCCCCAGGTGCACGTGCGCGGCAGGCACCAGACCTGCTTGGTACAGGGTGACATCTTGGTCCTTGAGCACCTGCATTGCTCCAGCATAGCCCAAAAGCAAAGCCCATGAGCTGTGACCTTATGCAGGCAAGGGAGAGGGTGTGGCTTTGACAGGCCTTTGATGAAGAAGGTTATTGAAGCTATGCTGCTCGCAACATTTAAGCACAGCAGAGCAATGGTAAAGAGATGGGGTGCCCTTGCTTGATGGCATGTGGGGTGCTGGCATGAGGGCACACATAGATAGCAGAAATTTTTTTTGTTTCGAGCCTTTGCCCATCGTCTGACATGCATTCACTAAGAAGGGAAAGAGACTGCGCGAAGTACCAGGAAAGATAAGCTGCACTCGCTGTTTGCCGGACAGAGAAGCAAATCAGAGCTTTTGCTGCCTGTAACAGCCATGCAGCTTGTGCCTTTGGCACAAGCATATGCTTTCTATTCCATCAGGTGCACGCAAGCAAGCACAAGGATGTAAGAGCTGGCTCTTTTTACTTTCACTAGGCAAGTGGCATGCATGCACGCATGGGTGCTGCTGCGAAGGGTCTTCGCTTAAGACCCCCTGCAATGACCTGTGAAGACGTGTCCCATGAAGGCCTGTGCAAGGGGGGGACAATGCCAGTCCGTAAAAGAAATGACATATCCTACTTCACGCACAAGGCAGTCACCTGTCTTGGCGGCGTGGTGTACAAGTAGAACGCACTGGCCATGCCCGGGAGCAATGCCTCCCCAACCAATGCCTGCGCAATGGGAGGAGCATAAAACGCACGCAGAACTACAATGTCAGCAGGCCGGGTATCCTGAAACCTGATTTGGACAGGCATGCAAGGAACGGCAGTGCCGTGTGGCGCACTGGGCCTGTGTGTCCCTGCTTTCAAGCTATACATAAAGTGCAAGGCTGATCCCTCAATTTGAAGCGCGGCAGCAGGGAAACGTGTGTTGCCAAGCAGAGAAATGAATAGAGAACACAACACAGGCTGTGACGCAATCCCTACATCAATCAAGGAGACCACTTGGGGCAGGAGCACCCAGTAAGCCCTATATCAGTCAAACAGGCTGAATCATTCTTGGCCATGAGCACAGCAAGGAAGGTTGCAAGCGATAGCGAGGCATCACACAAGCCTACGCACACAAAGAAAAGGAGCCACCCATGCCAGGACATAACCATTGCAAGCCGGGAGTCAATGTTGGCTGTGGCTTGGGCCAGCTCCAACACACGGCTTCACGCCACTCAACGCATGGATGGGCGATGCACGCAAGCTGCCAAAAGCAGTACAGCTGGCAGGACTCTGGTGACAACACCAGAGTCACTAGAAGAGCGGCAAGGCGCATGGGGCGCACAAGTTGCATAAGGCGCGTAAGGCGCATGAGGTGCACAAGGCGCACAAGGCATGCAGTGAGGCGCACAGCAAGGCTCGCTGGTAGGGTAGGGCCCTGCAGCAGCTTACAACCAGCAAGGCACACACAAAGCATGCTTCGGGGCATGCAGCAGCTATGTGCCAGAAAGGCACACAGGGCGCATCATTCCCATTCTCATTCTAATTCTCATCAATCATCATCAGAAGCAACATTAGCATCAGCATCAGCATCAGCATCAAGCACACAAGCAGCACACAAGTGGTCGCAGGGCGAACAGCAAGTCACACCCATGAGCTGATGCATCGGTGGCAATAAAGAGGAAAGGAGCTGATCAGGCCACCATATTTGCTAATGCAATTCAGCAAGATCGTAGTAGAAATTATGGTCAGGCTGCGGACGCCAGGAATTATGCACCAATCCCTGCGTCACAAGCCCATGCACAAGTCCATGCATCAATCCCTACATCTTAAGTCCATGCACCAATCCCTGCGTCACAAGTCCATGCACCAATCCCTGCGTCACAAGTCCATGCACCAATCCCTGCATCTAAAGTCCATGCACCGATCCCTGCGTCACAAGTCCATGCACCAATCCCTGCGTCACAAGCCCATGCACCAATCCCTGCATCTTAAGTCCATGCATCAATCCCTGCATCTTAAGTCCATGCACCAATCCCTGCGTCACAAGTCCATGCACCAATCCCTGCATCTTAAGTCCATGCACCTATCCCTGCATCTTAAGTCCATGCGCCAATCCCTGCGTCACAAGTCCCCAGAGTGAGGCCCTTTGAAACGCCCCAGCCACACATGGAGCTCTGGCTTCGATGCGCATTTTTTGTTGCATACACTGCTGGTGCTAACCCTATTGCTGAGTTGCATACACTGCCCTGGTGCTCGGGTGCGCATGGCCCTTTGTCCCAATCGCACATGGCCCAAAATGCAGACAGCCAGGAGCCAACTTGCCTGCAAAGCACCGATGGTCTCCGTGGCAGCAAACGCAGCTTGAAGCACGATCTTCCCAGGGAGGTGGACGCGGACTGGCACTGAGCCAAATGCCTGCACATAGGAGAATGAGGTGACAATCGAGCACGTGTGAAGAAATGGGTCAGGGGCTCCATTTGCTGGAATGAGGCAGCCTCACCAGAGCCCCCAAGAGCACAGAGGCCTCATCAGAGCACCCACAAGAGCACAGAGGCCTCATCAGAGCCCACAAGAGCACAGAGGCCTCATCAGAGCTCCCACAAGAGCACAGAGGCTTCATCAGGGCCCACAAGAGCACAGAGGCCTCATCAGAGCCCCCACAAGAGCACAGAGGCCTCATCAGAGCACCCACAAGAGCACAGAGGCTTCATCAGAGCCCACAAGAGCACAGAGGCTTCATCAGAGCCCACAAGAGCACAGAGGCCTCATCAGAGCCTCATCAGAGCCCACAAGAACAAGAGTACAGGTCGGCCAGCGCGACTGTGTTGTGTTTAAGGGACCCCTTGCCGCTCAAATGACACATGGTCATGTGTACCTCCCCGCCTCACCCAGATCTTACTGGCTGGTAAATGCGCCTGGATCCCAACTCCTCACCTCCGCTTTTGCTCTGGCCTCTTGCTCCCTCATCGTCTTAGTTTTGAAGCCCGCACTCTCCTCCTGAAAAGGAATTCTGATGCAAGTTAGCAAGCGAGCGAGAAAGCAAGGAATCTCACACATAGGCACTGAGCAAACAGTATGCCCAAATGAGCAAAACAGGAGCACTGAGCAACAGCATGCCCATACAAACAAATCAGGAGCGGGAGCAGGAGACCAGTGCCTCGGGCTACAGCTCAATGCCAGGTTGTCCCTGCACATGGCCAAAGGAAAACAGGTCGCCCCTGTAGGCCAGAGCGACACAAATAAGTGAGCGTGCTGGGACTGTGCCACCGTGCGCACGACCCAAGGAAAGTGGGTCGCCTCCGCAGGCCAGGGCAGCACTAAAATGTGAGCATGCTGCAATTGTGTGCCCCTGAGCTTGCACCTACAAGCACCGCGCGCGACTTGGACTTGCCTTGTGTTGACCCCTGCACGCAACACAGACTCGGCAAGAAGTGCACCCAGCTAGCAGTCACACTTCTTGACTGAAGGCCTTACCCTTGCAATCCTAGCAGTTCAAGCATAGTGCACACACCACAGACGTGCTGAACACCGGCCCCACCTTCTTCCTGGCCTCCATCGCCCTCGCCCACGCGGCATAGTCCTCTGTGGTCAGCTCAAAAAACTCGTCTGGCAGGTCCGTGTTCGCTGCGGGCGCGCTTGCACTGCTGGCTGTCACCTGCGGCACAGCAGTGGTAAGCGCGGCCACAGCAGAGGTGAGAGCGCCAAATAGTGCCAATTCCAAGGCTTGGTCTGGTAGATCCGTGGTTTCCATGGTCTCACATACAGTCTAACGTGCCACAGGAGAGCGTTGTGGAAGTGCAGGAGAGAGGACAGGAGCGCAGCACCTTGAGGGCAGACGCAAGCATACACTGTCTAATGTGCCACAGGAGAGCGTTGTGAAGGTGCAGGAGAGAGGACAGGAGCGCAGCACCTTGAGGGCAGACGCAAGCATACACTGTCTAATGTGCCACAGGAGAGCGTTGTGAAGGTGCAGGAGAGAGGAGAGCATGATGGAGGTGCAGGAGAGAGGAGAGCATGGTGGAGGTGCAGGAGAGAGGACAAGGGTGCAGCACCTTGAGGGCGGACGCAACCAAGAATAGTGAGGCGGCAAGCATGCACAAGCGGGCACACATGTGCCTCCGACAGCATGCAGCAACATACATACACGTGTGCCTCCACCAGCATGTGCTAACACTCACACATGTGCCTCCGCCAGCATGCGCTTACACGCACACATGTGCATCTACCAACATGGACTAACAAATGCATGTGCCTCCGCCTGCATGCTACAGCACATACACATACACATGCACAAACAACCCCCAAGCCCTGCACCCATGCAGGGGCCATACTCCGAGGTACTGCACCTCTCGGGGAGCAGAGCACTTGGCATCACTGCAGCCTTGCAGACGCCACAATGTGTGCTTCCTTAAGTGCAGGCACCACGGCAGACATCTTGCACACATACATGCGGCACAAAACACACACACACACACGAACAGGCGCTGGACTCGCCCACACCAGCGCCGCACCTGGTGCAGGGCCTCGTCAGTGAGGAGCACCGTATGCCGCCCCAGGCCCAGTGCTCTAGACAGCGCGGATGAGGGTGCGGGCAGGGGCTGCGTGCCTGGTGCTGGTGCTGCCGGTGGGGGAGCTTGCCCTGCTGCTACTTCCGCTGGAGCTTGTGCAGGGGCGTGTGCAGCTGCAGCTGAGGGTTGCGCGTCTGCCGCCGCTGCTGCTGGGCCTGGAGCATCGGGCTCCAGGTGAGGAGGCGTGGCACCTTGCATGGACTCTGGCCTGGACAGCAGCGGGGCTGCTGCAGATAACGGCAAAGGGGGGGGGGGCTGCTGCACGGGTGCTTGAGCAGGTGCCGCTGCTGGGGCAGCTGGTGGAGACAGCGCGCTGTGCACGTTGTGGAGAGCGTGGCCTACAGAATGAGGGTGTTGTGGCTGCGGCAATGCGCTGATGGGAGAAGGGGCGGGCTGGGCTGGCGGCGCTGGCTGCTGCACCGCGGCAGGCGGGGTCGGCCGTGCCGCTGCCGGTGCTGCTGCTGGCGGTGCTATGGGCTCCAAGCGCAAAGTCATGCCGGCAGGGATGTTAGCGAGGCGGAAGGGCGTGGCCAAGTCCACCTGATGAGGAGTGACGAGCGGGCACACCCTCCGTGGCAGTATGCAAGGTGCATGCACTGGTGCAGGCGGTTGCTCTCAGAGGTACGCTAGGCAAGATTGGACCGGAAAGGCCTGCCCCAAATGTTTGGTGTAGAGCTGTGCAGGAATCAGGCGTGAAAAGTGTGAGCGCATACGTGCGACTCACCGTCTTTTTGTTAAGGGTGACACGCACAGCGCTTGGATCTAGGGGCGGTTTCAGCTTGGAGCAAGCTTCTGCCAATCCGGAGCTGATGGGCTGCATGGCGGTGAACTTGACTGAGGCCCGCTGCTCTGCACAGAGCCAAATCGAGACGCATGACAGAGCAGAACTAAGATCATGATGCGGTCGAGTTCAGTGCCTAGATGCCGCACGGTGCACGCAAAGGCCAGCTTGCCTAGAAAGTCCTAAGATTCTAGGAGATCCTCAGGCTTGTACGTTCTGAAATCCCCAACGAGGAGTGCAAACAAGCAAGAGCAAGATGCTAGTGCTGCTGAGAGACAGGGGAGCTGCAGGTATAAGAGCTACTTCTGTTTCTGCAAGTCTGCTTGCTGAAATAATCATAACCCAGAGGTTTGAAGCACACACCAGGAGGCCCAGGCCAGCAGAAGTGGATCAGGGACATAAAGGGCGTTTTAACAGGCACTTAACAAAATTCTCAAATTTTTATTAGGAGATAGCTTCGTATTTTGTCAAACAAAGTTGCCCGAAGTCGTCAATGCGAGGTCTTTAGAATGTATCTCTTGCTTGATGTGCCTTCTGTGCACTGTACAAAGGCAGATATGTCCTGGAGGGCTTCCCAATATTCTCTTATGTGCCAGTTAGCATATTTGCAAGTGCATGCACTCAAAGCAGCCACACGCATGGATAACCCTCCCGAGGGGGGGCATACACACATTATGCCAGTATGTACAATGTTGGCATGCATAAGGGATAGGTTAACAGCTGTGCAAACACCAGGCAAGCCCCCACAATTCAAGGAAGAGGGTTGTTCCTGAGGGTCACTAGGATTCTGGGCATTGTCATGATGCCTTGTTGGTTACTGCTATCAGTAACTGGCAACAGGCATCGATGCCTGTTGGTGACTGTTGGTTGGGAACTTGGTTGGCCAGCAGCCCTGAATTGAACCATGTGTTCTCATGGTGTCACAGCGCGCATTTACTCTCATTTCACCTTTGCTCAAGGCTCTTTAATGATGAGCCTTGAAGCAATGTCATATCATCCAGCCACCTTAGTTTAACATTGAAGCAATCTGTCACACTGAGAGACTGCTGCATCCAAACTAAGATCCAAACTAAGCTGTGGGATGTGGATGGGTGCCAACAGTACCTCATGCCCCATCGCAGGACCAGCTGGAGAGCATTGAATTAGAGTGCTTTGTAGAAACATCTAAGGCTGCTCTGGTCGGGTGAGACTGCCTCCCCTCGCCGCAATATACTGATGGTTATTGAATGGGTAGGATGTGAATGTCATGTTTCAGAGACGCAGGAGCCTCAGAGTGGGATGGATTACGTCAACTGCGCATATTAGTACTATTTAGTCAATTACTTCAAGTTGTACTGCTGCGCATGACTTGAACAGCTTCATGCCTGAGCACATCAGACAAGGGACTCTACACGAACAAAAAAGGAATGCTGAATGTCATATAATGAGTGAGCTAGCCCTTATAGACAAAACACATGCCAAAGAATGCCATCAAAGAGAAAGAAAAAAGCAGCAAAAGACAATAAATAAAGAACCAACAAAAGCCCATAAGCAAATCTTTGCAAGTTCTAAACAGAAACAATTAGGCTTATTAGCCCTCAAAGATCCAAGGACAGGCAACATAACATCTGACCCACAAATGGTAAAAGATATCATTTATGACTTTTACAAGCAATCCCTGTCAGCTGTCAAACCCAAAACAGGTAAATATCTACCGAATAAAGCACCCCGACAATACCCATGGGAACAAATGCAGGCCCCTGACCCATTTGAACTTGAGTCGCATTTAACAAGGGATGGAAAGAAAGGAACACAAGAGAGACCCTGGCTACACTACTCAATCATAGACCAGGCTGCATTCCACGAATGCATACGATCATTGAGCAATGATAAGTCCCCAGGCCTCCATGGAGTGGTGAATGAAGTACACACAATGCTGCCACCTTTTTTCAGCCAATCTATATCTATATTATACACAAGCTTTTTACAATAATGTGGGCTACTGGCTACACCCCGGAAACCTGGAAAACAAGCAAAACAGTCCTTATAGACAAAGAAAAAGGGGATGAAACTGACATTACATCTTTAAGACCTGTAGGACTGGCCAATACTCTATATAAGCTCTGGACACGCATGTTGACAAACACTTTGTATGAATATGCAGAAGCAAACTGCCTACTAAGTACCAGCCAGGCGGGCTTTAGAAAGCAGAAAGATACAATACACCAGCTTCAGAATATCATAATGGCCCTAGAAGACGCTAAACTCTTTAAACAAGACATGTACGCGTTGATCGTAGACTTCACCTCTGCGTTTAATACAACAGACCATGACAGGATGCAATGGATCATGTATGACCTAGGCTTCCCCACGGACGCCGTAGAGGTAGCAAAGAACCTTAACCAAAATGCCACAACCCAGGTCCGCCTACCCCAAGGAGGACATACAGACCAAATTCCTGTCGAGAGAGGGACAATACAAGGAGATACTCTGTTCCCCTTTTTGTTCCTCTTGTACATGGAACCACTCCTCAGGTGGCTTCAAGTGGGAGGACGTGGGTATAGCCATGCCTGCCTCAAAGGTACCAGTATTGAAAACCCAGCAAGACACAACATACCTGAAACTGATAAAATGAGCAATGGCTCTTTTGCAGACGACCTCCTATGCTTAACTCAAAGACTGTGCATTCTTCACATACAAGCTGACAGACTCTCAAAATATGCAGATTGGGCAGCCCTCCAAGTGTCAGGAAAGAAAACTAAAGTAACAGGTATTCTATGTAGAGCCAAGCAGACAGGCATCTACGGAACGGATCCGAGTCAACATTTAAAAACCCAGCTAAATGAAAAGGTATTTGTTCAAAGACAGCATGCTCAATTCATAAGAGACACGGACTTCTTCAAATAATTAGGCATCACTCTCACCATGAGCCTTAGTTGGAGCTACCAGCACAAATGTATGACAGATTACCTTGCTCATAAACTCAATGCCTTTAGTAATCATATGCATCCCCATCCCAAACCAAACGTATTATAAGTACTGCCATAATACCAAGCCTAGCTTACTCCTTCCCAGTGGTACCATGCACTCCTAATCTAATGAACAGATAGGACCAAAAAATAAAACAGTGTGTGAAGAAAATGTTTGGTATGGACAGGACCAACCCCTCCACAGCTATCATCAGAGATTACACAGTCATTTGGACTAGGATGCTCTACTGTGGTGTGGAATATCATACGCGCTGTGCAGAGGCCTTGATTAACAGCCTAAATTGTACAACTCCAAGACATGCAAAGATAACAAAGACACTTCTGCTCAAACAAATAACAAACCTAAACCTGATAGCTG
>LKMJ01001759.1_pt1 | contig 19445 bp, 18 predicted proteins | sample 643391 | NCBI WGS metagenome assembly LKMJ01 (sample SAMN04112250, study PRJNA286221) | soda lake metagenome | biome: soda lake; feature: Kulunda Steppe; material: water; isolation source: sample PL-Br10 brine of Picturesque Lake | place: Russia: Kulunda steppe | collected 2010-07 | reverse complement strand
GCGCTTTGAGTTGAAGTGGACCACCTCTGATTTTGCAGTGTTGATAGTCAGGTGTTTGGAGCGTGCATAGACCACAAGCCTGTTTAGCATGGTTTGCATGGCATCAGGGGCATTAGCTAGAAGGGTTGATCTTCAAAGGGTGAAAGCGGATAGTTCTGAAGATTAAAAGCTTGTTTGATTCATTTTTGCGCAATTCTAGAGGGTAAAAGCTCGTTTGAATCAAGTTTGCCTAATTCTAGGTTAGGTTAGGTACAAAGCTGTACCTGCCGAGCGAGGGCAGCTAAGGTTCACAGCAGTATCCGCCGAACGAGGGCAGCTTAGCTCAGCTTCAGGCTGAAAGCCTATGTTTGCCTAATCCTAAAGGGTGAAAGCTAATAGATAATGAAATAATAATATTATCATCAAGATTAAATTAAGTCAACAATCATTGTAAACATGATAGGTTTAAACCTTCAGCCAAACGGGTTGAGTGCTGGGTTTGCTGGGCACTGCCAGACCTACACAATCCACAGTCTCAAAAATGAATATAAATGATTTAATGTCTGCTTCAAGGTTAGGTTACAATGGGTTTAGACCTTCAGCCAGATGGGCTGACTGCTGGGCTTCTGGACACGCCAGCTACGCAAAATATATCCATAGTCTGATATAGAAAAACATGTTAACACCTTCAGCACTGATACTGCTAAAACAAATAGCTACAGAATTACATCTATCATGAAGAGTAAAATCTCGATGACGATTTGTTGATGAATTAGAATATAAATAGATCGATTATACCAAATCAATTTACGACTACTGGGTTGGGGTTGGCTCGGTTGTCTGGTATGAGCAGCCAAGCATGTAGCTTGCTGTGCTGGTGATGATGGGTGCCTGCTAGCATGCTAGCTCACCAAAGAACTGGGGGAAGCTGTTCTCCTGCCTCAGCATGCGCGCACCTCAGTCCTCCCTCCTCTACAGGCTTCCGACGCTTCAAGCCTGCTCGCTCCTGCGCACCGTGCTTGAGTGCAGCAGACATTTCCAGCCCATCTCAACGCAGAGCATGGGTCGTCTGGACACTGCACCCGCTAAGATTCAGCAGGCACACTGTTGGAGTGCCATCCAGCAGCAGCTCCCACGGAGATTCCAGCAAAGGCTGGGGCGGTGGTCAGCAGGGACCAGGAGCTTCACAGGGCTGGGATTCTGTCTCAGCCTCGGACCGTGCTGAGCCGCAACACCCTGCAGCAGCGGCCCTGCGGAAGGTGAGCTGCAGATCACCACTTGGAGATATTCTGCATGGCTCTCTCAAGAGACAGCCCCCAGCGGCCTGTGGCTTTAATTTTACAAGCTGGATTTCAATTCTAGTGCAGATTCTCCGAAAGGCATGCTCAGTGAAGCTCATCAGTCATGCTTGTGTTCAATTTTTGCCTGCCGCCCTGAGGAGCATGCACAAACATGACTCAGGTGCACTCACCTAGTGCAGCTGTATCCCCTTTGTTGCCCATGCTTCAACCTGCTGCGAGATGATGCATTGATGCCCTCACTTGCTTCACAGGATAATGGGGGCATGCCCAAAGTGCCATGGGGAGGCTCCAAGATCTTCCAGGTGGGAGGTGCATGCCTCCTCATGCTTGGACTCCCTAGCGTTTGCATTCGGAAGAGTGGCTGCTTAAGAGGGACACCCATTTCTGAAAAGCACCGCATCCCAAGCTTGCCTCCATGTGCAGCGCACACGTCTGTGCGCTGTACTCATGTTTACAGGCCATGTAGTGATGCCAGCAACCAACACATGCAGACACAGCCCCCTGCAATGCCAGAAGCACAGTCCTTCTGGCCTTGTGGATTGCCTTCTGGTGATCTGGACCCTGATCCATTCGGCCCGTCCCGCCGGAGGCCCGTCCTGCCGGAAACCCATCCTGCTGTAGGCCCATCCTGCAGGAGGTCCCCCACTTCCCTTGCACTTCGGCTATGCCAGCATGCCTCCCGAGCGCAGAGAGGCCAAGAAGTGTGCGCACATGCCTGGAAGACTGTGTGCGCATGCCCACAAGGCAGCTGTGTGGCTGCGTGCTGTGCCTGGCAGGCAGCCTTGCACTGCACAAAGCAGTGGCATGTTTTTGGCCGTGCAGCTGGTGACCGTGTTTGCCAGGCAGCATTGCATCACACAGCGCTTTAAGCCAAGAGGCCATGTGCCATACGCCTGGCAGGTGGCCCTGCACTGCACTGCACTGCACTGCACTGCACATCGCTGCACTGCACTGCACTGCACTGCACATTGCTGCAGCGTGCTTTGGGCAGAGCGCCCCGCCTGTGGGCTGCCCTGGGGGGTGGGGTTCCATGAGCGCTGTGCCCCACTGCCGCAGGAGCCCCACAAAAGTGCATTGCGCTTACCAGTAGCCAGTGCACCCGATCCCTTAGGGGGGAGCTGGCTGCCTGTGCAGACTTTGCTGTTCAGCCTGCCAGCCTGTCGGCTGGCCAGCCTCCCACACTGCTGCGCCTACTGTGCACCTTGATGCTGCTGATGCAGGGGATGGTTCTGCGGCCAATCGCGTACATGATCATTTGCCAGTTGGTGCTCCCGATCCCGCTGACCCTGCTGGTGCTGGTGCTGGTGCTGCGCGCGCGGCTGCAGGTGATGGCGCTGTGGCTGCTCGCGTATGTGATCATCGGCCAGGTGGCGCTCCCGATCGTGTTGACCCTGCTGGGCATCGACCGGGACGCGATGAGCATACGCGGGCACGCTCTGCTTCACCTCAGCTTGGACATGTCCCAGGTGCGCCCCGCTTTTGAGTTGTGCGCATGCGTGCGCCAGTTGTCCCACTTGAGGCAGGGGGATGATGCCAGGTGTGCAGGACATGATGTGAGGTGTGCTGAGTCCCCCTTTCCCCTATTGGCTGGTCCGTTCTTTTCTAATCTCTTGGCTGGAGCATGAGAGGCTGAGGTGCCTCGCTTCAATGCTTGTAGGCGCCGCCCCCTGCATGTGCATTGCTGGCTATGGGCCCGCTTCCCTCAAAGAGCCGCGCTCAAATACGTGGCTGCATGCACCTGCTTGTACTTGCTTCTTCCAGAGAATACATGTGCGGGATGGCAGGTGTGTGCATGCACTTATGTGCATAGGCACTTGCTTGCCAAAACCGAGCATGCGTATGGGATGCCTGTGACTGACGCCCGCCCACTGCCACCTTGACTGTGCACCCTGGGCAGCTCGGAGCGACGCTGCTGATTCTCTGGCAGACGCTCAAGAGCTACAGGCCGCGCATGCACGGCTTCTTCCCCATCAAGTGAGTGACGTGGCTTGACAGGATGCAGCGGTGGCCGCAGTAGCAGCACACATGAGCGCAGCATGATGCGTCTGTGTTGAACAGGTTGATGTGGCTTAACAGGGTGCAGGAGCAGCACACATGAGCGCAGCATGATGCGTCTGTGTTGAACAGGTCGCTGTGACCCAACAGGGTGCAGGAGCAGTGCGCATGAGCACCACAACGGCGCTCCTGCGCTGTGAGGGCTTCCATAGCGGCAGCGGGAGATGCATCCTGGTGCAAACCTTCAGCAGCAGCAAAGCATGCAAGCACAGCATATGGGTGGGCAACATGGTGCATGCATCACATCACGCCCCTCAGCTCGCATTTGCACCTGCGCACACACCCAAAGTGCTTCAAGGCAAAACATGCAATCCTTGAACCACGTGTGCAGGCGCCAGGTGCGCTGCCAGGTGTCAGCCTAACGGCCAGGCAGGCGGTCAACCATAACTTGTGAATTTGCCCTCCTATAGCTTGTATTCTTAATAAATTTGCATGCCTTCTTCATTGTCAATGCCAGGAATTCGAAATGATGCGGCTTGACTCTCCCTGCTAGGGATATAGTGTACTCATACTCAATTGAGGGCAAACCTCTTCCCAGTTTGATGGTGGGGGGTTGCCTGCTAGTGGTGCCAGGCTGCCAAGTGCACATCCAAGCATATGCACACGCACAGGCTGCCAGAGACCTGCCCGTTGTGCTCCAAAGGCGCGCAAGTGGGTGCACTCCTTTTGGGCGCATGTGCAGGTGGAAAGGCTGGTGGCCCCTGGCTGTGTTGCTGGGCTGCGCCGTGTTCCCTGCAGTGGATTACGTGGCGCATCAGAGTATTGTGAGTTCTTGGAGGATCTGCACTGCAGTGCTTGCGTGCCGCAACAGCTGTGTCACAAGCAGAGGGCGCCTTGGTGGGCCTCAGCATCAGCTGCATGGAGTATGTGGGGGGCATGCGGGAGGTTAGGGCAAAGGCTGGCGGGAGTAAGCGTGCAGTAAGGGCAAAGAGTGGCAGAAGCACGCTTGAGGTCAAGGCAGAGGGTGGCGGCAGCGTGCAGGACGTCAAGGTGAAGGGTGGTGGGAGCAAGCTTGCGGTAGAGGCGAAGGTGGCGGGAGTGTGCTTGAAAGAGGGATGGAGGGTGAGGCAGCTGGGCTGTCAACCAGGGCTGCTGGTGAGTGTCCGCGTCTAGCTGAACCGTCAGCCATAAAGGCCTGTCCTTCGACAACCTTCAGCAGCGTCTTGCTAGGTGGAGGGCGGAAGTCATCTGCAGAGGCATAACAAACGTCATCATCAACCTGAGGAGGCGGTTGCAACTGCGATGAGCACAGCACGCCCCGGCTCCTGCAGTGCATGCAGCATCCACATTTGTTTGGGCACCGCTTGGTGCACTGCCTGACTCAGGCTGGCTGCACCCGCTCGGCGCTTGGCACTCCTCTGCATTTCCCATCAAGGCTAGAATGCCAGGGTGCGCAGCCAGCCATGCCCTGCCTGGGCTGTGGGCAAGGCCAACCTTAAACAAGTATGCTTGGCTTGAGGTGTGCGCAGGCGCAAGCTTATGCCATCTTGGTTCTCTTGGGCTCTAGTAGTCTGCTACACCGCAAACAAGTCAGCAAATGGTCCTCCTACACAACCTTCATGGTGGGCCACGTGTGCTGTTGCAGAGCTGGCTGCCTGTGGAGGCGGATGGCTGGGGAGGCCAGATGGAAGCATCGCTGAGCATGGGTGACTGGATCACCAATGTCGCCTACTTCAGCGTCGTGTCCATCTGTGCACCCATCTGGGAGGAGGTGAGGGGGTAAGCTCAGAGGGCAAGCACAGAGGGCAAGCACAGTCGTGATCATCTGTGCACCCATCTGGGAGGAGGTGAGGGGGCAAGCACAGAGCACTCACACTCCTGTAGCAGTGTGAGCATGAGGGGGTAGAGGTGGTGGTAGTGGTAGCTGCAGCGATGGTGACATGACGGTGAAGGTGACCTCAGACATGGTGATGATGGTGACCTCAGACATGGGATGATGCCTTAGACATGGTTATGATGGTGACCTTATACATGGGATGATGGCGTTTCCGTACCTGCATTGTGTGTGCGCATGTACGCCTGCATGTGGGCACGCTTTGCTATGCATATTGCTTTGCTGCTGCAGCTGGATATTGCTGCCTTGCATTCAACAAGAGGGCCTTGTGAATAGGGAGCCATGAAGTTTCTCAGTTGGGTTTCAGTTCTAGCCTCTGTTCTGGTAGGAAGTCACCTGGGCTGCTTGTCATACACAAAAGGAATTCAACCGTCAGGCCATTTGCATGCTTGATACAGGCCATTTTTCGGGGCTTCCTCCTCACTTCTATGACCCGATACATGCCCACTTACCTGGCTGCCGGAGCCAGTTCCTTGCTTTTTGCTATGTGCCACTTCCGTCACCAGGTGCGCTTCTGTGTGGGAGTGTGGGGGCGTATGCTTGCATGCATGCATGCTCTTGCCAATGTATGTGCATACGCATGCAGTGGCAGGTGGTCATGGAGGTGCAAGGTGTCTTGTGTGTTCATGCCTCGAGAGGTAGGAGGTGGCTATTTTCACATTCCCCTGCAGCATGTCCTGCCCAGCTGATTTCCAAGCTGCCACTTGATCAGAGCGTTCTGTGGCAATGTGCTTCAGCTGCATTCCCATTCATTGTCTTTGCCCTCTAGCTTTGTAACCATGGATCTGCACTTGTGCCATGGCCGCATTCCCAATGGTCCGCACATGCAAGAGAGCTTGCTGGAAAGTCCATAGGATAAAAATTGTTGCGGGCTATGTCGTGAAGGGGTCCCCAATCGGATTCATTTACAGGATATGCTTGTGCCGCTTAACATAGCTACAATAGCTACAATGCCAAGGAATCCCTCTCTTTGTTTGTATCATCTCTTCACTCTTAAGTATCCTTGCAACCTGCCTTGCAGACTTTCCTGCCGCTCCTGATGTTAGGCAGCGTTTTTGCCACCATCTTTATCAAGACAAGGAATCTGCTTCCCCCCATTGTTCTGCACAGCCTGTGGAACATTTATGTGATGGTTAGCCTTATTAAAGGAAATGGTGTATACTAGACAACTGCAAGCACACTTAGCATGCTGCCTTCGCAAGCAAGTGCAATTTTTTCCCTGGGGCAGAGTCCAATCATCCATTTGCTTCAGCTTCAGCTTGAAAGGAGGTGGAGGTGGTGTGCTTGTGCATCCACCTTTGAAGTAGAGAAAAGAGGCCACGTGCTGCTCGTGTGAAGAAGTGTGAATATGGCATTGTGATAAACGTGTGCCATGTTTTTCTCCCTGGTGAGAGAGATTATCGGATACAATGTTTATCCTTTACTTTTTCTGGCATCCTTGACATGTGTTTTCAGATGCATGCAGTGAGTATGCTTTGTTTTCGGATATACGACACCTTGCCTGTCTCTGTAGGAGTGGATGTGCCCGGTAGATCGCAGATTCCATTTTAGCTGCCTTTGATCAAGCCCAAGCCCAATTTAAAGAAGATAGCTGAATAGCGTTGAGAGTCCAACTCTCATCAGCGTGATGCCTAGTATTTGGGTCTCCGCGTACGATTTCTCTGCTCAATGTAAGGAGATGGGAAACAAGGAAAATAAGGCTAGGGTAATTATAAAGGAAAGCAAATCTACATCCGGCGACAGAGAATTCCTGGTGTTGGTTCTAAATAGGTTATATTAGGTTACATAGCTGTATCCGCTGAACAAGGGCAGCTGAGCTGAAGCCTTAAAGGCCTGCAAAAAGAAGTGATACCGGCTCGTATCAGAAAAAAACGTAGTGTCTGAAAGCCAGAGGTTTAGGTCAGAAGCCTCCCCCAACCTCTCCCGCCAGCCCGCCACGTGCTACCAAATGGAGCAGCAACAGCAGCTGCTCCATTTGGTAGCAGCAGGACCCCACACTCCACCCTTCTCAAAGGTGTCACGACGAATTGTAGTCAGCAATGAATCGTAGTCAGAGTGCTTGAGTTAGTTGGTGGGGGTTATGTTTGAGGTGTTTTCCTAGTTTAGCTCTCTCTTGAATCCCCCTTGCGTCCCTGGATTTAGCCTTTCCTGTGGCTGGGCGAGAACACCTCTTCGTTTCCCCATGTAACACGAACCTGGTGATGGTCTGAGTCGGCAGAAGGCGTGCGGCGACTGAGGGGCATGGATGGGTGGCAGCAGCATCATGCAATTCCCTTGCGCCCTGGCGAAGTGAACAGCTGTGGCCGTACCACAGTTTGATGTCCCTTGATGCATGGAATTTGCACTCTGGACATGCCAAAAGCCTACACTTGGTTCACCATCCGAGAATCGAACTTGGGTCTCGTCCGTGGCAGGGACATATTCTACCACTAGACTAATTGGCGTGACAAAGGCTTAGCAGAAGCCATTGGGATGAAGTGAGATGGATCGAGCAAAATCCAGAATGAGAGTATGGAGCTCTGTCGGCAGATCGGCTTGCGGGAGGTGCTGAGTGCGATGCCACGTGTGTGCGTGCTCACAAGCGGTGGAAGCATTGGGCTGCAGGACCTGTTGCCGGGGAGAGGAAGAAGCGTGGCTTCTGGCAGGAGGTCGCCAGTGGGTTGGCGATGCATGACAAGCACGGTGCCCATTTGGGTGTTTATATGTGCGTGCCTTGCAAAGCAACCTCACTGGTAGCATGAGCACTATACATAGCATTTCGTTGACTGCATAAGCTCCACATATACAAGACTGGGGTACCGTCACTTTTTGCACGCTCTTGGACATGCAGCCTGATTTTGAGGTTTACTTTGTGCACCCATGGGTGCAGTCGCTTGCCATCTCGCGGACACAATGACATGCGAGAAGCCAGATGTTGGAACTTAGAAAGGCTTACATGGGCGTGCAAATGACAGGATTTTGTATTTGTGCTTGGCCGCATGAATGCCCCTCGCTGATCAAGTCGGCAGCCGAGGGGCGTCTCAGTGCTGGCGCAGAGCCACCACCATAGGCCTTGGGGACTAAGCTGGAAACAAGGCATGAGCGGGCGAAGGGCCATCTGTTTGACTGCCCCATGGGCCAGCTGTCCACCCTGCCACCTCTCCCCAAGGCCTTGAGCCCAACCTCCGGGTCCGGCCCCTATCACGAGTGCGCACAAAGAGCTTGGTATGATGCACATAAGAAGCTGTGTAAAAGCTGTTATTAACAAACCATTGCACCACTGCAGATATACATGACTTCATCCTAAATATATAATATTCATGTAAATATACTTGAAGGCAGTATAATATAGAGGAAAAGGAATTGAATACTTACACTCTTGATTGAATCTTGCAAGAATCTCTGCATTTTGACGACAAGCAGAATGGCCTTGAACGGGCCATTCAGACTTATTTGATTGTGCACCTTGAAGGGCAAGCAAGTGCAAGTTGTCAAAGGTGTCCAAGGGTGAGGCAACAAATCACCCGCATGCACAGAAAACAGCAACGTATGGATGAAAAAAGCAACAGATGGATAGTATCTAGGGTTCACAGGAGAGGACAATTGGAAACAAATCGTCAAGTGATACCCTAAAAATGAGCAGCCTACAAAAATGTGCAGTAGAATGTATGCACAACTGCAAGCACATAGGGAAAAGCCGGAGTCTTGTGTGTCCGCAGCAGTCTGCAGGTAAAGTTTGGACGCCATTGGCATCTGGCAACCAGCATAAAACATCGGCAAGGCACAGCCATTCTGCCAAATCCCCGGAGCAAAGTTTTTAAGTAATTATTTATATATTAATTAAATAGGGAAATGGATAACTTTGTTTCGGCACCATTGGTCTAGTGGTAGAATACGTCCCTGCCACGGACGAGACCCGAGTTCGATTCTCGGATGGTGCAAGCATTTTGTCCTCGCAGGCTTTTTCCTGTCTGAACAGGAGTCCATACCTGTTATGTATTCAACACACAAGTGTGAAAATCACGATCAGACGAGCAAGCCAGCAAAATAACATTATTGGGTTGCTTTACCTCTTAGGCCGGTGACTGTTGATGGACCGCCTTTTTCTGTACCTAGGTATCTGAATCTGGATTTGGGAGGGCAAACACAGCGCAATGTGGCATGTTAAGTTACATTCCCTACGCTGCGTGTTGAGACAAGAAGCTGGGAACATCATGATGGTACCTGTGACAAGTGTGGCTTGCAGGCAATTCAAGACGAAAAACACACTCTTTTCTTGTGTCCTTGCATGCAAATGTGTTCTTTGAGGCTTCAATTTGCAGACAAACTAATGATTCCTATCGCTTTATCTCAGAGCTAATGGATGTTTTGTTTTCTGTATGGCTGGTTTCACCACTGGTGGCACCTGGACAGTCAAACCTGGCTGAAGGTCTAATCAAAAACTTGTAAAAATCACTCAACACAAAAGCGTAAGGCTCTCCTTTTTTTGACCTGCTGCCTGTACCTCAAGTCAACCCCCTTGCGATACAGTGATCCAGGGCGCTCAAGGACACAAAGACCTCTGCGACTGAGCTGTTGTCAACACTGTGTTGTCAAGCTCTACACACAAGTGACCATCAAGTGCTAAGCATACATACATACACCATGTACACACATGCTCATGATGAGCGCCTTTTTTTTGGTTCAGGTTGCAGGCCTTTTAGGCTTCAGCTAAGCTGCCCTTGTTCGGCGGATACAGCTATGTAACCTAGCCCATACATACATACAAGTGGTATCAGTGATCACTGTCTACCTGGTAGCCCTGCCCAGCAGTTGCCCCTTATGTTGTCACACCAGATTTATACAGTGCCAGTTATGGTCATGCTACAAGTCTAGTTTGGATGCAGCAGTCTCTCAGCAAGACAGTGTAGTAAAATCTGGACAAATGTTACAGGAGATTACCATTGGGAGATTACTGTGTGACAGGAAATGCAAGGTCCGAAACTAATTGACATGCAAACACTCTGCCTGACTGTGGACTAAGTCCGTACCATAAAAGTTGGGAAAGACCTCTACCATCTCTGACAGCTGAGGGCCCATGTATTGGAACATGACACAGCTGTTCTTCACTACTTCAACCGGGACAAAGGATCATTGTATGAGCTCCCCAGGTCCTTTGCTCGTTGGACTCGGAAAGCTTGCGCCTCATCCAGGATCTCTTGGGGTACCTGTGTGAGGGCTCGTGATGAATGGCAGAATATTTTCCTCTTAAACCCATTATGCAGAGAGCTTCATTAAAGGGGAATAATGTACGCTTTGCTTGTGGGGCATGCCATCTCAGGGCATGACATGGTTTGCAGGGCAGTTGGACCAATTATGGCACAGCGCACACTATCACTGCGCAGGATTCCCACCTTTGGCCATAGCTGGCCGCGCATGACCATCAAGCTCATCAAAGCCGGCTGCACGTGCTTGCCATGCTCATCAAGGCAAGCCAAGCATGAGTGTTGGTTGAGTCAGGACTGTTGGTGAACACAGGTGTAAGGGTCTGACACAGGTGCAAGGGTCTGACACAAGTGTGAGGGTATGACACAGGTGTAAGGGTATGACACAAGAACGATCCTTTCTGCTCAAGTGCTGCTTCCCGGTGGGTGCCAAAGGGTAGGACAGCTTTGGCTCAGTTCTGTTGTGTTTGCCTTCACAAATGTTTGCATAACATCCTACCCCATGATGCCGCAGGGGCGCCTGACGCTCCATTCCTAGCCAGCAAATATGACGAGGCTGTGTACTCAAGGGAGTGCCACTGGACCAGCTCACAGGGAGCGGCTGTGCATGAGCGCAGTCACATACACAAGAGCCACACTGGGACGCACCGTTTTCAGGAAGCTATCAATGGCCTCTTCAGCCTCTGCCGCTGCTTCAGGGCTCTCCTGTGCCTCCCTCCGAATTGTCCTCCCAGAGATGGTCAGCACCTGGGAGAGAGGGAGCGGCACAAGGATGGCAGCGGAATTGCAGCTAACAGGCAACTCACTGCGCAGCAGCAACATGAAGCAGCAAAAAGCCAACTTCAATTGTCTCCAACAGAAATGGTGGGGTTGGGGGAAGGGGCTAATGGTACATAAGGCAGAACTGGCCTGCAACCAGAACGAGGCCTCATACCCAAGACATCTCGGCGGTGGGTAATTGCTTGCCTGTGAGGAAGAGGACCTTTTGCATGAGCTTCCCATCCCACCAACAGTCAGCCCAGCGATGTGGGCAAGATTTAGGGCGCAAATCACGCATGTTTAAAAGGCAGTGCTCTACGCCTGGGCCTGCACGTTTTTGGTCTGGCAGTGTGTGCGCGTGTGTATGTATATGTGTGTGTGTGCGCGCCCTGGTGCAGAGGTATGGTCAAAGTGATCGTGAGTGGAGCAGGAACACCACGCGCATGCAGAGCCTTGTGCATGCAAGTGCAGCTCAAGCTACCTAGAAAGGAGCCTTTGGGTCACAACGGCCAGGGACCAACAGATGAAGAGCATAGTCGTTGGGTCTCTGCAGAGCCTGCCACACCCTCCAACTGTACCCTCAACCAACCCTTCAAAAATGTGGATGCAAACCCATTCTGTCTGGGCCATGCATGCCTTGCCCAAACCCATGTCCACCCTGTCCAGACTCATGTGCACCTTTGCCCAACCTGCGCTTATATTTGGCACCTCACCTTGATCATCTCGCGCTCATATTTGGCACCTCACCTTGATCATCTCGCGCTCATATTTGGCACCTCACCTTGATCATCCCATACTTTCAATTGGCACCTCACCTTGCCCATCCTACGCTCATCCATGGGGCCTCACCTTGCCCAGGCTCATGTACACCTTGTCCACAACACCAGGCTCCCCTGCTTTGCCGCCATACATTTCGCCGATTGTCAGCTCGCGGTCACCCCCGCTGGAAAGGGCTGCAACAATTGGAGTTGCTGGGCCTACAAGGACATTGCAAGGTATGTATGTATGTGTGTGCATTTGCAAAGATTCTCAGCGCAGTCCCAGAGTTGAGCTCTTATGACGTGCCGTTTCAAACACGAGGCTTAAGAGTGGATTGATGTCCTGGCTTGGTGCAGCCCTTACTTTGGGCTGTATACCTGCCTTTGAAAAACCCGTGCAGGAATGCGAAGTAAGAGAAAGACTGCAAACTTATAGACACTCGTCTCCCTCGCCGGCCACTTGGGGGCACACCTGCCTAATTTGAACCCTGCCTTGTTAGCTTCTTGCCCTCTATAAGCCAGTTAGTTACCCTTAAGCCCATAAGAAAATAAAAGTGCAAAAAAGGATGATTAAAAAGCATGTGACTGACAAGGCACGTACGGCCAGCCAACTCCTTTAATGATCTCCTTTGGAGACCCCGCCAGGGGGGTGACAACTGGATCATGACTAGTCTGGTTCCATGCAGAAAATGCCACTATGCATTCAAAGAAGTATTTCAAACATACTATGAACGATTCATGACTGCTGGTGGTACCATGGGCTTGACCATGTCTGATCAATGCTGATGCAAGGGCTGCGTGATAATGTGATTGAGCATACCCGAAATACGTCCCAAGCGAGCCCTTGCGCCCACTCACTAACCTGCTGGACGCAGGCGTGTGGCAAAGCCAGGCCATTGGGAACGGCCCACGAAGCGCTCCTGGCTGTCAGCCGGGGTAGAAGCCAGGGCCTGTGCACCATGGTTAAGGTATGCAAGCATGGCGGCATGTTGACATAAATTAGGGGCAGTGTGTCCCCTTTTTTCTGTGTGAAAGAAGAATATAAATCCTGCTGGTATCCTCAAACAAGCTGAGTACAATGTGCACACCTTCACTTCTCTCAGTGTACTTCTAGCATCCATGAGGACCACCACTGCTTGCACGGGCGTATACTCGTTCTTAGGACGGACAACGTTTCTGACTAAGTCCAGGATGTCAGCGCGTGCCGCATTGGCAGGCAAGAGGAGGAATGGCAGCGTGCTAGATACTCCGAGTAGGATAGCTCTTCTTTTGGTCTCTGTTGTCACCCGGTGGTCAGGAATCCTGTCATCATTGCTAGCTTGGGTACGAACAAACAATGCGTGCCTGATGTTCCCCTCTCTTGTCCGATTGATTGCGGATTTGCACAGAGATCTTTCGTTTTGGAGCAACATTGTATTATTTCGTCAAAAAGGATAAGACCGCATTCTGGGCCTTACACGGATCATATCTGCGGATCCGGTGCTGTGCATGCTACGCTGAGGGAAGATTCAAGCAAATCAGCAGCAGCCAGGCCACATGGATCAGGAACCTCCAAAATCTAAGCAAATAGGGAAGCTGGGCACTCCTGGGGTTGGAGCAGGAAATGCTGGCGCTGATGCGGTCTCAGCCAGAGCTGCGCCTGCTCCGTCCCCGAGCATCCAGGTCATTGACCTTACAAAAGGTAGAGACTGAAACAGGAATTCCTAATGGAACCAGACCATGCTTCTCTCGCTTGACATGTGCCCCGCCGTCTTGCTGCCACTTGGATGCAGACGAAGAAGCTGGCCCAAAGGATGGTGTACCGCCGCTCAGCCCACACGCTGTACAGCCAAGCCTGGTGCTTGAACTTACAGGTTAGTCTTGCTTGGATTACTCTACCGCATGAAACAAAATTGATGAGGGAACATGGCCCGTGATCTTCCCTGCTGTCTTTCCTTTTCCGCAGCTTTTCTAAGGAAGCCTGTGCGCACGCGCGCGCGCGCGTGTGTGTATGTATGCGTTCGTGCGCCCACCATTCTGTGTTTTTGTGGCACTTCTGCCACTCAAACCGAAGGTCTGTACCCAAGCATGCGAAAAGCGAAACAAAGCGCAAACATGCAGTGCACCAGTCACACGCACAGCAGGTGAGGATGATGAGAGTGGAATGCGCCCTTCCAGCAGTGCCGCGTCTGTCTCCACCAAGCGTGCTCGCTTTTGCCATCAGCTGCAGCAGGAGCAGCAGCAAGAATCAAGGACCAATGTCCAAGGAGCTCCATTACAGCTGCATGGGAACCAGGCGGTCATCAACGTTGCCCATTTGCTGTCTGACACACCTTTCAAGATCATGAAGATGGAGTGAGTGGCCCTTATTGAGGCTTGAATGCTTTAAATGTCTCGTCGTTGATATGCCACCACTGATCTGCTGCAAGGCCTCCTGAGCCTCCCAAGCATCGTCTGTGACCTGACAAGCCCAAGAGATGTGCTAGCAGATCGGGACCCTGCTGCTTTTTGCCCAGAACATTAGCACACATATGTGCAGCGCTCGTGCAGCGGTGCATCAGGCCCACAACTCCTTGCCCGCAGGGATTGTGTGCCACTTGTTACCCCCAAGTATCAATAGCAGAGCCTCGGGGCACCCATGCTATGGCCATCCAACCTGCTGCTAGCGAGCATCTTGTGCTGCCAGATTGATGTGCTGGGATGCATTTCTGTGAAGATTTGAGTACTTGGCTGTGCTGGTGGCCACCCCTCCTGTTCAGGCCCTCAACAAGCACAGCCCTTATCATTGCACTTGCCTCTTAGATCCTGCAACCTGATTAGGATTGCCCAATACCATGCTCTGCAGTATCCTGGCTCCGCACCAAAACAAGTACTGCTGTGGAGCAGATCCTGCTGAGCTGGCAGCGCCTGGTGACATCAAGCTCATGCTGGTGAGCAGCATGCACTCAAAGGCATGTAGGTCTCTGCAAGGACTTTGTCGGAGAACTTCCTCCGCATGTGCTTTGATGGTCTTCCGCTGCCTTGTGTGGTGAAGGGCTAGGCAGCGGTAGGACCGCCTGCGAGAGGTTTGCACAGCTTGCTTTTGCCCCAAATTGGCATGGCCAGCAGGATTCTGAGAGCCAGCCCATGGTCATGACTTTACCTTGGCTCCGCATAGACACCACGTTCTCTGCATTTGTACCATTCCACGTGTTGCCATGCGGCCTTGCCACCACTTTCTCTGCATGTGACCATTCCACGTGTTGCCATGCGGCATTGCCATCACTTGGCACTTGACGCGCCAGTCCACTTGATGGCTTTAGAAGCTGCATCCATGTCAAGACCAGAGACTGCGGTCGTGCGTACCCTTGTATGCCTTTGTCAAAATCAGGCGTTGCCAAGACCAGTGTGTGTACCATTGTCAAGATCAGTCCGCGTTCATAAATGCTCAGCATCCTGACTGTCTTGTGCCATTCCCTTGTTAGGCGCGACTGTGAGGACATAATGTGTGAATGCACAGCCTCTGGGCCGCAGAGCCAGCACAATATGCTTGGCGTAGCAAGTTTGTGCCTTTTATTGTCAAGATCAGTCCGCGTTCATAAATGCTCAGCATCCTGACTGTCTTGTGCCATTCCCTTGTTAGGCGCGACTGTGAGGACATAATGTGTGAATGCACAGCCTCTGAGCCGCAGAGCCAGCACAATATGCTTGGCGTAGCAAGTTTGTGCCTTTTATCAGGGAACTGTGTACGAGGTATGCCCTAGTTGTGCTCCATGTGCCTGTCTTTGCCCCTGCTGGCTAAGCCAATCTTGAGCGCAGGCACAGCCATGACGACAATACACCGATAAGGCACTGAGACGATAATGTTTATTGATAGCAATAAGGGGCCCAGGAAAAGGAACCCTGTGCCTACATCTTACCACTTGTCCTTGTCCTTATAGTGCCCTATGTTATTTCTCTATCCCTTGCCTTCACACCCTTACTCTTGGTCCTCACCCTCCATCCTTGCCCTCACTCTCAAACCTATTTTCACCTGTCATCCTTACCCTCACCTTTTATTCTTAACCTCACCCTGTGACCCCGCAGTCCTCAAACATGTGCCCAGACATAGCATGGCTACTCAAGAAGTGCCCGCACCTGGCACGCGTGGAGCACATGGTCATCCTGCATGGCCTGCCTGATGCTGAGGCCCAAGAGCACGTGCATGACTCATTTTCGTCGTGCTGCGCTGGCGTGCCCCTCACTCGCCCGCCTCACTGCAGGCTCACACTGCACAGGTGAGCGGCCTGAGAACTTTCAGGCAGCATGGCCCCTACAGCTACTTGATCCTGCAAAGCTACTATTTGGCTTGAACTTCGCTCCGGCCGTACTTGCCGCGCCTGAGCAGGTAATGACCAAAGTCAGATTGCTGAGTGACAAACATGGAGTTATAAGGAAGTCTGCTATACCTGCGGTTAGGGTGGACGTGCTGGAACAGCTTCAGTAGAGCATTACCTTGCTGGTACAGAGTGCCTCCTAAGTAAAGCATGCCAGAACCTTTGCTTCCTTCGGCTGCCACGTGCAGGTGCCCTTTGCCATACGCGTACGGAACCCAACACTCCAAGTTTATCATCCTGCAGGTGCTCAAAATTGCTTTCTTGTTGTGCTCGCGTTCAACTACGCCCATTGCTGTGCATGGGTGTTGTTTGAACTGTCGCTTGATCGGAATCTGACAACTGGACCACGTAAATTGGACTTGATCTAAAGAATCATCTTTGCCTGATCTTGAGTGTGCAATTCACAATGTTCGTTTTCATCCACTCAGACAGTTCTCAATTTATACTGGAGGATTTTTAACTGTTCTTTGACAAGAATGTGCTTTTTGGGCTCATTTTAAAAGGCACACTGCCCTCCACCTTCAGTCCTCATTTGCCTACCCTTGATCTTTGCAGTATACCACAGGCATCAGAGTCATATTACACACAGCCAACCCTCTCAAGGGAACAGAAGACATAAGCTCCCAGGCCATGTGGGTAGGGCGCACAGTGCCCCTTTCTTTAAGCCAGGCTTGTCATTGTGAGAATTGCCTGCTCCTGGAAAACAGACCTGATTGTGCAATGTGGCTGCCTTCTTTTTCCCCAGATCCATGCCTGCAAGGTGGGCCATGGCATGTGTATGGAATGTGCACTTTAAGTGAGGCTCTTACAGTTTTGCTATTTTATCAGCAGTACACTCATGGCGCCTTTCTAGATTGCTGCGCCCTCTGACCTGTGCATCTCCCATGCACTCCAATCACATGTCCTCAGATCAAATTGCCAGTTATTTTCGTCACCAGCTCCCATTTTTGCATGCTTCTTTGTGCATATTCAATCTACCACACTCCTTTCTTCTTGATGCTGAGCCTCGATCCCCTTCCTAAACCTTTGTGTTATTGCTCTGCGGTCTCTGTACAGATGGTGGCAAGATTTTCCCCCAAAAGATGGCCTGTCGCCTCCTTCCTCTGATTTTGAAGATGCTTTCTGTGACTACATTTTGAAATTGAAGCTGCCACCAGAAGTAAGATTGGGATGGATCGATGCCTGCAAGACTGTCATATTTTCTTTCTGTCCCAGTCAGGGTATTTATGAACACTTTCACTGTGTATCATCTTCTACCTGAACTATTTATGCCTAGAGGACACCATGGACATGCTTTATGAATTCTACACTCAGGTATTCACCAGCCCACGCTGCATCAACTGCTCTCGTTTGGCATCAAGCATTTCGTTTTGCAGAAGCTGTGATTGAGAGGTAAAGAGCACGCACACGATCCCGTCCTGCACAGGTGCTTCAGCAGGTCATCTCTGCATTTCGTGGACATGACTTCTCAAGCGCGCGTGCGTTTCTGGTTCCCAGTGTGCCCGGATACCACGGCGACGACTCCCAGTATAAGTATGGCCACATGCGTGTGCGGGCGCTCTTGCAAAAGGTTTGTGTATGGAGTGCATGTGTGTTTGTCTGTGTGCATATCCATGCGTGTTGGGCGTAGGCGCAGGTGTAGGCGTAGGGGATGCGAACGAGGAAGAGAGGGGGGTGTTTAGTTAGTCTGTAAGGTCCAATCAGGCGCTGGAATTGTTACGCAGTGTTGGGAGCTGTGAAAGCACGCGCTGGTATCCTTGTGGCAGTCAAATCTTAGACATGGCTGGATCGTTCCAAGGGGATCTTTGAGAATATGCTGGCAGGTTTAAATGCAGAAATTTTGTCTTTATTTTTGGCAACTCAAGGGTTAGACACAACACCCATTTTATTATCTTATTTCATACAATACCAATACGAAATTCCACTCATCTCTCAAATTGTGTACTTACAATACTTTTGCCAATGTATACATTGTGTTGAACGCCATGTGCAAAAACAATTGTGCATGGTTTTCTGGACTTCAAATGTACGTCCACAACCTACTGGCAGACACAATACTGATTTTGCTTGCCTGGATGGCATGAAGCTGCTTGTTTTTCTTCCTGCCATTGCTGCCATTGCTGCCTGCCATTGCCTGTTATTGCTGCTATTGCTGCCTGCCATTGCCTGCCATTGCTGCATTGCTGTCTGACTCTGCTTTAACACCTTTGTTTGAGTCTGCTGTGTTCATGACCGCAGCACCTAGACGTTTCCTCGGCGCCCAGTGCAGCCCCAACCAGCCCCAGCAACCAGAGCACACTGCCGAGCATGTTCAGGAAAGCTACGTTTGCGTCCAAGATAAACAGGTCTGCGCAGCCTGCAGCTGGCAGCTCGAAGGAAGACCTGGCAGGACAGGAACTCACTGGGCAAGCAAGCACGCCGAGGCTGCAAACAAAGCAAGATCCTGTGCTTGGCTTGTCAGCCTCACAGCAACCAATCAATCATAGAATCCCTGAAGGCATTGTCATGCAGCCCACAAGTTTGGGTGAGTGACATTGGCCTGCGTCTCACACAGAGGGTTGTGACGCAGGGTTGTGATACAGGGTTGTAACACAGGGTGGTGAGCGCCATTGGCCTGCGTCTCTCACAGGGTGGTGACGCTGACCTTCAGGTACAAGCATCACCTGAAACCTTCCCCGCTGAGTGAAAGACATACTTTTTTGTGCTCTGGGGATGGATGTCCTAAAGGTGTACTTTTTGTGCTGTGGGGATGGATGTCCTAGCTGGTTTTAAGGCAAAAAAGGTTTCTATCTTGCCTGTGGGTGCGTATCAGAGCTGCAGCAGGTGTTGAGTTGTACTAGCTGAAGGCAACTGCTAGGTAGCACTGCACAATGTACTGTTGGATGCATTTTGGATATGGGACAAACCGGGTATGAGGCTTGGCTCCAAACTTGATGCAAGTCTGTAGCAATGCACGTGTGTATGTGTGTGTGAGTGAGAGAGAGAGACAGAGAGAGAGAGAGAGATAGAGAGAGAAAGAGAAAAAGAGAGAATTTTAAAATTAAAAAGATGTGAACAGAGATGGGTTTGAAATTGATTGTTTCAATTCTTTTTTTACAAACTTGAGTGTTTGTAATTAGATATAAGTATGTGTATGTGTATTTGTGTGTTAATGTGTGTGTGTTTGTGTGTGTGTTAGATTGTGTGTGTGTGTGTGTGTTTGTAAGTGTTTGTGTGTGTGTGTTAGACTGTGTGTGTGTGTG
>LKMJ01001758.1_pt1 | contig 19454 bp, 24 predicted proteins | sample 643391 | NCBI WGS metagenome assembly LKMJ01 (sample SAMN04112250, study PRJNA286221) | soda lake metagenome | biome: soda lake; feature: Kulunda Steppe; material: water; isolation source: sample PL-Br10 brine of Picturesque Lake | place: Russia: Kulunda steppe | collected 2010-07 | reverse complement strand
TTACACTTTTTCAGATTTTTTACTTAATAGTTGAAGGTAATAGACTTAAATTCTAGTTTTAACTAAGTTTGAATTGTTTACTAATGACAAAAGTAGCCGAAGCTTTTATTGATTCTAGAAAGGTTGATGGAGAAGAAGCTGCTGAAGAGTTAATTAAAAGAGCATTAAGGAAAGAAGACTTTGATTCTCCTGATTTTGCCTTTTTATTCGGTTCCAAAAACTTTAGGTTGAAAAGTTTCGTAAAAAAAGTAGGTGAGCGAATAGATAATCTCGGAGCAGAAATGGTTGGATGTACAACGGCGGGAGAAATATCTAGGAGAGGTGCAACAAACAAGTGTGCGTCATTAATTTTGATAGAGAGCGATGAAATTGATTTTACTGTTGGTAGTTCTGAAGAAGTATATGAGGATCCGGAAGAGTCGGCGAGAAAGGCTTTAGAAGAAATAAAAGATAAGAGAAGTGACACTGTTCGTGCTGATAAATTTTTAATGGTCTTATCCGCGGCTGGACGACCTAAGAACAAGCCTACGGAGTTTGGTGTTTTAAAAGGAATTACTAAGAATTTGGAAGAAGATATTCCAATAGTGGGTGGTTCAGCGGGTGATGAATTGAAAGCTAAAAGGACTTACCAATTCCACAACAGAAATATTTCTACAAATGCTGTTGTTCTTGTTGAAGTAAGTTCGGATTTACCTTTTGAAATTGGACTTGGCCATGGTATGGATAAGAAAATTGCTTCTGGAGTTGTAAATGAAGCTGAAAAAGAAGATCTTCTAATAAATAAAATTAAGGGTCAAAAGGCTGCTGATTTTTATGCAAAGTCTATAGGTGCTGAAGTTTCTGATATTTCTGATATAGAGGTAAATAAGATGATTAAACCGTTTGTTAAAGCGTATAGATATATTAAACTTAGGTATAATAATGAGAGTCTTCTTAAAATGAATAAGCTATTTGATTATTCGGTTAACAATCCTTTAGCTACCAACTTGTCTAAAGATGATGTCAGAATAATAAGCCCTCTAGATATAACGGAAGATAAAAGTATACACTCTGGTTCCGAGGTGAATGAGGCTGAAGTAATAAATGTAGTTGAAGGAGATAAAGAAGAGATAGTTTTAGCAGGTAAAAGAATTTTTGAAAGTGTAAAACAAGAGAATGAACCATTATTTGGTATTGTGGCTGATAGCGTGATACGTAATCATATATTCACTAGAAATGAGCTTGAAAAGGAGATAGGAGAAATGAGGCAGTCATTATCTGCACCGGTAATAGGATTTTATGGTTACGGACAGATTGGTCCTGTTGGTTCAAGTTATTCTACATTTAATAATCAATCTATAGCTGGCTTCGTAATTTATAGGAATGAATTTTAGGTAATTCAAAGATTTTTGATTTTGAAATAGTCTTTTGCTTTGATGGTTACGATGTAAGATACTAGTAGAGTTAGTGAAATTAGCAAGAATGAAACAAACATGTGTTCTTGAACCATTTTTGCTCCTTCATCACCTAGCCAGGCTATTATTAATGCTATAGAGAAATACCTAAATCCTCTAAAGATAAAAGAAACTATAAAAAGTTTCTTAGCTCCTAGATTAAATATGCCGGCACCTATACAAAATAATTTAAACGGGAATGGAGAAACGCCGGATACACCTACAATAAATAGTCCATGTTCTTCAATATACTTGTCTATTTTTTCATAGTCTTTATCTGATATCCTGTTTATCACAGGTTTTCCGCCATATAATCCAATATAGTAGCCGAATACTGCACCAAGAGAAGAACCTAGAGTAGCAATGAAAGCTAACCAAAGTGCATTTTCTGGCTCTAAAAGAGTTAAAGGTATTAAAACAGCCTCTGAAGGTAAGGGTGATATAGATGAGTTAAAAAAAGATAGTAAGAAGAGTCCTAATTCTCCATAAGGTATTAAGAACTCTATTATTTCATTAAAAAAATCCTCAATCTCCATTTTTAATATACGCCTACCAACAAAAACATTACCGAATTAAAACTTAATATAAAAACATCATATTACAGTGAGTGGAAAAACATAATGAACTTAGATCAAAATCAGCAAATCATTCTTATAGCATCTCTAACTATCGGAATGGTTTTAGGAGCTGTAATAGCCATTAATTACAATTTTAATCTTGATGAAGAACCGGAAAATCAGTTATTTGAAGATGAGACAATTTATGAAGTAAATGAGTCTAATCGCTTTCAAACAATTGATTTTGCCAATCATTCAACAGGAATTAGCATAGATGATGGGGAAATTTACCTAGACTTAACAGGTGATGGAAATTTTGAAACACAAATAGAAAACATCACCAGAGATGGAGAAGAACACGCCTTTGTTAGAAATGCGGTTCATGAAGATAAAGCATACCAGCTTTATTACAGGTATCGTATAGCTGCAGAAGACCAAGAGGACTATCTACAACTATATAGAATAAGAGAAATTTAAGAAAGTTTAATTTACCATTTAACCCCGTAACCTGGATTTAACAATCTCTCCTCTCTTTCTATACTTTTTATCTTTTCTATATCTTCCTTGTCTAACCTTATTTCATTAGACTGGAAATTATCTATAATATGTTTCTCTGTAGATGATTTCGGTATCGGAATTACGTGATCCATGCTTTGCAGCCACGCCAAACTAATTTGTGCTTCACTGGCTCCATGCTTCTCAGCGATTTCAGATATTTCTTTCACATCGAATACTTTTCCTCTTGCAAGGGGAGAGTAGGCTACCAGATGAATATCATTACGCTGGCAATAGTCTGTTAACTTCTTTTGTTGTAGTAATGGATGCATTTCAACTTGGTTTGCGAATATGCCTTGTTTTGTAACTTCTTGTGCCTTTTCAACCATTTCTATAGTGAAATTGCTGACACCAATGTGCTGGATTTTATTTTCTTCCTGTAGTTTTTCAAATGCAGAAAGCGTTTTCTCAGGTTCATAATCTCCTCCAGGCCAATGAACATACATTAAGTCTACATTACTGGTTTTGAGTTTTTCCAAACTTTTATTGGTGCTTGATATTACAGAGTCGTAGGAAAGATTATCTATCCATACTTTTGTGGCTAGAAAAATGTCTTCGCGATCAACACTACTTTCTTTAATTCCTTTACCTACAAATTCCTCATTCCCATATATTTGTGCGGTATCTATGTGTCTGTAACCTATTTCTAGTGCTTTTTTCACTGAATTGATACATTCTTGAGGATCTTTATTTTGCCAAGTTCCAAGACCTGGTCGCGGTATTTTGTTGTCTGCCATATCAGAGTTTCTGGTGATCTACCCACAAAAAGATAACTCTTCTATAGTGCAATTAGAATTTCTAGGATTCTTTTTTTGGAGAAAAATAGGTGTTAAAAAAGAGTAATACAATAGGTTATATTATCATGACAGAAGAATCTGAAAAGAACGTATGTGTCTCATGTGGCGTAGACTTCGATGACGAAGAAGAACTGGAAGAACATGAAGAAGAGCATGAGGAAGAATAAAGTCACACGTTTTTGAGATAAAAAAGACATATACTTGATTTTTTTATTAAAAAGTGGATCAAAAGATGGAAGAATACGATATTATTGTTATAGGAGCGGGTTCAGGTTTAGACGTTGCTTCAGCATATCATGGTAGAGATAAAAAGGTAGCTTTAATAGAGCCTGGACCTTTAGGAGGAACATGCCTGAATAGGGGATGTATACCATCTAAAATGCTTATACACAGGGCAGATATTATACAAGAGATCGAAGAGAGCGAAAAATTTCACATAGACTCTCAGATAAATGATATAATGTTTTCTGAATTAATTGAAGAGGTTAATAATGAAGTAAACTCAGAATCAAATGAAATAGAGAAAGGTATCAGGAAATCAGAAGACTATGATCTTTACAAAAATAAAGCGGAATTCAAAGATGAAAAAACAGTAATAGTTGGAGGAGATAAGGAATTAACTGCCAACAAGATAATATTGGCTGCAGGTACAAGGCCATTAGTCCCTCCATTAGAGGGCTTAGAGAATGTCAACTATCTAACAAGTAATGATGCATTAAAATTAGATGAAAAACCTGATGAAATGATTATAATAGGTGGAGGATACATAGCTACCGAATTAGCCTACTTTTACGGATCGGTAGGAACAGAAATAACTATTTTAGAAATGAATGATCTGCTTATAGGCAGAGAAGATAAAGAAATAAGCGAGGAATTTACAAAGATTTTTTCCGAACGATACAATATTAATACTGGTTTTAAAGCTTCGAGAGTAGAGGAAAACGGTGAAAAGATAGTAATTCATGCAGAAAATAAAAAAGGAGAAAATGAAAAATTTGAAGGCGATCAACTGCTTATAGCAGCAGGAAGGATACCAAATACTGATGAACTGGGTGTTGAAAAGGCAGGCATAGAAACGGATGATAGAGGTTTTGTTAAAACAGATGAGTACATGCAAACAAGTGTAGATCATATATATGCGTTAGGAGATATTGCAGGTAACTATCTGTTTAAGCATAGCGCTAATATGGAAGCTGAATATGCTTTTAAAAATAGTTTTGCTGGAAACAAGTTTAAAATAGATTATACTGCTATGCCTCATGCTATATTTTCCAAACCGCAAATAGCCGGTGTAGGAAAGACCGAGCAACAACTAGAAGAAGAAAATGAAGAATATGTGTCTGCGAAGTATAAATATAGTAATACAGGGATGGGTAAAGCATTGAAAGAAGAAAATGGATTTGTAAAAGTCTATGCTGACGCTGAAACTAGTGAAATACTTGGCTGTCATATAATGGGTCCGGAAGCTTCAACTTTAATCCATGAAGTCTTGGTAGCAATGAGAACAGGAAACCGTAAAATTTCCAACATCAAAGATACTATACACATCCATCCGGCATTGAACGAAGTAGTAGAAAGAGCGTTCCAAAAACTATAAAATAAGAGTCTATGAGGGTATAGAGATAAATCTAATGAAAATAGTACACACTGCTGACATACATCTTTCTTCAAACTATCCTGAAAGATTAGAGGCTTTAAAAGAGATTTTAGACAAATGTCATAAGGAAGAAGCAGAACTACTGCTGATTACAGGAGATTTATTTGATAAAGAGGTAAGTGTTGAAGAGCTTAAACCAGAAATACGTCCTCTGTTTTCTGATAACTCCTTTAAAACTCTTGTAATACCAGGAAATCATGATCAAAATGCTTTTAGAGAAGCAGAACATTTCGGAAATGATATTGAAATTTTAGATAATCAGCCTTTTGATAAAGTAGAATTCAATGATGCAAATATTGTCGGGATTCCCTACACTGAAAAAGAATTTTCAGAACTAGTAGAACCGCTGAATCAAACTCTTAACGATGATAAAACAAATATTTTGATGGTTCACTGTACGCTAAAAAGTACTTCGGGTACTTATGGTGAAGAAAAAGAATATCTTCCAATTGAGCCGGAAGAGCTAGTTCAGACAGGATTTGATTATATTTTAGCAGGGCACATACATTCTTCTGCTACTAAAAAAAGTTTTGGGGATACAAGATTTACTTATTCTGGGTCACCTATATCAATATCAACAAAAGAAACAGGCAAAAGAGAAATATGGGTTATAGACTTGGATGAAGACAAAATGGAGACAAGAGAGCTAGATACATTCCATTATCTTAAGAAAGATATCGAGGTTTTACCCGGTGATGAAGAAGATTCGATTAAACAATTAAGTTCTTTACAGCAAAAAAACGTATCAAAGGCCTCCATAATTGTAAACGTTTACGGGTTCACTAGAAAAACTACAGAAAACCTTACCTCGGACATAAAGAAGGAGATAAGTGACTTGGAGCCTATGGACTTCAAAGTTAACAATACTAGTTTAGAAAGTATTTCTCTTATTGCTGATTCTAAGATATACAAAGAGTTTAGTGAAAAAATGAGTGATAAGAATTTGGAAAAACCTAGAGAAGTTGAGAAAAAGTTTTTGAGGGCGCTATCAAGATATGAAAGAAAACAGCACTAAAATTAACAGAATACAAATCAGTCATTATGGCCCACTAAGAGATATTGATCTTGAGTTAAATTCTGGGCTAAATGTTTTTTATGGTAAAAATGAATCGGGTAAAACACTTATTGTTGAAGCTATAACAAAGATGCTTTTAGAAGATGATTCAAACTTTCAAGGTATTGAACGTGTTTCCCAAAAGCCAAATGGGCTGCTTACGATAGAGAAAGGCGATGAACAGTATGATGCTTCACAAGAGAGCATAGATTATACTTTTGGAGATATTAAAGCAGAAGATATACGAAATGCGTTCATAATAAGAGATTTTGATCTCAGGCTTCCGGAGAGAGATAATAGCTTTGGAAACGGAGATTATTTTAATGATATAACTGATAGAATACTTGGATCTAAGACAAATAAGATTGAAAGAATTCAAGAGGAAATTTCCGACATCGGATACTTAACGAGTGCTAGTGAAGATGCTAGACTAGACAACACAAAAGATGAAGGCAAACTACTAGACAAGAAAAAGAAAGCTAAAGACCTAAAAGACAATTTAGATAGCTACTTGCGAGAAATAAGAGAAAAAGGTATATACCAAAGTTTAAACAAATTAAATACTCTAGAAGAAGAAATTAACACAAAAAACGAGCAAGTAGAGATTCTCAAGAATGCTAGAAAACAGAAGAAATACCAAGAAGCTGAAAATCTTTTAAACAAGGTTAAGTCAGCTGAAAAGGATATTGCAGGACTAGAAGATGAAGAGAAACTATTGGAAGAGTTAAAAGAAATAAAATCCAGAGCAGAGAATTTTGAAGGAAGCACAAGTGACGTTAAATTGATAAAATTAGGTTCAATAATAACAACTTTATTTACAGGATTAGCGTTAATTGCTGCAATTATAACTCCTACACCTGTTTTCATATTTAGTGCTTTAATATTCTCCGCTTTAGCTTTTTACACCGCTACAAAATATCACTCAACAAAAAAAGAAGTAAATAAGAAGAGAAATGAAAGGGATAAAATAATAGAAAAAGCTAGAGCAAAAAATTTGGAAGTAAAAAACTTATCTGAGGTTGTAGAAGAGGTAAGGAAATATGAAACAAATCTTGAGAAACAAAAACAGGAGTTAAGAGGAAAAAGGAATGATTCAATTGGACAATTAAAAGGGAAGTTTGATGCCAACCCTCAAGATATTAAGGAATGGGAAGATACGATAGAAGAGTTTTCAAATACTTTTGATCCGGTAGAAGAGGAGTTTAGCCAAGAAAAACTAAAGGAAACTGAGAATCGGTTGGAAGACTTGAAAAACAAGAGAGAAGAGCTTAGAACTCAATTAAAAAAGTATAAAGATGAGTTAAACAGTTTCAATCAAGATTTTGAGGATGCAGTAGATGGGAGGTTTTTAGAAGAAAATAAAATAACTATAGATTCTATTGAAGATTTAGAAAAAGCTCTTAACCAGATTGAACAGTTTATAGAGAATCTTAAACTAACAACTCGATCTTCTAAAGATGCAATAGGAATACTTGAAGAACTAAAGGAGGAAGAAAGCGATGAATTTAACAGGCTATTTGAAAACGAGAGCTATGCGGTAGAAATGTTTAGGTGGGGTACAAAAGGCAATTATGTGGATATTAATTATGATAAGGGTTCTCAAATGCTTAAGACAGAGAGGAAAGATGGTAGGGAGATAACTCCTGAAGAACTAAGTCAAGGTACATACGATTTACTATTCATGTCTATTCGATTAAGCCTAGCTAAAGAAATACTAGAGGAACCTGGATTTTTGGTACTGGATAATGCTTTTGTTCATTCGGATGTAGAGAGGGTTAAGAGAGAACTAGAATTTTTAACTAAACTTGAGGATGAAGGTTGGCAAATAATATATTTGACGTTTAGGGACGATATAAAGAAAGAATTACAGGATTTAACGACTGTCAAAGAGTTGGATAGGCTAGAGTACTAAGATCGTTATTGTTTTTTTCTTCTATCCTTTAAGACAACTATAAATAAAAGTTTAGATGAAGAAATTATTTCTGTAATACTATGATTATGGAAACATTTATCGGTTTTATGGTTCTTTTTGGCTTAGCACTAGGAGTTTTGATGACTTTTGGAACTGTTATTGTTATTGTATATTCTTTATATGATATCTTGGCTAATCAAAGAGGCAAGATGGAGCCTATAGAGCAAATAACATGGATTGTTGTAGTGCTATTTTTCAATATTCTTGGAGCTCTAACTTATCTGCTAATAGTTAAGATCGGAGATATTAGACTAACTGAGAAGTCTGAGGAGAGAAGGCTAGATGAATTAGAGGAACTTGCAGATCTGAGAGATAGAGAAGCAATCACTAAAGAAGAGTACGAACAACTTAAGTCTGAGATAATCAATAATAAAGATGAAAAAACTAGTTAAGATCGATGTAGTCTCTTAAAATATCTTTTGAATGTTTTTCTACCTTAGTTGCATTTTCTTTTGAGGTGTAAATATTTAAGCTGGTATGACGCCATTCAGCATCAACTAAAGAGTCGGGTATTGGCGAAGCGTCATTTAAGTTGACAATTCCTTCTGAACTTTTTATTCTGACGTTAAGCTCTTCTTTCTTAGGGATTGTGGGAAGATCGACAATAACTTCATGCATATCTATACCACATTTGTCGGCAAGCTCCTTTTCCAAATTCATAGGCTCTCTAATGTTTTCTGCAAGTTTTCTTAAATCGTTCTTGGAAAGTTGGTTAATCCCTAATTCAAAGGCATTCTTGTATAATTTACGATTTCTAATGCGAGAATAAAGTTCTTGAGATCTATGTTCAGAATTCATTAGCTCGCAATGAGCTGAGTAATCGTCTAATCTCATCAATCTTTCCAGTTCATTTCCTTGGTACATATGATACTCTAGAGCACGTTGAGCCATTTTACTTGCAATGCAGACAGTACGGTGCATATATAAGGTTTTATACATGTGGAAACGTGATGTCAATAGAGATTCTAACGCTTGTATAGACTTTTCGTTGTAAACAAGTCTCCTAGAGTCTATTTCAGCTAAACGTATTATTGTTTCTGAATCAATCTGTCCGTGATTAAGGCCAGAATAATGGGAATCTCTCATTAGATAATCCATTCTGTCGGCATCTACATCACTACAAACTACTTGGCCTATCTCAAGTTCGCCTCTAATTATTTTTACAACTCTCTCGGTATCAGCAGAATATAGATGGCCTATTCTTTCAGCTGTTTCACACGAAAAATCTTCGTGCGAAATACCGTTTTTCTTAGCAATCATTTCTCCTGCATGAGAAAAAGGACCATGACCAGAGTCATGTAGTAAAGCAGCCGTACGTAATTCGTTTCTTCGGTCTTCGTCTAAATCTAGGCTTTCTGCGAATTTACCTGCTAGATAAGTAGTTCCTAGAGTATGTTCAAAACGAGTGTGGTTTGCACTAGGATAAACTAATGATGCAAAATCTAGTTGTTTTATACATCTCAAGCGCTGAAGAGCAGGAGAATCTACAATCTTTTCTTCCTCATCGTTCAATTTTATGTAGCCGTGTACGGCGTCTTTTATATGTCTCATGAAATAAAACAAGTATTTGTATTTATTAACTCTTTTTCAGGCTTTGACCAGTTTTATCCTAATTTTTAAGATGCTTCTTTGACAAAGACTTTTGATTTTAAAGATTTGTTTAGTTTTTCCTCTATTTCTTGGTTTTTTTCATTTATCTCTGATTTAATTTGATTTATCTGTTCTTGCTTTTCCTTCTTTTGTTTTTGCTTATCTTCGATTTGGCTTTGAACGGATTTTTTCTCATTTTTGATGTCCTGTAACTTCTCTTCTATCTTTTGTTTACTTAACTCTCTTTTTTTCTTATCTAAATTTTTCTCAATATTTTCGATGTTTGAAAGCCTATTATCAAGGTCATAAAGTTTTTTGCTTTCAGTTTTGAAAGTTTTTAGTTGTCTTGAGCTTAGTAAATCGTTTTCTTCAATTTTGGATGTAGCTTCTTCAAGTTCTGATCGGATACTTTGGATTTCTTTGAATTTCTCCTCCTTGAGATTCTTTAAGTTTTCTAAATCTCCTTCGAATGTAAATTCCTGACTTTCTATGTTGTATAAAAGTTTTTTTAGTCCTCTATCTAGTTTAGAAGATATTAATGACAATTCATTGTATTTTTCGTTCTTCTTGTTCTCTAATTCTTTAATTTTATCTTCTAATTGTTGTTTATTTTGCCACTCTTCGCTTTTCTTTAATTCTTCTATTTCTGTCTTTAGTTTAGATTTTTCTTCATTTAGCGAAGTTATATTTGATTCTAGGTCTTCTATTTCTGTTTTAAGGTTATCTTTCTTGTTTTTCAGTTCTTTAATATCCTTTTGTGAACTCGATATTTCGTTCATATCGATTATTATGCTATATTCTTCTTCTATAAATTCGTTAATATTTTTGGAATGTTTCTCTAAGTCTTCTAGAGATAAAGTAATATCTGATTTTTTCTGTATTCTCTTCATAACTGCTTTTTCTTTCTTAGAAGCCTCATTAAACTTCTTAATAAATATTTCTAATTCTTTTTCGTGCTCCAGAATGTTTGTTGAAGCATCAAAATCTGAAATAAGTTCTTTACGAGTACTATAAATGTTGTTTTTAACGTCCTGTATAACTGTCAAATTTTTATCGTCTTCATAATTGCTGATTCGTTCTAAATCTCTTTCTAAAGAACCTAAAATTCTTTCAGTTTTATTTATCAATTCACTTTCTTTAGAATTAATTCTATTTATTTTAGAACTATTTTTATCTTGAATAAGACTATCTGCTTCGGTAACGCTAACTTCTATTTCCTCTTCCTTTGTTGTCAAGAGATCATTGAATTTTTCACGCAACTTATCTGTTATAGACATTTTACCTAACCACCTGTATCTAGTGATAAATTTAGAACTTCATTCTTATACTTCAATTGGTGTAAAAACCAATTCAGTTTCACCTAAGTCGGGATTTATAAGTGCTCTAAACTATATTTTCAACAGAATAAAGAACACAGAGGTATCAAATCAAATGCAGACTGAGCTATATGAAGGCGAAGAAATATTAAATCAATTTAGACCCGCAAGATCATCGGTACTACTTCTAGACTACCTAATGTCTTTCGCTATTATAGCGGTATCAGTAGTAGCATCTGCTGGATTAGTAACGTACTTTGACGGTATACCTATAATTGGAGACTACATTGGCTCTAGTCTGATAATAGCGATCGGTCTAATACTCGCCATACCAGGACTTATAGCTGCGGAAATTAAAGTAAGAGGAAACACATACTACCTAACTAATCAAAGAATAATACACGAATACAAGTTCCTCAAATATAACTCCAAGATAATCAAATTCAATAGAATAACAAATATTTCTTCAGAAAGAAGCCTGATCGACAGGATCTTTAGAACAGGAAAGATAAAGATTAAAACGGCCGGAACCAAAGAAGCAGAGATGACAATAAGGAAAATTAAAAATCACACTAAGATTGAAAAACAAATTTCACAGAGCATAGAAGCATCGGGACCATCACCAACAACGACTGGAGAATCCAACGGGAATTATCAGAACAATAGGAATAATAACCAAAGACAAAATAATCTCTAAGAATTATGCAATTGCGAAAGATTAAAGCTTCAGAAACAAGAGAACTGGTAGAAGATTTATGGATGCCATTAGCAGAAGAGATGGAAATTGTTTCGTCTTACAACAAATTAGCTGATAATGGTGTAATACAAAACGCTATTGAACACTATAAGGATCGTTTATCTAAAGATCATTATAATGGGTATTTTTTAATAATAGAAGGTGTTAAAGCAGGTTTTATAACATATAAAATAGAAGATGCCCCGCCAATTTTTGATAGGGACAAACATCTCTATATCTCGAATCTTTTCATTAAGGAAAAATACAGAGGAAATGGTTATGCAACTGATTTAATAGATAAAGTAGTAGATGAAGCTAAAAATCAGGATTGTGAGTACGTTGAATTATCTGTAGACAAGGATAATACAAAAGCAAGAAAATTATATGATAAAAAGGGATTCACTGAGAACAGGCTGAGGCTATACAAGCAACTCTAAAAAATCTTTCTGTATTTCCTAAACCTGGTAGAGGTTTTTAAAAATTGTCTTTCAAATACGACGAGTGAAAATGAAAAGGACTAAAATAGTGTCAACAATAGGTCCTGCGACCGATACTAAGAAAAAACTAGCAGAACTAATAGAAGAAGGCGTAGACGTAGCTAGACTAAATTTTTCACATGTTACGCACGAAGAACACCGAAAAACCTTTGAAAAAATAAGAAAAGTAAGCGAGAAAACGGCGGTGATGGCAGATACTAAAGGGCCTGAAATAAGACTGGGTAAAGTAAAAGAAGGCACTGAACTAAGCAGTGGTCAAAAAATAGTAGTAAAAAACGGTGAAAAAGAAACTGATTCAGAAACTCTATACGTGAACACTGAGAAACTGGTTGAGAATACAGAAGTAGGAGATAAGATAGTTGTAGATGATGGGAAAATTGAGCTGATTGTAGATAATAAAGAAGAAAACCAGCTAACTTGTACCGTTGTATATGGCGGTACACTTTCTGATAGAAAATCTGTTAATATTCCTGGAAAAGACATAGGATTATCAGCACCAACAGAAAAAGACAGAAAAGATATCAAATTTGCAGCTGAACAAGGATTTGACTTTATTTCTCTTTCTTTTGTGAAAAAACCTGAGGATGTTGAGAAAGTGAGAGAAATTTTGGAGGAAAACAACTCAGATGCGCAGATAATATCTAAAATAGAGCACGCTAAAGCAGTTGAAAACTTTGATGAAATATTAGAAGCTTCAGATGCTATTATGGTTGCTAGAGGAGATCTAGGTGTAGAAATACCTGCAGCAGAACTACCAAGTTTACAAAAAGAAATGATTGCAGAATGCAATAAAGCAGGTAAACCAGTGATTACAGCCACACAAATGCTTGAATCAATGACTGAGAATCCAACAGCAACGCGTGCAGAAATATCTGATGTAGCTAACGCCGTAATGGATGGAAGTGATGCCGTAATGCTTTCAGGAGAAACAGCTGTAGGAAAATATCCTGTAAAAACTGTTCAAGTTATGAGGGAAATTGTAGAAGAAGTAGAAAGCAATATAGAAGAACAAGTACATCACACAATAAAAGAAAGATCTAGGAACATAACAGAGATTATTTGTAAAAACGTCTGGCAAGCTACAAGAGAGGATGAAATAAAGCACATTGTAGTACATACAACATCAGGAAGTACAGCAAGAAATGTAGCTAAACATCGCCCAGAAACACCAATTATAGCATTCGCTCATTCGGAACAGGTGGAGAGGCAACTTCAACTAGTTTGGGGAGTCGAACCATATTTTGAAGAAACCGAAGATTCTGTGGAAGAGATGATAATCTCGTCTGCTCGTAGGTTAAAGACACTTGGCTTAGTTGATGAAGAAGATAAGATAGTTATTACTGCTGGTATGCCTCCGGCATTGACAGGAACAACGAATATGATGCAGATAAGAGATATTAGGGGTATATTGAACCAGTAACTTTTCGATTCTGTTATTTCAATCTCTTGAAATTTTTCTTAAAGTTTCTATAGTTTCTTCTGTTTTGTTAGCAGAATTACTGCTCGGTTTAAAGTCAAACTGGTGAAGATATGACTTTGGTATTGCAAAATAAGTTTCTTTCTCCATTCTTACTTCTTCTTTCCGGGTTTTCTGAACAGCATGATCAGGATCTTTTGCTTCAACTGCTTCTTGAAACTCCAAAAAACTCCTCGTTCCATTATTACTTCTAGAAATTCTTAAAATCACATATTCTACCATAAAACAATGTATGGTATCTGGGTAATGAAAAAAGTTTCTCTAATAATTAGTAAAACTAAAACCTGTTAATGCTTTGATACACATCTACTTCAGGAATTTCTCCTAAAATCACTTCTTCAGTAATATTAAAGTCCTCTATATACCTTGATATTCCATTAAACGCTTCTGCAACTTCTTCCATTGAATAATTTGTCTCATGTTCTAGTGAAATAATGGCGTCTTGATACATGTGTCTGACTTCTTCTTGATAACTCATTACGGCATTTTTCAACTCAAACGAATGTGGAAAACACTTTGTTGATTCAATTGCGCAGAAATCAAATAATTGAAGCTGGTCGTCAAAGTAAGCAAAGTTCTCTACGACAGGGTCTGTCATCACTGCTCCCTCATCTACTACTTGATCAAGTATATAGACCACGTCTCCTATTTTTTCCTGACTTTTGTCGTCTTTTAATTCGTCTGTTAGTTCACTATCAAATTTTTCCTGAATTATAACTGTGTTTAATCCCTCATAATCTTTTAGACCTGATAAATTCTTGGTTCGTACAGTTGTGTCAGGTAAGACATTGTTTGGCAAGTATGCGCCTATTCTTTGCATGTTTTCCGTACATAAGTTGTCATAAACTTTCACGATTTGATTGTCTAATTCATATACAGTTTTACGATTAACTGTATGGTTTTCAGGTTTGTGAATAAGCTCTCCATCTTCGATAACTTCTCTAACGGGGTAGCTTTCTTCGTCAATTATTTTGCCATCGGAAGATTTCATACAAAATCTATGTTGAATAAAATTTATAATGAAGTAGTAGTAAAATCATACTACTTAGACTTCAATTCTATAATTCCTTTTTTCATCAGAGCGGACTTTATTTCTGACATTTCAAAGTCGGAGTTTGCTTGTATATGTCCGCATAAATTAATTTGTTCATAAGAGTAATGAAAATCATCATCGATAAGCTTCTCTTCGCTTATCCGGGAAATAATCTCTCTTGTAGTTATAAAGTATTTTATACCGTTTTTCAAAACTTCTTCAACAATCTTGGCTTGGTTTTGGCCTGTTTTAACAGATAGTTCTTCTATTTCTTCTTTAACTTGTTTTTCGATTAAGCCATTACTCTTTATTCTGTCCTTTCTCGGACCTGAGATGTCTTGGGTCATAGACACATAATGTACATAAATATTCATAAATATTTGTTAACCTTCATATATAATCATTAAACCTCGTGTATTAGTTTAAACAAGTTTAATTTAATGTGAAACATTGTGTCTATTTATAATGCTTCATGAACCCTAAGAATTATGTAAAAGAGGTACAAAGGAAAAACTATGGGAGAGTATACAACAAATATAGGGATAAAAAACGATCTGTACGAAAAACTGAAGAAAAGGAAAAGCCCTGGCCAAAGTTTTTCCGGAGTCATAGAGGAATTACTACAAAAAGCCGAAAATTACGAACAAGAGCAGATTTTGGAGAAAGAAACTAATTAGCTAATAGTTTCTGTAAGAGCTAAATCCTTCAATAATGGATTAATTAAAGTTAATAGGTTGTGTTATTGTTAGATAATGTATTAACGAGATTTTATGGTTCTAAAAAAGTTTAACTTGTATATTTTTACCTTCTAATTCTTCTTTAAATTGCCTTCCATCAGTTTCTATAGCCTCAAACGTGTCGTAGTGTACTGGTAGAACTAGCTCAGCTCCCGTAGATTCTGAAAAATTAGCAGCTTCTTCTCTATTCATTGTATAGTGACCACCTATTGGGGGTATGAATACTTCACATTTTATATCCTCGTGTTCTGGTAAAAAATCGGTATCGCTAGGATAGAAGATATCAACACCGCCTATAGTTATAATAATGCCTATAACTTCGCCTTTAGCATGATAAGGCTCACCGTTTTCGTCTATATGGTTTCCGTCTTCCCTATTGTATGCAGGTACGGTCTTTATTGTAATGTTATCCAAGTCGATCTCCTGGTTCACTCCTATTTTCTCAACGTTTCTCTTCAAGCCAGAAGTATCAATCTTCTCGTATACGAGTATTTTAGTGTCTTTGTTTGATACAGAGTCAATACCTTTTGTATCGTAGTGGTCAAAGTCGTCATGAGTCACCACAACTAAATTAGCGTCACTTTCTTCTGCCTCCATGACATCACTCCAAGGATCGATATATATTGCTATGTTATCGTCAGAAATTTTAACGGAGGCGTGTCCTAATCTTTGAAAGTTTAGGCCTTTGTATTTTACTTGCATAATGGATTATTGGTTGATTGGTATCAGTCTTTGAAATAAATTTCTGTAATCTTTATAGGCATGTAAGAATAATTTTGTATTGTTACACTATTGTGTAGGGTTTTAGACCTCTAATCTGGGATGTGGTAAAAAAAGTAGAATCCTATTACCACTCCCAAGTAATAAATACTTGCGTAGGTAAACTAATACATGAGCATAACCTCTCAAGATATAGAAAAAGTACTTCCTAAAGAGTACAATATCGACGAAGTAGGTACTTGCTACCAAATATACGATGGAGAAGGTTCTGGAGCAAAAATTAAAGCAGGAACAGAAGATGGAAACAATTATTTAGAAGTAGAAGATTGGGAGGGAGAAAAAGATAGAATATACGAAGATTCAAGAGTAGAAACTTCCACTTTCTTTAAATATGAGTGGGTAGATCAATTATTCTCGGAAGAAGATACGGATGCGGGAGCTAATGCAGAGGTACTTTTAGAGAATGGTATTAGAAGTGCATACGATGCAGATTCTTCAGAAACTGCTGCAGAATACCTAATTAATGCTTCTACTGAAGCTTATGAGGTTTTAAGCGAAGAAGAGTTGAATATAACGGACTTAACATTTCAGTCCCAGAAATCAAAATCTCTGGGTAATGCCAGTATAACTTACGGTACATCTGAAGATTGTGGTGTACAAAAAATAGATTTAGATATGGATGGATATAGCCCGGAATTTGCAACAGCTGCCGCTTACATATCGGGCGTAGTTTTGTTACAAGATGCAAGCAATAAACCCAAAGTTTCTACAGGGTATTCCTATAAACCTGGTGCGACACATCACGATGCACAAAAAGATCAAGCGGACATAGAGCTTGTTGAAGCGGCACAAAATATTAAAGAAGAGTTCGATTTTCTTAATTGAGAAGTTCTTCTAGACGTTCAAGAGCTTCATCATCTGGGGTATAGTATACGTCACCTATGGACCGATAATTTTCTCTTTGTTCTTCATCAATACTGATAAATTCTAGTTCTTTGTATTCGCCAAGAGAATATCCTTTTACTGGATCTATGCCAGTTTCGTAGACTACTTTGGTATTTTCATCGGGTGTAAAGCTTCTTTCTAGCTGTTCTTCTTCTAGGACTTTGTGTACGTAAGAAGAGCTGTTGGAGTTTTTTGTTTCCCAGTTGAATATCATTATGGGTTCTTTACTTCTTCGTTCCCTGCCTATGTCTACTACATAAATGCTTTCGAAGTCGTGTTCTCTTCGAGCTAGATTGCTTACGTAGTCGATTCCGGATTTTAGGTTTTCGTTATCAATAGTCATGATACCACTAAATGGTAACAATTTATAAAATGTTTTGGTTTTGTGTTAAAAACACTAATCAACTCCAATGCTAAGAAAAATGGCATGCGAACTTAAAAAACTCTCCATACTAGAGAAAATAAGAACACCAAAACTCAAAAAGAGGCTACAATAAATGAAACCAAGGTACGAAGACCGTACAGAAACAGAAATATTTTTCGATGAAAAAATAGAAGACTACTCAAAAAGACTAGAAGTTATGCTGGAATGGAACATAACAACCCAAAAAGCAGAAGAAACCTACTATGGCGCCAAAGGCCTACTAGATACAGTCCAAGATACAAGCTGGAACCTAGATGAAGAAAACATAGAAGCTCTAGAACAAAGACTAGAAACGTACGAAGAAAACTATTTCGAAAATGAAACAGAAATCCAAGAAGAAATAAAGATCAACAATCAGAACTTCTACCAAGATCCACCTCTACCATAAAAACTAATCATCTCGTCCCTTTATTCTAGAATAGTTCATATAAAATTCTGAGGGAATACTAGAATGCAAGCATTTTTCCCTATACAAGTTTTTAACCAACTAATCTGTATTTCCGTTTATGGTTTCAACTCTAAAAACAGATAGATGCTTTGAACCATACCTGCCTAATGAAAATGTAACAATAGAAGACGTTGAAGAAGCATACAAAGAAGCTGTAAGAGACGTACACCCTGATTTAGAAGGACATAGAAAAGCACTTGTAAGAGTAAACAAAGCCGCAGATAAATTGGAACGACTAATGAAAGAAGACGAGTCCTACACGATAAAACCGGAAAAACTAGAAGCAACAGGAAAGTACGAAAAAAACAAAAAAGAATTCAAAAACGTAAAAGAAAAACTAGAAGAAGATATATCAATAAGAGAATCGTGGGAAAAAGGACTGAAAAGCCTGGAAAATAATTTATATCATAGATATGAATTAGTTGACTACCTTAGACTGAGAGAAGATCTATCTGTAGGAAGATTTGAAAATCACTCTCCAATTTCATTCTCCATAGAAGCACAAACTGACGAAGAACTAGCACTATTTAAAATGAAGTACTATGTAGACGATTACGGGGAAGTTGACGAACATAAAAAACTAATATTTGACTCAGAAACAGAAGAACTAGAAAAAAAGATACGACAAATACCCATAGAAGCTGCAGAAAAAGCAGAAAACATAGAGTCCAAACTATACATCTAAGACTTCTTTTTACATTTAAAAGCTAGAAGATCAAATACTGTAGAAAGAGGTAATAATATCGCGCTCTACGAATCTTATGATAAAAATGTTGAGGTCAACGGTCAAACCATACGAACTGTAATAGACGGAAGTGCTGCAGAAGAATTAGGAAAAAGATATCTAAAAGAAGAAGGTATAGAACATCCTCAACCCGGAGAATGATATTCTCAACAAGCATGGTTAAATGCTTTCAAAAAAATCGATGAAGACATAGGAGATGCAGTACTCCGAGAAATAGGGCACAACATACCTGAAGACGCAGATTGGCCGCCAGAAATAGAGAGCGTAGAAGGCGGTCTAAAATCAATAGATAAAGCGTACCATATGAACCACAAAAACGGAAAAATAGGGCACTACAAATTCGAAAAAACTGGAGAGAATAAAGGTAAAATGATATGTGATACTCCATACCCTAACGCATTTGAAATAGGTCTTATCGAAGCAACAGCATGGCAATTCGCAGATAATAAATTAGATGTGTCTGTTGTAATAGACGAAAACGAACTTAATAGAGAAGAAGGAGCCGAAAGCACAACATTTCTGGTAGAATGGTAGCTGAACACTTTTTGACTCATTTCCTACTGTATAAGACGTTATAACAAATCAAAAGAGCATAAGTTAGAACAAAAACGTTTCGATATTCTAGGCCCTTATTGTCGCTGAACCATTTCCTACTAATAATTGTTCTACAAAGTAGAATTTATGGTAGAATTTGAGACAATTGAAAAAGAACGACGAGATTACGGAAACTTTCCTGGAGAAAAATTCATCGAAGTAAGCCG
>LKMJ01001757.1_pt1 | contig 19455 bp, 19 predicted proteins | sample 643391 | NCBI WGS metagenome assembly LKMJ01 (sample SAMN04112250, study PRJNA286221) | soda lake metagenome | biome: soda lake; feature: Kulunda Steppe; material: water; isolation source: sample PL-Br10 brine of Picturesque Lake | place: Russia: Kulunda steppe | collected 2010-07 | reverse complement strand
ATTCTGCGTTTATCGCCGCCGATACCTCACTCGTCGGACTCGTCCTCGAAATGAAGGTCTTCAACGCCGAGAGCGTCGAACACGCCCAGCGAATCGCCAAAAGCGACATCGGCGGTGCGCTCCGTGACGTCCCACTCAAAATCGTCGATACGATCGAGTTCGAAGACGACAGAGACTGAGACAGTCAGGTGCGGTTATTCTCCTCCCCACGTTGCAGCCTCGACGACTCAGTAATTGTCCCAACCCAGTCTGGAGTACTACGGTGTCATCAGCGCATGAAGGGCCTCCTATTTCCTCTCCTGTCTTCCTGTCTCACACTGTCTTATCCTGTCCTGTCTCACACTCTCATGTCTTCTCTCGTCTCATGTTGTGGATTCCTGTCCGGCGATTCCGAAACGAGGGGATTTTAAGCGCTCATACCAAACGGTCCGCAAGGTGACTATCTATGGAGATGCCACGACGGATGAATACATACTGTCCGCACTGTAACGAACACTACGAACACGAGGTCGAAAAGGTCCGTACGGGTCGCTCGTCGGGGATGAAGAAGGTAAACGACCGACAGCGAGAACGTCAGTCCGGTATCGGGAACGACGGCAAGTTCTCGAAGGTCCCAGGTGGGGACAAACCGACAAAAAAGACCCAGCTCAGCTACCGCTGCAGTGAGTGCGGAAGAGCACACCAGCGCGAAGGATGGCGCGCAGGCCGTCTCACATTCCAGGAGTAACAATGGCAGGAAGCTTCTACCGGGTCGAATGCCCGGACTGTGAAAGCAGCGACCAGATCGTCTTCGGAAAAGCCGCCTCGACGGTCAACTGTATCGTCTGCGGGCATACGCTCGCACGACCGACCGGTGGCGAGGCGACTCTCGACGGCGATGTCATCGAAACGGTTGAGTCACGATGAAGTTTAGCGGCTGGCCCGAACCCGGTGAACTCGTCGTCGGCCGCGTCGACGAAATCGAAGATTTCGGTGTCTTCGTCGACCTCCTCGAGTACGAAGACAAACGCGGCCTCTGTCACATCAGCGAGGTCGCCTCCGGCTGGATCAAAAACGTGAGAGACCACGTCAACACCGACCAGCGCGTCGTTGCCAAGGTGCTGGATGTCGATACGAGCGCTCAGCAGATCGATCTCTCGCTGAAAGATGTCAACGATCATCAGCGAAAAGACAAGATCCAGGAGTGGAAAAACGAGCAGAAGGCAGACAACTGGATGGAACTTGCCTTCGGCGAGGAGATCGACGATGACGAGTACCAGGAGATCGCAAACGCGTTGCTCGCAGAGTTCGCGTCACTATACGACAGCTTCGAACAGGCTGCGATCCACGGGGAGTCAGCCCTCGAGGATGTCGATCTCTCTGACGACCAGATCGATGCGCTGGTCGAGACAGCCCGCGAAAACGTCTCGGTTCCATACGTGACGGTGACGGGATACGTCGATCTCGAATGTCCAACGAGCGATGGCGTCGATACCGTCAAGGAGGCGTTGCAGGCTGCGGAAGGAAACGGCGAGATTCCAGAAGAAGTGGACCTGGAGGTCACATACGTCGGCTCGCCGGAGTACCGCATCGAAGTCAGAGCACCCGACTACAAGACAGCGGAAGATCAGCTTGAAGCGAGCGCGAACCGTGCTAAAGCGCTGATCAGCGACAACGACGGGACTGGCGAGTTCCACCGTGAACGCCGCTCTGCCGACGAGTAACCGTGAAATCTGCTATTCGTGTCTGCTCGGCCTGGAAACAACACCACGAACGTCCGGTGTACACGCTTGGGGAGCGCTGTCCGGAGTGTGACTCCCAAGCAGTGAACAGCGCCCCAGCCCCATTCTCGCCGGCGGACAGCTACGGCAAGTATCGACGCGCTCTTAAGCGGCGCAACCGCGAATAGGGTATGGACGAGTTCGAAATCGAACGGCTCACAGAGCCGGAGCTACAGGATCCGGTGTTCGTCGAGGGGCTTCCAGGTGTCGGTCACGTCGGGAAACTCGTTGCCGAACACCTCGTCGAGGAACTCGACGGTGAGCTTGTGCGACGCATCTATTCGACGCATCTTCCACCACAGGTCAGTGTCGATGAGGGCCGGACACAGCTTGCGAGTGTCGAGATCCACGCTGTAACTGTCGATGACGTCGACCTGCTCGTGTTGACTGGCGACCACCAGGCTCAGGACACCGTTGGCCACTACGGGCTCACCGACACAGTGCTCGACGTCGCCGACGAACTGGACGCCGAGCGTCTCTTCGCGTTGGGCGGTGTGCCAACGGGTGAACTCATCGAGGAGTACGACGTCATCGGTGCGATCAACGACGACGAGCAACGTGACGAACTCGAATCGGTCGGCGTCGAGTTCCGTGACGACGAGCCAGCAGGGGGGATCGTTGGCGTCAGCGGACTGTTGCTCGGGCTTGGCGAGCGTCGTGAAATCCCGGCTGCGTGTCTGATGGGTGAAACCAGTGGCTATCTCGTTGACCCGAAAAGCGCACAGGCAGTGCTCGAAGTGCTGCAGGAAACGATCGGTTTCGAGGTCGATTTCAGCTCGCTAGAAGATCGTGCCGATGAGATGGAAGACGTCGTCCGGAAGATCCAGGAGATGGAGCAGGGGACACCGACGCCCTCTGACGAAGATCTTCGGTACATCGGCTGAGTGCGGATGGCGCTCGTTGCCGAATTCGAAATCGAGTGCCAGCAGCTTCCGCTCGTCAGCGTCGCCAGTGCGGTTCCGGACGCAACTATGCGCCTGGAACTGCAGTTCGCACACACCCCTGGACCGATGTTTATTCTGACGACGAGCGGCGCGTCGGCGAGTAAGATCGAACGTGGACTTGCTGCTGCGGCGGATGTTGGCGACTGGTCGCTGATCGGTCAGGCTGGCGACACGCGACGGTATCAGGCCCAGCCCGCACTCACACTCGAAGAACAGCTTGGCGACCAGATCGAGGATCTCGGTGAGCTGAAAGCGCTCGCGACCACGGACGCTTCAATCGAGCGCATCGATCTGCTGGAGTGGGGCTGGCGACAGACAGGCTGGTTCGCCGACCACTCGGTGTTCGACCAGTTCCGGCAGTTCTGGGACGGAAACGTTGCGTTCCGGCTGCTGCGTCTTACCCACATCGACGAGCCAGAGCCGCCCGGTGACGGGTTGACCGATAGCCAGCGCGAGGCGTTGCGGGCTGCCTACGTGCTGGGGTATTTCGAGATCCCACGCCGAGCGAGCCTCGACGATGTTGCCGATGAACTCGACATCTCTGCGTCGGCGTGCTCCGAACGCCTCCGCCGGGCACAGACAGAGCTAATCGAGGAGACGGTTGCGACGACCTGGCCACCGCTCCCGACGCAATGAGGACGTTGCCGGCTAGGATAGTGTGTACTTAGGCAGATGCACAGCTTACACTCCGAGAACAGCAAGAAAGCCCCCGGCGGCTACGCTCCCGCGACTCGCTGTCGTCCGAAAGACCGGAGGTCTTTCGTGATCACGAAAATCTTCGATTTTCGACCGACGCTCCAGTCGGTGCTTGCGTCACCGGGAGACTCCGTCTCCCGAGCCCGCGGCGTGGGAGGCGGTTGCACCGCCTCCGCGGAGCGGCGCGTAGCGCCGCGCAAGCCGCGGACGCCGGGGTTCGCGTAGCCGCCGGCCCCTTTCAGTCCCGCCCGGCCTGGAAAGGTACGTTGGGAGAAACTTTCTTGCTGTTTCAACGGTCGCTTCCTGATCTCACTGCGAAACGAAACACTGCCCCGGCCGGCACACCATCGTACTTAAACGGCCTCACATATCCGAGAACAGCCTATCCGCCAGCCGGTACACCTTCCTAGCGCGATGGCTCAACAGACAACATATTCGATCGCACAGCAGTCCGGAAACAAACAGAGCGCGACAGCGATTGAAGCAGAAGACGTTCACGTTACCTACGCCGACGGCACCGAAGCCGTAACAGGCGTAGACCTGACTGTCCAGGAAGGGGAGTTCTTCGGCTTTCTGGGTCCGAACGGAGCCGGAAAGACGACCACAATAAAGGCGCTCGTGACACTGTTACATCCGACAGCGGGCCGGATACGAGTAAACGGCCACGACACACAGGAGGATCCCCAGGCAGTGTGGGAGTCTGTCGGATATATGGCCCAGGAGACGAGTGTCGACGAGGAGCTGACCGCCCGGGAGAACCTCCAATTCGTCTGCGAGCTGTATGGCGTGGCACCGTCAGCACGGGAAGAGCGTATCGAGAACCTGCTCGAACTCGGCGGGCTCACAGCAGTCGCCGACAAGCGGGCAGAGACGTACTCCGGCGGGATGAAAAAGCGCCTCGACGCCGCGACAGTGTTGATTCATCGACCACCCGTGCTCTTTCTCGACGAGCCGACGACCGGGCTGGATCCACAGGCTCGAATCGAGTTCTGGGCGTATCTCCGCTCACTCAACGACCGCGGGACGACGATCTTCCTGACCACACAGTATCTCGAAGAGGTCGACCGCCTCTGTGACCGCCTCGCGATAATTCGAGACGGGGAGGTTCACACAACCGATACCCCAGACGCGCTCAAAGCAGCCGTTGGCGGTGATATCCTCGAACTCACAATCCCAGACGACGAGCAGATCGACCGGGCGGAGACAGCCATTCGTGAGGTCGAAACGTTACGGGGGCCGACAATCGAACGGCAATCTGATGGACTGACGGTCACTGCCGAGAACATTCGGGATTCAGTCAACGACCTATTTTTGACCTTTCACGAACGCGGACTCACCATCACAGGATTCGATGTTCGGTCACCGACGCTCGACGATGTATTTCTCCAGCTCACCGGCCAGCGGCCGGATGTAGTCGATTCGGTGTCGGACACTGACGGGTCGGGGAAGACGAACCAGTCTGTCGATACACTGGAGGCAGGACAATGAGCAACGCCGACGACACACTGTCGAACAACACTGACGACACACTACAGGGAGCAGAGCCAGCACGCGCACCCGGCAGAAGCTTCCTTGCTGACGTTCGGATCAGCCTCCGGCGCTGGCTCCGGAAAACCTCACGGAACCCGTTCGTGACCTTTTTCTCGCTCGTCCAGCCAGTCATCTTTTTCGTGCTGATGGCAGAGGTCTTCGGCGCGATCGCGGATGGGTCGCTGGCTGGGGCGGTCGGGAGCGACGTCCACTATATCACCTTCCTCGCGCCGGCGATCATCATCCAGTCTGCCCTCGCAGCGGCGGCTGTCTCGGGTATCGGGCTCGTCGACGATATGGAGACCGGGATGTTCGCGAAGACACTCGTCTCGCCGATGGACCGCGGTGCAATGTTTCTTGGCAAGGCGCTCTCGGAGGTCGTTCGGATCACCGCCCAGACGCTTATCATCCTCGTCCTTGGCTATCTCCTGCTTTTGGCCAAGGGAGAGCCCACCGGCACGAGCTATGTCGAGACCGGAATCGGCGGAGTCGTTGGGATAGTCCTGATCGCTGTGATCTTCGGCGGCGTCTTCATGGCCTACTCGAATATTGTTGCACTGCTCACCCGTGACCGTGAGGCGACGATCATGATCGCGAACCTGCTCACCTTTCCGCTGCTTTTCGTATCGAGTGCATTCCTTCCGCTGGAAGTACTTCCTGGCTGGATTCAGACTGCGGCGGTGTACAATCCGATCACATACGGTGTCGATGGCATCAGGGCGCTAATGGTTGGCGAGGACGTGATGACCGTTCTCGATGTGACGGCTTTCTCCGGGCTCTGGAACAGCGTCGTGCCAGCTGTCGGTGTGCTCGTTGCCTTTAATCTCGTGCTCGGTGCGGTGGCGATCCACCTGCTCAATCGTGCGTCGCGTGCGGAGGTGCAGTAGGGTGGAACATCACCGAGAGGGACGTGTCAGAAAACCATAAACACGACTTGGAATTGCGGAGCGACACCGTTCAGTACAGGTGTTTCAAGTACCACTCTCATTCTCAGAACCACTGGTAGCAAACCTTCAAATCATATATGTGGCTCGGTAAAATATATGTGTGCTAAGGGCATAGCATAGTGTATGACCAATGAGCCACCATTTCCTGACGGACCCGACGAGTTCCCCACCGAAGAGGAACTACCGGACGAACCAGTAACCGTGGATGGTATTGACCCGTTCACTGTTGCTGACGATGATTTCGAGAACATCGATGAGTTCGCAGCCACAGAGTGGAAAAACGAGACCACTGCGAACGAGCGAATTCGCACGGTGATCAACAGAACAACGAGTCCAAAATCGGCGGGCGATATCGCAGAGACCGCTCTCGTCTCGGAAACAAAGGCCAGAACCACGCTCAACAAGCTTGCTGAAGACGGTATCGTGAGAAGTCATCAGACAGATGCTGGAAAATTGTACTCCCGAGACTCGGAGTGGCATCTTCTCAAACAGATTCGGCAACTCGCCGGTAGCGAAACGCTTGTCGATCAAATACAGCGAATAAAACAGGAACTCGCAGAGTACAACGCAAAATATGACGTAACCGATCCAGAAGAACTCCTGGTTTCAGACAGGAAGCTCACACAGGATGAACTCGACGATGTCTCTCACTGGCGGACAGCAAAACGAGAACTCAGCCACCTCAAAGCAGCATACCGATTCAAAGCGGCAAAAGATCAGGCAACCACGGTAACTGAACCGGGAGACAGACAGACGGGGGATCAGGCAACGTCCCACGCTGGCAATCAGCCCCCATTCCAGTAATGGGGATGGGGAATGGCTCTCCAATCGATTCGGAAGCGATTGATGAGAGCGTGGAGCAGATGCGCCAACAACTCGGCAAAGGGGTTGTCAACGTCCGATTCCGGTATCGGAAAGGCCACCCGTTCACACAGCGGAACGGAGGAGATATCAGAGCGGCACGTGTCACTGTCACTCCAGGAATTCATAAGCGAGGGGGATATTTCGATCTGCAGTGGTGGGAAAATGGAGACTACAAATACCACTACCGGGAGGACGGACTGGAGTTTAGGTTCGGACGCGAGGCGGCGAATCAAACCACCAATAAGCCTGTACAGCATTTTCACCCACCGAGTAATCTCGACGCACATACGCAATCCTGTATCGGGATTGAACAACCACCTGCACTTGTTACAATTGCTGTCCTGAAGACGTGGTGGGCAGCGGTCGAGAACGGTGATGAGAAGTTGGTGAACGCGCAGAATGGGTTGCCATAGTCTCGGAAATCATACGCAGTCAGTCAGTTTTTCTACCATGGTTACTGTCTCCGTTACCTGAATCCCTGCCTAGTCGCTTGCCCGCTCAGTTCACAGAGTTCTTAAACGGTTAATTCGTCCAGAATACGAGACACTCAACTCACGAGAAGATCATCTGAGGAGCTAACAGCTTGGTCACGGACGTCCCCGGCTGGACAGGTGCGAAAAGCAAGAAAACGTTGCTGAGGATTGAAAAAACAACTTGGGCCAATCAACTTGGTTTATCCAAGTTAATATGGGTGATCGTGGAATTAAACGACAAAACTGTCTCTCGGATCAGGCTGGTTCTGAAAACAGCCGCTTCGGATAATTTCGTCCTGCCAGTAGTGTTGACTGCTCGATTTCTAGCCAAAATGAACACAACCACCGAGGCGCTGGATTCAAAGCTGCAGCCTGACACAACCGAACCATGGTCTCGCAGGCAGAGATCGATCGACTTCGGCTGGAGGCGGATACGATTATGACTCGCTATCAGCAGGTAGAAGATGTCCTCCAGACGGCCCGCAACGAGTCCGGCGAGCACTGGGAGAGCGGTGAACTCACTGCCACGCTCGATACGCCCCAGGGCGAACCGATCGATCTCACGCTCGATCTCGACGCGACGCCTGCTGACAACGCCCAGCAACGGTACGACCGGGCGAAAGAACTCGAAGCCGAACTCGAACGAAAGAAACAGATCGTCGGCCAGCTCGCGCCGCTTCCTGCTGACCCCGTTGCCTACCTGATCTGCTATCATCTCGATGCTGTGGAGGGCAATTACCCGCGGTCGATGGCCGGCCATCTCGATGCACGACGAAAGGAGGTTGAACGGCTTTGCAAGCAGATGGTAACTGCCGGAATCCTCGAACGCGTGGAGTCAGGAACAGTCAAACAGCGACGTGTGAAAGCCAAACAGGCAGACGAGGTCCGCCAGCATCACACCTACTACCGACTCTCTAGACAGGGCGATCACTTACTACGATTTCTTGCCGAACGGGAGGGGCAACTAAACGTACTCAGGCACCTCCCGGATGGGCAGCGACTCGTCCGGCGGCTGGCCCGTGGCGGTCCCGATTATCCGCGAATGACTGCCGAGGAACTCGACATGGGGTTCGAGTACGTCCGCCACCTCTACAGAGCACTCCGGCAGGTTGGACTGGTGACTGAGTACGAGGGCGCGACCATCAAAGGCAGCGAGCGAAAGCTCAAGCCGAAAGACGAAACGCACCGCAAACACACCTACTACATCGCAACCGACCGTGCGGATTCGCTGCTCCGGGAACTCGACGAGGACGAGTGAGAGCCCCCCTTCTACAACTTGGTTATACCAACAACGAATATATTGCTGGCGACCTTCTTCTCGGGTATGTCGTTCAGTCAGCAGCTACTCGACGATGGTGAGCATATCTGGGAGGCACAGAAAGAGCATCCGTTCGTCCGAGAGCTTGCCGCAGGTACACTCGACCAGGCTGCGTTCGAACACTGGGTGAAGCAGGATTACCGGTATCTGCTGGATTACGCCCGGCTGTTCGCCCTCGCCGGGTCGAAAGCCCGCGACGAGGCAACGATGACTCACCTGCTCGGTGTTGCTCACCAGGTGCTGGATCACGAGATGGATCTCCACCGGGAGTTTGCTGCCGACTACGGCATCACTACTGAGGAACTCGAAACCGTCGAGAAAGCACCGACCTGTGTGGCCTACACCAACTTCCTCGTCCGGACGGCCTACGAGGGGTCGATCGCCGAGATTGCGGCTGCGTTGTACCCCTGTATGCAGGGGTATCTGGATATGGCAGATCACATGGACGAACTCGCCGAGGAAACCCACGAGTACACCCCGTTTATTGAGATGTACACAGGCGATGAGTTCCGCGAGGCCACGGGCTGGTGCCGGGAGTTTGTCGACCGGATGGGGGAGTGTTATCCCGGCGAACACGACGCCATGCGCGAGGCGTTTCTGACGAGTGCGAAACTCGAACACCAGTTCTGGGAGATGGCCTACACACAGGAAGGCTGGAATCTCTAATTGAAACGTGGCCGGAGGACACGCCAGGCGACACTCGGATGAAAGAGGCTCGTTGCGGACTTTTCCAGCCGGAACACGCGTATAAACGCAGCGGCGAGTGCAGGATCTTGCTGTGCCCGTTCCAGCAGTCGGGCACTGTAGCTGTTCAGCAGGTCGACGCCAAACGGTTTCGGTCCGCTGGTCTCTTCGAACATGAAATCGCGGCCTACAGCAAGCTTCCACACCTCGTCGATGATTCCAGCCGACCGCTGGAAGACACGTCGTCCGATATCTGAGAGCCCATTGGCTAGTTCGTGATGGAGGGCGAGTGCATCGAGTGCGGCGACCGACATTCCCTGTCCGTAGATCGGATTGAAACTGGCGATCGCATCTCCCGTAACGACGAGTCCGTCGGGAAACCGATCGACCCCCTCATAACGTCGGCGGCGACTCGACGCGAACGGATAGCGGTGAATATCTGACACCCACTCCTGTTCCCGGAGTCGTTCGTCCACGTTGCCGACAGGATACTGTGCTGCCCAGGAAATGAACGTCTCGCGGTCGGCAGGTGACCGCTCGCCATGGAGTCCCTGGAGTACGATCTCCCACTGATTGTTCTCGATTGGCAACATTGCCATCCCTCGCGGGCGGTCGGGTTCCGGTGCGGCGATGACGCCGTTTGTTCTCTCAGGTGGTCGGCTAATCCTGACGGTGCTGTAGGTCACGTCGACAGTCACCTCCTCGACTGCTGGAACGGGGTAGCCGTGTCGGTCGAGCCACGCTGGCGTTTTGGATCGTCGTCCGGTTGCATCGACGACGACCGTCGCGTCCATCTGTTGTTCTCTCCCGCGTTCGTCCCTGAACCGAACACCCGTCACCTGTCCCTCGCGTGCATCGTGTTCGTAGCCGAGCAGGTGACAGCCACAGCGAAACTGCACATCCTCGAATGCACCGACACGGGTGCGGACGACGTGTTCGAACAGCGGTCGGCTCGCATACAGCGACGGAAAAACACCAGCTGGTTTCGCGATAATCCCGCCCTGGTCGTACCAGGTAAATGTCTCGGCCATATCGAGTTCGAGCCCGCCTGCAGCGGTCACATCCTCACTGAAGCCGGGAAAGAACGCATCGAATGTTTCCCGGCCAGCCTCGAGTAGCGCGTGGGGTTGGCTGGTCTGGGGTGCGCCGCCGCGGATCTCCGGTTGTTCGGGAAACTGATCCTGTTCGAGCACGATCACTTCATCGAAAACGTCTCGTAGTACTCGTGTTGCACAGAGCCCGGCGATACTCCCACCCGCGACGACGGCCCGCTTCCCGAGCCGACGAGTCCGGCTCTGATCGTACGGGCTCATATTCGAGACGGTCATACGCTGTCTCTCTGTATGACTCCCCCGCTGCTATATATTTCCCTTCGCTGGCGAAGTCTACGGAGACGATCCGGTGAAAAAATGCAGCACCGACCGATTCAGCTGGTCGACAGCGACTCTTCTCTCGGTTGGTCGACAGCTACTCTTCTCTTGCCCAGTCGAGTGAGCGTTCGACAGCGTCTCCCCAGCGGTCGTAGCGTTTGTCGACTTCTGATGCGTCTTTTTGAACGTTGAACTCCCGGTCGACCTGCCAGTTTTCCCTGAGGCTGTCAAGGTCGTCCCAGTAGCCGACGGCCAGCCCTGCTGCGTACGCTGCACCGAGTGCGGTCGTCTCATCGACGACTGGTCGGACGATATCCGTCTGGAGAATATCGGCCTGAAGCTGACAGAGGAAGTTGTTTTTCACCGCACCGCCGTCGACAGAGAGGCTCGAGGTCTCGACACCTGAGTCGGCCTCCATCGCCTCGGCGACATCGCGGGTTTGATAGGCAATCGATTCGAGTGTTGCCCGAACGACATGCTCTTTTGTCGTTCCGCGTGTCATCCCGACAATGGTCCCGCGTGCGCGACCGTCCCAGTGTGGCGCGCCGAGTCCGGTAAAGGCCGGGACGAGATAGACGCCGTCTGTCCCCTCGACAGAGCGTGCCATCTCCGCGGTCTCTGCCGCGTCGTCGATGAGCTCCATATCTTCGAGCCACTCGATCGCTGCGCCTGTGATGAAAATAGAGCCCTCGAGGGCGTATTGGACCTCCTCCCCAGAGAGCTGGAACCCGATTGTCGTCAGGAGACCGTGGTCTGACTCGACGACCTCGTTCCCGGTGTTCATTAGATAAAAGGAACCAGTCCCGTAGGTGTTTTTGGCATCTCCTACATCGAAGGCTGTCTGGCCGAACAACGCGGCCTGCTGGTCACCCAGCGCACCAGCGACCGGTATCTCTTCGCCAAGAAAGCCCTCCGGGTCAGTCATCCCATATGTGTTTTCATCCGAGGATGGCCGTACTTCCGGTAACATTGCCTCCGGCACGTCGAACTCCTCTAAGAGCTCGTCGTCCCAGTCGAGATCTTTGATGTTGTAAAGCATCGTCCGCGAAGCGTTGGTGACGTCGGTGATCTGATTGCCCGTCAGGTTGTAGATCACCCACGTGTCCGGTGTCCCCATCATCAACTCGCCATCTTCAGCGCGTTCGCGGACGTCTTTCGGCCGGGCGCGTTGCTGTTTGATCGGATCGGCGTTGTCGAGGATCCACTCTGCTTTCGTTGCCGAAAAGTACGCATCACACTCTAGCCCCGTCTTTTCACGGATCCATTCGACCTTGTCTGCTTCCTGGATCTCCTCGACGCGATCAGTCGTTCGTCGGTCTTGCCAGACGATCGCGTTGTAGACCGGTTGGCCAGTCTCAGCGTCCCAGACGATCGTCGTCTCACGCTGGTTCGTTATGCCGATCGCTTCGAGTTGCGAGGCGCTCACGTCTGCATTGACCAGTCCGTCTCTGACGACATCTTTCGTATTCTCCCAGATCTCGATCGGGTCGTGTTCGACCCACCCCGGCTCTGGATAAATCTGTTCGTGTTTCTTGTAGGCGCTTCCGATGACTGCTCCATCGTGATCGAAGACGATGAATCTCGTTCCTGTTGTCCCCTGGTCGATCGCTCCCACGTAGGTATTGTCTGGCATTTGTGATCAGCTCTATTAAGAGAGAGGGGCCGGCGTTTCGCCCCTGAATAACTGTCTCGGAGCAGTACTGTATAGTTCTATGTGCAATATGTTTGCCACGTACTGCAGTGTGTTTGGAGATACTGCTTTTTGTTCCCCGTTCTCACTGCCAGCCACTCGTGGACACTCATTGCCAGCCACTCGTCGACACTCACGCGCATACAAACTGGAAAAAGTCAAAAAATTCAGGCGTACTTTCGCAGCACTTCGACGGCAGGCAACTCCGTGCCTGTCAGCGCGTTGAGATAGGCGCCACCGGCGATCGAGACGTGATCGAACTGCGATTCGTCGATTCCGTACAGATCGAGAACGCGGGCCGTGTCGCCACCACCGATCACCGAAAAGCAGTCTGTCCGAGCGATCGCTTCGACCAGTTCGACCGTCCCAGTCGCAAAGCGGTCGTCCTCGAAGACGCCCACGGCACCCTTTACGAACACTGCTGCTGACTCCTCGATGACAGAGACGTAGGAATCGATTGTGTCCTGCCCGATGTCGAGAAGTGGGTGTGTTTTCGTCTCGATTTCTTCGAGATGGATCTCGGCGCGCTCGCCATCGGCCTCGTAGGCAAAATCCGAGGGCAGTCCGAACTGCTCGCGTCGGTTCTCGACGAGTGATGTGAGTGTTGGGGCAACTGTCTCGTACTGTTCATCGAGCAACGCCATTCCCCCGACATCGTGACCGACTGGATACCCCTCTGCACGCAAAAACAGTTCACCCGGGAGTCCACCGAGCAGAAAGTTGTCGACGTTGCCACCGAGGCTGTCCGCAACCGCAATCACGTCCGTGGATTTGTTTCCGCCACAGACCATCGTGACGGGGCCGTTGAACTCCCGGTTTGCAACGCTCGTGTTGTACTCGTACTCCCGGTCCATCACGAGGCCTGCGTACGAGGGCAGGTGAGATGGAAACCCCACTGTCGAGGCGTGGGACCGATGAGCCACCGAGTATGCGTCGTTGACGTAGGCATCGACATTCGCTGCGAGTGTCTGGACGAACTCGCTGTCTGCGTGTTCCTCGGGTGGCTTTTCGGGGAGTTCGTCGGCAGTCATCCGGGTGTTTTCGAGCATAAGGACTGCTCCCGGATCGAGACGCTCGATAGCCTCGATTGCCGATGCCCCATGCGTATCAGAAACGAACTGTACTGGCTGGCCGATGTGTTCCGCGAGGATTTCGGCGTGTTGTTCAAGCGAGAGAAACCCCGCCTTGCCAGGTCGGCCCTGGTGGGCCATCACAACCACACGGTGGTCGTCGTCGGCGAGGGCACGCACGGTCTCACTGTACCTGTCGAACCGGTTGTTGTCCTGGACGACCCCGTCCGCTACTGGCGAGTTGAGGTCCAGCCGGACGAGGACGCGTTGACCTGCGTCGAGTTCGTCGAGTGTGTTGTATTCGGGCATCTGTGGTGGTTTTCCGCGTCGTTCGATAGTCTGGTGTGATCGAGTGATTTTTCCCGCAGCGAAGGATCGTGCTGGGTTCTCGAATCACGTTTCTCGATCTACGTCGCCGTCTCGAATGGATCTGTGAGGGCTCAGGCGATGTGTTCGGCGAGTCGCATCATCTGGCTGGTATACCCCATCTCGTTGTCGTACCAGGCAAATATCTTCGCCAGATCGCCTCCTTCAATCGTGCTTGTCTGTCCGAGATCGACACAGGAGCCGTACTCCCAGCCGACAATATCACTTGAGACGATTTCGTCGTGTGTCGCGCCCATCGAGCCGTCGAGCTCGCCGTCTGCGTACTCCTCCATCGCATCGTTGATCTCCTCTGCCCCGGGATTGCCCGGCAGATCAGCGACAATCTCGGTGATCGAACCCGCCGCTGTCGGGACTCGAACCGCCATCGCCTCGAAGTTCCCCTCCAGTTCCGGGAGGATATCCGTCGTGGCCACGGATGCACCGGTCGTCGTCGGAACGATGTTCTCGGCTGCTGCACGACCACGGCGGACCTTGTTCTTTGGCCCGTCAACGATTGCTTGCGAGCCAGTGTAGGCGTGGATTGTCGTCATCTCGGCTGCCTCGACACCGAACTCCTCCAGTAACACGTACATCGGCAGCGCGACGCTGTTCGTGGTACAGGAGGCTCCCGAGACGATCTCCTCGCCGTTGTACTCCGACTCGTTGACACCGAAAACGAACTGCGGGACTGGCTTGTCTCCTTTCGGTGGTGCGGAGATCAGCGTTTTATCCGCACCGGCATCCAGATGTGCCGAAGCCTCATCTTCTGTCCGAAATATTCCGGTCGATTCGATCGCAACATCCACATCCAGCTCGTCCCAGGGAAGCTCTGCTGGGCTCTGGATATTGTACAACGAGATGACCTCCTCACCAACGTGTAACGCCTCCCCCTCGCGTTCGATTGGTTCGGAGAGATTCCCCAGATTTGTGTCGTATTTCGCCAGATACTCCATCTGCTCGAAGCTCATCACGTCGTTGATGCCGACAATCGTTACGTCCTCGCTCGCAAGCGCGTGACGAAACGCACAGCGACCGATACGGCCAAACCCGTTGACGCCAAGTCTGACTGGCTCAGTTGAACTCATCATTGATTTCCCCATATGACAATAGAATTGACACGAGTAAATGTGTTTGGTTCGAGTTAGCAAATAACATGATAGGCCGTCGGCTGTTCCGACACGAAAACGGATCTCGATCGCAGATCTGCGCTTAGGCTCGTGAGACCGAGTAGGCGGTTATGTCGGTCGTCGATACCATTCCGATGACACCCTCGTCGTCGGTTTCGACGGGGAGGTGAGAGATACCGTTCGTGATCATTCTACCAGCTGCTGTCTGGATCGAGTCCTGCGGATCGATCGTGATCACCTCTTTGGTCATGTACTCGCTGACGGTGGCTCCCTCAGTGTCATTCCCGGAGATAACCGCAAGGAAATCGTTGCTAGTGATCACACCAGCTAACTCCTCTTGGTCGTCAACGACGATCAACGATCCAATTCCGTGCTCACGCATCGTCGAGACGGCATCCTCGATCTGTGTCTCTGTTGAGACTGTGATACTGTCGGTACTCATCACCTGTGCTGTCGGGACACCTTCTCTGTCCATACCCTAGCCTTCGTCGATCTGCGTCTAATAGGTAGTTGCCATGATAGTTAGTTTACACAATTATAATGTGTGCAGTGCATCCGTGACAGGTGCCTGATACACCCAGTTCGCTGATTGCCGCGTCGAGGTCTCGACCTGGACAATTATTATTTCCACAGCTGTCCAATCGTGATCTATGCGATCAATCGACGAACTCATCGACAGCGCGGAGGAGTTGACCAGGCAGGGACTGACACAGGGGGAGATCGCCGACGAATTGAATGTTTCGCGGGAGACAGCGAGGTGGCTGCTCGACCAGCAGGAAAACAGCGAGCACGCGACAGCCAGCCCGACAGATGTCCATGTCGACTGGAGTACAATCGGCCAGAACAGCTACAGACTGAGTCTTCTTGGGAAAATCATGGCGGATATGGTTCCAGATACCGACAGTATCGATCTCACTGTCGGGGTCGGGAACTCCGGGGGACCGCTTGCGACCGTGATCAGCCAGGAACTCGATACCGAGTTCAGCGCCTACATGCCGAGCAAGTACCAGGCAGACAAAGAGGATGCCTCGGTAGTTGGCTCGTTTTCTCACAACTTCGCGTCGGTTGCAGGCCGCAACTGCTGTCTCGTCGACGACAACATCGACACGGGAAAAACGATGGCCGAGGCGATCGAGCGCGTCCGCGAACACGGTGGTGATCCCCGTGTTGCCGTTGTAATCACGGACAAACGCGGTGACGACGACATTGATGGCGTCCCAGTCTACTCGCTTGTTCAGATGCTCCAGATGCAACGAGAGTAGTTACTCCGTTTTTGCGAAACGGTTGAGTGCGTACACCGTCCGGAGAATATCGTCTGCAGCCCCTTCGTCGAAGACGAGTTCGTCGGTACTGCGGACGTGATCCAGCACGTTCTCTGAGGCGTGTTCCGGGGCAGCACCGATTCCCGTTCCGTTTTCTTCAACCCAGCGCATAACCCGCAGGTCACTTTTTGAATCGCCCACCACGATCGCGAACGGATCCTCGATCCCAAGCACCTCGAAGGCAGCCTCGACGCCGACGACTTTACTCAGTTCGAGGCTCCCGATCTCTGCGGCATCTCCCTCGTAGTACCCAATATCGATCTGTTCCAGTATTTCTTCGACAGCTGGTGGGATCTCCGAGCTGCTTCGGTTCGGAACTGCATCCTCCGATTCCAGCACATCGTAAATCTCTGGATCCTGCTCGGCGTAGAACGCGCGTGTCAGCTCGGAGAGTCGCTTCGATGACACTGAAACTCCATCGAGATTGCTGAGTGCATCACCCAGCAGGTCGAGTTCGTAGACGAGCGCCTGGTCGATCACCTCGAGTGCCTCCGGCGACCCCATATCGAAGTTCGGCTTCATCGTGATATTGAACTCGTTTCCCTGGAGGTGACAGCCGCGCTGGAGCTTCTCGGGGGCAGCAGACAGAATCCGTGATCGAATGTCAGCGAATACCTCCTGAATCTCCGCATCGAGCGTTTCATAGAGCAGCTTTTTCGAGTCAGCGCCGTGTCCGGGTGTGAAGACCCCAATGCCGGTTTCGTAGACGATACTGACGTCGCCAGAGTGGATAATCTCACTTCCCAGCCCCTGAATGGCGAACCCTTTGACGCTTTCGAGTGTCTGGCCAGTACAGATGACGATCGGGACACCCTCCTCGTAAAATTTCACCAGCATATTGAGCGTCTCCCGGGGGATCTCGTTATCAGTACTCCCAGTCGAGCGCAGCGTCTCATCGACATCCAGCACCAGCACGTTTACTGGTCGGTCGTACTTGTTGTAGAGGTCGAGGCCAGTGAACGCCTGCTGTTCTGTTGCTCGTGTCGCTAGATCTGCGAACAACTGGCCATCTGCCTGCATACTGTCCGTGATTTCGCGCTTTTTTTCTCCCAGTTCGTCGTTGATCTCCTGCCACCGATCGAGTGCAACTGGTGACTCCACGAGTGGAAACAGGTCGACGAGACTCTGTAACCCCCGAACTGTCTCGGTGTCGTGGTTGGCATAGAGTGCATAGAGCGAGTCGTACTGGTCCATGGACCGTTGTTTTTTCGGGGATAGTATAAATTGTCAGCACAAGCGCGCAAAACGGGACAAAACGGCTCCTCTCGAAGTGAGACGAAGCAGATACTCTTCTTTCCTCAAGCAACGCCGTCCAACTACTAACAATATACGTTGATATGCCAGATTGGTTAAGATTAAGTATATACACTCATCCTTACACGTTTGTATTGCCAGAGGGTACCATAGATGACACAGATCACAAACGTCGAACTCCGGCCAGTACTGGATTCGCGAGGGAACAAAACAGTCGAAGCGGACGTGAGGACCGAAGACGGGGGATTCGGCCGGGCAATCGCACCGAGTGGCGCATCGACAGGTGAACACGAGGCGATCGAACTACCTGCAGCGGAGTCGATCGAGAAGACGACAGAAACGGCCCTGCCAGCGATTGAGGGGGTGGTCGACGCGACCCACCAGCGTGATATCGACAACGCATTACGAGAAGCAGACGGTACTGACAACTTCTCGACGATCGGTGCGAACTCCGCTGTTGCGATCAGTATGGCCGCCGCCAAGGCTGCAGCGGACGCAACTGATGTCCCACTGTACAAACACCTCGGTGGGGCGTTCCGTGGCGACAACTTTCCGATCCCGTTCGGGAACGTGATCGGGGGCGGCGAGCACGCCAAGGACGCAACAGACATTCAGGAGTTTCTCGGCGCGCCCGTCGGCGCGCCGACAGTTGCGGACGCTGTCTTCGCGAACGCCAAACTACACAGCACCGTCGGCGATCTTCTGGACGAACGCGGGATCGGGGCCGGGAAGGGTGACGAAGGGGCGTGGGCTCCACCGATATCCGACGCCGATGCCTTCGAGATCATGGAGGAGGCAGTTACTGCGGTTTCAGAAGATGTTGGCTTCGAGATTCGCTTCGGGCTCGACGTTGCAGCGGCCGAAATGTACGAAGATGGCGAGTACGTCTACAGCGATACCACGCGATCCACCGACGAACAGATCGAGTACATGGCCGACCTGATCGAGGAGTACGACCTTGTCTACGTGGAGGATCCACTCGACGAGAACGACTTCGAGGGGACGGCCAAGCTGACTGATGCCGTGAGCGGTCACGATACGCTGATCTGTGGTGACGATCTGTTCGTCACCAACGTCTCCCGGCTTCAGGAGGGTATCGACACGGGAGCTGGAAACAGCATCCTGATCAAACCGAATCAGATCGGCTCGCTATCGGATACGATGGACGCGATCGAACTCGCCGTTGAACACGGGTTCAAGACGGTTATCTCACACCGATCGGGAGAAACCGAAGATACGACGATTGCTCACATCGCCGTGGCCACGAACGCCGACTTCATCAAAACCGGTGCTGTGGCCGGCGAGCGGACGGCCAAACTGAACGAACTGATGCGGATTGCAGACCGCGCTGCCTGATCTGCTTCGTTTTCCCCGTAATTCTCTCTTCTACGGGTTTTTCGATGTTCGCTGTCTGACTTCACCACGATAGATGATCCCTCGCTCTGCATCCAGTGTCACTATCTCGCCGTCACCTATTTCGGCCGTGAGGTCAGCACTGGCGATCATCGGGATATCCAGCTCGCGAGCAACAGTTGTGGCGTTCCCTGTCACCTCGGTGTGGGCGTCGATAATCCCAGCCAGTTTCCCCGTATCGCCGACGAAATCTCCGTCGAACTCCTCGTGAATGCCTACGATCGATCCTGACGGGACCTCCGAGAGGTCCCCGTGCTCAGCCCAGTGGAACTCGCCGAATGCAACTCCGTCGACGATCGAGCGACCGGAGCCGACTGTCTCCGCTGCAACGTGAATCTTCAGGGTGTTCGACGTGTTCGTGTCGTCCAGTTCTGTCATCATCCCGGAAAGTACAACGACGGTATCCCCGCTTTCGGCTGCCTCTGTGTCGAGTGCTGTCTGTACCGCGTTGGAGATAACGGCGCTTGCACCCTCCGTCGTATACGGCGTTGTCTCGGAAATAATCCCCCAGGAGAGTGCCAGTCTGCGACGGACATCGTCGCTCGGTGTGGATCCGACGATCGGGATCGATGGCCGGAACTTCGAGACCTTCTGTGCGGTGTATCCTGACTCACTCGCCGCGACGAT
>LKMJ01001756.1_pt1 | contig 19456 bp, 33 predicted proteins | sample 643391 | NCBI WGS metagenome assembly LKMJ01 (sample SAMN04112250, study PRJNA286221) | soda lake metagenome | biome: soda lake; feature: Kulunda Steppe; material: water; isolation source: sample PL-Br10 brine of Picturesque Lake | place: Russia: Kulunda steppe | collected 2010-07 | reverse complement strand
CCCTTCCCACCCCCACCCACCCACCGTACACTGCTTGCGTGTGCCTGTTGCTTGTGGGCAGGATGTCATGATCCGCACAGCTCGCATGAGAGGGCACAAGACTCTGTGGCTTCCTGGCACGGACCATGCAGGCATTGCCACACAGGTGAGGGGTGGTTGGGGTGCACTTTGGGCGTTGTCAGGAACGGCCTTCTCTGACTACGAGCCGTGCTGCCTGCATGCAGCTGGCAGTGTGCTTCCATGATGTACTTGCACTTGTACTTGCATGCTGTTTTGGCAAAGGAAAGGGAAATTGGGATGTCACAAAGTCCACGCAGTCTTTGAGCGCGAGAGCAGTACCAGCACTTAGCCAGGCTCCTGAGGCCAAATGTGCTTGTCACATGCATCGTTCCATGTGACACAGACCATGCGCCTTGTCTGTCCAGAGGTGTGCATCTGCTCCAGGTAGTGCAGGGGAGCGGTGGCTGGAAGAAAACGATAGGCAGCTGATCCCAAGCGATGAACGGCCTGCAGCAAAACCACACAGAGGGCAAACAATTGTCCACAAACACCTTTTTGCCGGATGCTCCACCCTCCCAACCCCAACCTACAAGGGTAGCCATACTCATGGGCCCGCCTTGCCCAGATGGTTGGTAGCACTCCTGGTTTGTCCCTGCTGGGTATTGGGCGTGGTCGCCCAGGGTCGCGCGGTGCTGCTGTGCATGTGCACATGGTCGCGCGTCACGCGCACTCACCGGCGCGCTTGTGTGTGCATGCACGGACGTGCTATGCGCTCACAGAGCGTGGTGGAGAAGATGCTGGCCAGTGAGGGCCAGCCTGGACGGCTGGAGCTGGGGCGCGAGGCATTCAATGATCGCGTGTGGGCCTGGAAGGCGGAGTACGGCGGCTCCATCAACAACCAGCTGCGGCGGCTGGGGGCCTCGTGCGATTGGGAGCGGGAGCGGTTCACGCTGGATGAGGGCCTGTCCAGTGAGTGCGGCGCAGGGAGGAGAGGTGTTGTGGGCTGGGCGTGGGGCTGCTTAGTGGGCTGCGGTGGGGGGCAGCGATTGCTCAGCATTGGATGAGAAGGCCTCCCTGTCCATTAATCGTGGGGAGAGGTGCTCTGTGCTCCGGGTGTGGGGGTGCTTGGCAGGCGGCAATGGGGACAACAATCGCCAAGCGCGGGATGAGGGGTTGTCTCAGGGAGGCTTCGATAGCCGGTGCCGCAGGGGACTGAGTGAGGGGCTGTTTTATGGGCAATGGCCGCGGCAAACAAGCGCTGCCCATCAGCGCCTGGCTTGAGGGGGTGTGACCTTGCAATACGGCTTGCTGCACACATTTCCGCTGCTGGCTGCCACGGGCTACACGCCAGGGACAGTGGCGGACGCCTGTGCGCGCCCATGGCAACCGGACTGCCCTCACAGCGCTGCTGGCTGGTTTGATCTCTGCTGTGCTGCAGGCGCGGTGGTGGAGGCGTTTGTGCGCCTGCAAGAGAAGGGCCTCATCTACCGGGGCTCCTACATGGTGAACTGGTCGCCGACGCTGCAAACAGCTGTGTCCGACCTGGAGGTGGATTACACAGAGGAGCCGGGCTTCCTCTATTATTTCAAGTACGCTTGTGCTCGCCGGCAACCCTGCATCGCATGCTCCTTGTGCTGTTCGGTTAAGCTAGACCTGCTTCACTTACTGCCTGGGCTTGGTGGACCTGCTCGACCACAACTTGCGTGCGCATCTGGAAAGCGCACATGCATGCACGTCTTACTCACAAGAGTGCAGGCACACAAAACGCGCATTCAATGATGATGACGTGCACGCTTTGTGATAAACAAGCATCCAGGCACACAAGCGTGCCAATACATGTGCGCCATCCTTTGCTCTGTAGCCCTGCCTCCAGAGTCGGCAAGCTCTAGAGCACCAGCCGCTGTCACTGGCCTCCTCACACACGAGCGTGCACTATCCCGCTACCACACGCGCTGCGCACCGCCCCCCCGCGCCACCTGCTCGTTTGCCTGCACCCATGCTGGTATCCACAGGTACCCAATTGCAGATTCCTTGGATGGTGCTTTCCTGCCTATTGCCACCACGCGGCCAGAGACCATCCTGGGGGACACAGCGGTCGCAGTGCACCCTGGTGTGTGAGCGCACAAATGCATGCCCTTGAGGCCCTTGCGCGTTTGCTCTCTGTGTGCGTGTGCATGTGTGCACCTGCTTGCGCATGCGTGCATGTTGAGTGTGTGCGTGTGTGAAGTGGGGGTTAACGTGTGCATGAAAGTGCATGAACCTGCATGTGGGTTCCTGCTCCCTTGTGTGCATGCAACTGTGAGCATCTTGACACTCGAGTGCACTTCACTCAACGCATGAGCTCACTCGCCGCGCCTGCCCGCAGAGGACCCACGCTACAAGCACCTCATCGGGCAAGAGTGCGAGGTGCCCATGGTGGGGCGCCGCATCAAAGTGATCGCGGATGAGTACGTGGACCGCGAGTTTGGCACGGGCGCGCTGAAGATCACGCCGGGTGAGCAGCAGGGGTGCTGCGTGCTGCCGCCGCTACTGCTGCCGTGCTGCGTGCTGCGTGCTGCCGCCGCCGCTGCTGCCGTGCCGGAGCCCGGCACGTCCCAGGCCCTCCTGTTCCTGGTCTTGTCCCTTACCTGCAGACCATCAATGTTGGGTGCAGGGGCTTCCACGCCTACAGTGCTGGCCCTGATTCCTGAGTACCCGATCCTCAACCTCAAGTGCAGGCTCTGGACTAGGTGTGCAGCTTTTGGGGGCTCAGGTGCCTCTGTCACTCCTGGCTTGTTGTTGTGCCGGCCTGTGCGGGTCCAAAGCCGTGAGTGCCAAGGGCAAGTGGCCCACGCATTGCCATGTGCACCCTGTGTTCGTGTTTGCGTGCAGGCCACGACCCCAACGACTATGAGATTGGCAAGCGTTTCAACCTGGAGACCATCAACATCATGAACAAGGCAAGCGGGTGCTGTTGTGTACCCACAGAAAGCCTTGAGCGGTGCCGCCTACACCCGGCATTGAGGGGGGCTGTCATTGTGCAAAACAACCTGCAGACTGCATCAAGGGGCTCGTTGTTGTGCAAGACAATCTGCAACCTGCATGTGAGTTGTCTCGTTGTGCAACCTAGAAGGGGTCTTGCGCAACACAGCCTGTGGCGCATCTGCTGGGGAATTTTTCAATTGCACCACAGCGCATGCGTGTAAGTAAGTGTGGTTGCGTGCATGGAAGAGAGAGACAGGTGGAGTAAGGGAGCACCCATTGCCTGAGCTGCTCAGAGTCGCTCAGCCTGCTAGCAGTGCTGGTGCTGTGCTCCAGGATGCAACGCTGAACGCCGCGGCGGGCAAGTACGCGGGCATGGACCGCTTTGAGGCGCGCAAGGCGCTGTGGGCAGACATGGAGGCGCAGGGCCTGGCCCTCAAGAAGGAGAACTATACCATCAGGCAAGTCTAGTGGATGGGGTCTGTGGATGTGTGGGGTGGTATGGGCAGCCCTGCGCAGGGCCTGGCCCTTGAGAGGGGGAGCTGCACCCTCTGGTCAGCTTGCGCCTGCGTTTGCTGGAAATACGTGGACGCGGGGTAATGCGTGGTTGGCTCTGCCCTGAGCCTGTGGCTGCTGTGAAGGGGGGCTACGTGACACCAGGCGAGGTGCAGTCTGCGCTCCCTGCCAGCTTTTGATTGCCGTAGAAGCCACGCAAAGCATCTTTGATACAAACCCACTGCACCAGCAACTGTGCTAAGGGCCTGGAGCACTAACAAGCGGAGCTGCACTACCGGGTGAGGCGCGGTGTGAGCTGCCTGCTGGCATATTGCGTAAGTGCCGCACGTAGCCTGCAAGCTCACCTCGATGACCTCACACACACATGCATCCAACACGCATGCCACCTCCCCATGACTTGCTCACACCACCACCCATCCATGACATGGTGTTGATTGGAGTGCACGCACACTCCCCTGCACGTGCGTGCGCAGGGCGCCGCGCTCACAGCGCTCAGGCGAAATCATTGAGCCCCTTATCAGTGACCAGTGGTTTGTACGCATGGAGCCGCTCGCCAAGCCCGCGCTGGCAGCGGTGGCGGACGGCAGCATCCGCATCATGCCGGAGCGCTTTGAGAAGATCTACAACAACTGGCTGGAGAACATCAAGGTTGGCTGCGCAGCCTCTGGCGTACATTGTCGGTCTACATGTGTGCATTTGCGCGTATGTTGTGTGTGCATGCTTGTTTAGGGAGGTTTGGGGGGGAGACGTGTATGCATGTGTGTGCGCATGTGCTCTAAGGGTATGCAAATGAAAACACTTCAAATGCGCGTGTTTGCAGCCTTCCCACATGTGATGCGGCCAAGCGCTGTGCTTTGGAGTGTGTCTTAGCTAAAAATCTTAGGGCCATGCACACAACACACACACACACACACACGCATGGGCGTGCTGCTGCATGCACAATTGCACGACATAGCTGTCATGTCTGCTGCCGAAAGGAGGGGGGCAACGCAGCTGGGTCTGGAATGTTCTTGCCGGGTTGCCTAGTCTGGCACCTAAGCATGACCGTGACTTCAGCTGCAAGCTGCCGTGGGGGTGGGGTCATTCCATGCCTGCGTGCGGATATGTGTGGCCACACCATTTGCGCAGTGTGTGCCTCCTCTCAGAATTGATTGTGTGTGCCTGCGTGCCCCCTTTCAGGACTGGTGCATTAGCCGCCAGCTGTGGTGGGGCCATCGCATCCCTGTGTGGTATGTGTTCCCTGACGCTGCCGCCGCCCAGGCATCCCCCACTGGCGACAGCGACACATATGTGGTGGCGCGCAATGAGGCGGAAGCGTACGAAAAAGCACGCGCCGCTCACCCAGAGATGGTGCGTGCACGGAGTCGTTGGGGCGGGGCACACGTAAGCACAGCACTGCTGCGCGCCTGCTGCACGCAGGGGTGCTGTTCTGCACACCCTCAGTGCTTGCAAAGTGTGCTTTGGTGCTTCTCTGCCCAGGATGTGCTGTTGACGCGTGGTGCGCTCGTGCGTGGGCATGCCCCTGCTCAAGTGCCCATGCGCACCCACCCCTGCTATCTGTGCGCAGGCGGCCACGTTGACGCTGGTGCAGGACCAGGATGTGCTGGACACATGGTTCTCGTCAGGGCTTTGGCCCTTCAGCACCTTGGGGTGGCCCAACACAGAGGCCCCTGACCTCAAGCAGTTCTACCCTACCCAGGTGAGGAAGGCGCTGTAGAGGGAGGGGAGGGGTAGGGGGGTACTTAACTGTGGGGATGAGTGGACTGTGCAAATGCGTGTGTGAAGCGGGGGGTTGTGTTGTTGCGGTTGTGTGTGTGTGTGTGTTTGCCATGGCAGATGTGTCGTCCCTCCCTAAGACACATCTGCCACGGCAAACACAGGGTGCTGTGCATGTGTGTGTGTGTGCTGTGGAGAGGTCGCTGTGTCTGTGGTTTCAGGCTCTTGTGCATCGAACTTGAGCAGTCCTGTGTTGCCTGGACATACAGTCACTAACGCAGAGGGATGACCATGCAATCCAAACGGTTGGAGCCCTCCTTTTGCAGATCAAAGAAGGGTGGATTGAGTTTCACTTTTGGTCGGATTACTTAATCACGCATCCACACATGCCTACTTGTCTCAGCAGCAATACTATGACTTGGCTGCCCAAACGTGATCTCCTAGACAGTGGTAGATAGGACGACATGAAACTGGCGTGAACAAGGGAGTGTGATGTGATTGAAATGTGGAACAGGGGAGGGGAGAAGGAGCACTGTGGGGTGCCCTCAGCTGCTTTGCTGCGCACACAATCTCCCAGCAAGCCTATGCCCTTTGCTTGTTGCACCCGCCTATGCATTCTTCCACTTGAGCCGCTGGCCGCGCCGCACAGGCTTGATCTAAGGTCCCCGCCCGTTGAGAGATGATGGGCACCATCTGGAAAAATCATGCACATCCTAGGCCTGCTTGTGTCCCACCTTTTCATGTCTGCGCCCTATGTGGCAAGAGCTAGCCAGCGCAGAGACGCACTTTGCCGTCGCATCCACTGCATCCCAGGACGCAGCTAGCACCCTCCCAGACCTGTGTAAGTGAACGTGTGTTCGTGTACGTGTGTATGTGTGTAAGTGTGTTTGTGTGTATGTGTGTATGCACGCCCCTCCCCCCTGCGCGCCTCGCCTGGCAGGTGCCGGGAATCCTCTGCTCTTCTGGTTGTTGTGCACGAGCAGTGATGGGCATCCAGCTATCAAGCACACACGGCCCCTCCTGCGTGCCCTGCCTGGCAGGTGCTGGAGACTGGCCATGACATCCTGTTCTTCTGGGTGTCGCGCATGATCATGATGGGAATTGAGTTCACCGGCAGGCCTCCCTTCAACCTCGTGTTCCTGCATGGCCTGGTCAGGGATGAGAAGGGCAGGAAGGTGGGTGCACGCAAGCACTTTCTCAATACCTGGCCAGGGATGCGAAGGGCAGGAAGGCGGGTGCACGCAAGCACTTTCTTGATGCATGCATGCCCCTCTCTCTGCTACCCTGACTGGTCAGTGACAGAGAGGCTGGGAGATTCGTCCTCAACTCTTGCTTGCAATGCTCTACCGTGAACATGTGTCTGGTCATTGCTGCCCCCAAAATGATTCGGATTTTAAAGCAGAAGGTTCTATATGCAGGCGGCAGCAAGTGCGCATCATTACACTCACAACTCTGATCCACACTGCTGCCATGTTAGGTGCTGCAAAAGCACGAGGAAGAACGCGGCCGCGCCTGCTTGCTGTGGGGGCTCTCCCCAACGGCCTGCCGTGCCATTGCACAAAGCACACAGGAGCAAGGAGCACGTCTATCCTAGATGCTCAGCGGCACAAAAGCTTTCCAACCGTGACAGCGCACGCCCCTGAATCCTTGAAATGGCTGGCTGTCCCTCATCATGCTCACGTGCCCTTTGTTTGTGCCATACACCATACACGTGCCCTTGTTTGTGCCTTCATGCTCACGTGCCCTCATCATGCTCACGTGCCCTTTGTTTGTGCCATACACCTGGTGCAGATGTCCAAGAGCCTGGGCAATGTGATCGACCCCTTGGGGGTGATCCAGGACTATGGCACAGATGCGCTGCGCTTCACAATGGCCACAGGTGTGAGTTGAGTGTGTGCACGTGTGTGTGAGCTGCCTGCGAGTGGTACAGATGCGCAGCGCCTGGGTGCCGCCACAGGCGTGTGCATACTGCATGCAGGCATGCGTTGGGGCTGTTTTTTTTTGGAACCCCGTGTGTCAGCCAAGTGCAGACAAAAGCCGTCATCCTTGCACACTAACACCGTGCATGCAATGGCCATTCCATATGCATGGTGCAGCACCAGCTCAGCTCATTGCTTGCTTTCCTGTATCGCCAGCAGTGCACCTGCTTTGCATCCTTTGCAAGCCCTGCGAGAGCTAGCTGGGCGGCCCATCACCAGCCATGCGCTCAAATCTGAGCAAGCAGCCTCACCCTGTCTTCTAGGCTCGCGCCTGCAGCAATGCCCATCAATGACTGTGTACCTCAAATTGTCCTGATCCACCCTGATCAAACAAAACCAACGCTTCTCCACGCTGGGCAATACTGATCCACCCTAATCAAACACTGATCAGCACTCAGAAGCACTGATCGACCCAAATCAAACACTGGTCCAACCTGATTCACCCTGATGCAGGCACCGGGCCCGGCCAGGACTTGAATCTGTCCTTGGATCGGATAACAGGAAACCGCAACTTCACCAACAAATTGTGGAACGCCGGGAAGTTCATCTTGTTCCAGATGGACAGGGCCAAGGCAGCAGGTGCGCCGTGCACGGCGAGGTGGTGGCATTCTTTTGGCTGTGGCAGCTTCTAACCGTCGGCGCCAACTGTGGTCAGATGGGCACACAAGCAAGGGGTTGCGCCACACTCCTGCTGCGCGGCACTCCTGCTGTTGCTGTGCCTTGCTCGTGCAGAGCTCCTGCTGTGTGAGACCCGGCACTCGTCTGCTGTGCGGCGCTCCTTGGGGTGCTGCTGACCATGGGCCACACATGCTTTGGCTCGTATGGGATGTGTGTGCTGCGGGCCCTGCGTAAGCAGGCCCCCAGTGCCCTCTCGCTTGGACACCCTGCTTGGTCACCCTGCACAACTGCGTACTGCACTGTCTAGAGGCCCTCGCTTGGACACCCTGCTTGGTCACCCTGCACAACTGCGTACTGCACTGTTCATTGGCCCTCGCTTGGTCACCCTGCTTGGTCACCCTGCACAACTGCGTACTGCACTGTTCATTGGCCCTTGCTTTTGGTCACGGCCCTCACATTTGGTCACGACCCTCGCTTTTGGTCACAGCCCTCGCATTTGATCACGACCCTCGCATTTAGTCACAGCCCCTGCTTGGTCACCCTGCACGACTATGCACCGCACCAAGTGTGGCTGTGGTCTTCCTTTTCTCCGCACCCGCGCTCTGCACCTCAGCTTCGCACCTCATGAGGACGCCTCTTGCCCAGCCACGTGCAGGGCAGTTACCTGTGCATGTGCACGTTCTCGCATGTGCGCGAGCGCGTTGTATGTACGGACGCTCGTGCACACGCACACACAAACTGTGCACCGCTGATGTTTGCTATGGCCCGGGCCTGCGCGGTGCAGGGGGTGAGGCGGCAGGGCAGGAGCTGGATGCGCAGCTCGCGGCTGCAGACTTCAGCACCCAGCAGGCTCTGGAGGCGCTGCCCCTGGCTGAGAGGTGGATCGTGAGCCGCGTGCACCAGGTGCGCACATGGGGAGGGTCACTGCTTGGGGGCGCGTGCTGCGGGTCCCGCAGCACGCTGCTGCTGCATGGGTCCATGTGTACACACCTGCGTGTGCCCGTATGCGCTGGGGCCTGGCTGCCTCATCCCAAAGCCCAATTGTGCTGCTGCTGCTGCTGCTGCTGCTGCTGTTGCTGCAGCACACATGTATGTGTGTGTGAAATGGTGTGTGTGCGCATGCGCAGGGCCCTGCTCTTTCCCCCCTATGGCTGATAGTGGCATGTTGCATGCGTGTGTGTGCGTGTGCGTGTGTGTGTGTGTGTGCGCGCAGGTGGTGGACGAGGTGACCGACAGACATGATAAGTACGACTTCAATGCTGCGGGCATCTGCACCTACAACTTCTTTTGGGACGAGTTCGCCGACTGGTGCGCATGCACATGCACACATGCACACGCATTCACACTCTTACACACACACACAGAGTAGCGCTTGCATACACCTGGATGCATGCTCACGCACGCTGCGCGTGCACAGCACAGAGCTAGCAGATGGTGACTTGTGTGCGTGCCGCATGCATCCTTGTGTGCGTGTGTATGTGTGTCCTCACAGTTCAAGCCCAAGGCCTGTCCATAAGGCCCCTGCTTCTCCTCCATTTTGCTCAGGTTTATTGAGTCCAGCAAGTCAAGGCCGGCAGGCAGCCCGGAGGCGCAGCAGTCACTGGCAGTGGCGGTGTACGTGTTTGACCGCATCCTCAAGCTCATGCACCCATTCATGCCCTTTGTGACGGAGGAGCTGTGGCAGGCGCTGCCCCATAAAGGTGCGTGTGCATGTCGCATGCTTGTGCGTGCGCACGCGTGTTTGTGCTTGTGCGTCTGAGGGCTGCTACCCTAGGCTGTCTAGAGAGTGCTGGCCGGTCTGTGTATCAGGTGGGCTTGCAGAAGGGGCATGTGGCCGGCTGCCCGCCCTCTTTGCTCTCACCCCTTCCGTCGCCTGCGCCTCCCATCTTCATGCAGGGGATGCGCTCATCATTGCCCCCTGGCCGGACGCAGGCTTGCCTGTGTGCAGTGCGTCAGTGTCGCACTGGGGCGCGCTGCAAGGGACGGTGCGCGCCATCAGGAATGCGCGCGCAGAGTACAACGTCGAGGTGCGTTGCACCTGCTCCCTTTCTCGTATCTGCCACGTTGTGCGCGTGCTTAGATGCCCGCTGTGCAGGCGGGAGACCGCGCGCGCACACACACCACACACACACACACATGCACGCACGCACGCACACACGCACGCACGCACGCACGCACGCACACATGCACACACGCGTACACACACGCACACACTCCCCTCTGCCAAGCTTGAGCTTCCGGCCACCAGTGCTGACTCGACCCCAGGTGCATTGAGGCTTGGAGGTATGCTGTGTGCAAGGCATGCTGCCTGCGGGCATACGTATACCATGCAAGGCCCTGGCTGCGCAAGCTCATGTGTCTGAGAGCCGCTGGGCACGCCACGCAGACCGGCAAGAAGATTGGCGGGTCGATTGTCGTCGAGGACGCAAGCGAGCGGGCGGCGCTGGAAGCAGAGCTCCCAGTAAGTGCACTGGCCCATTTTAGCACCCTCATCACCTTTCCGGCAAAAGGAGGCATGCCCCTCTTTTGCTGCACATCTGACCATGCACACCCCTCCGTGCACTCCCCCTCCCCTCAACTTCATGCACCCCCCCACCTGGTGCTTTGCTCCCCTTCTCTAGATTATGCCCCTCCCGGCGCAATCAAGTGCTGCGCCCAACACCTGAGGGCTTTCTCCCAGCGACCCTTTGAACCTCCAACATAGATTGAGTAGACCTCAGCTGATGTATGTGGTGCTGATCAGCGCCGACAGGGCGCTGCACCAGACACTTCCTTACAAGAAACTTGTGAGCGTCTTGTGACAGGACCACTGCCACCCCGTGTACCCTCGCCTGCCCACCACGCACGCACGCATGAGCTGTGTGTGCATGCGTGCATTTGCGTGTTCATGTGTGTGTGCATGTGTGCGTGTATGTGTGCTGCGCAGGTCATCTGCCTGCTTGCTCGCATGGACCCAAGCTAGGTGTTCATGCGTATCATAAGCAGCATATGTGTGTGTGTGCATGTGTGCGTGTATGTGTGCTGCGCAGGTCATCTGCCTGCTTGCTCGCATGGACCCCAGCCAGCTGCAGCTGCTGCCTGTGGTACCGGAGGCTGCTGGAGGGGAGACGCTGCCCAACGTCAGCTTAGTGGTCAAAGACGGCGTGCAGGTGGGGTCGGCTGGGGGGCTCGTGGGCGCCTTGGGCACAAGGGGGGGCGCCTTGAATGCTGGAGAGTGGGCTGACAGGCATGCGTGCATGGGTTGGTGCAGCTCACCTGCCTTTTTGTGGCTGAGGGTGGGGGTGCAGGCAGGGCAGCAAGGGCCAGAGGGTCCTGCGTGTGTGGGGGCCGCAGCACACGGATGTGCGCAGTTTGATGCTTGCGTCTTAGGAGCCGAATGGTCACAAAGAAAATCACGCAGGATATAACTGCCAGGGCTGTGCACAAGGGTTGGCACTCAGTGCCAGTAAGTTCTGCACCCAGTGCTTGGGCTAAGCACTAAAGCAGACACTCAGTGCCAGTAAGTGCTGCACTCAGTGCTATAGCTAACCACAAGGGCAGGCGCTCTGGGACACAGGCTTGCCGCTGCCAGTTCTGGAGGTATTTCATGAAGGCAAGGACCACCAGCGGGCGCTGGTGCCACTGCCGCAGGTGGGCTGATTGACGTGGACGATCACTGCTCGGCGCTCCTGCGCAGGTGCTGCTGCCGATGTCGGGGCTGTTTGATGTAGACAAGGAGTTGGCGCGCCTGAACAAGCAGCGGGCAAAGCTGCAGAAGGACTATGATGGGGTGACGTCCAGGCTCAGCAACAAGAAGTTCCTTGAAAAGGCATCTCAGGTGGGGAGGCACCACCACCACAACCCTAAGGGATTTTGAAACCTAAGGCTCGTGCTGCAGGCAGGGCCTGTACGCTAGCTTGATGCATAATGCGTGTGCATGGAGCGCTGCATGTCTTTTCTTTGCATTGCGTGTGCACCAATGCTCATGCGCCGCTGCACCTGCTCATGCTCGTGCACAGCATGCCACGCAGAGAGGCCAGTGGGCCGCCGCGGGTATTGTTGCATCCTGGCGTGCCAGCAGCGGCCCCGTGCATCAGGCTGCCGCTCTGGAGCCTGTACAGTGTGTCACCCATGCGTGCGTGGAAGAGGCTCCCCTGCAGTCTGCAGATGTGAGGGGGTGTCGGCTCTTGAAAGTTGGGCGCTTGCAGCCCCTGCCTTGGGAACGGCAGGCAGGTATTGTTGACTGTCTTGACTGCCTTGACTGCCTGGCAGTCAAGGCAGTCAAGACAGTTGCTTTGCAGCGTACTGCCACAAGACGCTGCATCCGTGCTCGCCAGAACCCAGTCAAGGCAGTCAAGGCAGTTGCTTTGCAGCGTACTGCCACAAGACGCTGCATCCGTGCTCGCTAGAACTCAGGCAGCACGCAAGGAGGTACAGCTCCTAGGCTTCAGGTGTGGACCCTGCGCTGTCACAGGCTGCAGATATGATGCTTTGCCGCTGCTGCCCAGTGCGGCTTGTCAGCTGTAGTGTTTGCTTGTCGCTGCTTGCAGGAAGTTGTGGCAGAGGCCAAAGCCCAGCAGTCAGAAGCAGCTGAGAAGCTTGCCATGATTGATGCTAAAGTCAGCCAGGTAGCAGCGCTGAAACCTCAGTAACGGCTCACCAGATGTCGTGTAGAGGGCATGATTTTGAGCGGTAGCAAGGGACGAATCAAAAAGGGGAGGGTATGAAGTGAGCTTGTGTTTGTGACTTGTTGGTGAGGTGGCGTCAGGGATGGGGGTGGGGATGTGAGCAGCGTGTGTGATATTTGCGCTTTTTCTTACCAATTCACACACGCTTCACCATTTCATTTCGTCTTGGTTGGGCAGAGGTTTGAGCTCCACATTCGCTGAACCTTCATCAATCTATATGGCGAGCTTAAGGCCATCTGCTCAAGATGCTCCGGCATTCTTAACACCTTCATTCATGCCTCCAAGAGTCTACCTGGACTGATTAAAAAGGAGGATCAGTAATGCTATGCTGTTGCTGCACCACGGTATGCAAAACTTTTATTTGGTGGCTCCTTTCTTTGCTCAGCATACCGGAGCCAACTGTCAATTCATCAAAAGCATGCATCTTAGTTCCGCTTCAGTTTGAATACTAGTAACCAGCGGCGGGAAGGTCTGCAGATGGGCAACGTTAAAGGCTGTTCCAAGGCTGTACCTGCCGAACAAGTGCAGCTTGGACGATCGCGCCTCTCTTGAAATTGGAAGCCCAAATCTTCAGATTACGAGGGTGGACAGCCGGCTACCTATCGCAGGTGGCCCGCCGCCTGCTCAAGTGTCTGGAACGAAGGTGCAGATAAGGAGCAATCATTGCTCATGATGCAGCAGTACAGACCAAAATTTTTTTGATCCAGCATCATTGAACTGCTGGGACCCATATCTGGGGAATCGGATTTCTCTTGCCTGTACTCTCCAAAGGTCGTTGTTCAAGGTTACAAGATTACAAGAATGAGGCCTCAGTCAAATAGTTCGACTGTTGGCCTGCTTAAAAAAAACAGTAAAATGTAATCGAGTCTTTAGCAGTAGCACCACAAAAGTTTACCTTGAAAAAACCCTTGAAACAAGGGGAAAAAGGGGCTTCTAGTTTAAGAACCTTGCAGCACTGAAGAAAAATCCGTCAAGGAATGTGTCAGGACCGACTGACCGCATCAAATAGAGAGAGGGGTTATCATTTTAGCGTTTGGGCAAGTTAGGTTAGGTTAGGTTAGGTTACGTAGCTGTATCCGCCAAACGAGGGCAGCTTAGCTGAAGCCTGAAAGGCCTGCAACCCTAAACCAAAACTAAAGCGCTCAAGGGCAAGTTAGGAAGGAGCACAGGTTCTATCTATCACACTGAGGAAACCGAGAATTAGGGAGACAAAAACAAAAACGTAAAATCATGTGTGAGGTGTATCACATGCATGCACAACAAGAGGGTCTGGGACATCAAAGAAAGAAAAGAAAAGAAAAGAAAAACTACGCAAGCAGCAAAAACGGCAACGGCCACATGGTGCCTCATGGGCGCAACGGCCGCATGGTGTCATTGCAAGAGTGCAGGCCACAAGGCGCCTTCTCAGCACCAGCAAATGGTCATCATCTTCAGCAGCACGCCCGGGTGCTCTTCCTGCAGAATAAACACACACTGGCCACCATGCAGGCTCTGGTGGGACTGCGCACGACAGCCACAGCCCCAGCACGGCATGGGCCAGGGATGCCCCACCCCTGGGACATCAAACATGATCTGATTCATCACTCTCTTGCTGCGGGCCCTGCTGCTAGATGCGCTAAGAACCAGCACTTGCCTGGCTATAAGGGTTTGTTTTTAGTTTGAGAATCATAGTGCAACATATTTAAGAAATATATAAGCAGGCACTCCCTTGTTCATCGTTCACCACCAAGCAGCTAAGCACACTCGGAAACCAAGGACTTCCTCATTTAAAACATCATGTATTTCTCATTTATATCTCCCTTGGACCCAACGCACCTCACAGTCAAGATGGAGTAGTGTTTGCTCTTCTCACACAGGGAAGCACACTACTGTTTGAGTAACATACAGCATTTGTGCGCAGGCAAGCGTTTACATGATTGAAACCTCGCTCATCAATGCACACACCACACCTCTGTTCTGGGAGCCAACCCAACCAGTCATTATGCATGCAGGTTCACAGGCACCTCAGTTCTGTGAAGAAGCTTCATTCATTGTAGGTTCTGTGCTCCTCATGTTGTGCCCCCTCTCTTGTGCTTGCATGTCAGGTACCAAAGGTCATTGTTCAAAAGCCAAAGTGAAAGCCATTTATCATCATGATGCAATTGGTTGGCATAACCATAATTGGCATTTCCCTAACTAATGATATGTAATAAATTTGTGTAATACTTAAAAAAGGTCAACCTTGCTTAGGAGTGCTTGTACCAATTTTCTTCCACTTTTTTCCTGCCAACTATCCAGGCATTTCATCTCCAAATCCATTGTTTATATTTTAGTCCATCTGTTAAAGACAGGCAAGTTGAAAACTTAAGTGATTTTATTTTTGCATCTGTCCCCCTCTTTTTGGCCACTACTAGTAGTACAAGCCTGCTGAGTAATAATTCAGTCCCACCAGTAAAACCAGTATCGTACTGTTGTCATGATGACAACTGACCCTGGAGAAATTCGTAGATCATCTACAATAGAAGACACAAAATGTAAAAATGTAGTTCCTGGTAAGGGAAATTCAAATTCTTCGGGCCAATGTGTCTCATTTTGCTTAGTTGATGTAGGGATTGATTTCACGCCCTTGTCAGGTGAAATCAACGTCACATAGGAACAAGCGTCATGGCATGCCATATAACTATCAGTTGTTGCTCAGCCAGAAATACAAGCGACTGACTAACCAACTTCAGTTCGACTACGAGTCATCACTGACTATGAATCTTCATGACACCCAACATCGTTTTTTTTAAGATGTAGATCATACTATGACAGGAGATATGAAATAGAAGATCAACTCCCTTCTAGAGAGCACCCCCTGCCAGGCAGTGCATGAATGTGTGCAGTGCATGAATGCAGAATGATACCTAGTATTGTAAAAATGACAGTCCTGAGATATAATTATTGTCCAGCTGCTCTCTGTTCTAGTCCTGTGGACAATCACAATACTTGCTTTAAGGTCGAAGGTTCACGGAGCAATCCTCGTTTATGATGAGGGATGGAGCCAATGGATGTTGATCACTGGAGTCTCTACTGAGCTTTACAGTTGCTTTGTCAAACTCGATAACCACTTGGTGGGGCAAATATAGAATTAGGCCTGGGTGTGCATTGCGAGACAAGTATCCAAAAAGCGACATACAGACAGTGCAATTAAGGCAGGAAAGCACCAGGGACATGTCCCTTTCAACATGTGGAGGCACAGCAAAGAATGGGACAATAAAAGACTGCACCTAAAGGGGTGTTCTGAACATGCATTACACAAGAGACTGCAAGCCAGAAACACAGCTGCTAGTGGCCCACTACCGGGTTCAACTTGGAGTCCCTACCATCAAACTGCAAGGGGATACAATGGTAAGGGGCAGGACGTTTTTGGAATAACATCTTGTCCTAGTTGTACTTCGTTTTGGCCTTCTGCGTGCAATTGCATTTTTGTACCATTTTCAGTGTGTGAAATTGTCTATTGCTCTTTTCTTATCCGACAACTGAGGGGGCTTCAAAGGTGGCTTCGTATGACATGTTTAGATGGTGCATATCGTTCCTGGAGTGCTTAATTGGATCAATTGTGGTAGTATGCAAGCTTGCTTTCTGGCATTGCTGAGCTGGTGTGTGGTTTAGTCTACATCGCTAAAGCACTACAAAATCTCGCTCAAATACTTGCATTAATTAATCTGAGCAATATTGCACTGCCAGAACAAGGCGCACATTGTATGCCATTGTCTCTTACTTAATACTTACTCTCACTGGTTGCTTCTATGACAAGCCAGCCATAATTACACATGGACATGCCTGCAAACTGACGGACCTGGTCAACAATCTGCTGGCAAAGAGCGTTGTTGCAAGCTACTCCATATCTACTGGTAGAAGATATGCATACCTGTAAGCCAGCTTTTGAGGCAGCCATTGATGGTTGTCTGTTGAAAGTTTAACCCCAGGAATGATCCTAGTCTCAAAGCAAAACGTCAGCTACAACCAGGAATGACCTGTAGGAACACAACAGTACTTCTATCCAACTAACCCTCAACTGACGGTCACATGGTGGCTAGGTTTTTTCACAAACATTTATAGAGAGCTTGCTCAAAGCAAGAAGCTCAGATACAAAAGAGCACGTGGTATAAGCCAGATGAGGAGGAATAAAACCTAGGATTGAGGGGAACCTCATTACTGAAGGGATGCTGAGGTGGAGCAGCGGCAGGCGCAGCACTGCCTCAGAGGATGGTGCACAGGAGCCAAAGAAGGAGGGTTTGATGCAAGTGACAGAAGAAGAGGAGGAGCTCGTGCGCACCCTCTTGTCTTCCCATTGGCTTAAGGGCGCTTCTGGGATCCCCATCAACGTGGACGGCTTTGCCTATGAGCCCATACAGAGGCTATTGGCGGTCAGTGTGATTATAAAGGGCAGGGCCAGCGTGTCTAATGCTGCAGCAGGGTGTGCAGATACTTGTCATCTCCATCTGTTGCTGCCTGCCTGACCCGACAGTGCAGGCAGGCATCACCCCCGTGCCCGCACCTGCCTGCCTTGATTGATGCCCATAGATCAGCACTACTGATGGACGTGTGAAGGTTTTGGGGCGCATTGGGTGCGAGGCAACGCTGTACAGCGCTGCGGCGAAGCCCTTCGGAACACGGCAATTGGAATTCGTCGTGAACAGGGGGGCGCTCCTACGCATCTGTGAGGTAATGATGAATGCTTAAATAGCGCTGGTGTGTATGCTCATTTGATGCGTGCCCAAGCCTTTGGTTGGGGGTGTCAGGTGCCAAGGAATCTGTGCAAAAGTTGCTGATTCAGCTTCTCTGTTGCCTCTTTTTTGCCAGGGCAGCAAGGCCTGCCAAGAAGGCCACTCTCCTGCCTCGGGGGAGGGTATTGCTGGATGCTGCGCTCTGCTATTTCTTTTCAAGCGAATACTGGTCTGGGACTGGGATTGGGATGACAGCCTGCCCCACACAAGGATCCGCAGCATGTTTACTTTGATTGTAAAGAAGGAAGGAAGTAGTGCATTGGCTCTAGCTCGCAATTGACGTGACATCATGCCAGGGCGTGCTGCGCAAGTCCTTACTGTTAATGGACAACACCCAACATGGTCGTGATCCACTTTGTGCCTGAGGCTTCATGAGCAGGCTCGCAGGCCAACCTGTACCTGTTTATGCACCTGCTGTGCAGGAAACTACTGGTCCCAATTGCTCCCCCCATAGCGCACCATATGCGCCATCCTGCTGAGTGGTTGCCTTGGTGCACCTGATGGTGCATCCATTGACGCCACTGCAGTTCGATATTGATCAGGCTGCAAGTGATGCATCGCTGACGCACCCCAGTGTGGTGCCGTCAACCTGCATGCCTGTGCTGCTTTCTCCTGGCACGTATGTAGCACTGCGTGTCGGATGGTTGCAGGCACGAGCGTGTGCCATGGTCTTGGGGTCATGCACAGGCACAGGCTTGCTTCTGGCACATGCGTCATGCTGCACTTGAAATGAGGGCAGACGCACATGGGCGTGTGCTATTGACGCGTGGCCGTGCGCAGGCGGGGTTCCTGGAGGCATGGAGCCTGGGGGGGGCGATGTCGGAGGAGGGGGACAGCTGCGTGCACTCCCTGGCGCAGATCAAGCCTCGAGGGGACGAGGTGCGCCACCCAGCAAGGCGGGAGCAGCGTGCGCGCTCCTGGGCGTTGTGACAGGCAGTTTGCTGAACACCTGCCCACCTGCCTGCCCTTTCAAAGCTGCCCATACCTGCCTTGGAGGCACAAGAATGGGGCCCTGCCCATGCAAAGAACAAATCTCGTGGAAGGAATGAAGCCTGGTGGCTTCCCCCAAGGGCCTACCGCTGTTGGCAGTCATTTTGTGCTCGTGTCATGAGTGTATATGAGTTTGTGCGCGTGGCAGGTTGCGCTGTGGTTTGTTGGTTGCATACATGGTTCGCAAGAGATTTCTAGCATTGGGAGCGCTTGCAGCGCGTGCTGTGGTGCGCCTATTGCTTGGTCAGCAGCTTGTCTTTGATTTGGCCCACAACAGCTGAGCACCAGCACCTTTTCGGTGCTTGCATGCATGAGCAAGGAAGCAGTGGACATGCCACACCCACACCGCCCATATGCTGAAAGCAGCAGCCTGGGCTTGCTAGTAGATGCTCTTCTTCGCCTTCCCCCACTCTCTTTTGCCCTTTTTGTCACTTGCTTTGTTGGCTCAATGCCAGGACGAACTTGCCGCATTGACCCACTCATCTTCCCCTCACCCCACCAGCCCGTCTTCCGCCCATGCTCTGCCTCTCCTTGCGCCTCACCGAACCATCCTCACGTTTGCAGACGCTGCGCATGGCCTTGCTCCCCCCCCCCCTTTTTCTCACACCCATCTCCTGCTGCAGGGGAAGCATGTGGGTCCCATGACCTGCCGGCTAGAAGATCGTTTCCAAATCAATGCTTAGCAATGAAGAGAAGAGACAACCTTGACCAGAAACAACAGAAAACCAGAGACTCAGGCAGGACTAACTAGACAGGAGATAAATCAGAATTGTGACAGGTCTGTCCTGCCCGGCCGCACACCACCTGCAGGTGCTGTGCATGGCAGTCATGCAGCGTGACCCCTTCCTGCTGCTGGGCTGCAAGTCGGGCACAATGCGCGCAGCCGCATTTGCGACGGCGGCGGGCATGCTGTCCTTGGACCTGCATACCGCCAGCAGGCTGCAGCTTATCCCCTACAGAGGTGCGTGTGTGCGTATGCAAGCATTTTCATACATGTGCACTTGTTTCAGCACGTGCTCGTTCGGACATGTGCTCGTGCGCTCAAACACACACGCATGCATGCATGCACACACATGCAAGTATGCACATGCACTCCCTCTCCAAAACATGCGTACACACATGCAAGCCCCTCCTTCCTTCCCCCTTCCTTCCCCCTTCCTATACCCTCCAACATGTCCCATCCCCTTTGCACACCCGCACCCCCACACCCCCACCCGCATCCCCCACACCCCACGCACACCCTCACCCATACAACCTT
>LKMJ01001755.1_pt1 | contig 19458 bp, 12 predicted proteins | sample 643391 | NCBI WGS metagenome assembly LKMJ01 (sample SAMN04112250, study PRJNA286221) | soda lake metagenome | biome: soda lake; feature: Kulunda Steppe; material: water; isolation source: sample PL-Br10 brine of Picturesque Lake | place: Russia: Kulunda steppe | collected 2010-07 | reverse complement strand
GCCCAGCGTGAAACTGGGTAGGGCACATCCTCCCAGTCGTGTTTGTTCGTCCGCCAGAGTGCCTGTGGTGTCTCCGTATTGCCCATCCAGTAACTCCCGTCCTGCCCGCTGGCAAAGAGTGCGAGGTCGCCGTTTGTCATTTCGAATCGATACGTCTCCCAGTGACCGCTGTTGTCGAATCGCGGCCGGACGAACCGGGCACCGATATTCTCTCGAAGCGGTTGGAGAAGTTGTTGTCGTACCCGCCTCTCATCCCAGGGTTCAGGCGAGAAACGAAAGCGAAGCGGCTGCGCCACAGTATATGTATGTGGCCGGCTACAATACATGTTGCCTTCGAACCGATGTGATTGTATTTATCAACGTCATATGTTGCTTGACTAGTACCTAGAATTGGATAGACAACTGGCAAGAGCCGTCGGTTCTGGTGAATACGCGGCACCGCTGTGTTTTAACGCTGACAGAAATCTTATGTGGCTGGTATATGAGATTGTGGTAGATGGCGTGGGAACCGACGTTGTATTCGTTGCTTGGATTTCTTGCTGCTGGGGTGTCCGCGATTGTCGCAGTTCAGGTTTGGCGAAACTGGGGTGAACGTGGAACAGGTCCGTTTCTGGGGCTGATGATCGCAGTCAGTGGTTGGTCATTCGTCGGAGCGATTCAACTCGGGTTGACAACGGCGGGCGATCAGTTGCTCTGGAAATTGCTCGGGCTTGCATTCGGTGGCACCATCCCGGCCTTTTGGTTTCTGTTTACCATCGAATACACCGGGCGCGAGCAGTGGCTCTCCCGACCGGTTCGAGCAGTGATCATACTCGAACCCCTTCTGTTTGCGGCGTTATTATTTACGAATCCTGTACACGGATTTGTACTCGAAAACCCGGGCCTCGAAACGGTCGGAAATACGACAGTCCTGGCGGTCTCTCTCGGTCTTGGCTATTATTTGCATATCGTGTATGCGTATCTGCTGATCACACTCGGACTTGCTCTGTTGATGGTCGTCTTCGTCCGCAATCCCACGATTTACCGAACCCAAACAAGCCTGCTCATGTTGGGGACGATTCCCCCACTGCTGGTCAACGTCGCGTATACAGCACGTCTTTCGTTGGGTCCACTCCCCAGCATCGACCTGACGCCATTCGCATTCGTCATCACGGGTGCACTCTTTGCACTTGCACTGTATCAGTACGATCTGCTCGAACGCACGCCTGTTGCACGCGAGCGTGTGTTAGAAGAGATGGGAGATGGATTGCTCGTCCTCGATACGAACGGTGAGATCGTCGATACAAACTCCATTACCGAAGAAATCCTTTCGTTTGCATCCCCAAAAGGACATTCGATCACCGACGTTCGCTTTGCCGAAGCCGAGACCACCGAGGCGGCACTCGAGACAGTCTCTGGAGAGACGGTCACAGAGACAGTCGGCGGACGAAAGCAAGCATACGATATCGAGTGGTCTGTGCTCTCCGATCACGCGGGAGAGCCACTCGGACACGTCGTCTCGTTTCGAAACGTGACAGATAGGAGACGATACGAACAACGGCTAGAGGTAACACAGCGTGTCCTTCGGCACAATCTCCGAAACGATGTGAACGTTATTCGTGGCTACGCCGAGTTACTGCTTCGAGAGGGCACAGACCAACAGGTGAATGCGGCCAGACAGATCCTCGATACGACGGATGACCTCATCGCTGTCAGTAACAAGACACAGATGATCGACCGTCTCGACAAAGTAACCGAGTTCGACCGCATCACCATCGACGTTCGGGATGGACTCGAAACCATCGTCGAGCAGTTGGAAAAAGAGCATCCAGCGGCAACCATCGAGTGTGAGTTGCCCGCGACACTCGACGTGTACATTCAAGACGAAGACCTGTTCGACATCCCGATTCGAAACGTCCTCGAAAACGCTATCGACCACGCTGAAACAGATCCCTGGGTCCGTGTACGCGGGAAACGAGTCAATGATGCTGTCGAAATCTGCATCGAAGACAGTGGCCCAGAGATTCCGGAGATGGAACTTCGTGTTCTCGAAGAAGGAAAGGAAGACCCGCTCCAACATGGCAGCGGAATCGGGCTCTGGCTCGTCTACTGGAGTGTGGCAATTGCCGGCGGGGCCGTCCAGTTCAGTTCGAGAGAACCCCACGGAAACGTAGTCAGGATGACGTTCCCAGCGCCACAGCAATCCACCTCCGAAATCGGAGTCAAAGGCAGTCTCTAGGCGTCGATCACTTCACCGAACTCGTAGCGACCGGCATCTCGGCCTGCAAGCCAGACTGCAGCATCTATCGCACCGGCAGCGAAAACAGCGCGGTCCTCGGCTCGGTGTGAAAGAGTAAGCACCTCATCGTTGCCAGCGAGCATGATTTCGTGTTCGCCACGGACGTCACCGGCCCGACGAACGAGCATGCCGACTTCCTCATCAGTTCGGGGCTGGATTCCCTCCCGGCCAGGAACGGTCTCGAAATCGCGGTACTCGCTTATCTCTTCGAGGATCGTTTTTGCTGTTCCGCTCGGGGCGTCCCGTTTTGCGTTGTGGTGGGTCTCCATCACTTCGACATCGTAACTCGACAGTGCCTCAAGTGCGGGACCAAGCGAGCGAAGCAGCGCCTGAATCCCTCGCGAGAAATTCGTTGCTTTCAGGACCGGGACTGTCTCGCTCGTCTCTTCGATGATAGCAAAGCCCTCCTCTTCGAAGCCAGTCGTCCCGATGACAAGCCCAACACCGGCATCCCCACACTCGCGGGCGAGTTCCGTCGTTGCCTCCGGAACGGTAAAGTCGATGACGACATCGGGTTCGTGTTCGGCCAGCGCATCGGCTGTCTCATCCGGGGAATAAACTGGTACCGAAACAGATGAATCGTCGACGTCGATCCCGAAGGTAACAGTCACGTCTTCGCGCTCGTTTGCCGTCTCCAAGATCGTCTGGCCCATCCGTCCGGCAATCCCGTTGATTCCGATCTCCGTCATGCTTACTCCTCGTACTCTGCAAGCAACGCTTCGAGTCGCTCACGATTCTCTGCGGTGATCTCCGTTAGTGGCGGGCGAAGCCGACCAGAGCTGTAGCCACGGATCTCCATTGCGGCTTTGACTGGAATCGGGTTGGTCTCCCAGAACAGCGCACGGAACAGTGGCCCGAGTTCGTGGTTGTACTCGCGTGCGCTCTCGTAATCGCCATCGAGTGCCGACCAGACCAGGTTACCCATCAGTTCGGGTTCGATATTCGCGGTGACGCTGATACAGCCTGTGCCACCAACGGAAAGAATCGGCAGCGTCTCGCCATCGTTGCCCGAGAGCACGTCGAATTCCTCATCACGGGTTTTCTCGACGATTTCACTGACCTGATTCAGGTCGCCACCCGCCGCTTTGAAGCCCTGAATATTTTCGTGGGTCGCCAGTTGTGCCACAGTATCCGGTTCGATATTCTGGCCAGTCCGGGAGGGGACGTTGTAGACGATCTGTGGAATATCCACCTCGTCGGCAATCGTTTCGTAGTGGGTAACGAACCCACGCTGTTCGGGTTTGTTGTAATACGGCGAGATGAGAAGCAATGCGTCAGCGCCGGCATTTGCTGCCCGCTGGGAGAGATCCAGTGCTTCGTCGGTGTTGTTCGAACCACTGCCACCGATGACCTGAATGTCATCGACCGCATCGACGACTGCTTCGATCACCTTGATGTGTTCGTCGTGGCTGACCGTCGCGGATTCACCGGTCGATCCCATCGGAACTAACCCGTCGACTCCCGCCGATTCGAGTCGTTTTGCGTCTTCGCGGAGTGTTTCGTAATCGATGCTGCCGTCCTCGTTGAATGGGGTGCACATCGCCGGATAGACGCCGGCGAAGGTATCGTAGTCTGTCATGTCTGTTGGTCGCTGATATCTGTCTGTGTGTGGTGAACTATCCTGAACTCGTCGGTTCGGTGCCAGCGATGACCCGAGACAGAGGTGCCACGTCTGCCACGAGTCGGGTCATCGCTTACGCTTAGGAGAAAAGCACACACCAGCCACTGGCCGTCGAGACGGGCGATACTGGCTGGTGTGTCGCATATCTGTACTGGGTGCGAGCGCAAACTTAGATGTTTTGTCTTCGGGTTTGGTCTCAAAAAGAGAACGGACAGTTGCTGGAGTCGCCGTTGACAACAGCCAAAACAGGGCAGGCCCAACACTCGATCATGGAGTTTCGGAGGTTCGTTCGGAAATCTGCTGGTGCGCTCGTCTCGATATATCTCATCATCCTCGGCGTGAGTGTCCTCTATGGTCTCTCCGCCGGTGAGTCCCTGATCACTGCTTTGGTCTTCGGCGTCGTCGTTGCCAACCTCATTTTTTTCGTCGGCGGATTGCTCTTTCTTGCACTCACGATCGGTGGCGAACGCCAGGTTCGAATTCATCAGGGCCTCTTTCTGGGGAGCGTTGCCGTGAGTACGACCCTTAGCGTGACAGGTGGTTTCAGTCTCGTCACAGCACTCTGGCGAGGACTCTATCTCGGAGCAATTACGTATATTCCAGTTGGCGTGATACTCGCTATCATCTATCTAGTCTACCACGCCGGTGTCAAACGCGGTATCTGGTCACCAATTGGCTCCTGATCGTGGTTGTTGTAATTAAATTCACACCTTACAATGCTCGAAACCAACGGGCATACCCGCTGACTTTCTCGCTTCGACAGTGTTTTATCGAGCGATCATCGGAATATTCGTATGCGAATACCACAGGAGTGTCGTGGTGATATCCAGTCGCTCCTGGGAGAGAAAGTGATCAAAATGCCAAAGATCAGTGTCGAAGTCCCACAGGAACTACTAGACGACCTCGACGACCACGTCGGAGACGACGGCAAATTCGTCAACCGAAGCGAGGCCGTCCGTGCATCGATTCGCAAAACACTCGATATGCTCGACGATATCGACGAGCGTCAAGGCCGACTCGATGAGTCAGGCTCGGAGGGTACCAATGGCAACTGAACAGCGACAGGCTCAGGTCGGTCAGTCGATGCTGGCACTGCCCCAGATTTCACTTGCTGCGTTGTTCGTCACCGCGCTCATTACGGCGCAGGTAACTGCTTCAAAAGTTGTTGCCATCGATATTCCGGTCAATCTCCCGGTGACTGGTGATCTGATTTTAGTGCCGGCCGCAGTCTTTGCGTATGCGCTTACCTTCTTCGCCTCGGATTGTTACACCGAACTCTACGGTAAGCGCGCCGCACAGATTCTCGTAAACGTTGCTTTCGTGATGAACTTCGTCTTGCTTGGGTTGCTCTGGCTTGCCATCTGGGCACCGACGTTCGGTGATTCACCAGTCGCACAGGAGCCATTCGCCCAGACACTCGGTGCGAGTACTGGCGTCGTCGCGGGCAGTCTCCTCGCGTATCTCGTCAGCCAGAACTGGGACGTGGTCGTGTTCCACCGGATTCGTGACGCAACCGAGGGGAAGTCACTCTGGCTGCGAAACATTGCCTCGACAGCAACCAGCCAGTTGATCGATACGGTGATTTTTATCACTGTCGCGTTTCTCCTCTTTCAGGGAATGCCCCTCGGCGAGGTCGCTGCCCTGATCGTTGGCCAGTATCTCTTCAAACTGCTACTTGTCGGCATCGACACGCCGTTTGTCTATCTTGTCGTTGGATTCATCCGGTCGCGTGATCTGATCGAGACGCCAGAAGCGAGTACGAACTGATCAGGTCGAGTGTCATACTGACGGCTGTAAGAAACCGAGCAATCTCGCCACACCGGGGTGGCGAGGATGCTCACGAATTTACAGCCGTCAGTATCATAACCACACGCCAATCGACACGGTACTGATCGTATTTAATCACAAATATATACCATGGCGCCGGTATGTCGATAAGGATGAGTCAAGAACTTCCATTCGAGTTCAGCCACGAGGTAGAAGACGGCGTGTTGGTTCAGGATATCACGGGCTGGGACGGGAACCCAGATCATACAGAGCCATTCGAGTCCGAGTGGAAACAGCGCGCAAAGGCACCAGAAATCGTGGGGGCTGTCACACTTTTTGGTGACGATATTGACCTGGGAAAAGAGACACAGGACCATTTCGCAGAAGTCTGGGGTCCCGCTGCCGACGGCGCAGATATCGACCGACTCGCGTTTGTCTCGAGCGGGATCAAAGCCCGGGCAATCAGTGCCAAAGTGAACAGTGCCGAAGTCGATATCAAGGTGTTTAACGATCAGGATGAAGCGTTCGAATGGGCACGCGGTGGCTGATTTTACGCCTCTGCCGCATCAAAAACGAGTTCGACGGTTGTTCCGTCATCGACCGTAACCGAGAGATCACCACCGGATTTTTTGACGACCCAGTAGACGACCCGGAGTCCAAACCCACCGCTTCCCTCTGCGGAGATGTCAGGATGGTCTCCGATCACACCGAGTTCCTCGTCATCAAGTCCCGGACCGTTATCGGCGACGCGAATGCGTACAGTGTCCTCATCACGTTCGACGGAAACCTGTACGTGAGGCTGGTCAGCAGTGTTGTGTCTGGCGGCGTTGTCAACGAGATTTTCGATGGCCTGATCAACCTGCGGTACGGCACGGATCGCTGCCCGATCAGGAACGGAAAGAGAAAAGTGTACGTCCGGATACTCCGCCCGCAACGAATCAACGGCTGTTTCGACCGTGCTGACGGCATCATGCGTTTCCAGCTCATTTTGTTCCATGAGCTGTTCGATTGCCCGAGTCTCCGCACCTATTTCGAGTAATTGATCAGTCTTTTCGATGATCTCCTCGTACTGTTCATTCTGTTCTGGCTCTTCCTCGTCGGCGAGAAACGAAGCGTTCAGTTGAATGACGTTGAGTTCGTTACGGAGGTTGTGTCGGAGCACACGGCTCTGGAGGTCTTTGAGAAGTGAGAGGTCTTGCTCCCGGTTGCGGAGTTTGGCTTCACTCTGTTTTTGTCCGGTCACGTCACGGCAGACGAGTACGTGTGCAAGGAGATCACCACCGACATCCGTCACTGTCGAGCTTGCAATATTGAAATATCTGTGCCCATCACCGATATCGAATACCAGTCCCTCGTCGTCACCCTCAATGACAGAGTGTGACTGCTCGCCAAGGACCGCCGTGACTGGCTTGCCGGTGAGCGGTTCGTCTGTGTCAAAGTACTCACGAGCAGCAGCATTCACGGTGATGACTGTCTTTGAATCATCGAGAACGAAGACCATCTCCTCCATCTCTTCTAACACCGTCCGCCGGGCAACTGGGAGGGTACTCAGGAGTCGCAACCGGAACGTGGCAACGGTGAAAATGGTTGCTGTCAGCAGAAATGCTGATGATGTGAAATCAAATGCGAGCACGTCAACATGATACAAGATATTAAATATAAATGGGACTGTGATGGCAACGAGCATCAAGATGATCTGTTGGCGGTAGCTCGTGACTGTCCGAAACAGCATGTGTAAAAGAACCGCGAGAGCGAGGACGGTGAGGATCCAATTGTACCCTGTGTAGCCAATATACAGTGGTGTCGAGGCAAACTGATATCCAAACTGTAACCCATCAGCTACTGGTGTCACGACGAGTTGTTCCCTGAACGGCGAAAAAAGTACCGCAGTTGTCAGTAGTGGTTTGATAGTGAGCACGACATACGTTTTTAGCGTCAACAACGTATCGCGGCCGGCGTACTCAAGGCTAAACAGAAGCAATCCGACGACAGTGATATCTGGCCCGAGCAATCGAAGTTCCGTTCCGACGGGTGGTGTTGCAGTTGCCGATGTCTGAACCTGAATGAGGTCGGCGAGAACCCAGAGAGAAATCCCAATAAAAAAGACAGAAAGTGATAGCGCCCCTCGCACTTTTCGATGGCGAAGACAGTACGCAGCAAACGAAAGTGACAGCACGAACCCGAAAAAAAGCCCGACACTTGCGAGAAAAGAAACAGTCAACATCGATGTGTAACGTCCCTTCGCGTGGTAGTCTCGGCTAGCACATATAGTGTTTTCGACAGCAAAGGGCACGTGCAATCAACAAAGGCGAAACGAAACGCAACCGTCAGGAAGTCCAATCGGTTGAGGACTCCCCGGGTTGAGTGTCCGAACAGTCGTGCTCGCGACGGTTTTCGAACTGGCGCTGGTCTTGCTCGAAACGGTCCTGTGCAGAAACGATTTTGAACGCCCGCATCAGGTCAGTTCTGGTGATAATACCGAGCAACTTCCCCTCCTTGAGGACTGGCAGCCGTCCGATGTTGTTGTTGCCGATCATCCGAAACGCTTCCATCACCTCCGCGGAGGGGTCGATTGTCGTCAGTTGCTCGGCCGGAGTCATTGCATCCCTAGCAGTCGTGCCGGTATGGTCGATAGACTGGACGTCTTTGAGGGTGATGATCCCAACAAAGGCACCATCATCGAGGACAGGATAGCCACTGTGGCGCTGATCGAGCATGAAATCGAGAATATCAGGGAGTGGCATATCCGCCTCGACAGTAGCTAACTGCTCGGCCGGGGTCATGACATCCCGTATTTCGACACCCTCGAAGGCCGCATCAAGCATCATCTGTCGACTCTCCGAGGTCGCAGCGATATAGACGAACAGCGCAATCGCAATAAGAATGAAATCGAGCGTGAGCACACCAAAGAGGCCAAGAAAGATGGCAAAGGCTTTGCCAACAGCTGCTGCCTGGCGGGTCGCCCGGACGTACGAGCGGTTACGTGCAAGCAGCGCACGCAGGACACGGCCACCGTCCAGTGGGAAGGCCGGAAGCATGTTGAACACGGCAAGCACGACATTCAGGAGTGCCAGATACAACAGAAGGAAAATAACGACATCGACGGGAGGGAGCAAAACGAGCAAGACCGCACAGACAGCCACGATAACGACATTAACAAGCGGTCCCGCAATTGCAATCAGAAATTCGTGTGCCCAGTTTTTCGGCATCTCGGCCGGTTTGGCGATGCCCCCGAGTAACCAGAGCGTGATTGACTCAATCTCGTATCCGTAGTGCATCGCTGTAACCGAGTGGCCAAGTTCGTGCAACGCGACGCAGGCAAAAAGTATCAACGCAGCAGTGAGGCCGATCAGATACGGTCGAAATCCCTGCGTCAATGGATCAGGGTCGATGGCAGTCCCAAATGCATCGTTCATAACCGGAATAACATCACCAACCTGCGCACCGAGTAGCCAGGCAAACACTGGCAAAATTAACAAAAACGTGACGTCGAGTTTGAACGGAATGCCAAAGACCGTCCCGACCCGGTAGCTTTTGAACATACACAGCTATAGGATGGCCGGCGGTTTGAACGTCAGGATACCCAGCATCTCCAGCTAGAATACAAAAAAGAGCCGACTCAATTCTTCCGATAGTACCAGCCACCGAGTCCGGCACCAATCAAGACGAGGAGTGCTACGGCACCGATTGGCAACCACGGTGTTCCATCATCATCATCATCATCTGTGTCCTCCTCTGTTTGTTCTTGTTCGGTCACATCATCGGTCGTTTCCTCTTCTTGGTCTTCGATTTCGAGTTCGGTTATTTGTTCTTCGTTGACCTGCACTTCATAGACACCTGGGTCCTCAAAGCTAGGCTCGAAATCGAACAGTGTCTGTCCACCGCTTGCAATGACCGATTCTTTGGTTTCGACAACCTCGCCATCGAGTAGCAAGTCTGCAACGTAGGTTCCTTCGGTACCGCCCGTGTTCTCGACGAAGACATCGACTGCAACGGCTTCGTCGATAGTTGCAACATCGACATCGACATCGGCCTGGGAGATTTCGAAGTTAGGGCGTGCGGCGGCTGCTGTCCATTCCGAGAAGCTGTCAGCACTTGCACGCAAGACGACCTCGTTACCGTCTTCTTCGACGATTTCGGTCTCCTGTTCCTCCCAGACCTCATTGGTCTCATCGAACCGGTACATCGAGACACTCTCTGCATCGCTGTCCCACGCTTCGAGCTGGGCTTTGTCAACGCGGGTTGTCATATCCACCTCCTCGATATCCGCATCATCGAGGTCCGTTTCCGCACTCACGTTCCCCGCTCTGCCAGTATTTGGCTCGAATCCCTCCTGTCCCGCGGGTGTTGTGTCGAGTGACTGGCCACTGGAAGTTACACTGAGGTTTAGGTCAGTCTCTTCTGTGGGAGTAACCGAGACGCTGTCAGCCTCGAACTCCTCATCTTCGACTGGACTTGGAAGGTCGACTTCTGCGGGAGCATCACTACTGACGTTTTGGACGACTGCGCTCGTCGTCGCACGGTTCTGTTCGTCGACAGTCACGTCAAGTTCGACATCACCACTGGTCACCGAGATTACCCGGTTCGCGTCGGTTGGGGCATCACTCTCGACGAACAGGTACGTCGACTGGACACCCTCTGTCTCGGGTTCGAACTCGATTGTTAGCTCACGACTTTCCTCGGGAGAAAGCGTGAACTCGTCATCATCACCATCAGCAAGTGTGAAATCACCCGGTGACTCTTCTAGCTCGGCGCGTGTGACTGTTAGCTCCGCGCCACCCGTATTCTCGACTGTGACTGTTTCAGTCGCAGTTTGCTCACCCTCGATATCCCTGAAGCTGACCGATGTTGGACCGACATCTAACTCGCCGGCAACGCCTGTGCCATTAAGAGACACCCGATTTTCCAGCAGTCCCGTCTCATCGGTGATGAACAACTCTGCAGAGTGTTCACCCGACTGTTCCGGTGTGAAGGTAATTTCCTGTTGGAGTTGTTCGTCCGAACTGACCGTCTGTCTGGTCTCTTCGACGCTGAAAGCATCACTGTCACCGACAATCTCGGATGCTTCGAGATCAATGTCGCCATCGACATCTGTCGTGATTGTAACCGTGTCGGTTACATTGCCATCAGCACCGACTTCCACCTCGCCGAAATCAACCGAATCGGGGTCGATATCCACAGATGGTTCGACTCCCTCACCGGAAAGTGAGGCTGAAGTGAGTGTCCCCGTACTGTCACCAACTTCGACTGTCGCATTCGTCTCTCCGACAGTTTCCGGTTCGTATTCTATTTCCACGGTCTCTGATTCGTCTGGAGCAAGCGAGAGCGACGTTGTCTCGATATCGAACTGTTCGGTTTCGTCAGTGGCTGTTTCGATATCGAGGTCGACTGGCACAGATTCCTGGTTTTCGACCGTCAGCGTTTCCGTTTGCTGGTTTCCAACAGTGACAGAATCAAGCTCGACCGTGTCGGGATCAACAGTAACCCCCGGTGGCACGCCTTCGCCTTCGACCGGTGCCGAAGCGAGTGTTCCCGTCTCACCAGCCAGTTCAAGTGTCACAGCGGCCGGTTCAACGTCCGCAGGTTCGTAGCGAACGTCGATTGGTTCGCTCTCATCTGGGTCGATGGAACCGAGTTCGGTCTCGACATCGAACTGGTCGTTTTCATCACCAACGAGTGTTACTGAATCAATGCTTACTGGCGTGTCACCGAGATTTTCGACTGTCAGCGATTCTGTCTCGTTGGCACCCACGGTGACAGTCTCAAAATCGAGCCGTGATTGATCGAGTTCGATATCTGGGGTGCTAACGCCAGCAGAATCACTATCGAGGGCATTTGTCAGTTCGTCTGTCTCGTACAACGTTGCAGTCACCGTATCACCCGCTTCGAGGTCTCCGATATCCGCCTCGGTACTGGTTTGCTCACTCACCGTTGTGGTGGTTTGTTCGCCACTTCGCTCGTTTTCGATCACGACTGTTGCATCACCGTCTGGCGTCTCTTCGAAAGAGAGATCAACTGGAACTGTCTCGTGTTCAGTCGTAATCTGCTCTGTCAGCGATATCTCGCCAGTCGGTCGAGGAGTCACAGAAACCGTCTCTGTGACCGTCTCGTCTGCAGTTTCAAGTTCGGCCTCGATGGTCCCTGGCGTCTCTGGTATGTACGTCCCCTCGCCACTGGCAGATTGGCCACCGGCAAGGTCGTACTCACGTTCTGTGATCGGCTCGCCATCGACAGAACTCGACACTGTCTGTGTACCATCGAGATCGCCCGTATTCTCGACACTGTACTCGATTGTGACAGGCTCACCAGCAGTCACCGCTTCAGGCACGGTATCGAACGCTGCCTGGAAAACGGCTGGATCGTCTGGTTCCGGCGGTTCATCGACACTGACTGTCGTCGATTCTTCGTCATCGTCGCTTGAGAGTGTCAGTGTCGAGCCATCGACAGCGGTGCTTGGCTCGTGACTCAACGAGACGCTTGTCGTCTCGTCACCATCGAGTGAGACTGTCGTCGAATCTCGCAGGTTCGGACCAATCCGTAATTCAATATCCTGTGTATCGTCAACGTCACCGGTGTTACTGACCGTTCCCTCGACTTCGATTGACTCACCCTCTTCGACAGCGAGCGTACTCGCACTCTCATCAATACTTACATCGAAGGCTGCTGACTCTATTTCCTCAACGGTTATTGTCGACTGGCTCTCGTCGTCTTCGGTCAACAATTCCACAGTCGATCCGTCGTCTTCAGCATCAACCTCGTTGGTAAAGACGACATCTATACTTTCACCCGGTTCCAGCGTGACTGGTTCAGTCACCTGAACGTTGCCGTCGAAAGCAAATGAGATGTTCTTTGTTGCAGTGCTCTCTCCAATATTTTCGACCGTTCCCTCGACTTCGATTTCTTCACCCGCCTCAACATCGAGAGTGCTCTGGTCTTCGTCGGTCGTTATTTCGAACAACGCAGGGTGTTGTTCGACGACTTCAACAATACTCTGGCCGGTGTGGAACGAATCATCGTGGGCAGTCCAGGCACCGAGTCCGACGGTATCACCGGGAGAAGTAGTATTGGGGATTGTCAGCTCCGTTGGCTCACCTGCTGTGATCTCCGTTCCAAACGAACGGTGGTGTTCACCCGACTGTGTGAAGAGGATACCGGTCGTCTCTACATCGGTCGTAAACGTCGCTTCGATTGTTTCTCCGGGTGTCGCATAAAGCGAATCAGAGGTGTCTGTCACGCTGTCGCGGTCGGTCGAAAGTTCCAGTGTGCCAGGATGGTCGTACAGTGGTTCCCATGTTTGGCTAGGATCTCCCTGTTGGAAGAGCAGGCTAAATGGGTCGTTCGGCCCGACACCGTTGTATCGGTGGATCAGATTGAACGGTTCGTTCGGCCCGATATCTTCTGGCACAGTGATCGTCGTTGAGGCAACCCCCTGCTCGTCTGTCTGTTCCTGTGTTGTTTCCCAGGTGTCAACGGTATGAACCGCCTTCAGCCCGGCAAGTTGCAGGGGAACTCCTTCTACGCCATCATCTGTCGCCGTCCGTGTCACCTCGGTAGTCAGTGTCTCTTCCTCGCCAGGGGTCAATTCCTGATTTTCCGGGGAGGGAAAGGGAATATCGATTTCTCGCAGTTGTGCGCCAGCGTATCCATCAGCAAGATCACCGCTTTTCAGTGTGCCTTCAGCCACAAGATTGACTCCCTCGGGCAACTGTTCTGGCAGGTCCAACGTTACCGTCGCCATTCCGTCATTATCGGTCGTTGCTGTTGTCGTGAAAACAGGAACGGTATTATCAGTCTGTGGTTCGCTGTGGTCACGTTCTGCACTGACGAAAATTTCGACTTCTTCATCAGTAACTGGATCCCCGTCTGTATCTGTGGCCGAAACCTCTAGTTCGACACCAGTTTCACCGGGCGCATACTGGCCTCTGTCGAACTCAAGGTCAAGTGCTTGGCTTTCGTCGGCTTCCATCTGCTGTGGGGGGGCGAAAATAGTTTCAAACGCTGGGATCTGGGTATTGTTCACCTCGATTTCGACACCGATGAGGCCGAGTTCACCGAGGAAGCCGGATTCACGTTCCTCTGCGGGTGGGACATCGTATTCGACGAGGAAGAAGCCGTTTTCGTCAGTCGTCGTATTTTTACTCTGGAGTAGTTTTTCGTCCGACCCCACGAACGTCACCGACATCTCGGTGTTTGCAACCTGTCCATCACTGCTCTGGAGGTACCCACCGTAGACGGCTTCCTCGCCAGCAGCGCCGCGTCTGATATCTTCGTCAGTCGCAACCGAGATATTCGTCGCGTAGGGAGTGATGCTATCCTCGACCAGTCCGAAATCGTCACCGCCATCAACCTCGACAGCAAGCGAGTATTCACCCTTCTGTTCGGGCACGAACGAGACGTTTACGAAGCCGTCCTCATCCGTTGTCTCTGTGGTCTCAAGTGCCGTCTGGTCGTCAGGGTCAGTGACCCTCACGTCGACAGACTCGTTTTCGACACCGAACTCACCATTTCGAACGAGGGCGCTTGCAGTCATCTCTTGGTCAACAAAAACAGTTCCCAAGTCACGGTTTACGATATCGACGACCGGGCCAACATCAAATTGGGTTTCTGCACGCGCATCCAACTCCTTCGACTCGACGGAGACACCGTAGGTCCCACCGGCGTTGCCTTCGACCTCTTCCAGATCGATTTCAATTGCGCCGAACCCATTCTCGTCAGTAACGACAGTCTGCTCGGGCAGTCCACTGCCTTCGACCTCAACGGTCAGTTCTGTCTCGGCCAGTGGCTCGGGCTGTGCTGGCTGCTGGTCGATTGCGCCAACTGCAATCTTGACTGTCTCATCATCTGCAAACGATCCCTCCCCAGGCGGGGAGACGAGCACGTCAACGACTGCGTCAATCGGCTCGACAGACGTCTCATCGTCGTCGAGTAAGGTGGCTTGGTCCGGTGTCTCGTACAGTGTTGCGGTGAGAGACTGGTCGGCATCGAGACCACCTTCTAACTCAATCGTGTGTTCTCCGCTAGAAACCGGTTCGGAGAATTCTTCTGTGTAGTCGTTACGGAAGACGAGGTATGCCTCATCACCGAGTATTTCTTCGTCGAAACCAACATCGACAGAGACAGTATCCTGTGTTTCGAAGACTGGCTCCTCGATGGAGACTGTCGCGCCGCTATCCTCAACGATGGCTGTATCGTCACTAAGCAGTGTCACCAAATCGGGGGTTTCGTAAATTGTCGCAATGATTTCATCGCCCTGTTCGATACCGCCAATTTCAGCCGCAGGTACTTCTTCGGTCCCCGGCTCTGTTTGATTGAAAATGAAGTCCTCTTCGGTATCTCTGTTTTCTATGTGTATCGAGACCTCTTCAGTCTGTGTCCCATCGAAATCGAATGTAACGTCGAAAATCTCCTGTTCTTCGAAAACTGGTTGCTCGATATCGACAAAACCAGTTTCGTCGGTTGCCGACTCGAAAATACCAACCGTATCAGCTGCCGTTAGATCTGTAAGGTTGTGTGTGACGGCCTGTTCGTCGAGGTCAACGTCCGATGCTACAATTTCTCCCCACTGTTCGCCATCGTGTTGCCAGAGACTGAGCTCTTCTGGTTCGATTCCATTCAGGTCATCCTCTTCGTACTGGATCTGAGAGTTAAGGTATGCCGTATCAGAAGTCTCTTCGAGTGCAACGTACCGGCCGATATCAGCAGCGTCGGGGTTGTCCGGTGGCGAGTCGGCAGAACGCAGGCGAACATCCGAGGCAGTGAACGAAAGCATCGTCTCAGGGTGTGTCGAGTCACCAATATCAATGCCGTCAACATCAACTGTTGCGTCAGCTTCGAAATCCCACTCGTTTTCCTCAGCGGTCACAGTGCCAATTTCGACATTGTCAGAGGGGACAGAGACACCGACTCCGTCGTTTTCGATTGCTGTGAGCGCATCTGCTGTAACCCCCTCGACACCACCTCCGAGTCTGATGCCAGTCCCCTCATCCTGGCTTCCCTCGACATAGACATCCTCAAGATGAATATCTGAGGAGATGCCGTCAATTCCCCGGACAATGACCGAACTAAACCCATTAGCCTGGGTATTATTGACGGCAGTGATGTTGTGAATGAGTCCATCAGTGGAACCCAGTACCTGAATACCAAACCGGTCGTTGGTCTGTACGTGGCTGTGTTCCAGTGTGAACTCATCGGTGTTATCAAACTGAATACCGAACGTGTTATTCTCCGCAACGACATCGCTGACGGTGACATCCTGTGAGCCATCAATCATAATACCCCTGCCAAGACTATCCCAGCCCTCAACGGACACATCTGTCACGGTCACGTTTTCAGCATTGGTCACTGACAGGCCAGACTCGTCACCAGAATCGGCTGCAGAAATAGCATGTCCCTGTCCGTCAAAGACAACGTCATCTGATTCGATACTCACACAGCCGTCTTCGCCGGCAATATCATCTGTCAAAAGGTACTCACCGGGTTCGTCTATCGTCGTACAGGAATCGATCAGTGTCCCATCAGTATAGACGTGATACTCGGTGGTACCCGGACGGGTAATCTCAGTATCATCAGCCCGTAGTGAGGCAGACATCTCGTAGGGGCTGTGCGTTCCATCGGGGTTACTGACGCCGTCGAGTTCAACACTGAAATCCATCCCTGGCTCTAGCTCGGTCTCCTCGTCTTCGATTGCGAGTTCAACCAAGTTATCTCCAGATTGCTCGATGCTGGCAGCCACTGTCTCATCCATCACGGTAACGGTGGCATCGTCGAGGCGATCTGTGTCGATCCCATCGTCAGTAGCTTCTTCGCCAAAATCGACCGCAATCTGTTCTAGAGGTGCGTATTCGTCACTGACTGTGAGACCAAGGTCATACGTAACGTCATCTGCTCCGGGAGTGGTATCGGAAAGCACCAGACTCTCGACGGTCAAATCAGCACCGACCGAAAACGTCGTAGTCTCACTCACTGTTTCGCCTTCATCATCGATTAACTGGATCGTTACGTCGTACGCTCCAGCATTCACTGGGTTCGTAAATATCCCATCAAGCACCATTTCGACGGTGTCGTCGCTATCGATATCTGCGCCGTCGATATCAATTGTGACTTCTTCATCCACAACATCGAGGTTACCAGCGTCAAAATCGTCAATTGAGGTCGAAAGGTCATCCTCTGACGCCTCATCGTCGATTTCGACACCAGTGTCAGTATAATCGAGAACAATTTTGTCGATATCGTCGTCATCCTCAGTCTCACCGAGTTGCAGTTCCCAGATGTGGTTGACATCTTCGCTACCGGGTTCAGTATCACTCAAATCCAGTCCGATTTCACCACTGGTTCCGGTTTCGTGGCTGGTTCCAGCCACTGCAGGCACAGAGACGGCTGCAAACAACACCATAGCGACAGCCAGTGCCAAGAGTGTGACCGCCAGCTGCCGGCACCGGTCCTCACTGGTTGCGTTGGCTCTCATCATCTCCTCTCAACGCTAGGCCGGTTATTTTTACCAGCATGGGTTTTCCCTGTGCTGTGCCCATGTTTGAAAAAAGTGGCTGCTTTTTTGCTCCCCTTAAACTCATGCCAAATATATTTTGTGGGCACATATAAGAGTACTGTACTAAGATTTGGTATTATATATAGTGCTATACAGTACTTTGATTTGATTTTATTCACGTTGTCTTCGTGAAAGTGTAACTTTAGAAGCCAACGCTTTGTGAAGCCAAGTCAAGCACGTACCAGTCGCCATCATCCGTTGCAGCGAGCCAGTACTCCGGGAGTTCGTCGCCATCTACTTCGGAGACAAGCTCAACCAGCGCGACTTCTTCATCTTCTGCAAGGTCATCTATGTCGTCGTCATCCAACTCACTCGCTGAAAACCCTTCATCATCAAGTTCGTCTGAATCAATATCTTCGGCTTCGACAGTCGCCTCGACAAATTCCGGGTCGAACTCTTCGTGCTCACCGTCCCCGTCACCGTCGTTTGCGTCGAGTTGTGACTCCGAGTGGATCACGTCCTCGTCACCTTCTTTCCAGTACACCTCAACAGCATCTTCAGCACTGCTTTCACCATCGCTCCCGCCAATACAACCGGCCAATCCAATCGCTGTCGCCGCTCCTGTCGCCATTACGAACTCTCTTCGTTCCATGTACAACTACACGGATAGTATAGCTACATTTAACATTGACGATTTTTAATATCTTTGCCGTTCTTCTGAATAAAATAGAATGAATATACATCATCCAGTTATATTATCCAGTGTTTTTAGAATTGGATATTGGCTAATAATAAGGTAAGGTTGGAAAAATAGCAGTATCGCGGTAGTTCACCGAGAGAGGTCACCAGCGTAGCGATCAGCCAGACGGATCGGTTCGGGAAGTTTGTAGCCCTCACAGTACTGTTCGGCGAGTGATGCGGCCGTTTTGGGCCCAACGCGGTGGCCGGGGCTGACATACAGTGGGTTGATATACCGGTTGCCAGAGTCGTACTGGCGACTCTGGAGGGCATAGCCAAGGACCGTCTCCGTCGGAGCAGTCACGTTGTCATCGGCAAGAATCGGAACGCGCGTTCCCTCCGAAAGTGGCCCATCGAGTGTCTCTGCAGGCTGGCCACAGAGCAGGCTCTTTGCAACTCCGACGGCAGGAAGATCCAGTGTCACGCCGATATGTGTTGCGAGCCCGGCCTCCCGAAAGTGAATCCGGCCGCTGCCATCGAACAGCGCAACGTCGGGTTCTGTCTCAAGTTGGTCGAACGCCGCGAGAATCGCACCGCCTTCTCGAAAGCTAAGGAGACCCGGAATGTAGGGAATCTCCGTCCGTTTACGCGCGTGGACGCGCTCTAAGACGTTTCCATCACGCATGACGACGATCACACTCGTTGCGTACTCGCCGTCGAATCCCTGATCGACACCAGCAACGAGCGTATGGCTATCGAACAGATCGATCTCGACATCGTCTTCGAAGCGTGCAGTCTCAGCAATCTCACACTGGAGAGACTCCATCTCTGTCCGAGAAAGCGATGGGTCGGGAACGAATTCGGGGCGAACAGGATTCATCTTAGAACGGACCGCGACGGCGTGGGCCACCGGGACCACCTGGACCGCCGCCCATCCCGCCGCCGGGACCACCACCGCCGAGCTGGAGCTGATTCGGTGCCCGGACGTCCCCTTTGACGTGCTGGCCGTAGGCCATGCCCAACAGGAGCCCGAACAGGTGGGCAGCGTGGGCGATGTTGCCACCGCCGCCGGTCCCCATAAAGAGGACGCTGATTGCTGCGATACCGGCGGTCAACACCCAGATCGGAAGCGGGAGGACAAACCACAGATAGACCGTCAGGTTGGGATTCAGGATCGTCAACACACCCATGATCGCGAGGGCAGCGCCACTTGCACCCAGCACGAATGCCGTTCCGCCCTGGGCAGCAGTAAAGGCAACCTGTCCAAGACCGGCGAGGATACCACTAAAGATAAACAGGAGAGTGAAATCGCGCGAGCCGACGTACTGCTCGACGAGCCGTCCGAAAAAGAATATGATGATACTATTGAAAACAATGTGGAAGATATTGAGCGGAGAGTGGGCGAAAATCGAGGTTACCCAGGTCCAGACGTACAGCGGATGCTCCGTCGAGGCAGTGAAAATCGCGTTGTGGAGTGACTGGCCACCGATTGCGAGCGTGATCCACTGAAAGACCAGTGTGATCCACATCACCCCGAGAAAGACGTAGGTCATGTTGTTCCGGAAGTAGGCGAGGTGGCCGCCCGGACCGGTATCGATCCCGAGTTTGGCAGCGATACCGTCGTTTGCT
>LKMJ01001753.1_pt1 | contig 19459 bp, 25 predicted proteins | sample 643391 | NCBI WGS metagenome assembly LKMJ01 (sample SAMN04112250, study PRJNA286221) | soda lake metagenome | biome: soda lake; feature: Kulunda Steppe; material: water; isolation source: sample PL-Br10 brine of Picturesque Lake | place: Russia: Kulunda steppe | collected 2010-07 | reverse complement strand
TCTTTGATCGTCATTTTTTGTTCCAACTGGCAGTATGCAAATAGCATCAGGTCTTGAGCAGGATCGAAGTTCGTCTGCTGACAGGTTTGGTAGAAGCCATTGGGGTAAAGTCCTGTTGGCTACATGTGCCGGCAAGACCAGGCTTTGTTGAGCCTCCGTGTTTCACTTCCAATATCTGTGAAAATGATGTTTCCTCCAAAATCGCCCTTGTTCAAGGTTTTGATGATGAGCCTGGAAGCAATCTGATGTCTTTCAGTCACCGTGTTTTGAATTGAAGCATTCTGACAGCCAGAAAGCCTATGGATTTGGCTGTCTGACTGATGACACAACAGACAAGATGAATTAGTGGCTCTGCCGTAGAGGTGGGCCATTTTCTAAATTTCATGACATTCCTTTTCTGCGATACTTGTATTGCTTCAAAAAGAATTGCTAGTTATAAGATTCACGGAGGTGAGCAGTCTCTTCCAATAGTTACAGTAACCTCAGTTGGTATTAGCATCTCCAAGTCTGTGATGCTTGCTCACGTGGGCTTTTTGTTTGTCCTTCGTGTTTTGTAGTGGTGCAAGGCTGATTTTAATGGTAGTGTGAGTAGTCTCATTGTTCTCTTCTGCAAGCCAGTATAAATGGGCGAAAGGATTATAATAATATTACGTCAGGTGATGGTGGTGGGAATTCTTCGTCGTGCCCATAGTTATGGAGAGCAGCATGTTTAGCTATAGCATCGGTAAATTCATTTCCAATCACACCAATGCGGGCTTTTACTTTGTAAAAGTTGATGGGAGTATCTGATTCGTTAATCATGAAGACGATTTGTTCAAAAAGTTTGCTATGTGTGTGCTTCCTGTGTAATTCAGGAAATAAGAGTTGTTTCCATACCTGAGATAGAGAACAAGCACTATCCGTGGCTATGTGGGTACTCCTTGCCCTGAGTGCAGAAGATATGCCAGTCAGTTCTGCTCTGTTTACGGTATTGCTTATCCCAACTCCGCCAGAGTAAACATAGATGGCTGTTTTTGTCGCAGGTATAAAGACTCCTGCCCCAACACGTTGTTGACTTTTATATGTCAGGCAACTACCATCAGTGTGGGCCCACAGACGCCAGTCTGGAACCTTCAGTCTAAGATTACTATTTGTAAGCGCTGTAAAGTTAGGGGCCATAGTGATAGATCTAGTATTCTTTGTGAAAGCTGAGTCATTCAATTTCTTCCGAAATGATCTTGGTATTTTGATTACTTTTGCCGCATTCTGATGTTACCTTGAGTTATGGCCATGCTACGACTCTACTAAGTGTGCAGCAGTCCAATCTCCCCCTCCGAATGGAACGCAATATCTTAAGTGAAAGTTTCACTAGGGCACCCTTTTAAACCAGAAGCAAGCTTTCCTCTTTTAAAAGTCCACTAGTCTATAATGTCCACTCTATAAGCAAGCAGATAGTGTTCTCCATATTTTTACAGGGTTGACAATATCCGAAAATTTCCAGAGTCAGGAATGATCACCGAATGCCATAATATTGCCTGAAGGCTTATTATGATAGTGATCATAAAAGCCATCAGCTAAGGCTCTCAAGCAGAATGCTTTATCCATTTTGATGCCGGCACTGATCGTTTGGCCCAGCAGAACTTTTGAATTCCTGAGCATGCTAATAATAGGACATATCCCAGCTGGCCTTTTGATGCTCGTTTAGCACGGTAAGAGACAAACAAACTCTAAGTCGACCTGATGCCATTTTGGTTACTCCTCCAGCCATAAAATCCAAATTGCCTTCCGCTACTTATCTGCAACAGGTGCAGCATGCTAGATCTCACGGGGAATTGGGCAGAGCTCACGAGCTCAAAGCACTAATAAGCGAGGGATGTACACCTGACAGAGGTAAATTACTTTGAACCTGAGACACCTGGCCAGAACGCCAGCTGGAGGCCTCTAGCAAACAACACTAGACTCCTTGTACGGGCTTGAAAGCCAAAAAAATTACACTCCACACCATCTTTCTTGGTGTATACACCCAGGCCAACATACGTAGGAGTTTCAATCTGTACCACAAACACTATGCATCTAGCTCTTGGTCTGGAGCTGAGGACGGCTTGCCACTTTCCACATTCTCACTAGTCTCTTTTTCAAACTTGGAGGCTCATGGCTCTTCGGACAAATGTGTCTCCTTATCCTTAATTGATGTAGGGAGTGGTTTCGCTGCCAGGCAGTCTTTTCTTTTCTTTTCTATCATCTTATAGAGCTCGGCCTTGATTCACAAAGGATCCACAAGACCGCCCTTAAATTGCATGCTCACCCTCAGGGTGCTCACCCTCGGGCTGTGCATTACGCGCACAAATTGACTGCAACAAACTCAAAAAAACGGATTGCTTTCAAGGCCTTGGCCTGGGACAGGGGCCTGCCAGCCACCCTCCAGATCCCCACTAGTTATCTTCTCCATTGGTGGAGAAGACTCACGGCACATTGGGCCAATGTGTCTCCTTTTCCTTAATCGATGCAGGGAGCTTCTTGCTGCCTGCGTAGCTTTTCTTTCTTTTCATTCTAAGTAGGCAGTGAGATTACCCCACATCAGTTACTAATTAGTAAGAAAAAAGGGGCACCTTAGACCTAGGCACTGTGTGCCCCCTCCAATGGAATGACATGACAAATGTCTAAAACCGACATCAATGTCTTCCACCAAAAACACTAGTGCACAGGGCCTTTGGGCGCATCACTCTTATTTCTCAAACATTACCTTTTTCTCATCCGTATTGGTGCTTTCAAAAAACTTCTTGGGTGAAAGGTTAGGCCGCACACTGGTAGGCTTCAGCTTAGCTGCCCTGTTTGGCAGGTACAGCTGTGTAACCTTACCTTACCTGGGCCGAGCGCGAGTTGCCCAACACCAGCCAGTTTGGTTTGCACTGTTGCTGGCCCTATGCACTCCATCCTAAGTCTAAAAGTGTGCCCAATCCTCCAGAGTCTCACAACGACACAAGTTGGTTTCTTTGGACTTTCCTCGCGAGCGTGTGAACCAGCCTTTGGCACAGTCGTACCCACACAATACTGAGGAGCTCACACGCACGCAAGGACCACGCCAAAACAAGGCAGCCTGAGCCACTGCTCATGCAGCGGGCATGGGCCGCGCGCACAGCCACCGCACCCTTCCTACCACCTCCTGCGCCGGTTGACCAGCCTGCTTGCCGCCCCCGCCCGCTGCCATGTCATGGGTGCCTCCTTGCTGGGTGGCGGTTTGGTAAGCTTCGGTGGCTGTGGCTGCGGCTGCCTGGGGCTCCCAGCAGGGGATCATCCAAGCCCCGTTGTCCAGCTGTTGCACGCAGGAGGTGTACGCAGGGGGGTAGATCAGGCTGGGGTCGCCCGCCTCGTCGTACTTGGCAAACCTGCGCGCGCAGTGCACATGTGCACTGTGCGCAGTGAGGCTGTGGTGCATGACGCCGCGCCACGGGCCGCCAAGGGCACGGACCGCGCAGGCATGGCGCTGTGTGCCACAGAGGCCACATGAACAGCTGCCATAAGCCACCTTTGGCGGTGTTCCGCGCGCCGCCCTGGGCCGGCCCATCAAAAGCATGCCCCCTGAGCACTGCATCATTGTGGGCCCCACACAAAGCTGCCATGTCCCACCTTGGCGCTGTCGTCTGCGCCATTCTGAGCAAATGCCACCTGGGGCACCGAGTTGTTGTTGCGGGCCACAGGGGCCATCAGAGGCACATGCCACTCACGTGCGGGCCCATGCACTGCGCTGCAGACAAAAGGTGCACCGCGCCAGCGGACACCGACGAGGAGCCCTGACACCCACGAGGAGCCTGTCTCTCTCTGCTGAGTTCTGAGCTCCTGAGTTCAGAGCTGCCAAGCACTGCCGGCAGCGTGCGGAGCCAGGAACCGCCAACGGTGCGGTGACGGGTCAGATGCAAATAAATGATGCATTTATACCATTTTGCGGCACTGGCAAGTTCCTGGCGATGCGAAAGAGCACTGTGGATGGTGGCCAAAGGGGAAGGTGGCCAGAGGTGAAGGAATGCAAGCGCGGGGGAGCAGGGCAGTTGCACACTCCTGCCCCCGCAATTGCGGCGTCATTGCAGGTGTACGTGAGTACAGATGTTGCGCATGCTTGACACCATCGCAGCAAAAAGAGGCGGGTGTGCACTCGGGCGTGTGTGCAAGCACGAAAGTCAAACGCTGGCACGGCAAAGCGACCTTTGTGCCGTGCAAGCACAATTCGGTTTCCATGAATTTATGCCACGCTGCTTGTGTGCGTGTGTGTGTGTGCGCGCGTGCGTGCGTGTGTGTATGTGCGTGTGCGCGCGCGTGCATGTGTGCGTGTGTGTGTGCGCGCGCGCGTGTGCGTGTGTGCGTGCGTGTGTGTGTCACGAGGCATCGTCGGTGCACGCCAGCGCGTGGCAAGTGTACCCTGCGTTTGCTGCTGGTTGCAGCATCAGGGGCTGCGATGCTGGATGCGGTGTCAGGAGCTGCAACGTCAGAGGAGTTGTGTTAAAAGTCTCATCGGCAAAAAGAGCCTTTGCCGTAGAAAAAGCCAATGCAATGCCAGGTCCTCAACTAGACTTTTCCTGCCCGTGGCACTGCATCCGAAAATGAAGGCTGATTTAGGACCTGGCAACGGGGGACCACATGCGTGTGCACCTGCACACATGAGCACACACACACACACGCACACACACGCACACACACACACCTGTACTGTGCTATGTGGCGAGCCTTCCACTTCAGGAAGTGCTTGGGGCGCAGCATGCCCCAAATGTGATCGCGCAACTCGTCGTTGGAGATGAGCAGCCCCTTGTGCCTCGCGCGCACCGCCGCATACATCCAGTACCTGCGCCGTGCCAGGACCAGGTCAAGCCAGGCCAGAAATTCAGGTCGCCCCTGCGTGATTTGCGCTGAATGCTGGGGCGATCATGCTCTCTCACTCAGGCGGTAGCCCCTGTTGTTTAACCCCCCACCCCCCTGCACACAGTCGCACACAGGCAGCCTCTGAGCATAAGCTCTCTCTCAGGCAGCCGCCATTTTATCCCCTCCTGGAGCGCACAGTCGCAAACAGGCAGCCTCTGACCCATACCCCACCGGTTGCGCACACAAACTTACACACATTCACATGGCAGAGGTGGTCAGAATATGCGAGTCAGCCACTCCCTCACACCCACCACTCAATGGTGGACCACGACCTTGGGTGGAATAAAAAGCAGGCCAACATCTTTCACACCCACCAGTCATCGTTGGATCCAAGGGGCGTGTAGTAAAAGGCCTTCCGCCGCCGCAGGCCCTCAAGGAATGCCTGCACCTGAGGGGTGTTTGCTTCAGGGTCCATCACGCGCCGCTTGTGCACCATCTGCACAGGACATATGCACACACACGCAGGACGGTGTGCGCTGCTTGTTAGCCATGCATTGGCCTCCAAATGCACGCTCCTGTGTGTGTGTTTGTGTGTGTGTGTGTTTGTGTGTGTGTGTGTGCAGGAGTATTGAAACAACCCACACGCTGTGCCTGCACCCTTGATTTGTGTATGTGTGTGTGTGTGTGTGTGTGTGTGTGTGTGTGTGTGTGTGTGTGTGCAGGAGTATTGAAACAACCCACACGCTGTACCTGCACCCTTGATTTGATCAGCTCGCCAAAAGCAGCTCTTGATCCAGGTTTGCTACAAGGCTCTGCCCGCAAACCCTTTGCCTGAGCACAACCAACCACAAGTAGCTCCTTGTTTGGGTTCGCCACAATGCACTGCCTGCAGTTCCCTCATCCCAGCATGACCCAGCAAGATTGACCCTTTTTGTCAGGTTGCGCCACATTGAAGCACCTCTGCACCTCCCTCATCCAAGCAAGAGACTCACCACAAGCAGCTTCTTGTCTGGGTGCGCCTTGTCCACCTTGCGCACCATACGCTGCACCTGCCCCCAGTTGAAGCCGCCCCCCGCAAAGTTCTGGCCAAAGAACGCGACATTGGCGGCATCAATAAACAGATCGTATGGCCCGTTGCGCGCCTCCCTGCACGCAGGCATCCAGGTACACAGGGGTCGCATGATTATCCTGCGCATACACACGTGCTTGCCTGTGTGCGCGCATGCAGGCATGCACATGCGCTTGTTGGCAGCTGCCCTCTGAGCAATGCAGTCTTACTTTTGCCTGCTAACAAGGCCAACATGTTGCAGGCTCAGCGCTATGGTACCAAAGCGCGAGTTTTGCACTCCAACGCCTCCAGCCATCAGTCTGCTCACCACTCCATGTACTTCTCAAAGTCGTTCCTGCCTGAGCGCTCTTGCCGCTTGGCCCAAGTCGCCACCCCCTGTGCAAAATTTTCCCTGCAGCAAGCAAACGCAGCGAGCGGGCAGCGCACTTGGGCTCCAGGCACAAATCCCTTGTGCCTTTTGCAATGGTCTGCTGGCAAAGGTAGAGGCGCACACGCGCTACAGGCAGAGAGTGAGGATGAGAGAGCACCCCGCTCAAAAGGACAGGTGTGCCCCCCGTACACAGGGTTCTTACCCCCTGTGTCATTAAGTTCGACCAATCTTTCAGGTAAAGAGCTACACTTCCACTTCCTTGCAAGTACTTCTGATTTTTCATATCCTTAACAGCCAAGTCCCCAATGCAACAACAGCAAGGCTTGGGCAGCAGCGAGGGACGCGCCAGTGCCAGCACGGGGTGCACGCCAACAGGAGCAGCAGGGAGTCAATCAAAAAGGGAGGCAAAGGCATCCCTAGCTCGATACTTCCTGGGCCATGCCTGCGCTTTCAGGCCTTGGGCCATGCTGCCTGCCATGAGCCTGAGCCCATGTTGGCGAATGTCCTCCAGGCCTTAAACTTGCCATCAATATTAACGCTCTCATAACACCTTACATAATAGTTTATGGGACCTTACAACGCCACACGCGGTTTTCATGTGACCCTATAACGCCTTATGCAATTGTCCATGAGACCCTGCAACTCTACACATGACTGTTCACGACACCCTACAACGGCATACATGACTATCCATGAGACCCTGCAATGTCATGTGTGACTGACTGCTCACAAGAGCACCTGTAACATCAGCCCTGCACGCACCAGTCGGCATCCTCCAGGTCTATGACTTGCAGCCGTCCACCAGAGACTGGGCTGTATCCTGTCTCATCAACCTGTGCACGCACAGGCAGCAACAACAGAGACCGGACTGAATCCTGCAATGCCGACCTGCGCGTGCACGCGCGCACACACACTCACACCCACACCCACACCCACACACCCACACGCACACTCACGCACACACACAGGCATCGGCAATAGGGGCTGCACAGGGCTGGCAACCTCACACACTTTCGCAGAAGGGTGGCAGCACCTGCAGTGGCCAACACCATGTGCAGGTAGCAGAGGCAGGCGGCTGCATGGAGTGGGCTGTGCGCGCAGAGGGTCCTGAGCGCTGGAGGGCCTTTTTGCATCTGTATGGCAGGCCTGCTGCAGCTCTGCCTGCCGCCGCCTGCCTTTGCTGCCACCCGCCTTTTTGCCTCTGCATGGCATGCCCGCCGCTGCCTGCCTACCCCTTCCGTGTCAGGATGGAGTGTAACAAGCATCCGTGTCAGGATGGAGTGTAACCGAGTGTAACCGAGCATCCGTGCCAGGATGGAGTGTAACAAGCATCCGTGCAGGATGGAGTGTAACCAAGTGTAACCGAGTGTAACCGAGTGTAACCAAGCATCCGTGCCAGGATGGAGTGTAACAAGCATAACCAAAGCAGGACAGGGGTCTCCTCCCCCATCCACCCACAAGTGGCGCTGGCCAGCACCCCGCCTCTACCCCCCCCCTTGCCATCGCTGGGGCTGCCTGCCTCTACATACCCCACATGCCATTGCTGAGGCCTACCACCTCAGTAAACCCCTTTAGCCACTGCTGGGGCTCAGAATTCCCCTCCTTACCACTCTGATAGGGCTACCCACCTCTACATAGCCCACTTGCCACTGCTGGGGCGCCTGCTGACATTGGCCAGGCCCATCATTGGTGCTTCTGAGCGCTTTCTGGCTCAAGCTGCCTGTAAAGTAGGCCTCCAGCAGCTGCCCTGTGCTGTCCTGCAGCTCGTTGAGGTCGGCGCGCATGCGCATCAGCACACCTGCACGCACATGTGCCAGGTGGGGTGGCGTGCCTCTCAAGCGGATGCAGACAGGTGCGTGGGCTGTGCGTTTTGGCGTGCCCTTGCAGGCCCTCCGGAATAGGTGCAATATTCAATGGGGTGCAGCTTGTCTGCATGGCACCATTGCCGCTTGAAATGCAGATTGCTCAAGCTCTGCCCTGAACCTGCTAACCGTTGCCCACGCTACGCCTTGTGTCTGCTCACTGTCGCCCAAGCTGCGCCCTATTCGGTCACTGTTGCCCAAGCTGCGCCCTGTATCTTTTCCCTGTCACCCCACCCCTTTGGACCGTGCTTCCCTCACCGGAGTGCACGTGTGCCTATTTGGGTGCTGTGGGCCCACTGCGCAGACACAGCCACGATTTGTGCGACCGGGTCCCCATGATGGACAGCAAAAGGAGGCTCCCCAGCCATCCAGACAGCACTCTGCCCAGCAGCCATCTAGAGAGCACTCTGCCCAACAGCCATCTAGTGAGCACTCTGCCCAACAGCCATCTAGAGAGCACTCTGCCCAACAGCCATCTAGAGAGCACTCTAGCCAACAGGCGCTGAGTGGGCACTCTGCCCAAAAGCCGCTGATTGAACACTCTGCCCATCAGTCGTCCAGGGAGCACTCTGCCCAACAGGCGCTGAGTGAGCACTCAACCCAACAGGCGCTGAGTGAGCACTCGGCCCAACAGGCGCTGAGTGAGCACTCTGCCCAACAGGCACTGAGTGAGCACTCTGCCCAACAGGTGCTGAGTGAGCACTCAGCCTGACAGCCGTCCAGGGAGCACTCAGCTTAAAAACTCTGGGGGAGCACCTTACGCACGGCTGGCCAACGGCTTAATGTGATGAGGAGGGAGGCCAGCCCCAAAACCTCATGGCCTGGCGAGTGTCAAAACCTTGACTTGTAGGTTTGGGGCGCGCATGATGAGGAGAGAGGCTCAGTGCGCAAAAACAGACAATGTGCATGAGAACTCATCAGCAGCATGCACCTGTGCCTCGCCCCACTACCACAGCACGGGTTTGTGGCACGTGTTTGTGGCACACATTGGCGACGCGCCCAGCACACCAGGCTGCAGCGTGTGCACTTCCAACGCACACCTGTGGCATGCCCTTGGCTCCTGTGCCTATCCCCAGGCATGCATCTGCACATTCGCCTCTTGACTCTGCACATGCTGTCAAGCACATGCTGATGACATACACGCACACGCACGCGCACACCCAGCCCACCTTGCAAGGATGCCCAGTCCGCGCGTGCATCCGAGGCAAGTGCCTCCACCAAGCGGGCGTACTCGTATTCGGTGCGGTCCAGGTTCTCGCTGCCCTGCATGGACAGGTAGAGGAGGCTTGGGGGATGGGATGCAGGTTTGGGGGTGTGGGGGCAGGTTCAGGTTTTCAGGCCAAACTTATGAGGTGCAGGTTCAGCATGATTCGATGTCCAACTAGGGGCCCCCGTGGCCTATGAACAGGCAGGGAGAGCCAAGACACAGGTCCAAGGCTGAGATTATTTATAAGTGAAATCGAGTGAAATCGAGTTGAAGGGCAGGATTAAGCCCCAGGAGGACCCAGCCATGAACCGTAACGATGAACCCTGATTCAGGTCCTTGTCAGGCATCTTGGCCTTGTCCAAGAATGCAGTGAGGGCCGCTGCAGAGCCAGCCCCCTACCCCATGCCCCCCCCGCCCCACCCCATGCTATCCCATACAACACACCCCTCAGCTGCACTTGCCCCTCAAGGCACGCTCTTTCAGGGACCTCCTTGAGGGACGCATGCCTCAAGGAGCGTGCCCAGCTCTCTTGCCTTGCAAAGGAGGAAGGCCAAAAAAGAGCATACACATACAAATCGCACCCTGCTGAGCTTTTGTCATACTGGGAGACTGCTGCAGGTAAGTCAGACTCGCAACACAACCATGGCAATCCTTAGAGAGAGGAGCGTGCATGTGGACTGGCTGTGGCTGCATGTGTGTTAGTGTGTGTGTGTGTGTGTGCGTATGTGTGTATGCGTGTGTGCGCGGGTGTGCATGTGTGCAAGTGTTTGTGCATGTGTGTGTGCATGTGTATGTATATATGTGTGTGCGCCGCACCTGCTCCGTTAGGAAAGCGTCTAGCTGCAGCGCCGCGGCTGAGTTGCGCTGCATGCAGTAGCCGACCAGGGCGGGGTGCACCATGCGTAGCTGCATGGACATGCCCTTGCTGAGGCAGGTCTTCACCTGCATGGATGCGGTACAGTGTGTGCGGCTGCATGGACATGCCCTTGCTCTGAGACCAGTCTTCACCTGCATGGACGCAGTACAGTGTGTGTAGCTGCATGGACATGCCATTGCTCTGAGACCGGTCTTCACCTGCATGGACGCAGTACATTGTGTGCAGCAGCACATTTGGGCCGAGCAGCAGAACATGAAACATGGGCCGCGGAAGGGCTTTTGGCGGAGCAAGGGCCTGGGCTAGCGGAGAGAGCGTGTCTTCTGGAAGCGTGAGGGTGGCTGGTTGATAAGGTGGTGGGAGCGTGGATAAACCAAGGCAGGGAGCTCAGTCAAAAAGGGGTCCATGGGTGCAGGCATGCACGAGCTTGGGCGTGCAGTCATCTTATCCGGCGTGTTTGAGTGGCCAAGCAGCAAGGCATGGGACATTGAAAGCGAAAATACTTTGTTTGGGTGCATCAGCCTGGAGGGGGGCTGAGAGGCCTTGGCAGGGAGTTCGTTCAAGGTGGGATTGTATTTTAGCAGGGGCTTGGGCGTGTAAGAGCCTTTCCTGCAGGAAGGAGGGAGAGGATGCAGGAGCTTGAGCACATGCAAGATCTTGACCACGCATGAGCCTCTGAGCGTTCAAGGTGTTGACTATGCATGAGCCTGGGCATGGAAGGCGTTGACCCTATGCATGAGCCCGAGCATGCATGGATTTTGGGAGGGGAGCCGCTGCGGGGGGGGGGGCAAATGCCATGCAGAGAAAGTCTACTCATGCATCCGCGCCTTTGCATGCACAGCACGATCCGCGATCTGGGAGCTGAATTTGCCTCGCCCCAAGTTCCACACACCCCTCACAACACGCACCAACGCTCACAACTCTGTTGCAAGCTCACGGAAACGCAGCTGAAATACACACACGCCCTTGCTGCACACAGTAACACGGTGCTCACCCACTGCAGGGCTGCATCAGGGTCCCCACGCAAGCCTTCCATGCGCGCCAAGGCAAGGTATGTGCCTGTGTCTGGTGCCACGCCAGCTGCCTGCATCGCCTCCCACACCTGCCACAGTGCAGGGGCAGCAGCAGCGGGCGAAACAAGCAGGAAATGATTCATGGCATGATGGGAAGGACACAGGCAAGGCCAAGGCAAGCACATGATATGCGGCGCAGGGGGAGAGACATTACGCTTGGCACAGAGTGAGGACTGTGAATCATCGTGTTGTATGATGCGTGACAGGGGGGGAACACGCACGACGAGAGACGCCAGGGGCATGTGATACGTGATACAATGTGACTTGGTTTGCACGACAGAGGGCAGCGCAGCAAGGTGTGTTGGGAATACCTGGACTGGGTTTTGTGTCCTGCAGGCCACTGAAGTACGCGGCATATGCTGCAGAGTGCACATGACTGAAAAGCAGGACGAAGGCAAGCCTGGGTGATGCAGGCCACGGCGCAGCGGGTAGCGTGGGGCAGCATGATATGTTGGAGAGGAGCACTGGGAGGTGCAGGTAACGGAGGACGCGACAGAGCACGCAACAGAGGTGGCAGGGCCACGGAGCATGCGACATGGCGGCATGCTGGGCGCCTGATCAGGCCCAAGTCAGGGGCATCCCGGCAGCTGGACTGACCCGCTCGGCGTCAAACACGGAGGTTGCTGAGCCAGTCCACTTCACCACAAGTGCATGCGCGCATGCACAGTATGCACACAGGAAGCACAGGTGTCGGGTTCCCCTCCTTTTTGTGCCCCCCAAGAAGCGCACCCTTCCTCCAAACACCTGTGCACCGCCGCACCTGAGTGGCTGCGGCCACGTGCTTAAGGCGCGCACTCTCCTCAGGGGCCTCCTCGCCGCCGGCACCGCCTGCGCTGCTGCTGCTGCTGCTGCTGCTGCTGCTGCTGGCCACAGCTCTTGGCAAGCCGAGGCCCGCAGCACTGCTGCCCTCCCTTCCTGCAGCCGCAGCTGCCGCCTCAGCCGCCGCCCGCTTTGCGAGCGTCTTCTCGCTGGGTGGCCGGCCACGCTTCTTCTTGGCAGGCGGCGCCGGGGAGGGCGGGGCGCCTGCCGCATTGGGTGCTTTAGTGCTGCCGGCACCAGCTGCCGCGGCTGTCGCTGCGCTGCCAGGCCCGGGCCCTGCCCCTTCCCCACCCCTGCTCTCCTCTGCCCTCAGCTGCCGCCCTGCGTCCCTCACATTCTCCATGGCGCGCTGACTGGGGGTCCCCTGCCTAGCCAATGCCTCCCACTGGTCCCCACCCACAGCCAGGTACAGCAGGCTGTTGAAGCTGGATAGCTGCAGCCGTATGCCTTCCGCCTACACGGTCGGCAAAGATGTGCGTGTGCGTGCACACGTGAGGAAATGTGCGTGCATGCGTTTGCGTTTGTGCCTGTGCATGTGCCCATGCAGGTACGTGAGCGCGCAGCATGGGCCGCATGCAGGCTTGGCGGCTACAGTCAGCGCAGATAGGCACCATGGGCACCTTTCCTAGTGTTCACCCTTCCTGTGCGCGCTGGGGAGCGCTCCTCCATTTTACGCATGGGCCTGGTGTGCAAAGCACATTGAGGTTTGTGATGCAACTCGTTGAGGATAAGGCAGGCACTTGCATGCGGGTGGTGCAAAGAACTCGGTGCGCTGCCCCTTAAGCATCAATGAAGCCACATCATCTGCAGAGGTGGCACCATACCCACCTGAGCTTGTTGGAGGTAGCTGATGGCAGCAGTCAAGTCGCCAGATCGAGCACACATCTGAATGCCTCTGTAAATCTCTGCATTCTGCAGCAGGAAGACCATGGAGGTGTGTGTTTGCTCTTTCCTTTGTGCGCAAATGAGTGTGTGTGTGTGAGAGAGAGAGAGAGGGAGAGAGAATAGAGGGGAGGGAGAGGGAGAGGGTGAAGAGGATTCCATGCAAGTCAATTTATGGTCATCAGTTCAATCAGCCATCTCTACCAATTGCTTTTTAAGTGCTAGAGACACCTCTCAAAACCGAGTTAGCACATGCCTATGGTATGGTAAGGAGAGCAAAAACCCTGCCATATGCAGCATGGGCCGCTCAGTTGCCACCCACGCCCCAGCCTGTCCAACTTACACCATCTTATTGTCATCAATCATAGATAGATGCAAATTTAAACATGCACACAGGGACTTGGCACCTTCGCTTTCACAGGATCCTTTTGAAGTTGCTTCTCCCGCTTGCTCAGCTTTCTCTCTTGCTGCTGCTGCTGCTGCTGCTGCTGCTGCTGACCAGGTCCTTCCTGTTGCTTTGCCCGGGCACTGCTTGGCTTGCTCACAAAGGAGGATGAGGAGGGGTTGGGTGGTGACTCAGAGCCCTGTGCGGCCTGCTCTGCTTGGTTGCTTAAAGGCTTGGCCTCCCTCTCAAGTGGCGGGCCTGCATGCAGGCAGTGCCTGCCTTTGACGTCGCTCTGACTTGATTAAAAAGTGATCATACTTGCTAGAGACAGCGTAATGAGGATGAGGTGCGTGCACAAGTAGAGACTAGTTGAGACTATGCTGACTGACCATTCCCTTTGAAGCGTTTGGTTGCAGGGGCACCGTCCATCTCCTGGGGCTCCATGACTGAACCCGATGGCTGCCTCTTGCTGAGGACACCCGAGATACTCTGATGGGAGCTAGGCAGAGGCCGGCGGAGCACACTCAAACACCTTTTCGAGAGCTTGCATATGTTCCTGAGTTTTGCTAGGCGGCTGGCACAAAGCATACTTGGCTTACCCAATCATAATTTCGAAATTATTTACCCAGACATGTGATGTTCGGAATGTATCTCTGGTAACCTGTACATACACACTACCACGTAAGCCCACAAGTGAACGAGTGAACGAAGCCAGACAGTACAAAGGGGGTGCATTCATGGCTGGAGATTTTAAATGGGCGGCTGTGGGATCAAGAAAGCAGAGGCAGCAGCAACAACATCAGTAGCTGTCTGATGCAAGCGCAGCGAAACCCCCACGCTTGCGCAGCCCGGCACTTCACACCCTTGCCAACAGCCCTGCCGGCTAACCCCCCCCCCCTCGAGCAATTGACTGTCTGTGGAGCTGTGAATGTGGCCAGGAGCCTCCACAATTGGTCTTGATGAAAAAAGTGTTCCGCGCTGGCTGTCACAACAGATCAGTGTAAATGCCAGATTTATACTGCATTGAGATCAGGAGATTGGTCGAGTTAATTGGGTGAGTAACCTTGGTGACATTACTATTGCTGCTGTGGCTGTGTTCAAGCACTTCAATGACGGACTCGCAGATAATACCTTGTTTATCTCTAGCAACATGCGAGATGGAGCCTCATGGAGTGAACACCCCTAGCCCTTAAGAAGCTAGACAGGCTTCAAAGCGCCTCCAGTCTATCCAGCCAATCCAGTTCAGCTTAGTCCTATGAAGTGACAGGGGCAGGCGCATACCATCCTGCCACCTCTACTGCCAGCTTCGTCGAACCAAATGGTTTGGGCATTACAAACACCATTGGCCGAGCTGAACTGGCTGCCATCACAGCCACTATTCTTCACAAATGACAAATTGCCACTGACAGCTTATCGTCGCCCCAAAAAATCAGGAAGCACTCGCTGTACCCTTACCTTCACCGCCACCACGTACAAGGGGATCTCTGAAAGCGCTCATACAAACTGTCCACAAGTCACCATGATCTGTGCATCTATTTTGAGTCAAATCCCACACTAATGTTGCTGGTAATCAGTGCGCAGATGCTGTAGTCAAGTATCAGGCAACACGAGTTGACACAAAGCATGCAGATAGGGATGCTGTGTGCTGGCATCGGTGGTAATCCTTTTCATGCATAATCTGGCTTGCCTCTGTGTGGGATGCCCGTTTAGGGGGCCATTGACGCCAAAATTCCAAGATCTGCAAGCCCAGCTACCTTTACACTCCGGAACTTATTCAAATCTTCACGATGTTCAGAAGGCACATATGGACCCAAACATAAACTTGGTCATGCTGACCCTTAAGCCAGTTACTCCTCATATCACCAGGGTCTCCTTAGCCCACAAAAATGTCAGTAAAGCTCTCTGGACAATGCTCCAACTGTCTTTAAAATGAAGAATTCTTTCAACTATTTTCCAGGTACCCTTTTAAATCAGAGCGCGCTGTTTGCTTGAAGAACTTGACCAGCCTTTAATGCCTCCTTTGTCACCATTCAGACAGTGTCTTACACATTCTATCAGGTTGTCAACACTAGACCATCTCCGGTATGATTATCGGGCACCACAACATTGCTTGTAGACACAATGAAAGCTATTGAAGCAGGCTCCCTAGGGTGCTGTTTTGTCCAAACGGATATTCCAAAGTGAAGACCGCTCGGCATCACAACACCTTCAGATCCCTGTGGGATCTACGGACAGAGCCATCCCTGAATGGCTTTTCCCTCATCGCTTCCCTACTAAGCAAAGACTCATAATTGCCATCCAGACGCTGTACCGGTGACGGAAATGCCTACTAAAAGAAGAAACATACCAGATGCCCACCCTAGATATGCATAAAGAAGTAGGGCAAGGTGAAGAGAGGATGGGGGCTCTCAGCAGCACCACCAACCTTGCAGCCTTTGTCCAGGGTCCGGAACGCTAGTCAGCTTACACCCAATCAGCGGCTCATCCATCTCGTGGAGGGCAAGTATTGCAAAGATACCAGGTTTAGGAGCTAGCACAAGGCCGCCAACCAACAGCACAGCGTACTCTGTCATCATCTGCGCAGAGCGGCCTTCAACTTTAGCCTTCGAACTATCCTTCTGGGAGTGGGTGGCCATGGCACCATGTACAGCTCTTGCTAGACCTTGGTCTTCATCCTCAGATAGCTTCCAACTTGGTAGCTTGAAGCTTGCTATGAAGCTTCATGCTCATTTGGTTCAGTATGCTTATGTCATTGTGTGGATTTTAGAAGGATGAGGACGAAGGTCAAAGCTTGGCGTTCCAGGATATTATAGCTATTATCTTGGTGCTTGCACTTCAGCCCCTCTCTTGAGACCCTTTTCCAGAGCTCTTCCATTGATTCAACAGTTCTTCAGGCTCCCAGGTTGGCTCCTGAATCATTTCTGAACTTCTGGATTTTTTCTCTCTAGCGGTTGGTGCCAGCTGCAAGAAAACAGAAGGCTTTGGGTGCAAGTCCCTTCACTCTCGCAAAGGAGGGGGAAGGTGCAAAAGTGGTTTCCGCCACGCCGGCAGAAACTCCTCTAGCCAGGCTTGTTTAAATGTTGCATTGCAGGCCTAATGGGCTTTTGGCTAAACTGCTTTTGCCAGTTACCTCAGCTAAACATGCCTTAGGAATCACACCCTTAACTAGTTATCACAGTCTAGTATGCCTCAGGTTTCACAGCTAGGCATGCCTTACGGGCCTGGCGCCTAGCGCTCCAGCTGCGGCTTATCCAGATCACAGCCCGCATGCTGCCTTGGGTCCTTGCAGCCACAGCTATCCTCCAAGCCCACAGCCGCATCCCTCCTGCTATCTAACTCCTTTCCCCCCCATTTTCCGTCTTGTCCCCTCCCAGAACTTCTAGCGGATGAAAGCAGCCCTTTGCCAGCTTGGCTCGTTAGCCCCAAGCTTCCTCCAGCAGCATCAGCAACCTTTTCCCAACTCCACCCTGCAATGACACCAGCAGTGCACCCATGCCCTCGCTCCCCACCACCCCACCCACCACATCCCACCACACAGCACCAAGCAAAGTAGCAGCAGCAGCAGCAACAGCAGCAACTCCCCACCCCACAACCCACGCTGCAGCATCACCGGCAGCGCGCCCACACACTCTCTCTCCTACTCCCCAACTACCTCCACCAGCCCATCACACTGCACTAAGCGGAACAGCGACAGCAGCAGCATCCCATCTCCCACTCCCTTCAGCTACAACACCAGCGGTGCGCCCTCTCTCCCCTCCATCCCAACGTCACCTGCCAGCCCACCACGTGCACGCGCTTCTACGTGGAGCAGCAGCAGCAGCAGCAGCAGCAGCAGCAGCAGCAGCAGCAGCAGCAGTAGCACTAAATGCATTCCGCTCTTGCAGCAATCAGCCACCCCCCTCAGGCACAAGACCAACAGCGCGCCCATGCCCTCTCTCCCAACCACCCCTACGCCAACCGCTATCCCACCATGCGTCATCAAGTGGAGCATCAGCAGCATCAGCAGCAACAGCAACAGCAGCAGGCCCCGTCCGCTAAAACCCCTCAGCTGCAACATTAGCAGCGTGCCCATACCTTTGAATTCCCTCCCCACCAATCCAACCTCAGCCACCAACTCACAGTGCGCCACCAAGAGGAGCGGTGGCAGCAACATCAACAGGAGCAAACGCAGCAGCAGGAATTTATGTGGAAAGTGGCTGATATTGCTCAGCCCTTTTCAAGCAGCGGGCCCAGCGCTCCCCCCCCCTCCTCATGCCGGGTAACATCCTCAGGCCCCCTCGGCCTGGCATGCCATTCAAGGGACATCTCAGCCTTGCCTTTCCCCTCTTCACGGTGCAAAACGTCAACTAACTCCAACTTGAGCCTACCAGGACAGCAAGGCATGCTGCCTGGCATCTTTGCACTGAGAAAGCCCTTATGTAGGGGGCGGAGGCCCTCCCCAGGACCTCACAGTCCCTGATCCCAGCCATAGGGCAACAGAGCTTGTCCAAGCCCTTTCCTTGGGGCAGGGATTTCCCCCAGGATCAAGCAGGTGTGGAGACTCCACTGGGGGAATAGGTTACAGGAGACATGGCGGCGTCTCCTGCTCCATGGCATCCCTGGAACGGGCAGGAATTATTTTGTCAATTCATCATGATGGGTGGGCGTGGTCTGGGTGTGCCTGCAGATGGCAACCCTTGCAGGCGGCTAGTGCGGATATCAAGGCACTGCAGTGGCACTGCAAATTAGAGATCACGTGTTTTGGAATCGTGTTTTTGCTCAGATTGTGATAGGTACCCTGAAGGAAAACCTTCCAGAAGGTGCACCTTTTTTGCCCCTCCACCGTCGGCTTCCCATACCGCCCTGCCACAGCATACATTATAGCGCCTGGTGGGTTGTGTGCCTGAGTGCCTTGGATATCTATCATGTGGCAAGCTAGGAGGTTGGGGGAGCGTGAGGGGGTGGCAAAGCTAGAGATCATCTTGCAGGAATTCCTTAAAGAGGGGCTTTTGGACTTTATTGCTTCGAGACCTAGCTCTAGCTCCGTCCTTCATAAATTGGGTAGGGATCATCATTTTCTAGCCTCCTCAGGCAGCGCCTTAATGTGCACCCTGAGGGCCTAGTCCTTAGGGGCCTCTGGCTTGCTTCAAAAGTTTTGGTGGCCTTAAGAGACCGTGGAGACCTAGCAGGCCTGGCCCTCAAGCCATCCTTCCTTTTTTATGCAACCGCCCATCCCTCACTGAGGCTGCCAGTGGCAGGCTCAGTGCAATCTTTGTAGCTTGCACTTCCTGCCTCTCCTGCATTCTTCTGGGCCTGCCTCCATGCCCGTTCCTTTTCCTTGAGCTTCCTAACTTTGCTTTGGCCCTTATGGGATGAAGCATGAAGTAGCTACATCCCATAAGGCCCCTTGTAAAGAAAAAGGTGCAGGCGCAGCTATGTGACCCAGCAGCCTTGCAGTCACACTTTTTTGACTTCAAATCTTGTAAATCCTCTGCGACTCATATTCCATACAATTTCGTGAGATATAAGGGGGCCATGTCACAACAGACAAGCAGAGTGCAAGATTTATGCATCATAGAGGTTTGAGAATTAAAAGAAAGAAAGAAAGACTACGCCAACAAGGTAACCCCTGTTTGCGTGAATTTTGGAAGAAATTAACATCTGGTGCAAGCATCAGGCAAACCTCCACCATCAAACTATGAAGAAGGTCATTAGTGGGGGTCGGGAGGGTTATGAGAAGTGCCATATGATCTTTCCTTGATGTTCTTCAACCTCCTGTCACGCTGAGAGACTGCTGCATCCAAATTAGACTCGTGGCATGACCATAACTAAAATAAAAGGGGTGTGTGGACTGGCTGCGGACAGCGACAGTGTACACCAAGCAGACAACAGTTTGCCCGCGATGAGACTGAGGAGCCTCTGATACCCTTATCCTTCCCTACACGTTCTCTCTCTCTCGCTTCTGCCTGCAATAGGCAAAGGCAGCGCTGCATGCAGCTGCTGTCGGTTGCACTCACACTGGACGGAGGACTGGACTGGACTGGACTGGGCGCTGCCACGCCTGCTGCCCCCCAAGGGCTAGAGGGGTCTACTCCCTGGCGTACATGTT
>LKMJ01001752.1_pt1 | contig 19463 bp, 14 predicted proteins | sample 643391 | NCBI WGS metagenome assembly LKMJ01 (sample SAMN04112250, study PRJNA286221) | soda lake metagenome | biome: soda lake; feature: Kulunda Steppe; material: water; isolation source: sample PL-Br10 brine of Picturesque Lake | place: Russia: Kulunda steppe | collected 2010-07 | reverse complement strand
CTACACCTGTATCTGTTATAGGCCATGAACTTGGAGAACAGCCCGTTCGCCATGATATAATGGTTCAATACCTGAGACAAATAGCAGAACTCTCTGACCGATTAACAATTGAAACCATCGGGTATTCGTATGAAGGCCGCCCAATTGAATTTTTAGTGGCTACTTCTCCGGATAATCATGACAGGATGGATCAGATCAGGGAAACCCATCTTCAGATTGCTGATCCCGAAAATGATATAGAAATTACAGAGGATATGCCCGTTATGACCTGGCTGAATTTTGGGGTGCACGGGGCCGAAGCTGCTGCCATGGATACGGCAATTCCCGTTGTGTACTATCTTGCAGCCGCTGAGGGGGAGTATATTGACCGTGTTCTCGATGAAAGTGTGATATTAATCACCGCCGTATTAAATCCAGACGGGCATGCGAAGCGGATAACCAACAACCTAAAATTCAAATCAAATGCACCTGTTACAAGCCCGGATCATGCCGGCCATGATCTTTTTGCCCTTCAGCGAGCCAATCATTACTGGTTTGATCTGAACAGGCAGTGGCTGCTTGTAACCCAGCCCGAATCAAAAATATGGGTGCAGAACTGGCATAAATGGAAGCCTCATCTCTCGGCAGATTTTCACGAGATGGGGACCACATCGGCGCGTCCGGCAACCTATCATTTCAGTCCCGCAATCCCAACAAGAATGAGTCCGCTTATCCCGCAGGAAGGCCTTGAACTTGTTGATCGTGCCGCAGAATTTCATTCCAATGCACATGATAAAGAGGCTCGTTTATATTTTGTGGAAGAGAGTTTTCCGGGCTATTACATAGGAACCGGCTCAACATATCCTCAGGTAAACGGCTCGCTTGGAATTCTGTTTGAAGTGGGAACGGCCGCCGGCGGTAAGCTGGAAGCCGATATAGGCACACGCACCTATCCTGATAATATTCGCCTCCATTTCACATCTGCCTTAAGCACTATTGAGGCCGCATTTTCGATGAGAGAAGATCTGTTGAATTACAGACAATCCTTCTTTACGGACGCTCCGAATCTTGCATCAGATGATAGCAGAAGCGCTTATATATTCTCATCACCTGACCGATCGAGGCTGGCACATTTTGTAGAATTAATGAAAATGCATGATGTGAAAACATACAATTTAAACCGGGATATACAGACCGATGGCATGTTGTACTCTGCAGAAGAATCGTACATTATTCCGCTTGAACAGGGCCAATACCGGTTAATCCGCGGTATTTTTGATCGTGTTCGGGAATTTGAAGAACCCATTTTTTATGATGCTTCGGGGTGGACACTGCCGCTTTCTTACAATCTGGATTACTCATCACTTGATGGCGGAGCCTATTCGTCAAACTTATTGGGCGATCCTGCCAAAGCCCGGTTTCCTGAAGCCGATTTGCCCGACCGATCCGGTTACGGCTATCTTTTTTCATGGACAGATTATTATGCACCGGCTGCACTTTACCGGCTCATGAATAGCGGAATTCTCACCCGTGCTTCCCTGAAACCATTCACCCTGAGAGCCACTACCGGTGAAGTTAATCTCGATCGCGGGTCCATTTTTATACCCTTTGAAGGACAACGCCTAAGCGAAGATGAAATTTACGAGGCTGTTTCTGATATCACCCGTGATTTTGGGATTGAAGTTCACGCTGCAACATCCGGCCGAACTGTGACTGAGGGCTCGGATCTGGGTGCGGGCAGATCTTTCAACACACTTGAAAAGCCTACTGTTTTGCTATTGTTTGATGATGGAATTCAAACCTTTGATGCAGGCCATATGTGGCATCTTTTAGACTACCGGATGGAAATACCGGTTACCATGAAGCAAAAAGACCGCATCATGGAAATAGATTGGAAGAATTACACCCATATTATTATTCCCGGAGGCAGGGATGTGGCTTTAAGCAGTGTAGCAACAGAACGGCTAAGGCAGTGGATTCGGGAAGACGGCGGAACGCTGATTGGCCTGCGACAGGCGGCTGAATGGGCGGAAAAAACGATAATTGGCCGGTCATCGGATGCGGAAACTCCGGGCTTCGAACCCGATTCGCGATTTAATTACGAAGAGCGTGAATTGCGTGAAGCTGAAGATGCTATTGGAGGCGCAATTTTTGCCAGTGATTTGGATATTACCCATCCGCTTGGATTTGGCTACCATAACCGATTTTTGCCGAGCCATCGAGATACACCGGTAATTTTGAAAACCCCTGAGAATCCATTCGCAACAGTAGCCCGTTATTACGAGGATGGTGCGGCTCTTTCGGGGTATGTTTCAGAGCGAAGGGAAAATCAAATTAGCGGAACTCCAATGATGGTTGCTGAGCGAATGGGAAGCGGAACTGTGATATTAATGACAGACAACCCTAACTTTAGGGGCACATATCTCGGAACCAATAAATTATTTTTAAATACCCTGTTTTTCTCAAAAATGTTCAGCACTCCTCGCGATCCCGATCAGTCTTCGTTCAGGAGATAGGAAAAAGTGCGTATTTATGGATTACAAATATTCTGAATTGCCTGGCGGTCTTCATGGGTCAGGCGCACACCCGTTTTCGACTGCCGCCCCATCAGGTGATACATAATGGATTCAGGATTAGAAACATGGCCAATTCCAAGAGCATGGCCCAGTTCATGGGCAGCAACAAGCCGGAGCTCATTCAGATCGGAGAAGTAAAATATGTTCAACTCACATCCTTGCTCACCACATCCGTAGGTGCCCTGAGTGAACCTGCGCTGTCCCGCGAAGGATTGATTATATCTGTTAATAAGGCGGTTTTTGTCATCAATCTTCTGGTTTAATCTGTTCACGAGGCTATTAACCTCACTCGCTTTTTGTGCAAGACTGTTTTCTATTTCCCGTAACTCACTGCTCTGCTGATCGATACGTGTTTTTTCCTCTTCGAACCGGGAGAGTTCACTTTCTGTAAACCCGCCTCGAGAATTGATTTCATTGACCCATTCGTTGAGGTTGTCAATTTGCTGCTGAACACGGTCTGACATTGCCTGGTAGCGGCTGTTTTCGATATTGAACTGATCCTGCATTTGCTGAAATTGTCTTTCCAGGCGTTCTGTTTCAAATTCGGCACTCTGAATTCGATTTCGAAAAACCCGTTCCTGCTCAGAAATTTCCTGGTCTTCAGAATATCTCAAATTTACAGATATCCGCCCGTCAGGATCATGCTCAATCAGAGGTAAGTTTACCACATCTGCCCATGCACCGGCTGCATCTTCCATAGCATTCATGAGATCCTGCTCCGATATATTGAATCGTTCATCCATTTCCCCAATGTAAAATGTGATGGGTTCTGTGCAGGGTTTACTATTCTTACCTTGCAAAAGTTCATGTTCAGACGGGTTCAGATAAAGCCATACACCAAATGTTATCAGGAATGCGGGTATCGATATTTTCAGGCTTTTTGTAATCAAATCAGTAGTCTTTTCTCCATCTCAGGTCAATTCCCTGCCGCGGATCGTCTCCCTGGGTAATTAGCAGCTCAAGATTTTCCATAAGGAGGTACTCAATCATAAACAGTGTTTTGGGCCTGGATCCTCCCACTTCATTCAGAATAGCAAAAAATGTTCTTTGATTTAAATACCAGCCGGTTTTAATTGAGGTGCTGCTGCCTGAACCGGAACGGGAATTATCAATCTGAACTACATCAATTCCAAGCCGTTGTGCAGCCAGCATTTCTACACGATCTAACAGAACATCCAGGGCGATATCAGCCGGAGACGGGCTGCTGCCGCTGCCAGCTACCACCTGCTCCCAGGATTCGAGCTCATAAAATGGTTTGCCGAAAATGGTGTAGCTGATTATATCCTGTAGTTCAAGTTCAGGCTCACTGTCGAACCGGAATTCAGGATCCTGAACAGTGCCTTCAATAATGTAAAAAATGCGGACTCCGGCCTGTGCCTGGGGTGGATCGAACCGGGTAATAATATTCAATTCAGGATTATCAATCGGTCCGTAAAATGAGACCCGGGCTTCATCAAGCTGAAAGTTTTTTCCAAGCGGCCTTGCAAAACCCTGGAGGCCTTCCAGCTCACCGAACATCTGGAGGTCTTCAAATGGTTGTTTTTGAAGATCAACCTGTCCGCCTAATTCAATTTCCATATCAAGATATTGGCGGTTTCGGATAAAGAATTGTCTTGTGAAATTTACATTCATATCAAGGGTAAGGGCATCGTAAAACTCCAGGGGTTCCGGCTCTTCTTCATCTTCAAGTACAACATCCTCAACGGCACGTTCACCGAAATTCTGAAGGTTTACAAATCCTCTCAAAAATGTTAGGCTTCCACTCAAATTCGGCTCTTCAGCTGTTCCGGACAGAGTTGCGTTGGTGTTGATAATTGCGTTATAAACAGGAGTATTAATAATCCTGAACTGATTTCCTCTGACATTTATTTGAAGATTTCCCGGAGTCAGATTTTGTAATTCTACAAATCCGCTTGCCCGGATATTACCGGGTCCGCTTTGCATGGTAAACTGCTGAAGCTCAAGCCTATCCTGCCGGAATGCTACACGTGAACTAATTTCTTCGAGGGTAATTCCTGCAGGAACAAGTCGCATTCTGCCGCGAGTAAGCTCCATCTGCCCGTTGGTTTGAAGGTCGGCCAAAATTCCGGAAAGGGTTACTTCGCCACGAAGCCTTCCCCGGATATCCCTCACAAGTTCACGATCTACGTAATTATTAAAAATGGCAAGATCGAAATCATCAGTTCTGAAATTGACAAACACTTCATCATCATCATCCGGCAGCAGAATTTCGGTTTCTCTGAGGTCAACCAGGAAAGGAAGTTCTGCATCGAAGCTGAGTATAGGCTGCCGGTCTTTGGTAATTCGTCCGGTTAGCTCTACGGCTTCATTGTCGTGTGAGTAGAGCATATCTATTTTTACGCTGTCTACTCTTATTCCTGAAAACAATCCGTCGCCGATGGTTAATGCGCCTGATAGTTCGGGGTTTCCCGCTACCCCGGAAAGATCTCCGTTTATGGCAATTTGCCCTTCAGTTTCTTCATATCCACCATCGGGTGTAAATGAAAGCCAGTAATTTATATCGGATTCAAATAGGTTGAATCGTCCATCTATAGACCTATCGAAAAACTGGTCGTCAAAAGTGAGCGGATCTCCGGGCTGATAAGGTGCACGAAGAGATGCTTCTGCCAGCTGTTGATTATTGTGCCAGAGGCTTAACTCGGTATCCAGCCATTCATCTTTCAAATCGGCAGAAAATCTCAGTGAATCCATAGAACCTGATTCATACATAAAACTTTCCAGCAGCCCATTTGCCGATATATTCAGGCTGTCGGGGCTGTTTTTTAGTTCAATATTTCCTGATAAATATCCATTAAAGATGGCTTCTTCTAAAAACGTACTCTGAAGTGCACCTACATTCAAATATCGGGCATCAAGGCCAATTTCCTGCCTGAGGGTATCAACATGCGGAGCCCAGAGTTTGAGATATGAATCGTCATCGTTGGTTGAGATTGTGAGCGTATCAACACTTAGGATTTCATTGCTGTAGGTAAGGTTGAATGGTTCGGCCAGAGAAAGCGTACGCATTTCTGTTTTAAATTCGAGAGTGTGGGTGCGTAAGAATGTTCTCGTGGAATCAATGCTGAACTCACCGGATTGAGATAAAGAACTTTCATCGCCGTTGGTTATAGTGTATTGAATGTTGCCCGATGTTTCTTCATCAGTAAATTTTGCAAAAGCCCGGAGATGCACATCCTGTACGTTAACATCGAAAAATGTAGGATTAGTAAAGTCGATATATGTTTCAATCTCAGGTTCATCGGTGATTAATGAATAAACGGATGCAGTGATTTTAGGTGAACTGAAAAGAGTATCAACTACAGTGTCCTCAAGATCTATATTGCCGTTAAACTCAAGTAGTCCCTGCTCATTGCGGGCCATATTTCCACTGATATTTCCACTGGATTGCAACAATTCCACCCCGGCAAGAGGCGCCAGCGGCAGAAGGTCTTTTATTGTGGCCTGAAAATTAAGCCGATTATCCGGATCTGTTAAATTAATAATGTGTTGCCTGAGTGAAAAAGATGCATCCGCAATGGGGCTTTCCAACAGAGCCTCTTCAATAATCAAGGCACTATTGGAAACTCTGAGGTCAGACATAAAAGTTTCTATCTGTTCCTGGTTTACATGGCTTGAATCGAGCTGTACTACTGCCGTCAACTCCAGAGTTTCAAGATCGAATGAGGAACCCTCACCGATGAATGATCCATTCAGATAAGTCGGGAATTCTTCCATTCCGGCGAGTTCGTTGGCGTTGAACTCTTTCATAAATATTTCAAAACTGTACGCCGGATTTTCCAGCCAGTCTCGAATATTGAATGATGCTTCAAGCCTACTCCGCTCAAGGCTTCCGGCTGCAAACCCTTCAACCCTGTTCTGACTGATGGTACCGTTGAACGTAAGACCGGTAAATTGCTGCTCGCCAAATGATTCACCGGCGATGTTTAGATCGGCACGGGTGGTAAAATTATCGGGATCAAAACCTTCACCGCTTATATTTGCCCTGATATTCAGGTTGCTTTCCAGTTCGGGATTATTCAGCCAGGTGGCAATATCAAGATTATCAGAACGGATTTCAGCATTCCATTGAGGTGATTCTGCCAGAAAGTTGTTAATACTTCCCGTTAGCCGGATGAGTTCATCACGGTATGAGGCTGAAGCGGTTAACTCACCATTTCCTTCAGTGATTTGGTAATCTGCGTTAAATGTATCTGCCCGGTAGTCTTCAAACGCAAAGCCCTGAAGAGCAATTTCGCCTGCCCATGAGCTCGCTTCCAGATCATCAGGATAAAGAGTTCCGCTGCCTGTAAGGCTAAAACTTTCCAGATTCGGCAACCCTTCCATACCCGTAACCAGCCCCGGATTTATCCTCCCCGAAGAAAGGCTGAGTGATTGAACAGTCAGGGTTTCTTCGATCGAAAGCCCGGCAGTAAGTTCGATTTGATCCAGCCCTTCTGCACTTGCAAAGATTGAAATATTCATGTTTTCAAGGCTTCCCTCAGCACCCAGCTCGATATTCAGATCTTTCTGAAGGGGGAGATCGTCAAGGTATAAAGCAATGTCCTGGCGCGAGAGTGGTTTCAGTGTGGCTTGAGCGGTCAGTTCGGAGTCGGGTTGATATTGCCCCTCAGCCTCAAGAAATGTGCGCCCGGTTTGTAATACTATCGACTCAAGCGTTATTCTGTCATCGCGGCTGCTACCGGCCAGGTAAACTTCAATGGGTTCAGGAAGGCGCTGCTCACGGATAGATAAGTCAAGCTGTTTAATTGTGCCAAAAAATCCGTTTTGGTTCACCCCGGCTGATGATTCGGTATTTATATCTTCGATGTCCAGCTCTCCGTCCGGCAGCAGAAAATCAGATTTAATATGAATATTCGCCCGGTTAACCGTAAGATTTTCGACCGTCCAAAACAGTTCGGACTCTTCAGGTTCTTCTTCCGGTTCATCTATGAGTTTCATCACATTCCACACAGAATCCTGATCCTGCTCAATAAATGCATTCAGGCCGCTGATCGTCAGATCATCTATGGTGTGTGCCGAGCGGATAAGTGATGAAATGTTATACCGTACTGAAGCAGAATCAATTCGGGCTATATCGTTCTCATCAGTTCCTTTCAGGTGTATATTATAGACCGAAAATCCATGCAGAAGATCTCCGCGAACAGATTCTATCGAGAGTGTGCCGTTTAATTGATTATTAACCTGTTCAACGGCCATATTCCGGACAATATCGAATAGCCAGTCGCTTTTCAGAGCCTGCCGCCCGCCAAAAATAAGCAGCACGATCAGGAGAACGGGCACCGCCCACCAAAGCCATTTTTTGCTATGTGATTTTTTCTTTTCTTCCATCAAAATGCCTGTCCTATACTAAAATGTATACCAATTCTGTCTCGCGGCGAACCGAAATCCTGCCCGTTAAATATGTTTAAATCCTGATCGGTGGGATTTAATTTATATGCAACATCAATTCTGATGGGGCCGATCGGTGATTGGTATCTTAATCCTCCGCCTGCTCCGAATTGAATGGGGCGTTCATCAATTCTGTCAAGGGCCCTCCAAACCTGTCCGCCATCGAGAAAAGCGGCTAAACCAACATTTGGAATCACCTCGCTGATATCCTGTCTGAGTTCAAAATTAAATGTAAAAGCAGCCCGGCCGCCAACAGGCACATACCCTGAAAAATTTCCGTTTTCATCAAAACTTGGCCGGCTTGGTCCCAGCTGCTGTCGCGACCAGCCACGGGTTGAGTTCGTTCCCCCGGAAAAAAAGCGGATATTTGAGGGCAGGCTGTCTTGTTGAGTATAAAAAATAACCCCAGAATTAACCCGAGCTGCTAATGTTAGTGAATTGGTTATAGGTGTGTAACGGCGAACATCAAGCGATAGTTTTTGATAGGTGAATGATGCTTCTCCAAATGAGCCCGAGAGTTCGAGGGTTGGCTGCACTACCCATCCCCGCTGATCGCGCAAAAATCCCTCGCTGTAATACCCGGAGAGTGTTACAGATGATGAGTTATAATTCAGAACAGAATCAGGCATTGACGCATCCCTGTCTCTCGAAAGCTCCTCGTTAAATGAGTACTCATAAGATAATGAAACAGTACTGCTTCTGTCAGCCTGGTAAATTAAACTATTGTTAAAACCGGCCTGGAAAAGTTCGAAAGAAGGTTCAAGGCGGTGTACACCAAACAGCGAGGTAACATTGCTGCTTTTAGGATTGAATACATAGGGAACCAGGTAGTCCGTACTTAGCCGCTGTTCAATAAATGAAGCTCTTGCATTGGCACCGAATCTGTGCCCTCTTCCGTTGATGTTCCGGTGCTGCCAGCTTACCTGACCGCGAAGCAAATCTTCCTGGCCAAAACCGATAGATGTCTGAATGGTTCGTTGGGGATGCTCGCGAACCCGCAGGTTTACTTTTAATGTAGAGTCTTTTTCCTGTTCGGGAAGCGTAAGGGTAGCAAAACGGAATAAGTGGTGATTAAATATATTTCGCTGAGCTTCCTGCACGGCATTTCTGCTGTAAACATCTCCTTCTTTAATACCCATTTTTCTAAATACCACGCGTTCGGGAACACTCAGGTCTCCTTCAATAGTAAACTCGGAGAAATAGGTTTTGCTGTTCGGACGTAAGATTATTTCAACATCTGCGCGATTGGCAACCGAATCAATTTCTGTTTCTATTTGAACTTCCGGCCAGGCATACCCAAGATTTCCGACAACCTCTAAAAACAGACCCTCAACATCTGGCTGCTGAATAGATTGGTATCGGTTACCGGGGATAAAACTGTGCCGTTCTTTTGCCCGCTGAAATGTTCGTGCTTCAGATATTTCATTTGCTACTTCTTCGTCAGCATCAATCGTAACATTGGCCGTTCTGACAGTGGTAGGCTCACCTTCATGAATATGAAAAACAACCTCTTTTTGCCACTCTTTATCTCTTACCGTTACTTCAAACTCAACGTTTACATCAAGAAAACCGCGCCTTTGGTAGTAGCGCTGTAGACGAACCTGATCTCTGCGGATTTCAGTTTCATTGAACTCAAAACCGCTGTGCCTGCGAAATAATTTTTGGGTAACGGTGGGGCGATCTGTTGCTATAACCTGTTTAAGTACCATAGACCGGAATGACTCGTTACCTTCAAAGGAGAGCTTCCAGACAACTGGATTTCTTTCTTCCTGAAACCCAAAAAGAGAGGCCGTTGATAAACAAAGAAATAAAATGAACAGTAAAGAAACTCTTCTCAAAACTATCGGTTTACAAGCTCAGGGCTTTGTTAGTTAAAGATTGGTTGTAAGTTCTTTGGTTGAACATAATAACGCTTCTTGAAGTTTGTAAAAAATTCACTTTATTTGAGATTTTTTGGATAATTTTCAGATTATTTAACGATTAGAATGAATATGTCTGCCACAAAACGAACTTTTCTGTTACTTGTTACACTTTTTTGTATATGGGTTTCAGCGTGTAGTACATCAGAAGAGTTTACCGGTTATTCCTATGATCCCGAGGGAGTTACCGAAACGCACGACAGGGAAATAAATTCTCAGCATAAAAGAACTATTGGATTCAGCGATGATGGAGTCTGGATAAGTAACGAAATTAACGGAGCCAGAGCCAGTGACGTATACAGGATGGATAAATATCACTATAAAGTTGTCATTGAACCGGAGATATATCCCATTAATAATAGTGCATGGTACGGTTTTCAGGTTTGGAGTGACGAGCCTGCAGACATAAAAATTGAGCTTGAATACCAGGAAGGTCGTCAGCGCTACTTTCCCGTTATCAGCAGTGATGGCGGAGGTACATGGCAAAAAATTAATTCTGATCATTTCAACAGAGATAGTGAATCAGGTAACGGTATTATAACACTGAAACTTACTGATAAACCGGTATTGATATCCGCCCAGGAAATATTTGCTGCCGGTCATTTGCAGGGGTGGCTTGAAAAAATGTCGGGCTATTCACATATCCGGGTCGATACGGTTGGGAGCTCTCACCTTGGACGGCCGCTTCAGCAATTAACTATTTCGGACTCTTCCGGAATTTCTCCAAAGGGAGTTCTTATTGTGTACAATCGCCAGCACCCGCCCGAAGTACCGGGTTATAAAACCGGCCTCAGATTTCTTGAAGAACTTGCGTCCGATTCGGATATGGCCAGAGAATTCCGAAATTATTTTGAAGTATGGGCATTCCCCATGTTAAACCCGGATGGCGTTGATAAAGGGCACTGGCGAACAAATGCCGCCGGTGTTGACCTAAATCGAGACTGGGAACATTTTCGGCAACCCGAAACACAAGCTGTTAGAAGGGCACTGCTCCCGTTGAAAAATTCTGCAGAAAAAAGGGTGTTTTATGCCATTGATTTTCACTCTACCGGTGAGAATGTGTTCTACCCGATAAACCGGGATATCGAAACCTTTCCCAATCAATTTACCTATCGCTGGGCTCAGGAACTGGACCGCCGATTACCGGAGTTAAATTTACGGGTTGAACCGTTTGATGTTACCTCACCCATTGCCAAAAACTGGTCGTATAAAACATTTGGCGTGGATGCCGTTACTTTTGAGGTTTGGGATGAATTACCAAGGGATAAACTGCAGCAGTTAAGCACTATTTCTGCTGAAATTTTTATGGAGATGATGATTAAAGAGTATAAAAATGAATATGCTATTGAGAACTAAAATTACACCGCAACAGTAGTCTTTACACTTCACAGCCTATTCATAAATTGAGAGTAAGTTTGGATGCTAATAAATTTTTAAGTCATCGGTTTTATGTTAAAGTTTTTCTTGAAAATAAGTACGGTTTATCTATTGACGATGCTGTTGCTCACTTCATGTGGCAGCCCCGCACTCGATGATTACAGTGACTCAGAATTCGAACTGATCAACCAAAATGGTGATCCCGTTATTTTTCCTGACGATTTTGAAGGTGCCCCTCTTGTAATCGGATTTATTTACACCAATTGCCCCGATATCTGTTCATTTATAACAGCAAATGTAAAAAAGGTGTATGACGAACTTGAAGATCCCGGAGAGACTCAGTTTGTTCTTGTTACATTCGACCCTGAGCGCGACACCCCCGATGTTCTGAAACAGTATGCAAATGCATTTGACATGGACCGCGAACCATTCCAGTTTTTAACGGCAGATCCCGAAACGATTGATGAATTTATGCAGCGTGTAAGCGTACGAACGCAGGAATCATATTCGCGGGATGTAGAAAATGGAGAAAGAATGTACTTTATCAATCATTCAGATAAAATATTGCTGATTGATGATAACTCAAGGTTGATTTTCGACTACGGCGGCAGCATGACTCCTGTAAATATTATTGTTGAAGATCTGAATAAACTATGAGGAAGTTCATCTTTATAATTTCTGCTTTTTCGTTTCTATTGGCAGTTTCCTGTAGCAATGATGATCAGACGGCAGACGCTGAAGCAGAAATAGAACTGCCAGAAGAGGGAATTGAAATTACCGGTGCGTGGGCGCGGCCGGGGCGTCAGAATGGAGTAACGGCCGTGTATATGAATGTTGCAAACGGGTCAGCCGAAACCGATACTCTTGTTTCCCTTTCATCACCCGTTTCCGGGCTTGTTGAGCTTCACGAAACGTATGAGAGAGAAAATGATATGATGGGTATGCGCGAGGTAGAGGAGCCGATTTTCCCCGGCAAAAGTGCCGTTGTGATGAGACCCGGTGGGTTACACATAATGCTGATGCAGCTGCAACAAGAGCTAAATGAAGGTGACAGCCTTGAATTGACGGTTGAATTTTCATTGAATGGCTCTAAAACGCTCACAGTTCCTGTTCAATCTCCCAATTAATTAATTGTTTTTTATATTGACAGTTTACTTAAAACAATCCGGAGAGCCTTATCAAAAAGAAAGCCGAAAAAACTGTCAGTTATTACGATAAACTTTCATCAAGATACGACAAGTTCTATTCGGCTTATTTACTTGAAACACATCAAAAATTTCTGAAACAGCTTAAACTTTCATCCAAAGATAAAATTCTTGATGTAAGTGCCGGAACAGGAATACTGGCCGAAAAAATCGTGAAAAAACACGGCTCTTTTAAAAAACTGGTGCTGAATGATCCATCAAAAAAAATGCTGGAACGGGCTAAATACCGGCTTCGGAATCAAAAATATGTGGAGTACAGATACAGGTTAACAGAAGAGTTGTTTACCGAAGAAGATCGGTTCACAAAGGTCCTCTGTCTGAACTCATTTCATTACTATGTAGACCAGGATAAGTCTCTTGAAAATATATCCAATGTTCTGGAGCCGGGTGGCACTCTCTATATTCAGGACTGGAACCGGGTTGGGCGGATGAAGGTTTTTGGAAAAATAATAGACTGGCTGTCACCCGAGAATATTAATACGCGCAATATCGCGGAGATGAAGTTATTGTTGAAAAAACATGGGTTTAAAGTAAAAACAGAAAAAGTGTGGAGCTTCCGATGGTGGAATTTCTTTTTTATAAGAGCTGTAAAAAAATAAAGCCGCTCTCCTTTCAAAGAAGAACGGCTTGCTGTTAACTATTTATTTTAACTTATGAGATCTTAATTTTTCTTCCGGCTTTTTCTTTTAATTTCGGAATTGAGATAGCAAGAACACCATTCTCATATTTGGCTTCGATTTGGTCGATATCCAGTACATTAGGAAGCGGTAGTGAGCGGCTGAAACGGCCAAACCTGCTTTCTACTCTGTGATAACGACGATCATTTTCTTCACCATTATGTGCCCGGCGCTCGCCACTTATGGTAAGCACGTTGTTGTCGACGTTGATTTCAAAATCCTCTTTTTTCATACCGGGCAGTTCTACGGTAACTTCAAACATTTTAGGTGTTTCGTACACGTTCAACTCTGGTACAAAAGTACCTTCTGTCCAGTTAAATGCATCTTCGAAGACTTCATCCAGCCAGTTTGAAAGGGTGTATGGCCTGTTTGTTGTGAGTCTTCCGGTTGTGATTGCTGGCATTTCATTTCTTTTGATCAGCATAATTATAACCTCCTAATTGTAAATTTTGAGTTAAAAGACTATAAAAACTAACTGAAAGGTTATTGATCAATAACCTGTTTAGATATGTATCAAATCATGTGCCAACTTAGGCTCAGAGAGGTTTAAACGTCAATTTTGACATTTTGAAACTGACATTCTTTCTAAACTGAATTTTCATTTTGACAGCTTGTATATGAAAAAATGACAAGTGGGTCAGAGTATTCCTGTAAAAGCTGATACCGCAACTACGATTGCAAGTACCCAAACATAATAAGAAAAGACCCTGAACTGAGCCTGATATAACAAATGGACAACCAGTTTCAGGGCGAAGATGCCCACTATGGCAGAAACAACGAAACCCGTAAACATAGCTGCCCAGCTCAGAGTAATCGTTCCGCCGTAACTGAATACCTCAATGGCCTGAAGAAGCGTGGCGCCTAAAATAGTTGGAAAAGCGATAAAGAAACTGTATTCAGCCGCCCATCTGCGCTGTAAACCGGCAAAAAGTGCAAATGCAATGGTCATTCCGCTCCGGCTCAATCCGGGCATCAGTGCAAGTGCCTGAGCTACACCAATTATTATGGCAATTCCGATTCCAATTTGACGCAAGCCTACTTTCCGAGGAGGTAAAATATCCGTCCAGTAAAGAATAATTCCGGTTATAATGAGTGTACCGCTCATAACCAGCGGCTGGGCAAAAACAGATTCAAGAAATGCTTTAAATGGAAAACCGATGGCGCCGGTTACAAAAACCGACAGCAAACCATAAAACGTAAGCCTTCTGTACAGATCGCCTTTTGGAGTTCTCTCCCCCGTTTTCCACTCCCAAAATCCCTCAAGTGTGCTTTTCAGATATACAGTAAGACTGTTTCTGAACACATACGCAATGGAAATTAGCGTTCCCACATGAACAACAAGATCAAACAGGATCATTTCGGGGGAGTCAGGGTCGGGAAGCTGAATGCCCTGGCTGATCAGGAAATGCTGCATCAGGGCGAGATGGCTGGTTGAGCTGACAGGAAAAAACATAAAAATTCCCTGGATAATACCCAGGAGAATAGCAACCCAAATGGCCATGAAAAAACTTTGTATCTAATGCCCGAAGGCGTTATGAATTTTGTGAATTGAAGATCTTAATGATAAAAAATATCATTGTGGTATGCTATTGATGGAATGAAGAAAGATTTACGATGTTCCGAAGAATAAATAGTAAAAATTATCGATTCCGGAGTTGACAATTTCCCGCGAATCCCTTCTTTTAAGCCGACACCGCAAACCAAATATAAAGCATGAGCAACTTTTCCGGTTACATTCAATCCCGTTTTGGCGATCCTGAAAACAGACGGCGTATTTACGTGGGTGCATTCATTGCACTTATTATTGCAGGTTTTTACCTGGGCATACAGGAGGCATTTCCCGAACAGGACGGGCACTACGGGTTTTGGTCCATCATGCCGCCGCTGGTGGCCATTGTATTGGCTTTCTGGACGCGTGAAGTGGTAAGCGCCCTGTTTATTGGAATTTGCCTTGGCGGTGTTATTTCCGGAAACGTCAATATTGTTGAAGGTTTTTTGATCCCGTCGATCGGAACCGAAAGTTTTGCTTTGATCTTACTGGTGTATCTGTGGGCGCTCGGCGGGTTGATTGGAATCTGGACCCGAACAGGGGGAGCAGAAAAGTTCGCCGTATGGGCCAGTAACCTGATGGTTAGAGGCCCGCGTTCAGCCAAATTTTTTACCTGGATTATGGGACTGGTTTTTCACCAGGGAGGAACCATCAGTACGGTTCTTACCGGCGCCACGGTTCGGCCCGTTGCGGACAAACACAAAGTGTCGCACGAAGAACTGGCTTATATGGTCGATTCAACCGCATCTCCCGCGGCCACGCTTATTCCGTTTAACGTATGGCCGTTTTATGTGGCCGGCCTGGTGATTGGCACCCTCCCGCTTTTTGAAACAACTCAGCAGGGAGTGGTTTTCTTTTTTGATGCCATCAAATATAATTTTTACGCCATTTTTGCCATACTGATAACGCTGCTGTTTGCATGGGAAAAACTGCCCTGGGTTCCCGGTAAAAAAATGAGAAAAGCAATTGACCGTGCACGCAGCGGCGGCCCGTTAGACAGAAAAGGTGCCACGCCGATGGCGGCCGATGAGCTGACTCAGCAAAAAGTACCGAAAGATTATAACCCCGGACTTATCGACTTTTTTGGCCCGATCGGGGCACTGCTTGGTGTAGCCATCATTCCGTATGTGGTTACGTACTTTATTATGGGTCGGAGAGATGATCCCACACTGCTAATTGCAGAAGCTTTTGTATTGGCCGTTTTGGTTGGAATTGGAATTGCACTTGCAAAAGGAATGAAGCTCCAGGAGGCTATTGACGGATTTATTGACGGCTGTAAAGGCGTAACGATTGGGGCAATTATTTTGGCACTGGCCGTAACGCTGAAAGAAGTGGCGGATGCCGTGGGAACTGCGGATTACGTGGTGGCCATGATCGGCGATCTGATTGTGCCCGCACTGCTGCCCGGCGTACTGATGCTGCTCTGCCTGCTTATCGCATTTTCTACGGGCACCTCTTGGGGGACTTACGCCGTGGTATTTCCGATAGCGGTGCCTCTTGCCTGGGCGGTTGTGCCGGATATCTTTTTCCTGCAGCTTTGCTTTGCGGCCGTAATTGGCGGCAGTGTTATGGGCGATCAGTGTTCACCAATCTCCGATACCACTATCCTCAGCTCCCTGGCCACCGGCTGCGATTTGATGGATCACGTTACCACACAGTTACCGCTTGCCATACTGGCCGGGTTTTTCGCAATGATTACGTATGCAGCTTTGGTGATTATGTTTGTGTAGAAGCCGCAACATGTAGAGCGGATCGCTGACCCGCTTAGAAAATAATAGATAATCAACAACCTGGCAGAGTATCCGGTGTATTTCCGGATTCCTGATAGAGTTGTGACCATGGGCTCATGATTTATATCGCTCTACCAAACACCTTTACCTGCTAATCGCAACTCTTGCAGGAGATCGAAAAGCACGATCACTCTGTCAGGTTGCTAATATTTTTAGCTCATTACAAAAATCTATCCCAAAACGAATAGCTCCAGCAAAAAAACCAAAAAGATCAATCCCTTCTTCAGTCTTGGGAAAAATTCTTACACTCCCAAACCGGCCCGAAAGCAGTGCCGATACATACCCACAGTAGAGCGCCGCTAAGAAATAGTGATATTTAACTACCGTTTATATATATTAACTACTGTTTATTATTAATAACAGTAGTTATGAGACCCACAAGTAAGCCGGATAGTTATGTAAGAAACCCGCTGGATCAAATATTAGGATATCCGGCAAATATTCAACTGCTTAGAATCTTAATTGAAACAGGGCGAGGCATGAATACCGGTGAAATTGCCGGTCGGACCGGACTGTCAGTTCCCGGAGTTCATAAAGTTATATCAAGATTACTTAAAACCGGTGTTATCCAGCAAGAAGGTAGTGAGAGAGCGCAAATGGTCTGCATGCGTAAGGAGCATCCATTAACACCTGTACTGACTGAGCTATTTCAGACCGAAAAAAATAACTTCGAGAATCTTTTTAAGAAACTTAAACAGATCGTAGATGAACTGGAGCTCAAACCACAGTCTGTTTGGGTCTATGGCAAGGTTGCTAAGGGAACAGATGATTATGGCGATCCACTACAGATTGCAATTTATGGTCACACAAAAACCATAGATGAGCTAACGGATAATTATAAAGGCCGGCTTACAAAAGAAAGTGTTGAAAGGAATTTTGATGTGACCATAGAGGTGAGGGGTGTTACTTCAGCGGATATGAATTTGATAATGGAGCCCGACAAAATTATGATCTGGGGTTTTGATCCTTCCCGGCTATATGACGAGCATGGTGAAAGTAAAGAAGGTTTGAATACTCACCGGGAATTGGATAGTCGCTCTTTGAATGATGCGGATTTATGGATCGATTTTTTAAAAACACATCCTGAAGTAATTGAGAGAACAAAAACATATTTAAAGGATAAGGTTCAATCGGAAAAATCAGGTGTTAGAAATGAGTTGCAAGAATGGTATAGGCTGCTTGAAAGTATGTCCTTTCAGCGGCTGAAAAAATTTATGCAATCAGATTCCGAACGTTCTACACGGTTGCGACAATCCTTACCTTTCTGGCCGGTACTAACGGAAGCTGAAAGAAAAGAATTCAATTCCATCGCTGAAGAATAAATGAACAGAGAATAGTTGGAACATGCGATACGGGCTGCTTGTGAGGTTTCCGGAGATAACGAAATATATATCTTTGGGTCACATGCTATATTGGGTCAATTTCCCCAAGCAGATGAGAAACTGACTCGTTCCATAGAGGTTGATGCATCTCCAAAGAATAAACCCGAAACAGTTGACAAAATTGATGGAGCCTTAGGTGAGAACTCCCCTTTTCATCATACCCATGGCTTTTATGTTCATGGGGTTTCGATTGAAGCAGCTTCATTACCCGAAGGTTGGAAAGATCGCACCAACAAGGTTCATGACTATATGGATAAAAATAAGATCGGCTCGTGTGTTGAGTCTCATGATCTGGCTGCTTCCAAGCTTATAGCCTATCCTGAAAAAGACATTAACTTTGTCAGGACGCTTCTTGTTGAGGAACTGATAAGTGCGGGTACTCTTGAGGAGCGAATAAAATTGATAGAAACCGAAATAGTTTTAAAAGAACGAGCACTAAACTGGCTTGCAAAAATTTCTAAAGAATTATAATCCCGGCAATCCTCAAATCACTCATCAAATACATTCCGGTACTTGTCGCTTTCGGTTTCAAATACTTGGCCATCGAGGTAGCGAAACGGAGTATCGAGTGATTTTATCTCTTCAATATCGTCCTCATCCAGACTCACCATCACATCATCATCATTTTAATTTGATAGTTGATATATTCTGATCAGCAAAAACCTTCAAATATTTGATATGAAAACGTCCACGTATCCGCCTGTTGATACTCCCGAAGACCTTCCCGCCCGGTTTGCTGAAGCCTGGAATGAGCGCAGCGCGGATAAAATAGCCGCTCTGTTTGATGAAGACGCTGATTTTGTGAACGTGGTAGGAATTTGGTGGAACAATCGTGAAGATATCAGAAAAGCCCACGACTATGGCTTGAGAGTGATCTTCAACGAATCTGAACTGAAGGTGACGAAAACCGAGGTGAAATATCTGTCTGATTCGGTCGCTACGGTTCACGCCCGCATGAGGCTGAAGGGGCAATCATCGCGTAAGGACACAGAAGATCAGCCCGAAATGAGGTACAACATCTTTACATTTGTGGTCCACAAAACAGTCAATGGGTGGAGTTGTACGTCAGCTCAAAACACCGATATTGTACCGGGAAAAGAGACGAATATCGTTAAAGATGGCAAGATTAAAGCTGTTGACTATCGGGATGATGATTAAAACAGCGAAGTTATCAAATAAGCATGGCGCTCGTTTTATCAATATCTTTTGATTGAACAATCAGATCGTGAAAAGTTTTTTATACAATTATGGATCAAGCCGAGAAAGAAGAACTTTACGGAATTATTACCGAACAGATTGAATCCACAAAAGAGGAGATCGAAGAACTGATTGAGCTGACCAAACCGATTTCGCTGGATAATTCAATTGGCCGGCTGTCGAGGATGGATGCCATCAATAATAAAACCATCAACGAAAAAGCTCTCCGCGATAAAAAAAGTACGCTACAAAAACTTGAGCGTGCTGTTGAGCGATACGAAGAAGATAAACTGGGCACGTGCCTCAAATGCGGACAGGAAATTCCGTTGGGCAGGCTCAGAATTATGCCCTATACCACCCGATGTGTAAAATGTTCGGGCAAATAATCTATATGATATTTTTG